>Ga0316603_10000878_pt1 | contig 15560 bp, 14 predicted proteins | sample OWC_soil_day10_n_FD_207649 | JGI IMG/M metagenome (GOLD analysis project Ga0316603, IMG submission 207649) | Wetland soil microbial communities from Old Woman Creek delta, Ohio, United States - OWC_soil_day10_noCT | ecosystem: Environmental > Terrestrial > Soil > Wetlands | place: USA: Ohio... | reverse complement strand
CCCCATCAGCTCCGGGGGAACGCCGGCCACCGCAAACGAGCGAAACGTGGCCATCGGGGCCAATCCCAGAGCCTTGGCTTTTTCCTTGGACATGAGCACCACGGCCGAGGCCCCGTCGTTCAGGGGGGAGGAGTTGCCCGGCGTCACCGACCCGGTCACGGAAAAAGCCGGACGGAGTTTGCCCAAGGCCTCCAGGGTCGTATCGGCCCGCACCCCTTCATCGGTGTCAAAGACGATGTCCCGGAACTTCGCGGTCCCGTCTTCGGCGATCTCCTGGGTTTTCGTCTGGATCGGCAGGATTTCATCCTTGAACCGCCCGGCCTTGATGGCCGCCGCCGCCTTCTGGTGGCTTTTCAAGGCGAAGGCGTCCTGATCCTCCCGGCTGATCCCGTACTTCCGGGCCACGTTCTCGGCCGTCACCCCCATGGCCGTATATCCTTCCGGGTATTTCTCGATCAGTTTTAAATTGGGGACCGTTTTGTTCCCCCCCATGGGCACCATGGACATGGACTCCACGCCACCGGCGACAATGACGTCGGCGAAGCCGCACATGATGTGCTCGGCCCCGATGGCGATGGCCTGGAGACCCGAGGAGCAGAACCGGTTCACGGTCTGCCCCGGCACCTGGTAGGGGAGCCCGGCGATATAGGCGATCAGGCGGGCTACGTTCAGCCCCTGCTCGGCTTCCGGGAAGCTGCAGCCGATGACGACATCGTCGATCTCTTCGGGCTTAACGCCCGGCGCCCGGTTCAGGGCTTCCTTCACGACCCACCCGGCCAGGTCATCCGGGCGCGTATTTCGCAGGCTGCCCCGGGGGGCCCGGCCCACAGCAGTACGCACAGCGGAAACGATCACAGCTTCTTTCATGGTCTCCTCCTCCTAATTCCGCAGGGGTTTGTTGGTCTTGAGCATATGCCCGATCCGGTCCTGGGTCTTCTTTTCGCCGCAGAGGCTCACGAAGGCTTCCCGCTCCAGATCCAGCATGTGCTGCTCGGTGACCGAAGCCCCGCTCAGAACGTCGCCGCCCGTCAGGATGTAGGCGAGTTTTCCGGCAATATACTCGTCGTATTCGGAAATGAAACCGCCCATGCGCATCGTGTTCGCCATGTATTTGATGGCCGCCCGTCCGCCGTCTCCGGCAACGGGAATGAGCCGGGGCCGCGGCGGTTTGAACCCCTCCTGGACCATGGCCAGGACGGTCTGCTTGGCCTCGTAGAGAAGGTGGTCGGCGTTGGGGATCACCCGGTCCGTGGAGCGCAGGAACCCCAGCTTGCGGCATTCTTCGGCGCTCGTCCCCACCTTGACCATGCCGATGAGCTCAAAGGCCTTGCGCAGGAACGGCATCAGGTCCACATTGACCCCGTCGGGGATGCCCTCGATGCAGCGGATGTACACTTCCTTGTTCCCGGCCGCGCCCGGCAGGAGGCCGACGCCCATCTCCACCTGGCCCATGTAAGTCTCCAGGGCCGCCACGATGCGGTGGCTCGAGAGGCAGACCTCGCACCCTCCCCCCAGGGCCATGCCGTGGGGCGCGGCCACGATGGGCTTTTCAAAGAACTTCATGGCCATCATGGCGTCCTGGATGGCCTTGATCGCCGCCTCGATGCCCGCCCAGTTGGATTTCAGGATCTCGCCGACGAGCATGAGCAGGTTGGCGCCCACGGAAAAACGCTCGGCGTGGTTGCCGATGACCATTCCCACGAAATCCTTCTCCACGATCTTGAGCGATTCGTGGATCATTTCGATGATCTCCTGCCCGATGGCGTTCATATAGGTGTGGAATTCCAGGCAGGCCACGCCGTCGCCCATGTCGATCAGGCTCGCGCCGGCGTTGGATTTCACCGTCTTCTGCCGCTCCTTCAGGGAAGGAAGGAGGATGACCCGGGGATTTTCCGGGGCCTTCTTGTAGCGCCCGGTCTTCAGATCGAAGAAATAAAGCTTGCCGTCCTTCTTCTGGTAGAATGTCTGGAATTTCTTCTTCAGCAGTTTCTCGACCAGCGGCGGGACTGACTTCCCTTCCTTTTTCATCCGGGCCACGGACTCCTCGACCCCCAGGGCGTCCCAGGACTCGAAGGGGCCCGCCTCGTAGTTGAAGCCCCATTTCACCGCGTTGTCGATATTGTAAACATCCTCGGCGATCTCGGGAACCCGCCGGGCGGCATAGAGCAAAGAATCATTGGTGACCTTCCAGGCAAACTTCCCGGCCTTGTCTTCGCCATAGATCAGGGCCTTGGCCTTGGCCGCCGGGGTCGAGGCCGCCTTGGCGGCATCCAGGGAAGGATATTTTACTTTTTGGGTGGGGCGGTACTCCAGGGTTTTATAATCCAGCACGAGCTTTTCTTTCCCGGCCTCGGTCTTGATTCTCTTGTAAAAGCCCTGCCCCGTCTTGTTGCCGAGCCACTTCTTGTCGAGCATTTTCTGGACGAAATCAGGAACCTTAAAAACCTCGCGCATTTCATCGTTCGGCGCGTTCTCATAAAGGTTCTTGGCCACATGCGCAAACGTGTCCAGGCCGACAAGGTCCGTGGTCCCGAAAGCCGCGCTTTTCGGCCGCCCCATCGGCGGGCCGGTGATGGCGTCCGCCTCTTCGATCGTCAACCCTTCCTCAGCCATGATCTTCATTAAATTGAGCATGCCGAAGATCCCGATCCGGTTGGCGATGAAATTGGGACTGTCCTTGGCGTAGACGATCCCCTTCCCCAAAACCCTCTCTCCGAAATCCGCCATGAACTTGACCACTTCCGGCAGGGTCTCGGGCAGGGGGATGATCTCCAGAAGCTTCATGTAGCGGGGGGGGTTGAAAAAATGCGTGCCCAGGAAATGCTGCTTGACTTCCAGGTCCATCCCTTCACAGATGTCCTTGACCGGAATGCCGGATGTATTGGTGCTGAGGATCGTGCCCGGCCGGCGGACGGCGACGACTTTCTTCAGGAGGTCCTGCTTGATCTTGAGGTTCTCGACGACGACTTCGATGACCCAGTCCACTTCCGCGAGGCGGGAAAGGTGGTCTTCAAAATTACCCACCTCGATCAGGCCGGCGAATTCGGGGACCGCCAGGGCTGCCGGGCGCATTTTTAAAAGGTTCTGCTTGCCGCTGATGGCAAAGCGGCTGCGCACCGCAGGATGTTTGAGGGTAAGACCCTTCTTCTCTTCCTCCGGGGTCAGTTGATTCGGAACAATATCCAGCATGATGGAAGGAATCCCCACATTGGCCAAGTGGGCCGCAATGGTCGCGCCCATCACGCCGGCTCCCAACACGGCTGCTTTCTTGATCTTTCTTTCCATGCCTCCTCCGATCTGCAAGGTCAATGGCCCACCGTTCTCATGGTTTTTCCGCCCCTGCGGAGCCGAAAAAACCGTCTCTTTTCGTTTCGAAAATCGGGTCCCGCGCCCGGGTATTCGGTTTGGTGCGAGGATCACCTCCCTCCTTCTCTCCGGCTTTATCCCGCATTGTTCAGGATGCCCTTCAACACCTCGATGGCCGCCTGCAAATCCTTTTCGGGGACTCCCCGGGTCAGCCGGTTATATGCTTCGGTTACGACCTGGTCGAGCTTCTCCTCCAGGTCCCTCCCTCTTGAAGTTATACAGATGCGATAGGCCCGCCGGTCGGTCGGGTGGTCGTCCCGGCGGACCAGATCCGCCGCCTCCATCCGGTCGATCAGGCTGGTCATCGTGGACTTCTCAAGCTGGACTCTTTCCCCCAGGTCGCTGATCGAAAGCCCATCCGTCTCCCAGAGGGCCTGGAGGACCGCGAAGTAGGCCACCGAAATGTCCGGAAGTCCGCTTTCGCGAAGTATCCGGTTCACGGCATTGTTCATGGCCCAAGTGGCCCGAGAGAGGAGAAAGCCCACTTGATAGGGAATCTTCATTTTTCGGTTTTCCCTTCAAACTTGAGCGGTTATTTCAGCCAAGCAAAAAGTTCGTTTGCATACTATATGAGCCAAAACTATATGTCAAGGGAATAATTGGAAGGGTGTAATTATTCAGTCATGGGGGATCAGGGCAGTTTTTTTGTCCGGGGGGTTTGGGCGCTACGCGCCGAAGGGGCGTCTTTAAGGCGATTATTTTCCCGGAAGAAGGGAAAGAATTTCCTGCTCCAGATTAAGGCCCCACTCCGTCTTTTCGGAGCGCAGCGACTGCCGGACCGACAGAAGGGCCTTTTTCCAGCTGCGCTGCGCCGGATTCTCGCGGCCCATGGCTTTTTGGATTTTGCCCATCTTCAAGTGATTGTCGGCGGCAAGGAGATTTGGGAAGAAAAGGATGTTGGTCCCTTCAAAGCATGGAAACGCGACGGTGTCTTCATCGATATGGGTGAGAACCGTTGACAGGAGGTCGCAGGATTCTTGAAACAACTTCATGGCCGCCGGATAGGTTTTTTCCTCGAGCCGCTTTTCCGCCAGGGCTTTTTTCTGAACCCCGGCCCGGTAATAATCCCGAATTTCTTTGGCGTCCTCCGGATTCACTTCTATCCCCTCGTTTTCCTCAAAGACCATTTCGAGGTTGGCTTCCTTCAGCGGAACCAGTTTCAGATCGGCCGGGGGCAACGGGGGAGCCGCCGCACAACCCCAAAAGGCAATCAAAGAAAAAATAACGGCAAGAACTCTCATTCTCCGCCTCCCCTCATCTCCTGTTTCTATCGTTCCTGAATCAGGACATTAATGACGCTGGTCGCCTCGGGCCCCGTCCACTCGATCTGACCGATGGCCCGATAGACGATCAAACCTTTCCGGTTGATGATATACGTCGTGGGATGCACCCAAAGCCCGAACATTTTTCCCATTTTCCCGGTCGCGTCGAGTAGAACCGGAAGCTGAATGGGCTCCTTTTCAAGGAACTTTTTTATCGTTTCCGCGCTTTCCTTGGTGTTAACCCGGTAAATTTTCAAACCTTTGGCACCGAACTGGGAATTCAGCTTTTCGAAAGAAGGACCTTCTTTCCGGCAGTTGGGTCACCAGGTCGCCCAGAAATTCACTAAAACGACATCCCCGGAAGGCTCTTTGAAGTTGATTTTCTTGCCGTTGAGGTCTTCGACCGTGAAATCCGGGGGAGAAACGGGCTTCGCATAGGAATGAAAAACGGTGGATGAAGCCCGGCAGGGTTCGCCCTCAAGACCCAACCCCAGCAAACAGAAAATGGCAACGGCGACAAAAACTCTCTCCGGCCGGCTCATATTTCCTCCCTTCCCCCTCGCCAAATGGACCCTTGCATTTTTCTGGGTATTCTTATATCATAATTGAAAAGAATCGGCAATGACCCTTCTCCCCGGGACTGATTTTGGGTTCAAGCGGGGCGAGAAATATTGAATTTTTTCCTTGACTAAAAAAACAACTTTTGTTAGGGTGGATATCGAAAAAGAGGAGGGTGAGCTTTCCTCCATCTTCGTCCGTTCTCTCCCGGCGGCAGGGTTCAACTTTGCTGCCCATGTTTATGCTGTTATTTGTTAAACGAAAGGAGGTGAAGGGGAGTGAAGAAACTGGTAAGCATGGTGTTGGCTTTGGCGGTTTTGGCGGTGTTTTCCTTTGGCTGCGGGTCGTATGCGGCGAAGGATACCAAGGTGAAATGCCCGAAGTGCGGTGCGGTATTCACGATTGACGAAGGATTGAAGGCCATTGGACCGTAAGGTTATGATAGAGTCCGGACGTCCATAGGCAGGAGTTGTCAATCCCCACTACGATGCATCGTAAAAGATTAGGGGAAGGACAAAAGTTCTTCCCCTATTTTTATCTCTTTTTTTCTTTTTTCCTTTTCGGTCTCTTCCTGCCCGGCCTCCTCCCGGCGCAAGGGGCCGGAGGGGAGAAGCTTTCCCCCTTCGACCGTCTGGCCGAAGAAGCAACGCTCCTGAACAAACGCGGCCAAGCCGACCAGGTCATCTCTCTTCTCGAACCTTCCCGGAACGACAAGAAAAACGACAGCGCCCTTTTTTTCAATGAACTGGGAGTAGCCTACCGGCAGAAAGGAAGGCTCGCCGACGCGGTTTGGGCCTACCGGGCGGCCTTAGCCCGCGATCCCGAAAACCCGGTCATCATGAAAAACTTGGGCGATGCCCACTTGCTGAAAAAGGAATTTCCCCCGGCCGTCGAGCAGTATGAGAAGGCCCTTCAGTCCAACCCCCGCTTCCATCAGGCCCACGCGAGTCTCGGCATCGCTTATTACCAAATGGAGAAGTATCCCCAGGCCCTGGAGGAGTTCGAAATCGTTCTGAGGCTCGACCCTCAGAACGAACAGGCGAAGAAATACAAAGAAGCGATCCTCAAGAAAAAGAACAGTTCAAAGTAATCTTTTTCAAACCTTATCGGCCACAGAGGACACCGAGGCCACCGAGAAGCAATAAATGGCAAGAAAAGTTTTCCCCAAATTCAAAAATGATTTCAGGGTGGTATTTTTTTAGTTTTCTCCCTCTGTGGACTCCGTGCCTTCTGTGGCCATCATGTTTTTTAATTTTTCTTCTTTCGCCTTTTTGGGCTGGATATCACTCTTTTCCCCTCCATATTCATGGTAAGTCAATCGCAAGGAGAATCCAGGCGCGTGCGCAAGATCCTGCACATCGACATGGATGCTTTTTACGCCGCGGTGGAGCAGCGGGACAACCCCTTGCTGAAAGGACGTCCCGTCATTGTGGGCGGGGAGGCAGAAAAGCGGGGGGTCGTTTCCGCAGCCTCCTATGAAGCCCGCTTTTTTGGGATTCATTCGGCCATGCCCGCTTCCCAGGCCAGAAGGCTTTGTCCTCAGGGGGTTTTCCTCCCGGTGCGCATGGACCGGTACCGCGAGGTCTCCGGGCAGATTTTCGAGATCTTCCGGGAATACACGCCCCTGATCGAACCGCTTTCCTTGGACGAGTCTTTCTTGGATGTCACCGGCTGCGAATCCCTCTTTGGCCCGGCGCCCGAGATGGCCCGGGCGATCAAGGAAAAAATCCTGACCCGAACCGGGCTGACCGCTTCCGCCGGAATCGCCCCCAATAAATTCCTGGCCAAAATCGCCTCGGACTGGAAAAAGCCGGACGGCCTGGTGGAGATCAAACCCGAGGACGTCGGCTCTTTCCTGGAAAACCTGCCCATCTCCAAGCTGTGGGGCGTGGGCAAGGCCACGGAAGAAGTTCTCAAGGGGATAGGGATCTTTCGCGTCGGGCAGCTGGCCCGGCATCCCCCGGAAGCGATCGAAAAAAAACTGGGGAAATTCGGCCTGGAGCTGCTCGCCCTCGCGCGGGGCGAGGACGACCGGCCGGTTGTCTCCAACGAGGAAGCCAAGTCCGTCAGCCAGGAGCAGACTTTCACCCCGGATCTTCGGGACCGGCAGGTCATGGAGCAGATGCTTCTGGACCAGGCCGAGCAGGTCGGCTGGGAACTGCGCAAGCAGAAGCTGAAAGGCTTCACGGTTCACTTGAAGGTCCGCTACCCCGATTTCACCCTGACCACCCGCAGCCAGACGCTGCCCTTCCCCACCGATGCCGGCATGGAAATCTATCGAACCGCCGTAAAGCTCCTGGATAAGACCGAAGCCCTGTCCCGAAAGGCCCGCCTTCTCGGGGTCGGTGTTTCCAACCTGCACCGCGGCGACGCCCCTTTTCAAAGGGGCCTTTTTGACTCCTATCGGGAAAAAGAGGAAAAATCACTGGAGGCGGTCGACAAGATCTGGGACAAATTCGGACCGGAGGCTCTCAAACGGGCTTCGCTCTTGGAAAGGAAAAAAGGGGGGTGAAGCGATAAACGGCTGCCGGTTGGCTGTCCGCCGGCAGCGAATGGCGAGAAGCAAAGTAATCCGCGTTCCGGGAGAGGGGAACAAATTCCCGCTTATCGCGCCTCTTCCCCGGGCAGCTCCTCGGCAAACCGTTCTTCCAGGAATTTATGGATCTCCCCTCCGATCTTCAGGCCCAGGTCGATAAACTCCGGGCCATAGCACCTGCCGGTCGGGGTGCGGAAGGTGCCGCGGATCTTCTCGATCCCCCTCATCCCCCGGGGAAAGCGGGAAATCAGGCGGGGAATGGAGGCCTTCGAAGAACGGAGCATCCGCCAGAGGGTGACCGTAAAGTTGTCGGGCCCCCAGCGGAACTTGTCGGCGTCATAGAGCGCGTCGCTCACCGTCTGCCCGAGGAGGTTATCGAGTCTTTGCGGTTCGGTGAACGCCTCGTGGTTGCCGATCGCCGTGAGGATCCAACTTCCCTCTTCCCCCCGGAAAGAAAACAAATCCAGAAGGGGCGCGGCCGCCCGCGCGCTGGCCCGGGCATGTTCCTTTTCGCCGCGGCAAAGGTCGTGGAGGAGGCCCGCGATTTGAGCCAGGACCGCCGCCCGCCGGGGCCGGGAACCTTCCGGAAAGAGCGCGGCTCCCTCCCGGTGGGCCAGGGCGCCCGCTTCCAAGGCAACCTTTTCCGCGTGCTCCACGCCGTGCCCCAGATCCTCCTGCAGATTTCCCCGGATGTGGGCCCGGCAACGCTGGATCTGATGATCCCGCGCAAAAAGGTCTGCGGAAACCCGGAGATCTTCCCGGCAGACATCATAAAATCGGGGGGAGGGAAAAGAAGCGGCGATCGCCCGGGACGCCCGGATCATCTCTTCATAGATGTCGCCTGGTTCGGCCTTCAGGGGGTCCGCTCCAACTTGATCTCCACGGTCACCTGGGTGGGCTGGCCGGGGGCCAGATGAATTTGCGGCGATTCGATATCCAGGCCGGTTGAAATCTTTCGGTCTTCCCGGACCGCGGAGAGGTCGACAGGGTCCGTGAAAACCTCGCGGATTTTGGCGAGGGCGTTTTCCGGGCCCTGGAGGATGACAAAAGCGGGCTCCACACCCGCGCTTTTCAAACCGAGGAAGCCGGGAAGTTTCCCGGCCAGTTTCGCCTTGATGGGAACCGACCGGGTTTTCACGACGTCCAAACTGAGGCGGACCGAAGAGGGGCTGATCTTGGTGATCTCTGTGCCCAGGGGGGCGCGGATGTTATCCACGGTGAGCCGAAAATAATTCTGCCCGGGGACCGCCTGAGAGAGATCTACAAAGGCTCGGACCTGGTCGGGGGTGACCCCGAAGATCATGCCCCGGGACCCGCGAACCCCCACCTCCACCTTGTTCGCCCCTTCGCCGGAGATCTCCATGTTCGGCGGGACGTTTCGAAATTCGAGGGGAACCGTGAGGCGAAGTTCGGCTCGATGCTGCCCGGCGATAAACACCCAAAGGATAAAAACCAGAACAAAGGAAACGATCTTGGGACCCAGATTTGAAGTCAGGACCGCCTGCCACCGGCCCTTGGTTTGCTCCGGTTTGACCAGCATGTTTTCCAGCTGTCCCTGAAGCTCGGACGGGTTCGCCATCCGCCGGATCCGTCCTTCAACGGCAAGCATGACCTCTCCCCGTTCTTCGGAGACGATCAGCGAAACCGCGTCTCCCCGCTCGGTGATCCCGATTCCGGCGCGGTGCCGGGTTCCGTAATTCCGGGGGAGGTTCATGTTGTCCGAAAGAGGCAGGTAGCACCCCATGGAAACGATGCGGCCTTCGTGGATGACGACCGCCCCGTCGTGAGCGGGGGAGTTGGGCAGAAAAATGCTGGTCAGGACCTCATAGCTGACCCGTCCCCCCAGGGGGATGCCGCCTTTCAGGTAGTCTTCCAGGATATCCCGCCGCTGGAAAACCACCAAGGCGCCGATCCGCTTCTGCGCCAGCTCGAAGACGGTCCGGACGACTTCTTCGAGAACGAGGCGATCCAGCGCCTCCGGCCGCCCGATAAAGAACCGGACCGGACTCATCCGCTCCAGGACCTGGCGGATCTCCGACTGGAAGATCACGACCACGATCACCAAAATAACCGCCCAGAGATACTGGAGGATCCAGGTGGTGATCACCAATCCGGACCATCGGGCCAGAAAATAGAGAAGCCCCAGAGCGGCGAGGGCGATGAGAATCCGCAGCGCTCTCGTCCCCTGAATCCACAGGTACAGCCGATAAATAATGAAGGTGATCAGAAAAATATCGGCCAGGTCCTGCCACTGAATCCCGGAAAAAGCTCCGAACAGTTGAGTAATCGCCGTTTCCTCCCCGATTTTTTCTGCCGCGAATCTTGATGGTTTCGCAAAAAGTCTCCCGCCTTGGCCGGATCACGCTCGGAGCGGGGTTGGGCGAAAGGGGTATGAAAGAAGCGGGTTTCTGCCTTCTTCTACACCCGGCCCCTTTACCCCAGGTCCTGCCTTTATTGCGCGCCTTGTCCCGCCTATGGCGGGGGGCTTTTTACGAAACCATCGTTCCGACAACTCTCTTATTCCCCAAAAGCCCGGAAATCCATTACCAGCCCACGGGCCTCTCACCGCAGACGCAGAACTTTTTTCGCCACCTCCTCCGGATTTCTTGCCAATACCCGGATCATCGGTTCTTTGCCCACATCCCCGCGGTCAAAAATGATATCCGGGGTTTCGCGGGTCCGTTCCAGAACCGCCTGCACCCCCCAGGAGAGGGAGGAGCCCTCCTTCCGTTTCACCGACCGCGGTTCGTCCCGGCGGTCGAAGTGCGTGACGGAAAACCCCGCTTTCCGCGCCCTATTCAAAATCTCCTCGCCGAACCTGATATTCATGGCCGACCTCATTTCCGGGTCATGGGCCATGGCCGTGAGGATGATCCGGGCAATGTGCCGCGAGGCCCCGAAATCCGGATCGGCCACCCGGGTGAGCTCGCCTGCCGCCCGGACGAATCTTCCGGGGAAAGCGGCAATATCTCCGAACTCCTGCGCCCAGGGGAGGGCGTACCCGAGGTTCGACTGCACCTCGGGCAGGAGGTCCACGATGCCCCCCCGGCGCAGGGTTTCAAAGGCGTCTTTGAGTTTCCGGATCACCTCGTATTTTTCAATCTCCTGCCGAATCGGGCCATAGTGGTTGACCGGCCCCCGGCCGTGTCCGAGCGGGGCGGCCATCCGGATGGCCGCCGTCAGAAACCGCTTGGCGGCCGCGACGGATTCCCGGAGCCCTTTCCCTTTTCCGAGTTCCACCGCAATGGCGGCGGAGAGGGTACAGCCGGTTCCGTGGGTGTGGGGGGTCTGCACCCGTTCCTCCTCGAACTCCTGGAAGCGATCGCCGTCGTAAAGAAGGTCGATGGCCGCGCCGCGAAGGTGCCCCCCCTTGATCAGGACGTGGCGGGCGCCCATTTTCCGGATTCGCACCGCGGCTTCCCGCACTTCTTTCGCGGTCCGGATTTTCCTTCCAGTCAGGACTTCGGCTTCCGGAATATTCGGGGTCACGACCGTCGCCAGAGGGATCAGCTCCCGGCGCAGGGCGTCCTCTGCCTCCGGATTCAGCAGCCTCGCTCCGTTTTTGGAGACCATCACCGGGTCCACGACCAAATTCGGGATGCGGAACTTTCGCAATTTTCGGCAGACGACCTTCAGGACCGACGATCCGCCCATCATCCCTGTCTTGGCCGCATCCGCCCCGATATCCGTGAGCACCGCCTCCAATTGCTTTTCCACAAATTCGGGCGGGATCTCCTGAATCCCGAAAACTCCCAGGGTGTTTTGCGCGGTGAGGGCCGTCACCGCGCTCATCCCGTATCCCCCTAAAAGGGTGATCGTTTTCAAATCCGCCTGGATGCCGGCCCCCCCGCCGGAATCGGACCCGGCAATGGTTAAGACTCGGGGTGTCACTTTCCTCTCCTCTTTATCTCTTTTCGCCTTCCCGGATGGAAAAGAAAACCATTTTATTTATCTTAGCCTATTCAAACTGCGTGTCAAGAAAAAGCCCCAATCCTGCCCGGAAAAGGAATTTGACAAGGCTGAAGTCGGGTGATAGGCTAAATCTTAAGGGGTTAGCAAAGAAGGGTAGGTGAAAGAAGCGTATGTCCTTCAGCAGAAGGGCTTTTTTTTATTTTTTTCTTCTTTTCCTCGGCATCCTCACGGCATCCTGCGCCGGTCTAAAACCCGGGTTGCCGCTGAAGAAGGAAAAGGATTTTATTGCCCCCGGATCGGCCGCCCACGGCTATTATTATTTTCTTTTGGGGCATCTCCATCAGCAGACCGGAAACATCGACCAGGCCATGGAAGCCTACCGGATGGCGCTGCAGAAAGGGGAAAAGTCCGCTTTTTTGCACACCCAATTGGCGATGTTATTCCTCAAGAAAGGACAGACGGACCGGGCCCTCCGGGAGGCGGAAGAAGCCATCCGCGTCAATCCCCGCCACCTTCCCGCCTATACCCTCCTGGGCGGTCTGTACCTCTCTCAAAACCAGCGGGAGAAGGCTGTCCAGGCCTATCAGCGCGCGATCGAAATCGATCCCCAAAACCAGGAGGCCCATCTTTTCCTGGGAACCCTGTTCGCCGAGTCCAAAGATTACGAGCAGGCCCTTCCCCGCTTCAAAACTCTGATTGAAATCGATCCCCGCTCCCTCATGGGCCATTACTACCTGGCCAGGGTATATGCGGAGATGAAGCGGTTCTCCGAAGCCCGCACTCATTATTTGAACGCCCTCGAGATCAAGCCGAATTTCGAACCGGCCCAGATCGATCTGGCCTTGGTTTATGAAATCCAGCAGGAGTACGAAAAGGCGATTCAGATCTACCAGGAGATTTTGAAGCAGAACCCTTCTCACGCCGATGCGCACCACCGGCTGGGGCAGGTCTATATCCGCCAGAACAAGCTCAGCGAAGCCCTGACGGAATTCCAGGCCGTGGATCAGCTGACCATCCACAACCATGAAGTGCGCACGAAAATCGGGTTGATCTATTTTGAGCAGGGCCGTCTGGAGGAAGCGATTGCCCAGTTCTCCCTGGTCCTGTCGGCCCAGCCCCAGAACGACCGGGTCCGGTATTATCTGGCCACCGCCTACGAAGAGGGCAAAGACCTCGAGCGGGCCGCAGAGGAGTTCCAGCGGATCCCGTCTTCCTCCTCGTTTTACGTCGATTCCCAGGTTCATTTGGCCTATCTCTTCGAAAAGCAGAACAAAATCCCCGAAGCGATCCAGGTCCTGCAAAAAGCCATTCAGGCAAAACCCGAGCAGGCGGACCTTTATCGTTTTCTGGCCTCGCTTCATGAGAAAAGCAGTCGCTACGAAGAAGGAATCCGCATCCTGAGGAAGGGCCTCGAGTTCGCTCCCCGGGACGAAAAGCTTCTCTTCACCCTCGGAGTTTTTTACGACAAGGCCGGCGACTGGCAGGAAGGAATCCGCCAGATGCGCCGGGTTTTGGAGATCCAGCCGGATCACGCCCAGGCTTTGAACTATATCGGCTACACCTATGCCGAAAAGGAGATCTACCTCGACGAAGCCGAGACGCTTGTCAAGCGCGCCCTGGAGCTCAAACCCGACGATGGCTACATCACCGACAGCCTGGGGTGGGTATATTTCAAGAAGGGGCAGCTGGATAAGGCCATCGCCGAACTGGAAAAAGCCCACAGGCTGGCCCCCGAGGATCCGGTCATCGCCGAGCATTTGGGGGATGCCTACCTGAAAAACCGGCAGGAAGACAAGGCGGTGCAGATGTTCGAACGATCTTTGCAGATCGACCCCAAGAAGACCGAAGTGGCCGAGAAGTTGAAGAAGCTCCGCCGGGACAAGAAAAAGCCATGAGGAAGCGGGGGATTTTCCTCTTCCTCCTCCTTCTTTGGTGCGCCTCCTGCGCCACCCTGCCCCGCGAGCCTGCCCCCGCCCCTTCGCCGGACGAACTCTCCGCGCGGCTTCGCACCCGGTCCCAGGGCATCCACGGGTTGAAAGGCCTGGCCCGGGTGCACGTTTCCGCCCCCGGAAAAAATTTTACAACCCAGGAGGTTGTCTTCGTCCGCCGCCCGGGATTTCTGCGCCTGGAGACCCTGAGCCCTCTGGGGACTCCTCTGTTTTATTTGGTCGCCGCCGGGCGGGACCTGTTCCTTTACCACCCCGGGGAAAACCGTTATTATCAGGGGTCGGTCCGGTCGCGGTCGTTCTCCGCCCTTCTGCCCGGGGGGCTGGAGCCCGAAGAAGTCGTCGCCCTTCTCCTCGGCGGGTTCCCTCTCCTGCCCCACGAGGACTCCTCCGTCCGCTACGACCCCCGGGAGGAACTCTGGTTTCTCACCCTCCGAGGCGCCTCGGGATCCGGCAGCCAGGTCCTCGGGATCGACCCGCGAAGCAACGAAATTCTTTCCGCCGAGTATTCCCTCCGCGGCCTGACCCGCCGTGTTTCCCTTGCGGACTACAAGCCGGTTTCGGGTTTTTCTTTTCCCCACAAAATTCATTTCGAATCTCCCGCCGCCCGGACCGAGGTGACGGTCGATTATCAAGAAGTCACTCTGAATCCGGAATGGGGGGAACAGGATTTTCATCTGCCGGTTCCCCGGGGCGCGCAGGTCGTTCCCCTGGAATGAAACCGCCGGCCATCCGCCGTTTTATCCGGAAGAATTCTTTCTCCGGAAAGCTCGGGGGCGCGGGACTCCCGTGCCGAAGATCTCCCCTGCGGCGCCGGGCGTCGCCTCTCCGGAGGACGTTTCGCTTTTGGAAAAGGGGAAAACGGCAGGCCGGGGGCCGTCAGTTTTTCAGGGGAGTTCCTGCAGTTTCTTGCGGGCGCGGGTGGCCTGGTCGGATTTCGGGTAGCGTTTGACCACTTCCTTGAAGATCAGCTTGGCGTTCATCGTGTCTTTCATTTCCAGGAACGCCATACCCTGCCGGTAAAGGGCATCAGGAACCTTGTTCCCCTTGGGGAATTTCTTGATGACCTCGTCAAATTCCAGAATGGCCTCGTCGTACTTCTTTTCGGAAAAATAACATTCCCCAAGCCAGTAATGGGCATTCTCCGCATACTTCGATTTGGGAAAGGCTTCCAGAAAACGTTTGAACTCGTCGCGGGCCTGGGGAATGCTTCCCTTGTTGTAAAGGTCGTAAGCTTTCTTGTAGGCGTCATCGGGGGTAAGGGCCGCCGTCTTGACCGCCGTCTCGGGGGTCTTCCCCGGGGGGGCTTGAGACGCTTCGGGTTTGCCCGGCGTTTCCGCGGACGGTTTTTCCGGGGAAGTTTCTTTCTCTCCCGGTTTTTCCGCCGGTTCGGGTTTCTTCTCCGGAGGTTCAACGGATTTCTTGAGTTCCGCGATGCGCTTGTCCAGGTCCTCTAATTTGGTCTGGTGGCTCTCGCGCAGGGTTTTGGTTTCCTGAAAGTTCTTCTCCGCGAAATATTTCCCTTCCTCAAACCGCCCCATGAGAGCCTGCACATCCATCTGCAGCTTGTCCACCCGCGCCCCCAGATCCGCCTGGTGCCGGCGCATGGGCTGGCTGGAAGTCTCCATCTCCTTTTCCAGGAATCCGACCTTGGATCTCACCTCCGTGTTCAGCGCCCCAACCTCTTTTTGCAGGTCGGCGGTCCGTTTTTTCAGGTCCTCCAGCTGGCCGCGGATATCCGTATTCAGGGCATACACGTTTTTCTGAAGGGTCAATAGTTCCCTGGAATTTTTTTCCTGATCTCGCTGGAGGGCTTCAAAATCGGTCCTGCCCAGACACCCCCCCAGGAGGAACAACAAAGGGAGGACATAAAGGATCGCTCTTTTTTTAAGGGGCATTTTCATGGAGGTCGGGTCGGCAGGGGCCTTTCCAAAAAGGCCCCTGCCGGTTCGGGAAGCTTCTTTATTTCATTTTTAAAAA
>Ga0316603_10000876_pt1 | contig 15571 bp, 15 predicted proteins | sample OWC_soil_day10_n_FD_207649 | JGI IMG/M metagenome (GOLD analysis project Ga0316603, IMG submission 207649) | Wetland soil microbial communities from Old Woman Creek delta, Ohio, United States - OWC_soil_day10_noCT | ecosystem: Environmental > Terrestrial > Soil > Wetlands | place: USA: Ohio... | reverse complement strand
GATGAAGGCGCTGCATGCCAAGGGCACGCCTGGCGGCATGGCGCTGGGCAATGCCACCGGCGACGGGCTGTGGTGCAACTGGCTGATCTGGTCCTTCGGCGGCCAGCTCGTCGATGCCAACAACAAGGTCGTCATCGACAGCCTGCAAACGATGAAGGCCCTCGAATACGGCAAGGAGCTGTACTCGACCTTCGTTCCGGGCACCTTGTCGTGGCTGGACCCGAACAACAACAAGGCCTTCCTGGACGGGCAGATCTCGATCACCAACAACGGTATCTCGATCTACTACGCGACGAAGAACTCGCCCGATGCCAAGCTCAAGGAGATGGCGGCCGACATCCAGCATGCGCCGTACCCGATCGGGCCGGTGGGCACGGCGACCGAGTCCCACCTGTTCTTCAACCAGATGGTCATGAAGTACACCAAGTACCCGAACGCCGCCAAGGCGTTTCTGCAGTTCATGATGGAACAGGATCAGTTCGGCGCCTGGCTGACCGGTGCCGGCGCCTACATCGCGACGCCGCTGGACGGCTACGCCAAGCTGCCGATCTGGACCATCGACCCGAAGAACACGCCTTATCGCGACGCGGTCAAGAACCTGCGTCCGGCGGGCTATGCGGGCAAGCTGGGTTACGCCTCGGCCGGTGCCGCCGCCGACTTCATCGTCGTCAACATGGTGGCCGAGGCGATCAGCGGCTCGAAGACGCCGAAGGAGGCGATGGAGCGCGCGCAGAAGCGGGCGGAGCGTTACTACAAGGTATGACGCTGCGCTCCCCGCGAGCAGCCCGCAGCGCCCGCCTCACGGCCTGAGGCGGGCGGCGCATGCTCGACAAGCTCCAGAACAGCCGCAATGCGCTCGGGCTGATCTTCATGCTGCCGGCAGCGGTGCTGCTGCTGCTGTTCCTGACCTATCCGCTCGGCCTGGGCGTGTGGCTGGGCTTCACCGACGCCAAGGTCGGGCGACCCGGCGAGTGGATCGGTCTGGAGAACTACATCTTCCTGGCCACCGACAGCGTCACGCAGTTGGCGCTGTTCAACACGCTGTTCTACACCACCGTGGCCAGCGTGCTGAAGTTCTTTCTCGGCCTGTGGCTGGCGCTGCTGCTGAACAAGAACCTGCGCTTCAAGTCCTTCTTCCGCGCCGTCATCCTGCTGCCCTACATCGTGCCGACCGCGCTGTCGGCCATCGCTTTCTGGTGGATCTTTGATGCGCAGTTCTCGATCATCAGCTGGGCGCTGGTGAAGATGGGCCTGATCGACCAGTACATCGACTTCCTCGGCACGCCCTGGAACGCCCGCTTCTCGGTCATCGCCGCCAACGTCTGGCGCGGCGTTCCCTTCGTCGCGATCACGCTGCTGGCCGGGCTGCAAACCATCTCGCCCTCGTACTACGAGGCCTCGGCCATCGACGGCGCCACGCCCTGGCAGCAGTTCCGGCACGTCACGCTGCCGCTGCTGACGCCGATCATTGCCGTGGTCATGACCTTCTCGGTGCTGTTCACCTTCACCGACTTCCAGCTGATCTACGTGATCACGCGCGGCGGCCCGCTGAATGCCACGCACCTGATGGCCACGTTGTCCTTCCAGCGCGCCATCTCCGGCGGCGCGCTCGGCGAAGGCGCGGCGATCTCGATCGCCATGGTGCCCTTCCTGCTGGGCGCCATCCTGTTTAGCTACTTCGGGCTGCAGCGCCGCGCCTGGCAGCAAGGTGGGGCCGACAAATGAGCAAGGCCGCAAGCGACGCCGTCGGCATGGACTTCCTGGAGTCCACGCCGCGCAAGCTGGTCACGGTGTACTTGCCGCTACTGGTGTTCCTGTTCGTGCTGCTGTTCCCGTTCTACTGGATGGCGATCACCTCGTTCAAGCCGAACAAGGAGCTGCTCTCACGCGATGGCAATCCGTTCTGGATCATCGAGCCGACGCTGGCGCACGTGAACAAGCTGCTGTTCCAGACCGCGTATCCGCAGTGGATGTGGAATACGGTGCTGGTCTCGGTGGTGGCCACCTTCTTCTCGCTGGCGGCGTCGGTGCTGGCAGCCTATGCCATCGAGCGGCTGCGCTTTTCGGGCGCCAAGCAGACCGGGCTGGCGATCTTTCTGGCCTACCTGGTGCCGCCGTCGATCCTGTTCATCCCGCTGGCGTCGGTGGTGTTCCAGCTGGGGCTGTTCGACACCCGCCTGGCGCTGATCCTGACCTACCCCACCTTCCTGATTCCCTTTTGCACTTGGCTGCTGATGGGCTACTTCCGCACCATCCCCTTCGAGCTGGAAGAGTGTGCCTTGATCGACGGTGCCAACCGCTGGCAGATCCTGGTGAAGATCGTGCTGCCATTGGCGGTGCCGGGGCTGATCTCGGCCGGCATCTTTGCTTTCACGCTGTCGTGGAACGAGTTCATCTACGCGCTAACCTTCGTCTCGTCGAGCGAGATCAAGACGCTGCCGGTGGGCGTGGTCACCGAGCTGGTCGAAGGCGACGTGTACCACTGGGGCTCGCTGATGGCCGGCGCGCTGTTCGGCTCGCTGCCGGTGGCCTTCATCTACTCGTTCTTCGTCGAGTACTACGTCTCGGGCATGACCGGGTCGGTCAAGGAATAGGCGCCCGCGGCTAACCCTGCTTCCAGGGCAGCCCGGCCTTGCGCCAGCCGCCGAGACGGCCGCGACGGCCGTGGCGGCGGCATCGGAGCGTTTGCCGCTGCGGCACAGGAACACCAGCGTGTCCTTCGGGTCGGCCACCGTGCGCAGCGCGTCGACGAAACCCGGGGTTCGGCTCGGTGCTGCCCCGCGGCAGCCCTTCGACATGCCGCGTGCCAGGCACATGGCCGGCATATTCGCGCTCGAAGGCGGTACGCAGTTCGACGATCTTCGCCACGCCCAGCTCTCGGCCAGGCGCTGCGCCTCCTGCGGCGTGACGTAGCCGGCATAGGTGCGCGGCTTGCCACCGTTGCGGCTGAAGGCGCGGTGCAGGATCTGCGTCTATTCTTCGCCAGTGGAGGGCTTGAACATCGTGAGTACGCCCATGCTCAGATCATGGCTGCCGGGTCGGGCAGCTCATGCCGTCCGAGTGTGCCGTCGGCAAAGCGCGTGATGCGCCGCGCCCGCAGGTGCACCAGGCTGCCGCTGCGCAGGTCCAGCCGCTGGCGCAGCGCGGCGAAGGCGCTGCGCGGCATCTCCACGTCGACATAGCTGCCGTCGTCCTGGCGCTTGAACTCGATGCGCGTCTGCGCGCCCACGGTCAGCACCTGCGACAGCGTCACCGGCAGCGCACCGGGCTCGGCCTCGCCGACGATGTCGAGCTCGTGCGGGCGCACGTAGCTGACTTCGGCCACGCCATCGACGCTACCCGGTGAGTGGCCGAAGCGGCCGTGGAACAGGTTCACGTCGCCCAGGAACTGCAGCACGAAGGGGCTGGCCGGGTGGTCGTAGACCTGGTCCGGCGTGCCCTGCTGCTCGATGCGGCCGTGGTTCATCACCACCACGCGGTCGGCCACTTCCATGGCCTCGTCCTGGTCGTGGGTGACGAACACGCTGGTGACGTGCATCTCGTCGTGCAGCCGGCGCAGCCAGCGGCGCAGCTCCTTGCGCACCTTGGCGTCCAGCGCGCCAAAGGGCTCGTCCAGCAGCAGCACCTTCGGCTCCACCGCCAGCGCGCGGGCCAGCGCGATGCGCTGCCGCTGCCCGCCCGACAGCTGGTGCGGGTAGCGGTCGGCCACCCAGTCCAGCTGCACCAGCTTCAGCAGCTCCATCACCTTGGACTTGATCTCGCGCTCCGCGGGCCGACGTTCCTTGGGCCGCACGCGCAGACCGAAGGCCACGTTCTCGAAGATCGACATGTGGTTGAACAGCGCGTAGTGCTGGAACACGAAGCCGACATTGCGCTCGCGCACCGTGGTGTGCGTGGCGTCCTCGCCGTGAAACAGCACGTGGCCGGAGTCCGGCACCTCCAGCCCGGCGATGATCCGCAGCAGCGTAGTCTTGCCCGAGCCCGAAGGCCCCAGCAGCGCCACCAGCTCGCCGGCCGGGATGTCCAGGTTCAGGTCGTCGCAGACGACGGTGGCGCCGAAGCGCTTGTTCAGGTTGCGGATCTCGATGCTCATCCCTTACTCCGAGCGGTCGCCCACCGCGCGCTTCTGGCCCTTCACGCGCTGCTCGACCAGGTACTTCAGCCCCAGCGTCACCAGCGCCAGCAGCGCCAGCAGCGAGGCCACCGCGAAGGCCGCGGCGAATTGGTATTCGTTGTAGAGGATCTCGATGTGCAGCGGCATGGTGTTGGTCTGGCCGCGGATGTGGCCGCTGACCACGCTGACCGCGCCGAACTCGCCCATCGCCCGCGCGTTGCACAGGATCACACCGTAGAGCAGCGCCCACTTCACGTTGGGCAGCGTCACGCGCCAGAACATCTGCCAGCCGCTGGCCCCCAGCACGCGCGCGGCCTCCTCCTGCTCCTGCCCCTGCGCCTGCATCAGCGGGATCAGCTCGCGAGCAACGAAGGGGAAGGTGATGAACACCGTGGCCAGCACGATGCCCGGCACCGCGAAGATGACCTTCAAGTCGTGGTCCTGCAGCCAGCTGCCGAACCAGCCCTGCAGCCCGAACACCAGCACATAGATCAGGCCGGCGATCACCGGGCTGACGCTGAAGGGCAGGTCGATCAGCGTCAGCAGCAGGTTCTTGCCGCGGAAATCGAACTTGGCGATGGCCCAGGCCGCACTGATGCCGAACACCAGATTCATCGGCACGCTGATCGCCGCGGCCGTCAGCGTCAGCAGGATGGCCGAGCGCGCATCGGGCTCGACGATGGCCGCCAGATAGACGTCCCAGCCCTTCTTGAAAGCCTCGAAGAACACCGCCACCAGCGGCACGAAGAGGAACAGCGTCAGGAAGGCCAGCGCCATGCCGATCAGCAGCCGGCGCACCCAGGGCGCTTCGCTGGTGGCCGAGCGCGGCGCCGCCAGCGGCCGGGCCGGCGCGGCGGCGGTGTCGGCGTCGTTCGGCAAGGCGATCGTGTTCATACGCCCCCCTGCCGCTTGCGCGCCCAGGTCTGCAGGCTGTTGATCAGCAGCAGCAGCACGAAGCTGATCACCAGCATCACCACCGCGATGGCGGTGGCACCGGCGATGTCGTATTGCTCCAGCTTGGTGATGATCAGCAGCGGCGTGATCTCGCTGATCATCGGCATATTGCCGGCGATGAAGATCACGCTGCCGTACTCGCCCAGTGCGCGCGCGAAGGCCAGCGCGAAGCCGGTCAGCAGCGCCGGCCCCACGATCGGCAGGATCACCTTGGCAAAGGTCTGCCAGCGGCTGGCACCCAGCGTGGCCGCGGCTTCTTCCAGCTCGCGGTTCACGTCCTCCAGCACCGGCTGCACGGTGCGCACGACGAAGGGCACGCCGATGAACACCAGCGCGACGAACACGCCCAGCGGCGTGAAGCTCACCTTGAAGGGCAGCCACTGGCCGATCCAGCCGTTCTCGGCATAGATGGCCGTCAGCGCGATGCCGGCCACCGCCGTGGGCAGCGCGAAGGGCAGGTCCACCAGCGCGTCGATCAGCCGCTTGAAGGGGAAGTCGTAGCGCACCAGTACCCAGGCGACGACCAGGCCGAACACCGCGTTCAGCGCCGCCGCGGCGAAAGACGCGCCGAAGGTCAGCCGATACGAGGCGACGACGCGCGGCGAGCTCACCGCGTCCCAGAAGGCGGCCCAACTCATCGTGAAGGTCTTCAGGAAGGCCGCCGACAGCGGCACCAGCACGATCAGGCTGATGTACAGCAGCGCGAAGCCCAGCGCCAGGTCGAAGCCGGGCAGCACGCTGTGCCGCCGCAGCAGGGTGCGGCTCAGGAGCACGCCAGCCCCCTAGCGGCGGTTGGCGGCCAGGATCTGGTCGTACAGCGCGCCGTCGTCGAAGTGCTCCTTCTGCGCCTTCAGCCAGCCGCCGAACACCTCGTCCACCGTGAAGGCATTCACCTTCGGGAAGGTCTTCGCATGCCTGGCCAGCACTGTGGCGGAGCGCGGCCGCAGGCCGTGCTGCGCAGCAATTTCCTGCGCCTCGGGCGACCACAGCCACTTCAGGTAGGCCTCGGCCTGCTTGCGCGTGCCCTTTTTGTCCACCACTTTGTCGACCACCGCCACCGGGTTCTCGGCCAGCACCGTCCAGGTCGGGTAGACCACGTCGAAGACGTCGCCAAACTCTTCGCGGATCAGGTCGACCTCGCTCTCGAAGGTGGCCAGCGCATCACCGATATTGCGCTGGACGAAGGTGGTGGTGGCGGCGCGGCCGCCGCCGTCGAAGACCGGCACGTTGGCGAAGATTTGCTGGACACGCTCACGCGCCTGCGCCGGCGTGCCCCCGGCCTTCAGCACCGCGCCGTAGGCGGCCACGTAGCTGTAGCGGCCATTGCCGGTGAGCTTGGGGTTCGGAATGACGACTGCGACACCGGGCCGGGCCACGTCGGCCCAGTCCTTGATGCCCTTGGGGTTGCCCTTGCGCACCAGCAGCACCGTCACCGAGGTGGTGGGCGCGGCGTTGTCAGGGAAGCGCTTGGCCCAGTCGGCCGGCAGCATGCCGCCGCGCAGCGCCAGCATGTCGATGTCCAGCGCCTGGTTCATCGTCACCACGTCGGCCGCCAGGCCGTCGATGACCGAGCGGATCTGCTTGCTGGAGCCGCCATGGCTCTGGTTGACGACCAGTTCGCCGCCGCCGCCTTGCTTCCACTGCGCCAGGAAGGCCTTGTTGTAGTCCTTGTAGAACTCGCGCGAGACGTCGTAGCTGACGTTCAGCAGGGTGACGGCTTGCGCCAGCGCCAGCGACGGCGGGCCGGCGCCCAGCAGCGCGGTCAGCAGCAGCGCGCGGCGGCTGCGGGAGGTGTTCGGGCGGTCCATGGCAAAGGCTCTTTGTGCAGATGAAGGCGCGCATCCTAGAAACGGCGGCTGCTGCGGCCAACGAATCGATTCGCGCTTGCTTATGCGAAAACCGATGAAGAAACCCTACTTGCGGGTGTAGATCTGGTCGAACACCCCGCCGTCGGCAAAGTGCGTCTTCTGCGCCTTGGCCCAGCCGCCGAACACTTCGTCGATGGTGAACAGGTTCACCTTGGGAAACTGCTTTTCGTACTTGGCGGCCACCTTCGGGTCGATCGGCCGGTAGTAGTTCTGTGCGGCGATGTCCTGGCCTTCCGGCGTGTACAGGTACTGCAGGTAGCCGGTGGCCACCTCGCGGGTGCCCTTGCGGTCGACGTTTCTGTCCACCACCGTCACCGGCGGCTCGGCCAGGATGCTCAAGCTGGGCACCACGATCTGGAACCTGTCCGGGCCCATCTCCTTGCTGGCCAGGAAGGCCTCGTTCTCCCAGGAGATGAACACGTCGCCGACGCCGCGCTCGGTGAAGGTGATCAGCGAGCCGCGGGCGCCGGTGTCCAGCACTGGCACGTTGCCGTACAGCGCGGCCACGAACTGCTGCGCCTTTTTCTCGTCGCCGCCGGTCTTCTTCAGCGCATAGCCCCAGGCGGCCAGGTAGTTCCAGCGGGCGCCGCCGCTGGTCTTCGGGTTGGGGGTGATGACCGACACGCCGGGCCTGGCCAGGTCGTCCCAGTCCTTGATGCCCTTCGGGTTGCCCTTGCGCACCAGGAAGACGATGGTGCTGGTGTAGGGGCTGCTGTTGTGCGGCAGGCGCTTCTGCCAGTCGGCCGGGATCAGCCTGGCCTTGTCCGCCAGTTCGTCGATGTCGTAGGCCAGCGCCAGCGTCACCAAGTCGGCGTCCAGGCCGTCGATCACCGAGCGCGCCTGCTTGCCCGAGCCGCCGTGACTCTGCCGGACGACGACGTTGTCGCCGGTCTTCGCCTTCCAGTGCGCGGCGAAGGCCTTGTTGAAGTCCACGTACAGCTCGCGCGTCGGGTCGTAGCTGACGTTCAGCAACGTGACGTCCTTGGCCTGGGCAGCGCCCGCGGCGAAGGCGCCCAGCACGGCCAGGGCGCGCAAACCGTGCATCAGCGAAAAGCGGTTCATTTGGCAGTCCTCGTTGGCAGCGATGGCGACATGCTAGGAAGCGCCGGCCCAAACCCGAACGAATCAATGCGTTCTTGCTTATGCGCTTTTCGAGGACATCGGTGAACGCCGCAGCGTGGCGGTCCCGAGATGCGTGCGCCTCGGTCGGTATAACCAGCGAAAGTGTTGATCTGCAACCCGTCTGTCCGTGCGGCCGGACGATTGCCAGATACTTGTGCGTGGCAGCCAACTGGGTGTCGCTGCCGACCAACCTGGAGTGATCGAACATGTACAAGACCATCGTGCTGGCCTACGACGGCTCGGAATCGGGCCAGCGGGCGCTGCTCGATTGCCAGGAGATTGGCCAGTGGAGCCAGGCACGGCTCCACCTCGTGGCCGTGATGACGCCGCCAGTCGCCTTGGTGGCGGTGGAGGCCTGGGCCTTCAGCCCGACTGACGACAGTGGCGAGAAAGCCCACTTCCAGACGGTGCTCGACGCGGGGCTGCAGCGGCTGCGCGAAGCCGGGTTGCAGGCGCAGGGCCAAGTGGTCGCCGGCACGGCGGTGGAGGAGATCGCGCGTGCGGCCAAGGCCGTGCAGGCGGACCTGATCGTGCTGGGCCACAAACATCTGGAAAGTTGGGCGGCGCGCTGGTGGCGCGGCCCGTCGGTGTCGCAGAGCCTGATCGAAGTGGCGCCCTGCAGCGTGCTGATCGTCATCACGCACTGAGCGCGGCCCCGGCGGGCCACCCCCCCTTCGCTACAGCAGCGGATAGGGCTGGTCGTCGGGCGTTTCCAGCGCAATGGCGCGGTAGAACTCCCAGCCGCGGCCCTCGGGGTAGCTGCCGGGGTCGCGCGTGATCAGGTGGCGAACGATCTCGAAGTGGTTGATCTTGTGGTCCGCCGGCTCGAGGTCCAGCCGCGCCGTGCCGCGGATGTGCGACACGACCGAGCGCGCGATCAGCATGTAGGCCCACGGCGCCGAGCCAATGCCGTCCAGGCCCACGCCGGGAAAGTACAGGTCCGGCGCGTCCAGGCTGCGGAAGATGCAGCCGCAACGCCGGCACAGCTCGTTCACGCTGCGTATCGACGCCAGCTGCTGGTCGTCGAACCAGCGCAGGTCGGTGCCGTAGCCGGTGCCCCACAGGATCGCATCCACCTCGAGCACGGTGCCGTCGCGCAGCGCGACGCGGCGGCCGTCGATGGCCGCCACCTCGCCGCAGTGCCGCTCGATCTCGGCGTAGTGCTGGATCATGCGCGGCCGGCCCGGGAACAGTTGGTCGTGCAGCACGTCCACCGGCCGCTGCGGCTGGATCGCCTGCAGGCCGAACTTCGCATAGCGCACCGCCAGGTCGGCGTTCAGCAGCGCGCTCTGCTCGGCCGCGCTCAGGCCCTGCGCCTGCATCTTCGCGAAGGGCCGCACGCTGCCAGCGATGGCCTTGGGCCGCGTCGTCGGCGTGAACCAGCGCGTGCCGCGGTAGACCCAGACGATGCGGCGGGCGCCGTGTTCAATGCACTGGTCGATCAGGTCGAAGGCCGAGGCGCCGCCGCCCACCACCAGCACCTCGCGGCCGGCCAGCGCTGCCGGCTCGTGCAGCGCGCTGGCGTGCCACTCCTGCACACGGCTGCCACTGCGCTGCACCGGCGGGATCAGCGGCGTGTTGTGGCCGCCGCTGGCCGCCACCAGGTGGCGCGCGCGCACGGGGCCCTGTGGCGTGTCCAGCACCCAGGCGTCACCGTCGTGGCGCGCGCGCTTCACCGGGCTGCCCAGGCGGATGCCGTCGTGCAGCGCGAAGCGGTCGGCCCAGGCCTGGATGTTGGCCAGGACCTGTGGCGCCAGCGGCCCGGCCAGCGGCAGGCCGTCGATGGCCCAGTCGGCCGTGCTGATCTGGATGTCCTGCCAGACCGGCAGCGCACGCCACAGCCCGCCAAGGCCGTCGCGCGCCTCCAGCGCCACCGCGTCCAGCCCGGCCTGGCGCGCGTAGTGCAGATGGATCACACCGGCAATGCCGGCGCCGACGATGGCCAGGTCGAGCGGGCGGTGGGCAGGCATCGGTGTCGGTGTTCGGGTCGGCAGGGCGTGACGCCCATTCTGCGGCACGCCCCGGTGCCGGCAGCCGCGGCTACGCGGAGCCGCGGCTCGCGGCGCGCAGCAGCAGCAGCCCGAGCGGGATCAGCGCGATGCCGGCGATGTACAGCAGCAACTGCGGCGCGGTCCATGCCGCCTCGCCGGCCATCGCCACCGTGCCCGCGGCCAAGCTGAACACGCCGACGTAAATCGGCACGTGGCCGTAGGCCCACAGCCGCAGGTTGCGCCCGCCGGCCGCACCGGTCACCTCGCGTTCGCCGTGCGCGCGCGTCACCTCGAAGTAGCCCAGCCAGGTCAGGAAGCTCAGCGCCGCCCCGCCCAGTGCCGCGGCCACCGCGTGCCGGTGCAGCGCGGGCCCGTGGTCCAGCGCGTGCACCACCGAGGCCATGCCTTCGCCGAGCAGGATGATGGTGAACAGGCCGAAGCGCTCGGGCAGGTGCTCGGGGTGCGGCCGAACGCGGGTGGTGTAGCGCGCCACCCGCCACGGCGAGGCCAAGTCCAGCGCCAGCGCCAGCCCCCACAGCGCGATGCGCGGCGTCGGCGGCAAAGCGGCCGACGCGGCCCACAGCGCAGCCTGCAGCAGGTACAGCGACGCATAGGCGCGGATCAGCCCGTGCGCGCCGCGCCAGCGGCGCTCGCGCCAGTAGGCCAGCGCCAGCAGCGACTTGAAGGCCGTCAGCCCCAGCGCGAAGGCCGCCCCGCGCGCACCGAAGGCGTCGGACACGCCGTAGCCGATGACGGTCACGGCCCCGATCTGCGCCAGCCCCAGCAGCCGCTGGTCGCGCCGCTGCTCGTCGAAGCGCGTCGCGTGGAAGGTGTGGCCCAGCCAGCACCACCACATGGCCAGCAGCAGCAACACGCTGCCCGCGGCGCCGGCCCAGTCGAAATGGTGCGCATAGGCGCCGGACAGCTGCGCCACCGCGACGACGAACACCAGGTCGAAGAACAGCTCGAACCAGGTAGCCTTGCGGCCATGCGCCAGCGGCGGGAGGTCGGCGGCGGGCGGCATCGTGGGCGCGTGCATCAGCCGCGCCGCAGGCGGGCAAAGGCGAACTGCCGGCCCTGGCCCTGCTTGAAGGCCAGGTGGATCCACACCATCGCCAGCGGCTCCAGGTAGCGCGCCGCGCTCAAGGGGCCCATGTCGATGGCATCGAAGCCGATCAGCGTCGCCAGCGCCAGCACCTGCTGGCGCGCGCCGGCGTCGTCGCCGGCCACCGGCATCATCGGCGGGCCCTGCGCGTAGCGGCTGTCGGCCATGTTCTCGGCGCCGGTGCTGTTGAAGGCCTTGACCACGCGAGCGCCGCGCGCGCGCTCGGCGATCTGCTCGGCGCCGCTGGTGGTGGTGCCCAGGCTCAGGCCGGCCAGGCCCGGCGCCAGCGGGTTGGTGGCGTCCACCAGCACGCGGCCCTGCCAGTCGGCGCTGGCCGCGGCGATGGCCAGCGCGGCCGCGTAGGGCACGGCCAGGATCACCAGCTCGCCGCGCTCGATGGCCTCGTCGCTGCCGGTCAATGTGGCCTGAGGCCCCAGCGCGGCCACCGCCTCGGCATAGCGTGCCGGGTCGAGCACGCCAAGGGTCACCGGCTGGCCGGCGCGCAGCAGCGCACGGGCCAGCGCCATGCCGACATTGCCGGCACCCAGGATGCTGATCTTCATGGTGCTTCCCCTCGTCAGCGGCCCAGCGCCTCGATCACCAGGCGCGCGGTCTCGCTGCCCGAGAAGTTCTGCTGGCCGGTGACCAGGTTGCCGTCGCGCACCGCGAAGCTGCGCCACAGGCCGCCATGCACGTAGTTGGCGCCGATCGCCTTCAGCTTGTCCTCGATGCGCCACGGCATGACATGCTTGTCGCGCGGTAGCAGGCCGTAGGACCAGACGGCGTGGTCGGCGTAGTCCTCCTCGACGTTGGCGAAGCCGGTGACCGTGCGGCCCTTGGCGATGTGCTCGCCCCGGCTGTCCTTGGCATAAGCCAGGATCGCGCTGCCGTGGCACAGCGCCGCGGCCACCTTGCCGGCCTCGAAGAACGCGGCGAACTTCGCGTGCAGCGCGGTCGCGCCTTCGAAGCTGAACATCGGTGCCTGGCCGCCGGCGACGACGATCGCGTCGAAGTCCTCGACCTCGAGCTCGGCCACCGGCTTCGTGTGCTCGACCAGCGCCTTCAGTTCGGGCGTGTGGATGAAGCCCTGGCTGATCAGGTCGGTCTTGCTGTAGCCGCTGACGTCGTTGGGGTCGCTCATCGCGTCGGCCGCGCAGGCGCCGCCGTCGGGGCTGAACAGCGCCACCTCGTAGCCATGCTCGGTGAACAGGTGGTACGGGTGCGTCAGCTCGCTCCACCAGAAGCCCACCGGCCAGCCGGTGGTGCTGGAGACCGCCGGGTTGGCGATGACGATGGCGACGCGCTTGCGGCGCCGCGGGTTCAGCAGGTTGGGGTCTTGCAGGCTCATCGGGGGCTTTCGGGTCGGGTGCGTGGCCCGGCAGTCTGATCGTCGGCCGGAAAGAGTTAAATCCATCGACATGAGAAACTCTGTTGCTATGGAGGGCAACAATGAACCTGCAATCGCTGCAAGCCTTCGTCAAGGTGGTGCAGACCGGCAGCTTCACCCGCGCGGCCGAGGCGCTGAACACGCAGAAGGCGCGGCTGTCACGCGTGGTCAGCCAGCTTGAGCGCGAGCTGTCGGTGCGGCTGCTGGAGCGCACCACGCGCTCGCTGTCGCTGACCGAGGCGGGACGCGAGCTGTTCGAGCGCGCGCACGCGATCCTGGCCTCGGTGGACGACGCGCGGCAGGCCATGCAGCGCATCCGCGGCGAGCCGCAGGGCACGCTGCGGCTGACCTGCGGCACGGAGTTCGGCCAGGTGGCCGTGAGCGGCTGGATCGCCGAGTACCTGGCGCAGCATCCGCAGGTGCAGGTGGAGGCCGAGCTGACCAACCGCGTCGTCGACATCGTGCACGAGGGCTTCGACCTGGCGGTGCGCATCGGGCCGCTGTCCGACTCGTCGCTGGCGGCGCGCCGGCTGGGGCTGCTCGACTACGGCCTGTATGCGTCGGCCGCTTACCTGCGGCGGCACGGCCAGCCGGCGCATCCGCGCGAGCTGGCCGACCATGCGCTGATCGCCTTTGCCGGCACTGCGCCGCAGGGCGCGTGGACGCTGTCGCACGACGGCGAAGCGCAGCGCGTGAAGCTGCAGCCCAGGCTACGGGTGAACAACAGCCTGGTGGCGCGCGATGCCCTGCAGCGCGCGCTGGGCATTGGCCTGCTGCCCTGCCGGGTGGCCGAGCCGCTGCACGAGAGCGGGCGGCTGCAGCGCGTGCTGCCGCAATGGAGCGCGCCGCAGGTGCCGGTGCACGCGGTGTTTGCCAGCGCGCGCTATTTGACGCCCAAGGTGCGCGCCTTCGTCGACCTGGCCGCCGCGCGCTTCGCCGCGCCGGGCGCGGCGCCGGACCAGGATCGACATCCGCCACTTGTCGCTCTGCGGTCGGGGACCGGCAGGACGAGGCGCTGAAGGCCGACCGCCTACACTTGCCCGATGATGATGCCGCGCACCGCGATCCGCGGCGGGCTGTTGCTCGCCGCCGTATTGGCCGGCACCGGGGCCCGGGCGGCCGCGCCGCATGCCGAGTTCGCCGTGCGCTGGGATCCCCGGCACGGTGGCCCGGCCACGCCGCAGGAGGCCTTGCGCGGCCTGCGGCTGAAGTCCCGCGAGCAGAGCCGCTTCGAGGTGCAGTACTTCGACTTCACGCCACCGGCGGCGCTGCCGAACGGCTTCACGCCGATCTTGCGCAAGCGCCTGTCCGAAGGCCGCAGCGAACTGAGCTTCAAGCTGCGCGGCAGCGAGCCCCTGCCGGGCACGCCGTCTCTGAAAGCCTGGGACTGCCCGCTCGGCGCCACCGAGGACCGCAAGGACGAGGTGGACCTGAGCTTCGTCGACGACGGGCGGGTGGTCACCGCCTATTCGCGCAGCTGCGACCTGAACTCGCGCGCGCCCGACCTGCAGCCGCCGGCCGCACTGCAGGCACGGCCCAGGGGCTGCGCCAGCAGCGTGACGCGGCTGCGTTCGGGCAAGCTCAAGGTCGAGGAATGGCGCATGGCCGATGGCAGCGTGCTGCTGGAAGCCTCGCGCCCCGGGCGGCACGACACCGCATCGCAGCGGGCCTTCGAGCGCGAGGTGCTGACGCCGCTGCTGGCGCTGCAGGTGCAGCCGCTGCAACGCAGCAAGTCGGCCATCGGCGCCGATTGCACCGGCTGAGGCCGGGTCACGTGGCCGACTTCATCTTCATCCGCCATGGCGAGACCAACTGGAACCGCGAGCAGCGTTTCCAGGGGCAGATCGACGTGCCGCTGAATGCCACCGGCCACCGCCAGGCGCAGCGTCTGGCCGAGGCGATGGCCACCGAGCGCGTCGACCTGATGGTCAGCAGCGACCTGCAGCGGGCACGCCAGACTGCGCAACCGCTGGAGCAGCGGCACGCGCGCGACGCATGGGTGCACATGGCGCTGCGCGAGCAGTCCTTCGGCGTGCTCGAAGGCCTGGACGTGCCCGCCATCAAGACCCGACATCCGCAGCTGTGGGCACAGTGGCTGCGTCACGACGCCGACTACGCGCTGCCCGACGGCGAAAGCGCGCGCCAGTTCCATGCCCGCGTCATCGCTGCCGTGCGCGAGCTGGCCGAAGCCCACGGCGGCAAGACGCTGCTGGTGGTGACGCACGGCGGCGTGCTCGACATGCTGTGGCGCACCGCGCACGGCCTGAGCCTGAACGGCCCGCGCGAATGCGCGATCCCCAACACCGGCATCAACCGCTTGCGCTGGCGGCGCGGCTCGCTGGAGATCCTGCGCTGGGCCGAGGACACGCACCTGGCCGGGCTGCCGCCGCAGCCGCAGACGGCGCCGCCGACCGACCGGTAGCCGGCACCGGACCTCAGGGTGCGGGCAGCAGCCACCGCGCGATGATCAACCAGCTGACGACGCTGATCAGCACGATGCCACACAGGTTGAGCCAGAGCCCGGCCTTCATCATCTGCGGCAGGCCCACCAGCCCGGTGCCGAAGACGATGGCGTTGGGTGGCGTGCCCACCGGCATCATGAACGCGCAGCTGGCCGCGATCGTCGCCGGCATCAGCAGCAAGGTCGGCGGCACGCCCAGCACCGGCGCCAGGGCCGCCAGCACCGGCAGCATCGTCGCCACCTGGGCGGTGTTCGACGTGAGCTCCGACATGAACACCATCACCGCGATCACGGCCACGACGGCCAGGGCCACCGGCCAGCGCGCCAGGTCCTGGGCCAGGCTACCGATGTAGCCGGCCACGCCGTTGGCTTCGGTGGCCGCGGCCAGCGCCAGGCCGCCGCCGAACAGGATCAGCACGCCCCAGGGCAGGCGCACCGCCGTAGCCCAGTCCATTGCCTTGGCGCCGCTGGCGCGGTCGGCCGTGACGAAGAACAGCAGCAGGGCGGCGGCCACGGCGATGCCGGCGTCGCTGAGCCTGGCGAAGGGCGCGACCCCGGCGATCGACAGC
>Ga0316603_10000869_pt1 | contig 15600 bp, 12 predicted proteins | sample OWC_soil_day10_n_FD_207649 | JGI IMG/M metagenome (GOLD analysis project Ga0316603, IMG submission 207649) | Wetland soil microbial communities from Old Woman Creek delta, Ohio, United States - OWC_soil_day10_noCT | ecosystem: Environmental > Terrestrial > Soil > Wetlands | place: USA: Ohio... | reverse complement strand
CACGCTGGGAGCGACGGAGGGGCACGCCGACGGTGCGCCACGTCGCGAGCCTCGAGGGCGGGCTCGACGGCTTCCTGGCGCGGCGGTCCCGCGAGCTGCGCAAGAGCATCCGCAAGAGCCTGCGCGCGGCCGAGACCATCGGGCTGACGTTCGAGTCCGTGCGCGCCAGCGGCAACCAGGGGGGCGCGCTCTACAGCCGGATCCAGGCCGCCGAGGCGCGGAGCTGGAAGGCCCATGAAGGCGTCGGGATCTCGCAGGGACCGATGCGTGCGTTCTACGGCCGCATGTTGCCCAGGCTGTGCGCGCTCGGCCAGCAGCGCACCGTGTTCGCACGGATCGGCGAGCGCGATGTCGGGTACGTGCTCGGGGCGGTGTTCGAGGGCGAGTACCGCGGCTTGCAGTTCTCGTACGACGACGTTCACGCCGGCCTCGGGATCGGCGGGCTGCTCCAGTACCACCAGGTGGTCGAGCTGTGTGCCGAGGGGGTCGGACGGTACGACCTCGGCACCGAGATGGACTACAAGCGGCGGTGGGCCGAGGAGATCATGGAGACCGAGATGCTCGTGCTCGTCCGCTAGGAGGGAGGCTGACCCCGTTCAGCCGGGCGGCGGTTCGGCTGCAGAGCCAGCCTTCTCTTCCCGGCGGTTCGAGATCACCGACGCGAGCACGCCCGCACCGATGATTCCCGCGATCAACGCGAGCGAGATCACGTTCGGCACCTCGAGGTACGAGTGCGCGACCATCTTGGCGCCGATCACGATCAGCAGGATCGCGAGCGCGATCTTCAGGTACTTGAACTTGTCCATCGCGCCGGCGAGCACGAAGTAGAGGCTGCGGAGGCCCATGATCGCGAAGATGTTCGACGTGACCATGATGAAGATGTCCTTGCTCACCGACAGCACGGCAGGGATCGAGTCGAGCGCGAACACGACATCGGTGAGCTCGATCGAGACCAGACACACGGCCACCGTGGTGAGCGCGCGCCGGCCATCGACCTCGACGGTGAACCGGCCGCCGTGATCGCCTTCGACGACCCGGACGAACTTGCGGAGCGCGCGGACCGCGAGGCTGTTGCTATGGCCGCCCTCTGCCTCGTCCTCGGGGCGCAGCAGCTTGAAGCCCTGGTAGGCGAGGTAGCCGCCGAACACGTAGAAGATCCAGTCGAACCGGTTCGCGAGGTACGCGCCGCCGCCCAGCATCAGCAGGCGGAACAGGATCGCGCCCAGGATCCCCCAGAACAGCACCCGGTGCTGGTACTTGCTCGGCACGCGGAAGCTGTGGAACAGCAGCGAGATCACGAAGATGTTGTCGACCGATAGCGCGTACTCCAGCAGGTACGCCGAGACGTACATGATCGAAGCATCGGTGCCCGGGCTCTTCGACGGCTCGACGAGCGTCGCGCCGAGCCACGCGTGCTCGTACATCAGGTACACGAAGCCGGTGAACGCCAGGCCGAGCGCCATCCAGGCGACGGTCCAGTAGGCGGCGCTCTTGAGCGTCGGCTCTTCTTGCTTGCGGTGCAGCACACCCAGGTCGAGGCCCAGGAGCACTCCGACGAACGCAAAGAATCCGAGCCAGAACCAGATCATCGTCGGCGAACGGAGACCATGCCGCTCCGCAGACGGCGAGGCAAGCCGAGAACGGGCAATCCGGTCAGGACAACGTCGCCAGCAGCAGCTCGATCTCGCGGGCTGGTCGGGCCAGGCCGAGCTGGGCGAACACCGCGAGCGCGTCCCGCAGCATCACCTTGCCATCGGCAACTTCGCCGACCTCGGCCTTGAAGCGACCGAACGCGAACAGCGCCTTGCCCAGCGCCGCCTGGTTGCCGATGCTGCGCAGGACCTTGATCGCCTTGTCGAACGCGACGGCAGCTGGAGCGATCCCGCTGGACTCGTCGGCGGCATCGTCGAACGAGACCAGGTTCATCGCGAGCACGTCGCCCAGGGCGAGGTAGGCCTGGGCCTCCTTTTCGCGTAGCCCGGCCTTCTTGGCGACCTGGAGCGCGCGCTCGGCGAGCTCGCGCGCGGCCTCGGGCTGCCCCTGCAGCTTCTCGAGGTGGGCGAGATGTCGGCAACACTCCGACTCCAGCCCCCGATCCTCGATGTCCTCGATGATCTCGAGCGCGTTCTCGAGCCGGCTGCGCGCCTCGTCGAGCTTGCCTTCGACCAGCGCGAGCTCGCCCAGGTTCGACAGCAACAACGCACACAAGGGGAGCGCGCCGATCGCCTCGGCGTCGGGGAGGGCGGCGAGCCAGCCCGCGCGCGCGTCGGGGAGGTTGCCGAGCTCGAAGGCCAGCGCCGCCAGGTTGTTCTGGGACACCACGACGCCCCAGCGGTCGCCGGCCTGCTTGCGTAGCTCGTAGGCGTCCTGGTGGCACGCGTGCGCGGACTCGTACTGGCCGCGCTCCTGCTGGACGTCGCCCAACCGGGACAGCGACGTCGCGATCGCGCGCTTGTCGCCGTGCTTGCCGCGACGCGCGAGCGCCTCGGTGATCTTGGCGTGGGCCTCATCGTAGCGGCCGAGCATCAGCATGGCCTTGCCGATGTCGTCGAGCGAACCGGCGATCCCGCGCTGATCGCCCGCGGCGCGGAACAGCTCGAGTCCACGCTCGAGGTACTCGAGGGCGAGCTTGAGGTCGCCCTTGCGCCGCCACACACGCCCCATCTTGTTGAACGCGACCGCCGCCTTGGTCTTGCTCGCGGCGACCCACGACAGCCGGAGCATCCGCTCGAACGCGCCGAGCGCCGCCTCGAAATCACCGATCAGCTCGTAGACCGAGCCGAGGTCGTGCCAGAGGTGGAGGCGAGCGGCGAGATCGCCGGTCTCGGCCGTACCGATGCAGGCGAGCGCGCGATCGAACAGCCGGATCGCGCGCTCGTTCGCGAACTGCGAGCGAGCTGCCTCGGCGGCGCGGCGGTAACGGCCGGCGGCATCGCGCGCTTCGCCGGCGAGCGCGAGGTGACGCGCGACTTCCTCCTGGGCCGCCGGGCCGCGGCCCTCGGGGTGCAGCTCGAGCCAGCGCGCGACGGCCGCATGGTGGCCACGTCGCCTCGGCTCCTCGATCGCCTTGTAGACGACGCTCCACAGGTTGGGCGAAGCAAACCGAAGCTCGCGCTCGCCCGAGATCGACGACTGGGCGACGTCGGTGAGCCATTCGTGCTCCACGAGCTTGCTCAGCGATGCCACCACCGCGATCCGCGAGTGATCCCCGCTGGCGGCGATCTGCGCCAGCGTGGGGCCATCGGGATCGGCGCTGCGCGAACCCGGAGCACTGTGACGTTCCAGCGCGAGGATGGCGTCGAGCCACGAGGTCTCGCCGACGACCGCGGCCATCTCGAGCACCCTGCGCTCGGTCGCATCCATCACCCGGAGTCGGGCGGCGACGAGCTCCTCGTAGGTCTGCGTAGGCTTCATCGCGGCGAGGAGCGCGTCATCGATGCGCCACTTCGTGCCCTCGCGGACGATCACATCGCTCTCGAGCAAGAGCCGGACGAGCTCGTGGATCGCGCGCGGCGAGCCGCCAAGCGTACGTACGTGCGCCAGCAGCGCCGGCGGGAGCGAGGGAGAGGCGCTCGGGCCGAGCGGACGACACAGCTCGCGCATCAGCCCCTCGGCTTCCGACGGGCTCAGCGCCTCGAGCTGGATCTTGATCGGCGCGACCTCGCCATTGCCGAAGGCCGGGTGGCGGTCGTAGAGCGCGGAGGTTCCGGTGCCGATGACGACCACGCGATGCTCGCGCAGACCCACGGCGAGGTACTGCAGGAAGTTCGCCGTGTCGGTGCCGCACAGCTCGACGTTCTCGATGACGAGCACGACGGGGTGACGCTCGGACTCCGCCGCCAGGAAGCGCTTGAGCGCCATGAACAGGCGGGCCTCGAGCCGCTGAGGCGAATCGAGCAGCGGCGTGACCACGGGGCTGTCGTCGAATGGCACACGCAGCAGGTGCGCGATCAGGTGCGCGACCTCGGGGACGCGCTGCGCCGGTACCACCTCGGCGACACCGGCCTGGATCTTGTCGCGGCTCTCGGCGCCGTCCTCGCCGGGGGTGATCCCGAACCGCGTGGTCAGCGCGCGTGCGACGGGGCCGTAGGCAGGCGCGTTCTCGTCGGCGATACCCGAGAGCACCATCGCGGTCGGGTGCATCGTCCGGACGCGGGCGACAAGCTCGCTGATGATGCGGCTCTTGCCCATCCCAGGCTCGCCGACGACCAGCATGAACGCGAGGTCGCGCTCGGCAAAGGCCTTGTTGGTCAGCTGCTGCAGCTGGGCGATCGCCCCGGCGCGGCCGGTGAACCGAGGCCGGAGCTCGAAGGCACCGCTCGCGACGCTCGTGCGGTCGCTGTCCTCTTCACCAAACTCACCGAAGTCGGCAGGCTCGAAGGTCGGGGTCCGCTCGGTCCCTTCGCCGCTCGGGGGCGTCGCGGGAGTGGGGGTGGACTGATCCCAGGTTACCGGCATGTGCTCTGGACCCAAAAACGAGAGCGGCGCGCCCCGCACGCTCCTAAGCTTCGATGGTTGCATAAGAATTCCACACCCAGCCCCAGTGAAGGTGCGCGGAACCTAATGTGGTTGAGTGTAGTTGTCAACAGCAACGAACAAGGCTCAGGCCGGAACCGGCCCTGTCGATTCGCATCACGGTTTCGGCGTGGGCTTGGTGTCGGAGCGGACCGTCTTGCCGTCCGCTGCCGGCTTCGGCCTGGGATCGGGGATTGGCGGCGGTGGGCGCTTGGTGCAGCGGCCGGGCAGGGCCGTGCGATAGGCAAGGGTCCGCTGCTTCACATCCTCGGGGATCGCGCGCTGCTTCTTCTTGTCTCGGACGAAGTAGTGGAGCGAGACGGGCAGGATGGGCTCCTGGTTCTCGGCGAGCCGGCGACAGTTCTCGGCCTCGAGGTCATCGAGTACGTCGGCGATGATCTTCGCGGTGATCGGCTTGACGTCGTGCATCAGCACCACACCGCCGTGTTGCTTGATGATCATTGCGATCACCTTCTTGCGCAGCCGGTCGGGATTGTGCGCTTGCCAGTCCAGCGTGTCGACGGACCACAGGACCTCGGTCAATCCGCGCTTCTTCAGCCAGCCACGGCCGGCACCATCGATCGCGCCGAACGGAGGACGGAACATACCGATGGTCCTGCCGGCCTCCTTCGCGAGAATCCGGATCGACTGGTCGACTTCTCGGGCAAACGTGGCGGCCGAAGCGCCCTTGAGGTTCGGGTGCGAGAACGAGTGGTTCTCGACGAGGAACCCGCCGGCGATCTGGCGTGCGAGGACCTTGCGGCCGTGCTCGCCGTGCTTGCCGAGCAGGCGCTGCGTCACGATGAAGAACGTCGCGGGGATGTCGTACTTCTGGAGCGCGTCGATCACCTGCGGTGTGGTCGACGGGTTCGGTCCGTCGTCGAACGTGAACGCCACCATGCCCTTGAGCTCTTCGCCATCGATCCGGTCGCCCTTGCCGAGGAGCGGATCGGCGGTGAGCGTCGTGAGGTCGGTGTCGTGCGCCGTGGGCCGGTCGGCCGTGGGCCGGTCGGTCGTGGGCTTGATCTTCGGGTCGGCTTTGTCGGCCGGCTTGGTGTCGGCCGGCTTGGTGTCGGCATCCCGCTTGGGGATCGGCGCTGCCGGCTCGGCGCGAGCCCGATCGGCATGCGCCACGTGCATCGCGAACGTGCCGAGGCACGCGAGGACCAGCCACCCGGAGCAGTGCTCTCGCACGCCTCGAGACTAGCATGGTGATCCACGATTTCACCGGCTGCTCGGGGCTCCCCTCCCGCCAGCACCGGCTATCCTCGACGACGTGCGCGTGGTCTCGACGTCCGCCTTGCCGATCGATCTCGGCGCTCAGATCTCGATGGCGCTGCCGGGCACCGAGGTCTGGGTGCCCGTGCATGGCCATGTCGGGCTCGCCGGCGTCGACCTCTCGACCGCAGACGGGCTCGTCTGCCTCCTGCTCGACAAGATCGACGCGGCCGTGCTCGAGCGAGCGCCCGGGCTGCGCGTCATCGCGAACTGCGCCGTCGGCATCGACAATATCGACCTCGCCGCGGCGACCGCGAGCGGCATCGCCGTGACCAACACGCCGGATGTGCTCACCGAAGCCACTGCCGAGCTCGCGTTCGCCCTGATGCTCGCCGCGGCCCGCCGGCTCGGCGAGGGGGAACGGCTCGTTCGCTCGGGCGCCTGGGGCGGATGGGCGCTCGACCAGCTGCTCGGGGTGCAGCTCTACGGCAAGACGCTCGGGATCGTCGGGTTCGGCCGGATCGGGCAGGCCCTGGCCCGCCGGGCGCTCGGCTTCGGCATGGAGGTCCTCTATGCGGATCCTCATGACGTCTTGGGATCCCCCGCGCGCCGGGTGCCGCTGGATGAGGTGTTCGCCCGCGCCGATGCCCTGAGCCTCCATTGTCCGCTGACCGCCGAGACCTATCACGTGGTCGACGCCCGCCGGCTGGCGCTGATGAAGCCCACCGCGCTGCTTGTCAACACCGCGCGGGGCGACTGCGTGGACGAGGCCGCGCTGATCGATGCCCTGACCGCCGGCCGGCTCGCCGGCGCGGGCCTCGATGTCTACACGAACGAGCCCCGGATCGATCCCCGCCTGCTCAGCTGCCCGCGCCTGGTCTTGGCTCCGCACATCGGATCGGCTACGACGGAGGCGAGGACCCAGATGGCCCAGCTCTGCGCCGATGCCGTGATCGCGGTGCTGTCCGGGCGACGGCCGCCGAACCTGGTCAACCACGAGGTATGCAAGTGACTCCGCAGATCCTCCTGGTCACCAGCGCGGGGGCTCCATCGTCCGCCGTCGTCCCGGTGCTCGCCGCGATCGAGGCCGCGGGGATGCGAGTCCGCGCGATCGATGTCGGAGGCGCGGGTGGCGGGGGAGGTGGGGTTGCCGACCGCGTGCGTCGGGCGCTGCTCGGGGAAGGCGCCGAGCGAAGGCTGCGGAAGGAGCTCGAGGTCAGCCCGCCGGACGCGGCGGTGGTGTTCGATCCGCACGCCGCGCTTGCGCTCACGGTCGCGCGCGATGGCGTCCTCAACCCCGCACCGGTGATCGCGGTGGTCGGAGACCTCGAGCCGGCGGCCGCGTGGGCCCAGACCGATGCCGATCGGTTCGTCGCGATCGATGATCTCGCCGCGGTCGCGCTCGCCGATGCCGGCGTCGAAGGTGACCGCATCCTGGTGGTCGGGGCGATCGGCGAGCGAGCGTTCGCCGACGCCGGCGCGCAGGATCGCGCCGCGCTGCGCACCCGGTTCAAGCTCGCCCCGCGAATCGCGTTGGTCGAGGTCACCGGGCTCGGCGCCGAGCTCACCGGCCAGCTCGCCATGCAGCTGTCGCTGCTCGAGGGCGGCGACCACATCACGTTCCTGTTCGACGCCGCAGGCGACGCGGAATCGGCCGCGGTGCTCCGTCGCCAGGTCCCCGCGCTGGGGCTCCGCGGCAAGCTGTTCGGGATGACCCCGGACGCGCCGCTGCTCTGGCGGGCCGCCGACGTCATCGTCGCGCGGCCACGGCCGGAGGTGATCTCTCGCGTGATGCTCGTCGGCGGCAAGCTGGTCGCGATCATCGACGACACGATCGTCGGAGCCGCCAGTGCCGCGGCCGCGCTCGAGACGCGCAAGCGTGCGGTGGCGGCGAAGGGCCTGATGTTGCTGTCGTCCGCGCTCGAGAGTGCGTTCGGCGGAGCTCACCCCTCCCCGACAAGTGATGGCGGGGACAACGTGGCGGACATCGTCGCGGCGATCGCGAACGACAAACGTGGCGTGATCGACGAGCGTCGGGCCGCCGCGCAAGCCGCCACCCGTGACCGCGTTCGGGCCGCGAGCGCTGCAACCCAGGCCGCGGCGGCGTCCGCCGCGATGCCCGGCGAGCTCGAAGATCTCGGAAGCGGTAGCGCGCCGTTCGTCGACGACAACCCGCTGCCCGATGCGGCCGAGGTCGCGCGGCTGCGTGCCGAGGTCGAGCAACGCAAGGCCGAGATGACACGCTCGATGATGGCCGCGCGCGACGCCGCCACCGCGTTCTCGGAGCAGGCGAAGGGAGTGAAGGCGGCAGGCTCCGTGGACGAGGCCGCGCAACTCGATCGCAAGGCCGATGCCGAGCGGGCCCGGATGCACGCCCTCCTCGGGGAGCTCGCGACGCTCGAGACCGAGCTCGCGGAGCTCGAGCGGGTCCGCAAGACGCTGCACGATCTCCCACGATCGTCGGCGCGCCCGGCGTCGGCGTCGTCGTCGTCGTCGGCCTCGTCGGCCGAAGCGCCACGTCGCACACCCGCTCCGAGCATCGACGACGCGCTCGCCGCGCTCAAGCGCAACGCGGGCGCGAGCGGATCGACTGCGGGCACGACGACTGGATCGCGCACCGGCCCGGCGTCCGGACCGGCGGCGCCGAAGGCACCCGCGGGATCGCCTCGCAAGCCGGCATCGAACGTCGATGACGAGCTCGCGGCGCTCAAGCGCAAGATGCAATCGGCGCAGCCGAAGAAGAAGTGATGCGCGGGTTGCTCGTGCTGTACCTTCTGCTCGCGGCCTGCGGGGAGCATCGGCCACCGGCGCGCCACTACGAGGTCGTCAAGCAGCCAGCCTCGGCGCACCCGGCCGCTCGCAAACGCCATGCGGCCCACGAGCACGCGCACGGGGCGCATCCGCACGGCGGGAGCGCTCACCATCACCACGATCATCCCCATCCGCATCTGGATGGTCCGAACGGTCACCACCACCCGTACTGACAGGCCGCTCGGAGCGCTAGAGTCCGCGCATGGGCTCGCTCGCATCGAACATCTCCGCCAAGGCCGCGGACACCAAGATCATCAGCGTCAACCCCGCGAACGGCACGACGCTCGGCGAGGTGCCGGACCAGACCCCGCTCGAGATCCGAGCCGCCGTCGATGCCGCGCGCGGCGCGCAGGTCGCGTGGGGTGGGCTCTCGGTCGAGACGCGGTGCAAGCGCGTGCTGCGCTACGCCGAGGTGCTGATGTCGCGCGCCGAGGAGGTCATCGATGTCATCGTGAAGGAGGGCGGCAAGACGCGCCTCGAAGCGCTCGGGATGGAGGTCATTCTCGTTGCCGATCTCGTGCGTTACTTCGCCCGGCATGCCCCCGCGATGCTCGCTCCCGAGCCCATCCCGCTGCACCTGCTCAAGCATCGCGGTAGCTACCTCCACTACGTGCCGCGCGGCGTGGTCGGAATCATCGCGCCATGGAACTTTCCGTTCTCGATCCCGCTGGGCGAGACGATGATGGCGCTGATCGCGGGCAACGGGGTCGTGCTCAAGCCCTCGGAGGTCACCCCGCTGATCGCGCTCAAGGCGCGCGAGCTCTATCTCGCCGCCGACCTACCGCCCGACCTGTTCCAGGTGGTCACGGGGCGAGGCGCCGCGGGTGCCGCGTTGGTCGACAGCGGCATCGATTACTGCGTGTTCACGGGATCGGTGTCGACCGGCAAGAAGGTCGCGGCCGCCTGCGGCGAGCGCCTGATCCCTTGCACGCTCGAGCTCGGGGGCAAGGCGCCAGCGGTCGTGTGCGCCGACGCCGATCTCGACCGTGCCGCGCAGGCGATCACGTGGGGTGGGCTCGCGAACTCGGGCCAGGTCTGCGCCTCGATCGAGCGCGTCTATGCCGTCGACTCGATCCACGACGCGCTCGTCGAGAAGATCGTCAAGCGTGTCCGCGAGCTGCGCCAAGGTGACGCGTCCGCCGACGCCAACGTCGACCTGGGCGCGATGGCGTGGGATCAGCAGGTCAACAACGTCGAGCGACTCGTCGACTCGGCGCTCGCCGCTGGCGCCAAGCTCGAGGTGGGTGGTCACCGGTCACCCGGTCCCGGCCTGTTCTTCCAGCCCACGGTCCTGACCGGCTGCACCCAGAACATGGACGTCATGCGCAAGGAGATCTTCGGTCCGGTGATCCCGATCATGCGTGTCGCGGACGAGGACATGGCGGTTCGTCACGCGAACGACTCTCACCTCGGGTTGCTCGCCTACGTGTTCACGCGCGATCGCGAGCGCGGCAAGAAGCTCGCGGAGCGCATCGAGGCCGGCACCGTGATGATCAACGACGTGCTCAACACCTACGCCTGTCCCGAAACCCCGTGGGGCGGCGTCAAGCAGAGCGGGATCGGGCGCACTCACTCCGTGGTCGGGCTGCGCGACCTTTGTCAGACCCGCCACGTCAACCACGATCGCCTCGCGCTGCCTCGCGAGCTGTGGTGGTACCCGTACAAGGAGACCACGTTCCGCGCACTGCTCCGCGGCGCGAAGCTGCTGTTCGGCAAGCGACCCTGGCAGCGCTAGGAGCCTCCCCTTGGACGAGCGGGGGCCTCCGAGTCAGCCGAGGCGGTCGTAGCGGTCTTCGAGTCGCACGACGTCATCGATCTCGGTGGTCGAGACCTCGAGCACCTCGGTGTCTTCGATCGCCATCATCCGGTGCCGCATGCCGGGTGTGATGTGAAATGGCTCGCGCAGACCAAGCTCGCGGGTGCGCGGCTCCTCACCCTCGGCGAAGTGGGTGAGCTCCAACCGGCCGGTCAGGACCATGACGGTCTCGTCCTTCTGCCGGTGGTATTGCAGCGAGAGCGCCTCGCCGGCACGGATATGGAGGATCTTGCCGACGTAGCGATCGGTGTGGGCCCAGATCAGCTCGTGGCCCCACGGCTTATCGACGACCTTCGACACTACTTCTTGGGCGCGGGCGTGGGCGCTGGCGTGGAGGCACTCCCAGTTCCCGGTGCCTTGTCGGTGATGGCGCCGCTCGCCGTCGGATCCTGCGTGGTCGGCATCTCGACCTTGGGGCGCGCGCCCGGAATCTCCTCGCGGCGATCGACTTTTCCGTCGAAGTCATCGTCGTACAAGATCGCGAGCAGGACGGTGTCCTTGTACTGCTCCCACAGATCGGGCTGGCCGTCGTTGTTGCGGTCGCGGCGCACGCTCGTCAGCTGGCCGGTCGAGTCATAGACTTCCTTGACGTCGAACTTGCCGTCGAAGTCGGTGTCGCGCTCGACCTCGGCGATCGCGCCGGCCTTGGTGTCGTAGACCGTCGACATGTCCCACTTGCCGTCGTAGTCGAAGTCGGCCTTCTCGAACAGCGGCGTGCCCTTGCGGTTGTAGGCGACGACCCAGTCCTTGCGACCGTCGTGATCGAAGTCGACCTGCTTGCAGGTCATGAACTCGAGCTTGGTTCCGCCCTCTTCATCGGTCCTGTAGAGCCGCCAGACATCGGGCTTGTTGTCGTGGTTGAGATCGTACGTCACGACGTTCTTGCCGTTGGTGTCGCACAGCGTCGGATCGACCTTGGGGATACTCGCATCCCCACCCTCGTTCTTGAGCGTCGTGTCCGCCTTCTTGCCCTTGCAGGCGGCGACCGACAACACCAACCAAAGCACGACCAGTTTCGAGAGCTTCGCCATCAGAGGTCGAGGGTAATCGGGCCCACGTTCACCTGCAACCGTTTGACCCGTCTCATATGGCCACGTATGGTCACCCTCCCAAGGCCGACGTGTCGCGCAAGAAGATCTCCACCACCGTGTACATCACCCCGGAGCAGGACGCGCAGCTCAAGGCATTGCACGCCCGGACGAAGGTCCCGGTGGCCGAGTACGTCCGGCAGGGCATCGATCTGGTCCTCGAGAACTACCGAGATCAGCTGCCTGGGCAGGTCGACCTCGTTCTCAGATCACGCTAACTAGGGCCGTCATGTCGTTCCCCGTCGAGCGGATCCGCAACTTCTCGATCATCGCTCACATCGATCACGGCAAGACGACCCTCGCGGATCGGGTGCTCGACGAGTGCGGTGCGGTCACCGCTCGAGAGGCGCAGGCCCAGATGCTCGACAGCATGGATCTCGAGCGCGAGCGCGGCATCACGATCAAGGCGCAGTCGGTCCAGCTTCACTTCAAGGCCAAGGATGGGCTCGTCTATCAGTTCCACCTGATCGACACCCCAGGCCACGTCGACTTCCACTACGAGGTCTCGCGATCGCTGGCTGCCTGCGAAGGGGCGCTGCTCGTGGTCGATGCCGCCCAGGGGGTCGAGGCCCAGACGCTCGCGAACGTGTACCTCGCGCTCGATAACAACCTCACGATCATTCCGGTCCTCAACAAGATCGATCTCCCGGTCGCGCGGCCCGACTGGGTCAAGCAGCAGATCGAGGACACGATCGGGCTCGATGCCTCGGATGCGTGCCTCGTGTCGGCGAAGACCGGGCTCGGCGTCCACGACATGCTCGAAGCGGTCGTGCAGCGGATCCCTCCGCCGAAGGCCGACCGCGAGGCACCGCTCTCCGCGCTGATCTTCGACAGCTGGTTCGACACCTACCGCGGCGTGGTCGTCCTCGTGCGCGTGATGGCAGGGACGATCAAGAAGGGCACCAAGCTGCGGTTCTGGGCGACCGGGGTCGAGTACGAGTGCACGATGATCGCGGTGCGCCGGCCGGCGCCGTTCGAGCTCGAGACGCTCGAGGCAGGGCAGGTCGGGATCCTCGGCGCAGCGATCAGGGACATCGCGCATGCCCGGGTTGGCGACACGATCACCGACGCGGATCGTCCATGCGCCGAGCCGCTCCCGGGCTTCAAGACCGTCAAGCCGATGGTGTTCGCGGGCTTGTTTCCCGTCGACAACGAGGACTACCAGGATCTCAAGGACGCCCTCGGCAAGCTCGTCCTCAACGATGCGTCGGTGACGTACGAGCCCGAGACCTCGGCGGCGCTTGGCTTCGGGTTCCGCACCGGCTTTCTCGGGCTCCTCCACATGGAGATCATCCAGGAGCAACTCGAGCGCGAGTTCAACCTGAACCTCATCACGACGGCGCCGAGCGTGCGCTACCGGATCTTCCTGCAGAATGGGGAGGTCTTCGAGGTCGACAACCCCGCCAAGGTTCCCGATCAGGGCAAGTACGAGAAGGTCGAGGAGCCGATCATCCTCGCGACCGTGCACCTGCCGCTGGAGTACGTCGGCCCCATCATGCAGCTGTGCCAGGAGCGCCGCGGCACGCAGCAAGGATTGCACTACGACCCGGGAGGCCGGGTCCGCGTGGTCTACGAGATGCCGCTGGCAGAGATCGTGTTCGGGTTCTACGATCGGCTCAAGACGATGTCGCGAGGCTACGCATCGCTCGACTACGAGCCGGCCGGATATCGCGAAGCCGATCTGATCCGGCTGGACGTGCTGATCAACGGCGAGCGCGTCGATGCGCTCTCGATCATCTCGCACCGCGACACGGCGTATCACCGCGGCGTCGAGCTCACCACGAAGATGAAGGACGTCGTGCCGCGGCAGATGTTCGATGTCGCGATCCAGGCGGCGATCGGCAGCCGGGTGATCGCGCGAACCACGGTGAAGGCGGCCCGCAAGGACGTCACCGCGAAGTGCTACGGCGGCGACATCAGCCGCAAGAAGAAGCTGCTCAACAAGCAGAAAGAGGGCAAGAAGCGCATGAAGGCCGTCGGCTCGGTGGAGCTGCCCCAAGAGGCGTTCTTGACCGTCTTGAAGGTCGACTGATCGTGCGCTCCGCGAGCCTCGATCGTCGGGTCAAGAAGGAGGCGTCGCTGCTCGTCCGAGAGGCGCGGGCGGCGCTCAACCTCAAGCGTGGGCTACGCGGCAAGGCGGGCGATCTCGAGGCGGCGACCGCCGAGGTCGAGGGCGGGCTGTCCGCCAAGGGTCTGCAGCGTGTCCGGCACGGGCTCCCGACGCTCGACTCGCTGGTCGACGAGCTGATCAAGCGGCCGCCGAAGTCGACGACGCGCGACTACGTCGAGTCGATCGGCGCCGCCGTGCTGATCGCATTGGCGCTCCGAGCATTCGTGATCGAAGCGTTCAAGATCCCCTCGAGCTCGATGTATCCGACGCTCGAGATCGGTGACCACATCTTCGTCAACAAGTTCATCTATGGCGTCCGCATCCCGTGGACCAACTCCAAGCTGTTTCAGCTGCGAGCGCCTCACCGCGGAGAGGTGATCGTGTTCATGCAGCCGTGCCAGACCGACAAGGACTACATCAAGCGTGTCGTGGCCCTCGAGAACGACACGGTCGAGGTGCGCTGCAGCGTCGTCTACGTCAACGGCAAGCCGATCCCGGCCCGCCTCGAGGAGGCCTCGACTTGCAGGTACGAGGACTACGACGACAAGGACTACGGCACGACGGTGACGAAGACCGAGGACGAACGGTGGTACTGGCGCGACTGCAGCCGGTACACCGAATCCGTCGCCGACTTCGAGTACGACACCTTTCACGATCCGGATCGACCGGCGCGTGACCCCAAGAGCCCGCTCCAGCGGGTGGACAGCAGCAAGGACTTCCCGCTCGACAACATCCCACGGCACTGCTCCAACCAGGTCGGCCCCGAGGACGAGCAGCACGCGGCGCCCAACCAGCTCCCGGGCGAGATCGTCGTGACCAAGGACGACGTGTTGCCCGACGAGAGCTGCCTGCCGCACATGCACTACAAGGTCCCGCCCGGTCACGTGTTCGTGATGGGCGATAACCGCTCGAATTCGAATGACTCGCGGTTCTGGGGCTCAGTCCCGGTCGAGAACATCAAGGGCAAGGCCCTGTTCATCTGGCTCTCGTACCGCAAGTTCGGACTCCTGCACTGGTCGGAGATCCGCTGGCCCCGCGTCGGGAACTTCGTCCACTGAGCACCCCGCCCGCGCGGCTGACTACTGCTTCTTCTGCGGGATCGCGAGCTGCTTGAACACGGTCACCATGGCGTCGGCGATCGCGGCCTCGGCGGCGGAGTCCCACGCGAACTGCCGATCCCGCTCGTGCAGCGTCTTGCCGATCTCCTGCTTGATGGTGGCCTTGCCATCTCCGGTGAAGCCCATCGTGCGCCCGGGCATGTTTTCGCCGAGCATGTGGATCGCCACGCGGACCACCAGGCGCTGCGCATTTGGCTTGCCCTCCATGGGCACCAGCTCCTCGGAGGCCTCGGTGATGTCGACGGTGACCAGGAACGCGCCGGCCAGCCCGTGCTTCGCGAGGAACTTGCGGTATGGCTCGGCCGCGGTCTTCCAGTCCGGCGCACCGTCGAGCTTGCCGACGAGCTGGGGGTGGGTCTCGAAGGCCTTGCCCACCTGCGCCTCCACCCGCGAGGTCGCAGCCTTGGCGACGTCGGGCTTCAGGTCGGCCTTCGGGTTCACCGCCGCGAGCTCGAAATGATACTTTTTCTTGGGCGCGGCCTCGGCCCCGTGGGTCACGAGGAGGGTGGCGAGCGAGAGGGCGAGGGCGAGCAGGCGGGGCATCGCGGGCATGTAGGGCATCATTACACCACCGGGGTCAGTGCTGGTTTTCCGCTGTGACGTCGCATGCTAGCGTCCCATTCATGGGTCGACCGCGCTGGCACGACGCCGTGATCATCAGTGCAATCGCCGCATTGCTCGCCGTGGGGCTGTGGGCGCTGTGGGGGGAGGACGTACGGGTTGCCTTGCACCTCGGCCCGAGTGACGGCTCCGCGGATGGGCCGGTTCCCGTGGCGCCAGGACGCACGTGATCGAGGGTTGCGAACTTGACCGTGATTGCCGTGGCTTAGTACCGTCGCTCGGGGCTTAGTTCACCCCTGCCGGGTCAGTCCTCAGGAGCCAATGTTCACCATCATCATTCAGGAAAAGGGCGGCGAGCAGCGC
>Ga0316603_10000868_pt1 | contig 15601 bp, 21 predicted proteins | sample OWC_soil_day10_n_FD_207649 | JGI IMG/M metagenome (GOLD analysis project Ga0316603, IMG submission 207649) | Wetland soil microbial communities from Old Woman Creek delta, Ohio, United States - OWC_soil_day10_noCT | ecosystem: Environmental > Terrestrial > Soil > Wetlands | place: USA: Ohio... | reverse complement strand
TCTTGCCTTCCCGTTCCGGCTTCGAGGCATGCATCAAATTGATGCCGTCGAAGTTGTAGATGAAGAAGTAGTCGGCCCCCTTGTTGTAGCGACTCTTGCGCAGATTGTCCTTGGCCAGGCGCTTGGCATCGTCTTCGCTGATCTTGCCGGCCTTGAAGAGATCGTACTGCTGCTCGATGACGCCATGGGCCGACTCCACCAGGGCCGCCAGCATGAGTTTCTTTTCATCCAGGATGTGCTGGCGCAGCTCGAAGACCGAATAGGCGCCAAAGATGAACAGCCCCAACAGCATGCTGCCGAGCATCAAATACAGACGTCCCCTGAGCGTCATGCCTGCGTTCGATTCCATGATTCTCTCCCCCCAAGGAAACATGTGACGACGTGCCAGACCCCGCAGTATGGTCTTCCTGACAAAAGTGTCAATAATCCCCGGTCAGGAAGATCCGAGACCATGTCGGTATGCCGGTCTGCGACAATTTGTCGCATACCGCTGCGCAGCGGGCCGGGCTAGCATTGCACCCAGTTGAATTTTGTCCGGGGGAGTCGCCATGAGCGCAGCGCAAACCAATCACCAGAATGCCACCGAAGGCGGGGAACTCCCCGCCCTGTTGCTGGGCGCTGGTTTCGCCCTGGCTTCCCTGGTGATCCTGCCGGCTCTGGCACAGCGCGTCGGCATGGGCTCCAGCCTCACCATCGCCCTGCGCGGTGCGCTAATGCGGGCCGCCAGCCGGGTCTAGCCGCTTCCTGGTTTGCCGCTGTTTCCCGTTCCGGGGGTGGACGGGTTTAAGGTAAGCTCTCTGGCTTCGCGCCGTGACTTCGCCATGCACTTCCCCAACGCCATCACCGCTCCCGTTCTGATCGCCTTCGCGACACTGGCTGTCTTTCTGGCCGGGTGTTCCGATCCGCCCTCCCACACTGCCGGGGTGGCCGTGCGTCCCACGGGGGGCGATTTCATGCTCCAGTCCGCCGCCGGCCCGGTCGATACCCGCGCCCTGCGCGGCAAGGTGCTGCTGGTGTATTTTGGTTACACCCATTGCCCCGACGTCTGCCCGGCCGCCATGGGGGTGGGGGCTCAGACCCTGAACGCCTTGACGCCCGAGGAACGGGCCAAGACCCGGATGCTGATGATCTCGGTGGACCCGGAACGGGACACCCCCGACGTGCTGAAGACTTACGTCGCCTATTTCCACCCGGAGATGGTGGGCGTGACAGGAACCCCGGCGGAAATTGCGGCGGTGGCCAAGGCCTACGGCGCCGCCTACGTCAGGCAGCCGCCCAACGAGCACGGCGCCTACGCCGTGGATCACAGCGCCCAGACTTTCGTCGTCGCCCCCGATGGCCGGCTGGCGGAAATTTTGCAACCGTCGGCGCCCAAGGAAAAAATGCTGGCGGTGGTGCGGGGGCTGTTGCCTTGAGACTACGGCCGTCCTCCTGGGCCGTGCTGGTGTTCGGGCTGGCTCTCGCGGTCTTTGTCGCCAGCTTCGTCGATGCGGCGCGTTTGCGTGGAGTGCGGGCGCCGGATCAGGCGGCCACCGCAGCCCTGGCGGCACGCCTGGGGCTGACCGACCTGGCTCTATTCACCGAAGCCCGCTATACGCGCCACCCGTCCCAGGCCGATCTTCATTCCGCTTTTCAGGATCACCCGCTGGCCCTGGAACACTTTCCCTCCGGCAGCGTGATGCCGCTACCCGCTGGTCGCGCCGCGCCATGAAATCCTGGCTGGAAAAACAGCGTCACCTGATCGATTTCACCCTCGCCTCCCTGGCTCGGCGCAAGGCGCGCAATCTCGGGTTGCTGGCGGTGTATGGCCTGCTGGTGTTCGTCCTCGCCGCCGCGTCCCTGTTCACCCACGCCCTGCGCCAGGAGGCGGCGCTGGTGCTGCATGATTCGCCGGAGGTCCTGCTGCAACGCCTGGTGGCGGGCCGTCACGACCTGATTCCGCCGGGCTACCTGGAGAAGATCGGCCGGGTGCGCGGCGTGCAGAAGGCCGAGGGGCGTCTCTGGGGCTACTACTACGACGCCGTGGTGAAGGCCAACTACACCTTCCAGGTGCCAACCACCGAAGCCCCGGCGCCGGGCAAGGCTGTGATCGGCGCCGCCATCGCCCGTTCCCGGGGTCTCGCGCCGGGCAATACGATTTCCTTCCGGTCCTACTCCGGCAAGCTCGCCAGCTTCGAGATCGCGGCGGTGCTGCCGGCGGCATCGGAACTGGTTTCCGCCGACCTGGTCCTGGTGACGGAGCAGGACTTCCGCAGCTTCTTCGACTACCCGGCCGGCCACTACACCGACATCGCCCTTTCGGTGGCCAACCCGCAGGAGGTGCGTAACGTGGCGACCAAGCTCGCCGCCGCCCTGCCGGATTCGCGCCCGATCCTGCGCGACGAGGTGTTGCGCACCTACGCCTCGGTGTTCGACTGGCGCGAAGGCATCATGCTCGCCCTGCTCTCCGCCGCCATCCTCGCCTTCGCCATCCTCGCCTGGGAAAAGGCTTCCGGTCTTTCCGCCGAAGAAAAGCGCGAGATCGGCATCCTCAAGGCCATCGGCTGGGAAACCGGCGACGTCATCAAAATGAAGCTGTGGGAAGCGGGGCTGATTTCGCTACTTGCCTTCCTCATCGGCTATAGCGCCGCCTACGTGCAGGTGTTCCACTTCGGTGCCTCCTTGTTCGAGCCGGTACTCAAGGGCTGGGCCGTGCTCTACCCGCGCTTCCAGCTCACTCCAGTGATCGACGGCCTCCAGGTGGCGACCCTGTTCTTCTTCACCGTCTTCCCCTACCTGGCGGCGGTGCTGGTGCCGATCTGGAAAGCGGCGGTGACCGACCCGGACGCGGTGATGCGGACATGATCGAACTGCGCGACGTGAAGAAGGCCTTCAACCAGGGCCAGCACAACGAGTATTGGGCGCTGTCCGGCATCAGCCTTGCCATCGAGGCGAAGAAGGTCACGGCCCTGCGCGGGCCGAGCGGTTCGGGTAAGACTACCTTGCTGACCCTGGTGGGCTGTCTGGCGCGGCCTACCAGTGGTCGTGTCAGCCTTCAGGGCCGCGACATCTCCGGTCTGCCGGAACGCTTCCTGACCGAGATTCGCCGCCAGACCTTCGGCTTTGTGTTCCAGCAGTTCAATCTCATCAAGGGCATGAGCGCGATTGAGAACGTGATGCTGCCGGCCTATCCTACCGGCCGTCCCCACAAGGAACTGCATCAGCGCGCCGAAGCCTTGTTCGAGCGCCTCAAACTCGGCCATCGTCGCCACGCCAAGGTGGAATGGCTCTCCGGCGGCGAGCAGCAGCGGGTCGCCATCGCCCGCGCCCTGATCAACGACCCGCAAGTGCTGATCGCCGACGAGCCCACCGCCAATCTCGACACCGCCCTGGCGCGGGAGTTCATGGCCATCCTCGAAAGCTTCAGCGCCGAAGGCCGCACGGTGATCCTCACCAGTCACGATCCTTTGGTGGTGGAATCCGCCGCCGTCCATCGCGTCGTCGACATGCGCGACGGAAGGTTGCTGGAAGCGTGATCTTCCAACCCGCCATCATCGCCCTGCTGCTGGCCTCGGCGGTGGCGGTGCTGATGCTCGCCGTCGCCGCGCCATTCGCGGTGCAGGTGATCCGCAAATGGGACATCCGCAGCGGCGCCGAGCGCCAGTTGCAGTTGGAGCGGCGCACTTACCTCTTCTCCACCCTGACGGTGTTCGTCATGGCGAGCCAGTTGCTGGCCCTGCTGCTGTTCGTATTCAACGCCGACCGCATGTCGGTGATGTTCGTCGGCGCCATGTGCGCTGTCGGCACCCTCAACGTCAATGCCTGGGGCTTTCCGGCCTTGATCGCCCAGATGGCGGTGTTCTTCCTCGCCGCCGCCTGGCTGGCCCTCAATCATGTGGACGCCCGCGCCCCGGATTACCCCCTGGTGCGCATCAAATACGCCGCCCTGCTCGGCCTGCTGCCCCTCGTGGCGCTGGCCTTCGGCCTGCAACTGGCCTACTTCCTTAACCTGCGCGCCGACGTGATTACCTCCTGTTGCGGCAGCCTGTTCTCGGAAGACACCAAGGGCCTCTCCGGCGATCTTGCCGCCATGGAGCCGAAGCCCGCGATCATCGGCTTCTACGCCGCCCTCGGCGTCGCGGTGGCGGTGTCGATGTTTCATGCCGCGCGCCGTCGCGGCGGCTACTGGGTCGCCCTGGCCGGCGCCGGCGCCCTGGTGGCGGCCCTGGCCGGCATCATTTCCTTCCTCTCCCTCTACATCTACGAGCACCCCCACCACCATTGCCCGTTCTGCATTCTCAAGCCGGATTACGGCTACCAGGGCTACCTGCTCTACCTGCCCCTATTCACCGCCACCGCCGCCAGCCTCGGCATCGGCGCGATCTGGCCCTTCCGCCACCTCCCCAGTTTGGCCCAGGTGATCCCCTCCTTCTCCGCCCGCCTCGCCACCGTCGCCGCCATCGGTTATCTTCTGTTTGCGGCCATCGCTACGGTGATGGCTCTTGGTTCCCGTCTCGTTCTGCTCGAAGGCTGACATGCGCTGGCTTACTCTTCTTTCCCTGTTGTTTCTCGTCGCCTGCGGTGGCGAGCCGCCGCCGCGGCTGAATACCGGCGATGCCGCCCCCGCCTTCCGCACCACGCGCGCCGATGGCATGGCCGTGGATTTCCCCGCCGCCTTCGCCGGGCGGCCGGTGGTGATTCGCTTCTGGGCCGACTGGTGCAAATACTGCGAAGGCGAAATGAAGGCCATCGAGGCAGTGGTGCAGCGCCATCGTGGTCAGGGTATCGAGGTGCTGGCGGTGAATGCGGGCCAGGACAAGGCCACCGTCGAGGCGTTCATGAAGAAGATCGGCGTCAGCTATCCGGCCCTGCTGGACGAGAATTCGGCCATCGCCAAGCGCTACGGCGTGGTGGGGCTGCCCACCACCTTCTTCGTGGACCGCCAGGGCGTGGTGCAGGCCAAGCTGATCGGCGAGTCCGACGAGGCCTTGTTCGAGCGCGAAGTGACGGCGTTGTTGAAATGATCGACGCCAATACCCCCTGCGACCTCTGTGCCCTGCCCGTCGGGGTGAAGCCCTTCGACCTGGCGCTGCCGGGCAAGACGCTGCATTTTTGCTGCGACGGCTGCCTGGGGATTTATCAGATGTTGAACGATATCCGGGAAAGTCCGCCCGCTTCCGGGCAGAATGACGCCAAGTTAACACCAAGGAGTTCGCCATGATGAACGAAGAGATGATGAAGCAGATGCCCCACATGATGGGTAACGGCATGAGCATGATGGGCCATCCCTTGGCCAGTGGCGCCATGCTGGCCTCGGCGGGTTTTGCCGCCGGGCGCGGTGTGCTTGGGCACTTCAATCCCCTGCGCAATCCGCTGCTGCTCCTGGCCGGCGGCCTCGCGGCGGGGTATTTGCTGCACAAGTACGAGAAGGAAGTGATCGCCTTCGTCACCAAGGCCACGGGCCTGGGCAAGGACTTCGTGCTGGAACAGAAAGAGAATCTGGCCGATCTGGTGGCCGAGGCCCAGGATGCCGAAGCGCAAGGCAATAAGGCTGGCGCCGCCACGGCCCAAGCCCCCGCCGACCCGGTTGCCAAGGCGTAAGTCGTGTCTGCCATGATTGATGCCGACTCCTTGGCGCGGCGCATGGTGGTGCGCCACAAGGAAGCCGGCCACCTGCGTCTGGAATTCCCCGCTGAACTCTGCGGCCCCCTGCGGGCAGCGGCGATTGAAGACGCCCTGCGGCGGCTGGAAGGCGTATACCGGGTGATCCTGGAGCGCTACAACCACAAGCTCTCGGTGCGCTACGACCCCCTGCAATGCAGCCAGGGCCAGGTGGCGCGGGCCTTGCGGCTTGCCCTCGACAGCCTGCCCGACGAGGCCGTTGTTGTTGGCAGCGCCAGCGAAACGGTGCCGGCGGCGGCTCCCGCTAACGTCGATCCCGCCCAGGCCCTGATTGCCCTGGGCCGCACGGTACAGGATGGTGTGCGCCGCCTGGTGGGTCAGGTGAGTCAGAGTTTCGCCGGCAACGCCAGCGCCCCGATGTCGGAAGCGCCCGCCGTCGACTCTGCCGATCAGCCCGCGCTGGCTGCTCCCGCCGGCTCCCTGCAATCCCGGCTCCAGCCTTTGGTCGCCGGCGCTCTGACCGAAAAAGCGGCGATCAACTTCCTCAACGATCTGGTGGCTTTCTATCTCATCAAGACCCATTGGGATCTGATTACCAAACGCTGGATCAAGCTTCCCCTGGCTCACGCCGACGCCTGGGGCGCGGCTTTCTATCTGGTGTTCCTGATGGTGCGCTTCCGCAAGGGTATGCAGAAGAAGTAGTCCTGCCATGACTGCCCCACGCCACTTCCGCGTCGTTCATCGCCTCTCGCGCCGCTTGCGTTTCATTGCGCCGGCCTTGAAGAAGCAGGCGGAGCGTTGCTACATCCTGGAGATTCTGCTGCGCAAGCATCCGGCCCTCAGGGAGGTGCGCGCGGTGCCGGAGATCGGCTCGGTGACGGTTCATTACGACGCGGCATTGCTGGCCGAAGAACGCCTGCTGGCGCTGCTTGATGCGGTGATCGGCAACATCGCTGCGGCCCCGCCGCCCAAGCCGGTGGCCATGCCAACAACGCCGCCCGACGGCCCCTTGCAGGAATGCAACGTAGCGGTGGAGGGCATGACCTGCGCCTCCTGCGCCCTGTTGATCGAGATGTCCCTCAAGCGCGACCCGCGCGTCGGCGCGGCGGCGGTGAATTTCGCCTCTGGCACTGCCACGGTGAAGGGCCACCTGGGCCGCGACGATCTCTTTGCGGCGGTGAAGAAACTCGGCTACGAGCCCCGTCCCATGGACACCCTGGCCCAACGCCGGCTGCTGGTGGAGCGCGAGAAGGCGCGGCTGCAACTGGCGCGCAAGCACCTGATCCAGGCCGCCTGGATGGCGGCGCCGGTGGTGGTGTCGGGCATGCTGATGCACCGCGACCCGGTGCTGCGGTTGCTCGAATTCGCTCTCTCCACCGCGACCCTGGCGGGGCCCGGCCGCGACATTTTCAAGAAGGCCTGGGCTCTGGCGCAGCAGAAGGAAGCCAACATGGATTCCCTCATCGCCCTGGGCGCCGGCGCGGCCTGGAGCTACAGCCTGGCGGGCCTCGCCAACCTGGAGCACCACGTCTACTTCGAGTCCGCCGCCGGCATCGTCGCCTTCGTGCTGCTCGGTCGCTACATGGAAGAACGGGCCAAGGGCAAGGCGTCCGAAGCCATCCGCAAGCTGATCGAGTTACAACCGGAAACGGCAGTACGCCTTACCAGTGACGGCGACGAAACCGTGCCCATCGACGAGGTGATCGTCGGCGACCGGCTGCGGGTGCGTCCCGGCGACAAGGTGCCCCTCGACGGCGTGGTGGAGGAGGGCGGCTCCAGCCTCGACGAATCCCTGCTCACCGGCGAATCCCTGCCCGTAGCCAAGGGGCCGGGGGATGCGGTGGTGGGCGGCTGCCTCAACGGCAATGGCGCTTTCGTGATGCGCGTTACCGCCGTGGGCGGCGACACCGTGCTCTCGGGCATCGTCAAGCTGGTGGATCACGCCCAGGGTTCCAAGCTACCGGTGCAGAAGCTGGCCGATCGCATCTCGGCGCGCTTCGTGCCCACGGTGGGCGGCATTGCCGCCGCGACCCTCGGCGGCTGGCTGCTGGCGGGGCATCCTGCCTCCCGTGCCCTGGCCCATGCGGTGGCCGTGCTGCTGATCGCCTGTCCCTGCGCCCTCGGCCTCGCCACGCCCACCGCCATCATGGTCGGCACCGGCCAGGCGGCCCGGCGCGGCATCTACATCCGCAATGGCGAGGCTCTCGAAACGGCATCCAAGCTCACCACCCTGGTGTTCGACAAGACCGGAACCATCACCGAAGGCAAGCCGGTGGTCACCGATTTCCTGCCTCTGGCGGGCGTGGACGAGGCCAATCTGCTGGCGCGAGTGGCCGGCGCCGAAGGCCAATCCGAACACTTCCTCGCCCGTGCCATCGCCGCCTGGTGTCGCGCCAAGGGTGTGACGTCGGCGGCGGTGGAGCGCTTTGAAGCCTCGCCCGGTCGCGGTGTGCGCGCCCTGAGCGAAGGTGAGCCCCTGCTTATTGGTAACGCCGCCCTGCTGGAAGAATCCGGCATCTCCTGCGCCGCCCAGGCGGATCAGGCCGAGGCCCTCGCCGGTCAGGGCAAGACGCCGGTGTTCGTGGCTCTCGGCGGCCGGTGCCTCGCCCTCTTCGCCATTGCCGACCAGCCCCGCCCCGGTGCGCGCGAAGCCATCGCCCTACTGCATCGCCTTGGCCTCAAGACCGTCATGGCCACCGGCGACGTGGCGGCAGCGGCCCATTTCATCGCCCGCGAAGTCGGCATTGACCAGGTGGTGGCCCGCGCCACGCCGGCCGACAAGCTGGAACTGATCCGCAAGCTCCAGGCGGCGGGCGGCAAGGTAGGCATGATCGGCGACGGCATCAACGACGCGCCGGCCCTGGCGGCGGCTGACGTGGGCTTCGCCATCGGTGGCGGCGCCGACATCGCCCTCGAATCCGCCGACATCACCCTCGTCGGCGGCGACATCACGCGGGTGGCGGCGGGCATCGAGCTTTCCCGCCGCACCATGTCCATCATCCGCCAGAACCTGTTCTGGGCCCTGGGCTACAACGTGGTCTCCATTCCCTTTGCGGCGGCGGGACGCCTGAACCCGATGATCGCCTCGGCCGCCATGGCCATGAGTTCGGTCTCGGTGGTGACCAACTCCCTGCGTTTGCAACGCGACTAAATTTGGACCACGCTCACCACCACCTAGCCGAGTTTTCCTACGGCCTCGCCTTCATGACCGGTCTGCTCGGCAGCGGCCATTGCCTGGGCATGTGCGGCAGTCTGGTCTCGGCGTTTTTCATGAAGCTTGGCGTCAAAAGCCCGTGGCCCTATCTGGCGTATCACGCCGGCCGCGTCGGCGTGTATGGCGTCGTCGGTCTGCTCGCCGCCAGTCTGGGCGCGGTGCTTGTGTCCTCGGGAGGTATCGGCCTGGCGCAGGGGGTGCTGCAAATCGTTGCCGGCCTGGTGGTGATGTTTCTCGGCTTCGAGTTGCTGGGGGTAACGCCGATCCGCAATACCCTCGGCTTTGCTCCCGTCGCCTGGCTGCGCCGTCAGTTCGGCGGCGCCGTCCAGCGCGGACCGATTCTCGGCGCGGCCATCGGCGGCGTCATCAATGGCCTGATGCCCTGTTCCATGACCATGGCGATGGCGGTCCAGGCCTCCACTGCGCCCTCGATAGCCGAGGGCGGCCTGCTGCTGCTGGCCTTTGGCGCCGGCACCCTGCCGTCGATGCTGACGGCCTCGGTGCTGTTCGGCAAGCTCGGCCCGCGTCTGCGCGGCTGGCTGCTCAAGGGGGCGGCGCTGTTCGTCATCCTGCTGGGCGTTTCCACTCTCTGGCAGGGGCTGCGCTTTTATCTGGTGATGTATCGCCTGATTTTGTAGAAGTCAGAATCGATAGCGGACGCCAATGGTCGCTGAGACTTGATCTCTGCTACCCAGACTGGAAACTATCGGGCTGGCTGCGGCATTGCCTACAAGGCGCGAATAGCGCCCGGAGGTGAATGCACCCCAGTCGCGATCAATCCGATAATCGGCCATCAGATTCACGCCGACACTCTTGATTCCAGAATCTGCTTGGTATTGCGCCAAGCCAGAATTAGCGGCTTGCGTGGCGCTGATAGCGTAAAACAAGTTCATATGATCGGCGGATGCCCAGACCGCATTGGCTGACGTCTGAACATTTAATCGTTCAGAGACATTCCATCCCCGGCCTGCTGATAGCGTCACTGTCGAGCCGCCATTTTCGTTGGTGAAATCCTTGAGAATCTCGGTGCGAATTTGATAGTCACCTATCTTCAATCCCAAGAAGCCACCGGCATCAATGCCGCTTTTAATATCCCCCAACCCGGTTAGTGCCGAATTGTCGCTCTCCTTGCGCCCGCTTCGCCATGCAAGTAAAGGGCCGGCGGTAATTCTGATGCCCCCCGAAGTCTGGCGCCGCAAGAGATTGGCGCCTGCCGTCATGCCGGTAAGGAACCATGTGTCACCATAGAAAAGTGAAACACTGGGTTGGAGTCGGACTTCTCTATTTTTTGCATCCGAATACTCGGGTTTGACGCCAATGCCAAGCCCGAGGCTGCCGTGCAGGCCCGATTCGGCGGAAAAATCTTTCTCACCCCGCGCCATGGCATGGCTCGCGGAAAGCAGCAAAAAAGCAGCCGCCGAGAAACGTAAAACGTGCTGGGATTTCATGCTTTTTCTCTCTCTTTCTCCGGCGGCGGAAGAATCAATTCGTCGCGGTGGTCGTGGTGGTGGCCGGTGTTTGCACTTGGTCACGATCACGCGCACGGATCGGCTCATGACCTGGGTTCTGACTCGGGTCGCGGGTCTGGGTGCGCTTTTGCTCGCCTTGGCCTGATGCCTGTCCAGATCCTTGGCCTCCTTCCTGGCCGCTGCCATTACGACGCATCTGTCCCTGTCCGCCGCCTGAACCTCCGTTGCTCATCCCGGCGCCGCCGCTACCCATGCCGCCGCCACCACCACCAGGACCACGGGCTTCAGCCAGGCCGGAGAGCGCCAGAGATGCTGTTGCAGCAACCAACGTGAATACTTTCAGTGCTTTCATGATGTTTCTCCTATCGTGGAAAAGTGATTCGACTTACCGACCACGCCCCATGCCTCGACCGCTGCCCTGACCGCTCCGCATGCCTGTCGGGTTACCCGATCCGCTATTGGAACTGCCGTGTTGGCGGGCTTCATAGCCGCTGCCGTAAGGTATTCCGCTGCGCTGTCCTCCGCCAAGATCGGGCAGATTCCCCGAGTTGCCGTGGGGTTGCTCGGGTGTTGCTAAACTCGGACGAATAGGAGATGACCCATAAGCATCGCGCGGCAAGCTTAGATTCAGCGGTCGCCCCTCCGTCGTTAGCGCATCCTGTGCCATGACCGAAACGGACAAGGTAATCAGAAGGACCAACGGCGTGGTACGGAGTGACATGGTGAAAGTTCCTGTTGGGTGTTTGTCGGTGCGACCATTCTTGCAAGGGGCTGTATCGACCCGATGTCGCCATGGCATCGGTAGGTTTCATCGTGTTTCTGTTTGTTTCAGGCATGCCCAATCGGCTGGGTGGGCGCGCTAGACTGACGCCATGACTGCCGATAGTCCTGCTCATATCCTTGTCGTTGACGATGACCCCGCCCTGCGTGAGTTGCTTGCGGAGTACCTCGCTATCAATGGCCTCAAGGTGACGGCGGTGGGCGATGGAAAGGCCATGCGCCAAGCGTTGAGCAAGATCGAGGTGAACGCCGTCGTTCTTGACCTGATGTTGCCGGGTGAGGACGGCCTGTCCTTGGCGCGTGAGCTGCGCATGAATCCGACGTGCACCGATCTGCCTATCTTGATGCTCTCGGCCCGAGGAGAGGAAATTGATCGTATCGTCGGCCTTGAGGTTGGGGCTGACGACTACATGCCCAAGCCTTTTAGTCCGCGCGAACTGCTGGCGCGATTACGCGCGCTTTTGCGGCGTACGCGAACGAGTATTGCCGATGCGCCGCACCATCCGGGCGTGACATCTCAGCGTCATTTCGGGCCCTTCGTTCTGGATCTGACGGCACATAGGCTGCTGCGCGGGGGCGCCGAGGTTCACCTCACCAGCGCCGAGTTCGATCTGCTGCGGCTTTTTACCGAACGCCCCAACCGGGTGCTTTCGCGCGATGATCTTGTCGATTCCCTCAAGGGGTTTGAGCGTGACCCCTTTGATCGCAGCATTGATATTCGCGTAACCCGTGTGCGGCGAAAGATCGAAACCGACCCCTCGGCCCCCGCCTATATTCGTACCATTCGTGGCGAGGGTTACCTCTTCAATCCGCGTGGTGAGGCGGTATGAGAAAAGTTCCCCGGTCCTTCAGCCTGGCCCGGCAGAACGCTTGGCTCTTGGCTCTGGTCTTCATTGCTTTTGAGTTACTGGCCGTGGGCGCGGCAATTATGTTTCTGATGGCCCCGATGGCCCGGCGTTCTGCCGACGATCTGGCGGGGCTCATGTTGCTGTCGGCGCAGACAAGAAGCGAGTTGCCTCCGGATACCCGTTCAGACTTCGAGGTCGAGTTGGCTCGAACCCATCTCTTATGGCTTCGCGAGAAGGTTCCCGACCAAGATCACGACGAATGGCATGGGGTCTATATCCATTTTTTAGAATCCGCCCTAGCGGACAAACTCGGCCATATGCAGCACATGGCGCGCTCGGTTATCGACGGCGAGGATTGGTTTTGGGTCACGCTACCTTCTGGACAGGGGCATCTTGCGGTTGGCTTTCCCTCCCATCGTATGGGTACCCACCCTGTACGGACTCTGACCATTACCTTAGGCGCTGGTTTGGTGTTGGCCATCGTTGCAGCAGGCTGGATGGCCCGACGCATCACACGGCCCCTGGCGCGAATGGAGGAAGCCGTTGCCAAGGTTGGCTTGGGCGAGGTACCCGAGTTGTTGCCGGAATCCGGCCCCTGCGAACTAGCCATGCTGGCCAAGCGTTTTAACCAGATGGCTCAGCAGGTTCAAGAACTGCTGGCATCACGGACGACGATGCTGGCTGGTGTATCCCATGATTTGCGAACGCCTCTGGCGCGCATTCGTCTTGCGCTGGCCTTGTTGGAAGAAAAGTTTTCGCCTGCCTTGATTACGCGCATTGAGCGCGACATTGAGGAGATGGACCGGCTGATTGGCGATGTATTGAACTTCGCCCGCGGATTGGTTAGCGAGGCGATTGAAGAGGTTGATTTGGCCCAGATCGTGCGCCATTTGGGCAGCCATGAGTCTGGCGGCCGTCTCCAGGTAACAATGTTGGCTGAACCTTTGCGTGTCAAAGTACGAGCGCTGGCGTTGCGACGAGTGCTTGGAAATCTGGTTGATAACGCACTACGATATGGCGATGACAAGCCTGTCGAATTGCGCGTTGAGCGAGGCGAAAAGGAAATACGCATCGGTGTTCTGGATCAAGGGCCAGGGATTCCAGAGGAGCAAATGGAGGCGGTATTTCAGCCTTTTCACCGCGTTGAAGCCTCTCGCAGCCCCGTAACGGGTGGGGCCGGACTTGGGCTGGCGATCGTAAGGCAACTGGCAATCGCCAACGACTGGCGGGTTGAACTGAGTACGCGCGAAGGTGGGGGGCTGGCTGCGTGGGTATGTTTGCCCATGGAGCCTAAACAGTAATTAGGACGGCCATGCGACAAAATGTCGCATGGGCCAGTGTATTGGCGAAGACTAATATACGAAAGATTATTCCAACCATTCCCCCCAAAAAGGAGTTCCCATGGATCGCCGTGAAGCCCTGAAACTTGCCCTGCTGGCCGGCACCGGCCTGGCCGCCGGTTCCGCCCTTGCCAATTCGCCGAAGTGCGAAGGCGATGGCACCCCCAACCAGTTCATCCCCAAGAGCGCCCCCGATGCCAAGCCGCAGGAAAACGACATCGCCAAGGCGCCCAAGTGCCCCTATTGCGGCATGGATCGCAAGCAGTACCACCACTCCCGCATGGTCGTGCATTACAGCGACGACCTGGCCGACGGCGTTTGCTCCCTGCACTGCGCCGCCCTCAGCCTGTCGATCAATGTGGACCGGGAACCGAAGGCGATCTGGGTGGCCGACAACGCCGCTGCCGGCGAGGTGAAGCCTTTGGTGGAAGTGGAAAAGGCGACCTTCCTCATCGGCGGCAAGACCCCCGGCGTGATGACCAAGACCAGCAAGGTTGCATACGCTACCGAGGCCGCAGCGAAGGAAGCCCAGGCGACCAATGGCGGCGAACTGGGCAATTTCGACAAGGCCCTGTTGACCGCCTACACCAACATGTCCGAGGACGTGAGCCGCATCCGCAAGATGCGCGCCGAGCGCCGCAAGAAGATGATGGAAATGCAAGCTGGCGCGGCCAAGGATGGCGCCATGGAGCACAAGCACTGATGAAGATGCCGGCGCGCTTTCTGTTCGCGTTGGCGCTTGCCGTCTGGGTCGGCGTCGCCGCTGCCCAGGCGGTTCCCAAAATGCCGAAGCCGGGTCCCAAGGACACCTGCCCGGTGTGCGGCATGCTGGTCTCCAAGTACCCCAATTGGGTGGCGACCATCGTCTACAAGGACGGTCATGCCCACCATTTCGACGGCGCCAAGGACATGTTCAAGTTCTGGGCCGATCCGCCCAAGTACGCGGAGGGCCACAGCCGCGAAGTCATGGCGGCGATCTGGGTCACGGATTTCTACAACCTGCAGTTGGTGGATGCGAAGAAGGCCTTCTACGTCATCGGTTCCGACGTGCTCGGCCCCATGGGCCATGAATTCGTGCCCCTGGCGACCAAGGAAGACGCCGACGATTTCTTCAAGGAACACAAGGGCAAGCGCATCCTGCGTTTCGATGAAGTCAGCAAGGACCTGCCGATGCAACTGGATGCCGGCCGGTTCTAAGCCCTCGGGGCAGGAATCCGCCGCCTCCTGATCGGGATCGGCCGCGTTGGCGCCGTCAGACTGGCGCGGGGTGGCCGTGATCGTGGCAGGAATGATCTTCGCCGTGGTCGCAGCCTTCGCTCGGCGATTGAATGCGACCGCTGAAGAAGGCTTCGACGGCCTGACGCGGATCGCTCTCGGCCGTGGCCACGACACGGACGCCCCGTTGCGCCAGATGGCGAACCAGTCCTTCGCCGGCGCCGCCGGTTATCAGAACCTGGGTGCTGTCCAGAGGATGAGGCTGGTGAGGGTTGAAACCATGAAAGGCCATTTCGGGAGGAAGATCGAGGCGTTCGACTTCCCGGGGCGGGGTCTGACCGTCGGCCTCAAAGACGATGAAGCGGCGCGCCCGTCCGGCGTGGCCGGTGACGGTGCGGAAGTTCTGACTGGAAACGGCGATGCGCACGAGTGTTCTCCTTGAGATGTTTGCGGAGCGGGGCGTGAGCCGACAAGCGTCAGGTCAGGCCCCGGCAGCGACATTGATGTCGCCTCCAGACCAGGCTAATTCAAGGGCCGTGCCAGGTTCTGTCGAATGCGTGTAACTCCTTGAAGGAAAGACGAACAATACCGCTGCTGCCGATGGGCTTTGCCCCGTGTCGACTCAGGCGCGATACCGTGGCTGCCAATTTGGCAGAGATTGCAGCATTTGCCAGCGACACTGCCAGTCGATGGGGCGCGTTAGCCCGGACGCTTCTTGTTCAGCATGCGCTGCAAGGAACGTCGGTGCATGTTCAGCGAGCGCGCGGCGGCGGAGATGTTGCCTTCGTGCTCGGAGAGCACCCGCTGGATATGTTCCCATTTCACCTGGGCCAGGGAGGTCGGTGTGACTTCCGGAAGTTCGTTTGCAGGGAATGCCGCCCGGCGCAGGGCGGCGACGATGGTGTCGGCGTCGGCCGGCTTGGCCAGGTAGTTGTCGGCGCCGAGTTTGATGGCATCCACGGTGGTGGCGATGCTGGCGTAGCCGGTGAGCATCAGGATGAATATCGCCGGGTTGCGCGCCCTGAGCTGCGGCAACAGGCTGAGCCCGGATTCGCCGTGGCCGAGCATAAGGTCGATGACGGCGTAGTCGAAGTCCTTGTTGAGCGCCGTCATGGCGGCGTGGCTATCGTGGGC
>Ga0316603_10000866_pt1 | contig 15616 bp, 7 predicted proteins | sample OWC_soil_day10_n_FD_207649 | JGI IMG/M metagenome (GOLD analysis project Ga0316603, IMG submission 207649) | Wetland soil microbial communities from Old Woman Creek delta, Ohio, United States - OWC_soil_day10_noCT | ecosystem: Environmental > Terrestrial > Soil > Wetlands | place: USA: Ohio... | reverse complement strand
AACGAAGGCAAAATCAACGTGGTCGACCAGAAGGTCGGGGCCGCGCAGGGCGCGGCCGACGCGGCCCGGAAGGCCGCTGCCGACGCCGACACGAAGGCCGGCGCGGCCGACGCCAAGGCGGTGGCCGTCGACCAGGCCTCGCGCAAGCTGATCTACAGCGTGACGCTGTCGACCGATTCCGCCGACTTCGCCAGCGGCAAGTATGAGCTGCCCGACGCGGCCAAGGCCCGCATCGACGAGCTCATCGGGCGCGTGAAGGCCGACGGCCAGAACGTGTTCTTCGAGATCGAGGGCCACACCGATTCGACCGGCCCGAAGGAGCTCAACGACAAGCTCGGCCTCCAGCGCGCCGAGGCGGCCATGCGGTACCTGCGCGACCAGCACCAGATCCCGCTGCACAAGATCAACGTGATCAGCTACGGCGCCGAGAAGCCCGTGGCGCCGAACAAGACGAAGGCGGACCGCGCCCAGAACCGCCGGATCGTCATCAACGTCCTCTCATAGGACCGGTCCCAGCACCTGCGTGAAGCGGCGTCCAGCTCCCCGCGAGAACGGGTGCTGGAACCGCCCCCACGAACCGGTGTTGTCACCATTCGCCCGTGCCGCGCGGCGCCCCCGCCGCGGCACGGGCCCTTTTTTTCGCGAACCCGGCCGACCGGCCGGGTTTCGTCGTCTAATGGTCCGTTGGGCGGTCGAGACCGCCCGTTCCCCTGGGGAGGCGGATGTGAAGAGGATGTTGAGTGCCGCCGCGGCGTGCGCGCTGGCCGCAGGATTTGTGGCAGCGGGACAAGAGCGGGACCCGGACCAGCTGCTCGCCGGCGCACGGACGGCGCTCGGCGGGCAGAAACTCGATGCGGTCAAGACGCTCACCGCCGCCGGCCGGACCGTGCGCGCGCTCCCGAATGGCACGAGCGCCGAGAGCGAGTTCGAGATGGCCCTCGAGCTGCCCGACAAGTACCTCATGCGCTCGGTGCTCGCCGCCATGGGCAACATGAGCGTCTACCGCAACAGCGGGTTCAACGGCGGGCAGGTGATCGAGGAGATCGACCGGCCGCCGTCACTGGCGGGCGGCGGCGTGATGCACATCCGGATTGCCGGCCCCGGCGGCGCCACCGACCCGGAAAAGATGACCGCCGACGAGAAAGCCGACTTCGACCAGAAGCGCCTGATCCAGAACCGGAAGGAATTCGCGAAGCTGGCGCTCGGCTTCTTCGCCGCGTCGCCGGCCGCGTATCCCCTGGAACTCGCAGACGCCGGCCAGGCCGAGTCGCCCGACGGGAAAGCCGATGTGATCGACGTGAAAGGCGAGGGCGGCTTCGCGGCGAAGCTCTTCATCGACGCCCAGACGCACCTGCCGCTGATGCTGAGCTGGATGGACAAGGAGCCGCTCGTTATGACGATGGGCCCCGGCGGGACGGTGACGACGGGCGGCGCGCCGGTGGCGGCCGGCGGCGGCAATGCGACCTTCACGCGTGTCGAGCGCAGCGGCGGCGTTCCGCAGACGGCCGAAGAGCGCGAGAAGATGCTGAAAGATCTCGAGGCGCGCCGCAAGGAGCTCGAAGCCAAGGCGCGCACGGTGGAGTACCGCATCTACTACGCCGACTACAAGACGGTGGGCGGCGTACAGCTGCCGCACCGGGTCCAGCGGTCCATCGACGGTAAGCCGACCGAGGAGATGATCTTCGACACCATCAAGGTGAACCCGAAGATCGATGCGAAGAAGTTCCAGGTGGCGAAATAGACGATGCGGCGCAGGATCTCCTTCACGCGCGCGCTGGTGCTGCTGGTCGTGTCCGCGTGGGCCGCCGCCCCGCTCCCCGCGCACGCCCAGGCGCCGAGGCGCGGGCGGCTGCTCGTGACGGTCGTCGATCAGTCCGGGCTGGTGGTGCCGCATGCGGCGGTGCGGGCCGTGCCGCAGGACGATGCCGCGGCGGCGGCGGCCGTCAGGCCGGCCGCGACGGGCGGTACGGGCGTGGCGGTCGTCGACGACCTGCCCGAGGGACGCTACACGATCGAGGTGGAGTTTCCGGGCTTCGAAACCGCCGTCGTGCGCGACGTGCGCGTGCGGGCCGGGAGCGACACCCGCCGCCGCGTGACGCTGCAGATTCAGCGCGTCGAAGAAGGGCTCACCGTCAGCCGCGACCGGCAGTCGGCGTCGCTCGACGCGAGAGGCAGCGCGTTCAGCACGGTGCTCACGCGCGAGCAGATCGAGGCGCTGCCCGACGATCCCGAGGAACTGGAGGCGGTGCTGAAGGCCATGGCGCCGCCCGGCGCGGTCCTGCGCGTGGACGGGTTCACGGGCGGCCGCCTGCCGCCGAAGTCCCAGATCCGCTCGATCCGGCTGCCGCGCATGGACATGTTCGCCGCCCAGAACCACGGCGGGATGGGCGGCATGATCTTCATCGACATCATGACCATGCCTGGCATGGGGCCGCTGCGCGGCAGCGCCGACGTCAACTTCCGCGACGAAGCCCTCGATGCCCGCAACGCGTTCACGACCGAGAAGGCCCCGGAGCAGCTGCAGCAGTACGGCTTCAGCCTGTCGGGCACGATCAAGCCCAACCGGACCTCGTTCTCGATGAATGCCAACGCCGGGTACCAGTACACGTCGCCGAGCCTGTATGCCGTGGCGCCCGACGGCACGACGTACACCGACACGCGGCTGCAGCAGCCCCGCGACAGCCTCTTCGTGAGCGGGCGCCTCGACCACGCGATCTCGAAGGACCACGCGCTTCGCGCGAGCGTGGATGTCGATACGAGCAAGACCGACAACCTCGGCGTGGGCGGCTACAACCTGTTCAGCCGCGCGTACTCGTCCGAGTCGACCAACACGATGGTGCGGCTGTCCGAGAACGGGCCGATCGGACGGCGGATGTTCAGCGAATCTCGGCTGCAGCTGCGGTTCACCGACAGCGCCAGCTCGTCGTCGCTCGAGGCGCCGACGATCCGCGTGAACGACGCGTTCACCGGCGGCGGGGCCCAGATGCGGGGCGGGCAGCGAGGCGTCGCGTTCGAACTGGCGTCGGACCTCGACTACGTCCGCGGCGCCCACTCGTGGCGGACGGGCGTCCTCCTCGAAGGCGGCTCCTTCACGTCCGACGACATCACCAACTACCTCGGCACCTACACGTTCGCGAGCCTGGCCGACTACGAGGCAGGCCGCCCGTCGCAATGGAGCCGCCGCACCGGCGATCCGAACCTGACGTACTCGACCTGGCAGGCGGCGGCCTACGTGCAGGACGACTGGCGAATCGCGCGGAGCCTGCTGCTGACCGGCGGCCTGCGCTACGGCGTGCAGAGCCACGTCAGCGACGCGTGGAACCTGTCGCCGCGCGCCACGTTCGCCTGGTCGCCGCTGCGCAGCGGCAACCTGACGATCCGCGGGAGCTACGGCTACTTCTACGACTGGATCGCCGGCGACCTCTACAAGCAGACGCTGCTGTTCGACGGCGTGCGCCAGCGCGAGATCAACATCGTCAACCCCTCGTACCCGATTCCTGGAGAGGTTGGCGTGACGCCGCCGACGAACCGCTATCTCTGGAACGACGACCTCGCGCTGCCGACCGCCCATCGCGCGAACGTCGGCCTCGAGAGGGTGCTCTCGAAGAACGGCCGCGCCAACGTGACGTACTCCCTGGGGTGGGGGCGCGATCTGCTGCGCGGCCGTAACCGGAACGCGCCGGTAAACGGCGTGCGCCCGGATCCGGAGCTGGCCAACGACGTCGAGCTGGTGTCGGATGCCTCGTCGCGATCGCAGGCCGTGAGCCTGATGTACAGCTACGTGCGCATGGACTGGAAGCGCACGTTCTTCAACGTGAACTACTCGTGGAGCCGGAACCGGACGGACACCACCGGCGCGTTCGCGATTCCGGCCAACGGCGACAATCTCGAGACCGAGTGGGGCCCCGGGCCGGCCGACGTCCCGCACCGCGTCGGCGGGTCGCTCAGCATGCAGCCCGTCAGAAACCTCACCCTGGGGCTCAACGTACGGGCGCAGTCCGGCATGCCGTACAACGTCACGACCGGCCGGGACGAAAACGGAGACGGCCTCTTCACCGACAGGCCGTCGGGAGTGTCGCGCAACTCGGCGCGGGGCGCGATGCAGATCGACCTGGGCGGGCGCCTGTCGTACGCGTGGGGCTTCGGCAAGCCGCGGCAGCAGGGCGGCCCCGGCGGCACGGCGGTCATGGTGACCGTCGGCGGGGGTGGCGGTGGCCTCGCCCCGGGCTTCGGAGGCGGCGCCGAGGACAAGCGATACCGTATCGAGCTCTACATCTCAGGCCAGAACCTGCTGAACCGCGTCAACTACACGGCCTACAGCTTCGTGCTGACCTCGCCCTTCTATGCCGAGCCGATTGCCGCCGCGCAGCCCCGCAAGCTGCAGGTGGGCATACGGTTCGGATTTTAACGCCCACCTTCGATCGCCCGCCGCAACTGGCTGACCAGGCGGCGGGCGTCGGGATCGTCGGGACGCAGCGCCAGCGCGCGCTCGGCGTGCCGCAGCGCCTCGGAGAATCGGGCCACGCGGGCCAGGACCACCGCCATCCGCACCCGGGCGGCCGGGTCGTCGGGGGCAATCGCAATCGCCGCCTCGAGCTGTGACTGCGCGTCGGTCAGACGCCCGGCGTCCATCAGTGCCTCGCTGTATGCGACGCGTGGCCGCGAGTCGTTCGGCCGCTTGACGACCGTATCTGCCCAGAGTGACTCCGCGCTCCAGTAGACACGGTTGCGATCCCGCGTTTCGGCGGCCAGCAGGCCCGAGCACACCGCAATCGCAACCCCCCCGGCGGCCAGTGACGCGGTCCTCGAGGGCGTCAGCCGCCGGCCGAGCACGAACGCGGCGCACACGATGGCGGAAACGACCGCGGCCAGCGGCAGATACATCCGGTGCTCGGCGGCGACCTCCGTGACAATCGGGACCACGCTCGATGACGGCGCGAGGATCACGAAAAACGAGACGCCGAGCCAGCTCGCGGGGTGGCGGCGGACCATCCCGTACGCGGTCAGGCCGACGAGGCCGGCGAGCAGGGCGGCCTGCCAGAACGCCGCTGCGAGCGAGCTCCCGAGCGGCCAGTCGTAGAGGAAGACGAGCGGCGAGGGCCAGATCGCCAAGCGCAGGTAGTGCACCACCACCTCGGCCTGAGCCAGCAGGTAGGCCCAGGACGCGCTCCAGCTCAAGTCCACCGACGGCCCTCGGCGCTCCCCGGCCACGAGCAGCACGAACACGACCCACGTGGCACACAGTCCCGCCATCAACCGGACCGCCCGCCTGCGGTTCGACGCGTCCAACGGTCCGGCGAAGACCCACCACCAGGCGGCGACCACGAGCGGCGCCGTCACCATGATCTCCTTCGTCGCCATGCCGAGCGCGCAACAGGCGACGGCCGCCGCCATCCACCATCCGGCCCGGCGCCCCTCGGCGACCCGAATCGCGCAGTAGAGCACCAGCAGATAGAAGAGCGCCATCAGTGATTCGACGCGCTGCACCACGTACGTGACAGCCGCGGTCGTCAGCGGATGAACCACCCAGAGCAGTGCGATCGCTCCGGCAAGCCACGGCGAGGCGCGTCCGAATCCAGCCGCCAGTGGAGGCGAGAGGAATGTCCGCCCTGCCACACCGAACAGGGTGACCGCCGCAAGCAGGTGGATGACGAGGTTGCCCGCATGGAACGGGGCAGGGTCGAGTGGCGCCTGGCGCTCCGGCGTTTCCGTGGCCGGCGCCGTGGCGGCGGCCGCCACGGCGTAGTTGATGGCGAACGACAGGTTGGCGACGGGCCGGCCGGCCACCGTGGACCGCCCGGGCGGCGCGAGCGGCCCGGGGAGAGGCCACAACGAGCGGATCGTGTCGTTCCTGACGAGTGCCCGGACATCGTCGAGCGCGAACACGCCGCGGAAACTCGTGGCGTAGGCCCAGACGCCGGCGACGACGATGACGGCGGCCAGCGCGGCGGGCAGCCAGCGGGGCCGCTGGTCGTTCACCGCGGCCCTGGACGCTGTCTCGGCGTGGGCTGATGGCCGCGCCCGCTTGCGCCTGCTCTTCGCCACTGAGGGATTCTAGCAGAGGCTGGGACGGCGCCCAGAGTGCCCGGTCCGTGCGCCTTGGTTGTGCCCGAAGAGATACAGGAATCCAAGCGGGTGGATCGGTCGAGACCGCCGCCTTGGATCGATGACGACTTCGGTAATGTTCTCGATGAAAAGGAGCGGAAAAACGGCCAAGATTGGGGCAACGGCTCTGCGGTTGACATGGCACACGGTGTGCAATAGAGTGGGGGGTCTGGCAACCCCTCGGGCCCCCGTCCGTGTGGTTGGTCGTATCCCTCGCCCCACAATCGCAGCCGCGGAGTGGCTAGTCGGGAGTCGGCTGTGGCTTGTGGACGACAGAACCCAGACTCGAGCTCGGCAAGGGGATAGCGCACCGGGTCATCCTTCTGGAGTGTCCGCCCGGCGTGCGCAGTTGTTCTTCAAGGGAGGAAGAGTATGCGTTTTCGCGGCCTTTTGGCCCTGCTCGTGGTGATGCTGCTGGCTTCGGCAGCGTACGCCCAGGAGCAGAGCGGTTCGATTTTCGGTGTCGTCAAGGACGCCCAGGGCGGCGTGCTGCCCGGCGTCACGGTCGAGGCGCGCAGCGCGTCGACGGTGGGCGTCTCCACGGCGGTTACTGACGAGCAGGGGAACTTCCGGTTCCCGGCGCTGCCTCCGGGCGTGTACGAAGTGACGGCGTCGCTCCAGGGCTTCAACTCGGCGAAGTCCCAGGCGGCGCTGGCCCTCGGCCAGGCCATCAACCTGCAGCTGACGCTGAGCGTCGGCGGCGTGACCGAGACGGTCCAGGTCACGGGCGAATCGCCGCTCATCGACGTCAAGCAGAACGCGTCGTTCTCGACGATCCAGAGCGAGACGATCAACAAGATCCCCAAGGGCCGCGACTTCACGGACGTCATCGCGACGGCCCCCGGCGCGCAGCGCGAGGCGAAGGCCGGCGGTGAGGCGCAGATCGACGGCGCGTCGGGTTCGGAAAACCGGTTCATCATCGACGGCATGGACACCACCAGCCCGCAGAACGGCGTGTCCGGCAAGACGATGCTGGTGGACTTCATCCAGGAAGTCCAGGTCAAGTCGTCCGGCTACAACGCGGAGTTCGGCGGCGCGACGGGCGGCGTCATCAGCGCCATCACCAAGTCGGGCAGCAACAGCGTCCGCGGCAGCGCCGGTATCTACTACAACACCGACGCCTTCTACGGCGAGCAGCGCGAGTCGGTCGGCTACAACAGCTGGAGCACGAACCTCGTCGAGACGGGCCGCAAGAGCTTCACGACGCCCTGGCAGTACTACAGCCCGGTGGGCGACATCGGCGGCCCGCTGATGAAGGACCGGCTGTGGTACTACTTCGGCATGGCGTACACCGCCAACCGCTATGAGTACGACGCGAAGCTGCTCACGGACCCTTCGCTCACCTCGAGGACCTTCAGCCAGACCAGTGATGTCTACTACCCGAACTACAACCTGACCACGCAGCTCGGCAACAACCTGCGCCTGCGCTTCAGCGGCTCGAACCAGTTCGGGAAGGTCCGCGGCGTGCTTCCGGGGATGTACCCGGAGGGCAGCAAGTATCTCGGCTCCATCACCGGCTCGAACGCGTACCTCGCCCCGCTCTACGGCCAGAGCGTGTACGGCTACGCGAGCGGCACATTCGACAAGAACGCAGACGGCAGCATCAACCAGGCGGCGTACGATCGCCGTTGGGTGAGGCCGGGCAACGACTCCTCGAACAACGTGTACTCGGTCAACGCGGACTGGGTGGTCTCGCCGGCGTTCTTCGTGAACGTCACGGGCGGCTACTACCGCACGAACTACACGACGCCCGAGGACGCGGTCGGCGACCAGATCATCCACTCGTTCAGCGGCTCGAACAACGACGCGACGATGGTCGGCAACAACTACCCGACGGTGCCGTCGAACTTCCAGCAGGCCAGCGGGTACGCCGACAACATCTCGACGAAGCGCTACGTGCGGAACATCTACGACCGCATCTTCTTGAACGCGAACACGACGTTCTTCAAGTCGCTGGCCGGCCAGCACGTGTTCAAGGCCGGGGTGCGGTACGAGAACTTCGGCAACGACATCTACAATGCCGGGACGCAGCCGACGATCACCCTCTACTGGGGCCAGTCGCGCGCCGCGCTCGACGGCCGCCAGGTGACCGGCAAGTACGGCTACTACATCGTCAACAAGACCGGCACGGTCGGCCAGGTCGACTCGAACAACTACAGCTTCTGGCTGCAGGACAGCTGGACGGTGAACAGCCGCCTGACGGTGAACGCCGGCGTCCGGTTCGAGAACGAGATGGTGCCGTCCTACAAGGACTCGCCTGACGCGATCGACATCAAGTTCGGGTTCGGCGACAAGATCGCCCCGCGCCTCGGCTTCGCCTACGACATCAAGGGCGACGGCAAGTGGAAGGCGTACGGCAGTTACGGCTGGTTCTACGACATCACCAAGCTTGAACTGCCGCGCGGCGCGTTCGGCGGCGACCACTGGATCAACTACTACTGGACGCTGGACACCTACGACTGGCCGAACATCAAGTGCGACGAGGGCCGCACGGGCTGCCCGGGCACCTTCATCGAGGAATGGGACGCGCGCCGCAGCTCGAACCAGCCCGACCCGGACCTCGCCGAGTACTTCAACCGGCCGGGCATGACGGGTATCGACCCCGATCTGAAGCCGGTGCAGAGCGGTGAGTTCACCCTCGGCCTCGACCGCGAGCTGAATTCCACCATGTCGCTCGGTTTCCGCTACGTCCACAAGTGGCTCGTGCGGACGATCGAGGACGTGGGTATCCTCATTCCCGACGTCGGCGAGGTCTACATCATCGGCAACCCCGGCTTCAACTACACCGAGGTGATGAACCCGGACTACCCGGAGTACATCACGCCGAAGGCCCAGCGCGACTACGACTCGGTCGAGGCGCGCCTGCGCAAGCGCCTGTCGAACAACTGGTCGGCCGAGGTGAGCTACACCTGGAGCCGGCTGTGGGGCAACTACGGCGGTCTGGCCAGCTCGGATGAGAACGGCCGCACCAGCCCGAACATCAACCGCTACTTCGACGCGCTCTACATGAGCTACGACTCCCAGAACCAGGCGGTCATGGGCCTCCTGCCGACCGACCGCCCGCACGTGTTCAAGTTCCAGGGCACGTACGACTTCAACTTCGGCCTGTCGGTCGGCGCCTTTGCATCGGTGCAGTCGGGCTACCCCCTGTCCTCGACCATTACGTGGCAGGGCTACCCGGTGTACTACAACGGCCGTGGCGACCTCGGCCGCTCGCCGACCTACAAGAGCTTCGACATGAACGTGTCGCAGGAGTTCAGGATCGGCGGCCGCAACCGGCTCGTGCTGGCGGCGAACTTCGACAACCTGTTCGACCTCGAGACGCCGCTGGACTACTACACGTACAGCCCGTGGCGCTCGGGCGTGAACCCGCCCGACAGCACGTTCTACGGCGGTCCGTGGAATGCCCAGGCCGAAGTCAACAAGGTCCGCGCGGCGGCGAACAACCCGACCGCGATCCGCGACTCCGACTTCTACAAGGTCTGGAACAGCTTCCAGGGCCGTCGTCAGATCCGCCTGAACGCGAAGTTCACGTTCTAGGCCGGCTCCTGGCGTAAGCCATCAAGCCCCGCGGGCATCGGGCCCGCGGGGCTCTTTTTTCGCCTGTGCTATCCTCGCGGACCATGGCTGCCAGAAGGGCCCGCGGCACACTGCGGCCGTCGGAACCGCCCGGGCGGGAAGCCGCCAACACGTCCCGGCCCGCCCCAGACCGGCGCGCGACGGCATGGCCTGTCGCGGCCGCGATCGCGCTCATCGTGGCGATCGGCCTGGCCGCGTACGCCGGGAGTTTCCAGGGGGTGTTCGTCCTCGACGAGAAGTCCGCCATCATCGACAACCCGAACATCCGGTCCCTCCGGACGTCGTTCACGGCGCCGCCTGAAGTCGGCCTCGGCGGCCGGCCCGTGGTCAGTTTCTCGTTCGCACTGAACTACGCCCTCGCCCCGGCTGAGGGACGTGAAGCCTTCACACCGCCGCCGCCGGGATACCCGGCCGAGGCGTCGGCGCTGTTCTATCGGAACATCTGGGGCTACCACGCGACGAATCTCGGCATCCACCTCCTGACCGCGCTGGCGATTTTCGGCATCGCGCGCCGGACCCTCACCGGCGACCGCCTGCGGCCGGCCTTCGGCTCGTCGGCGACCTGGCTCGCGCTGGCCATCGGGGCCCTGTGGGTGGCCCATCCCCTGAACACCGGGTCCGTGACCTACGTCGCGCAGCGCGTGGAATCGCTCATGGGGCTGTTCTACGCGGCCACCGTCTACTTCGCCATCCGCGCGTGGGACGGTCCGCGCGCGGGGCTCTGGGCGACGGCCGCCGTGGCGTCGTGCGCGCTGGGAGTGGGCACGAAGGAGATCATGGTGAGCGCGCCGCTCGTGGTGGTGCTCCACGACTACGTATTCAGGAGCGAGTCCGCGGGCGGTTTCGCGGCCGTCCTCCGGCGGCGATGGCGGGTGTACACCGGCCTGGCGGCTGCCTGGGTGCTGCTCGCGATCTTCGTGGCCACGGCCACGCGCTCGGCCTCGGTGGGGTTCTTCCTCGAAGGCTGGACCCCGTGGCGTTACCTCGTCACCCAGACCGGCGTCATCGTCCACTACCTGCGGCTCGTGTTCGTGCCGTGGCCGCTGGTGCTCGACTACGAGTGGCCGGCCGCCGAATCGCTCGTGTCGGTGCTGCCGCAGGCCGTGTTCATCGTCGGGTTGTTCTCGCTGACTGTGTGGGGACTGTTTCGCCGGGCGCCGGCGGCCTGGCTCGGCGCGGTGTTCTTTCTGGTGCTCGCTCCATCCTCCAGCGTGCTGCCCATCGTGACCGAGGTGGCTGCCGAGCACCGGATGTACCTCCCGCTGGCCGCCGTGCTGGCTCTGGTGGTGACCGGCGTCTACCTTGGCGGCCGCCGGCTTCTTGCGGGTTCAGGCGGCTCGGGCTCACAGGTCCTTCGTGCGGCCGGCATCGGCGTGGCCGCGATCGCGGTTGCCGGCAGCACCTACCTCACCCGCGAGCGCAATCTCGATTACCAAAGCAACGAGCGCATCTGGTCGGCGACCGTAGCGGCGCGGCCCCGCAACTCGAGGGCGCTGGCCAACCTCGGCGCCACGCTGGTCGAGGCGGGCAGGCCCGGCGAGGCCGAGGTGTACCTGCGGCGGGCGCTGGAGGTCCGCCCTGACTATCCAGAGGCGCAGTCCGGGCTCGGCGTCGCGCTCTGCATGCAGGGCCGGCTCGAGGAAGGCGTCCCGCACCTCGAACGCGCCGTCGCCCTCGAACCCTCCTACCGCGACGCCTGGCGCAATCTCGGCGAGGCCTTCGGGGCGCTGGGACGGCGGGGCCCGGCCGCACGGGCGTTCCGCGAGGCGCTGAAGACCGCGCCGCGCGACCCCGCGTTGCTCAAGCGGCTCGCGTGGATCCTGGCCACGGCGCCTGAAGACGAGGTGAGGAACGGCGCGGAGGCGCTGAGGGCGGCACGGTTGGCCGTCGAGGTGACTGGCGGCGATGCGGTGGCGCTGGACACGCTGGCCGCCGCTCTGGCCGAGAACGGACACTTCGCCGAAGCGATGTCCACCGCCCAGCGCGCCATCGCCATGGCCCGGGCGTCCGGCCCTTCCGACCTCGTTCCAGAACTCCAGCGCCGGCTCGATGCCTACCAGCAGGGCCAGAAAGTCCGCGATTCTTCGCGGTAACCGGCCCGGGCCTGGCATTCACCGCCCATTCGGCGTGGTGCGCCTCGAGGGGTCGTTCCGCCAGATGACGTACGAGTAGACCACCAGCACGGCGACGACGGCGACCGCCGTGCCGATCACCACGAACCCGAACGATCCGACGTTCAGGAGGCCGGTGAGCGCGAAGAGCACGCCGAGCGCGACGAAGAGCCGGCCGCCAAGCCGATGCGTTCGCGACCACGACTCGGTGCTGGAGAGCGTCCACGGCGTGCGGATGCCCACGAACCAGTTGGGCTGCACCTGGCCCAGTACGCTGCCGAACAGCACGAACAGCGCGCCGACGGCCAGCGGCACGGCGCGCGACATGTCCACGGGCGACCCGAGCACCCAGGCGATCACCATCCCGTAGATCCCCGCCATGAGCAGGAGCACACCCGCGCGAATGGCGGTGTAGGCGCCGCCGAACCGAGCATAGTTCAGCCGGCCGGGGTCGATGTTCGGCAGGTACCGCATGAGCAGGTAGAGGCCGAGCGCCACGAGCGGCAGCAGCAGCAGCCCTTCGAACTTGCCGCCGTAGCGATCGACCTGGCCGCTGGCGTTCCAGTGCACCGGGATCTCGGATGGCGCGGAGGGCCATACGACCAGTGCTGCCCCGAACATGAGCGCGATGAGGAGCAGCAGCGCGAGCTCGATCCGCCAGTTCGTTTTCATGTCACGTCACCTTCAGCCCGCGCTCAACCCAGGACATCAACGTGTGCGGTCGGCTGTTCCGGCCTCGAGCGCGGCGGCCGTCACGCCCAGTTCCGAGATCATGCGCTCGCGGAGCGCGCCCGCGGCGCGGTGCTGGCCGGCGGCGCGCATGAGCCCCAGCAGTTGCGCGCACGCGAGCGGCACGTGCCGCGCCACCGCCGGGTTCTCCCTGTTCAGGCGCGCGGTGCCGCTTGAGAGGATCACCGCCTGCGGCTCGGGCGCGACATACCCGTAGACCTTCGCCAGCAGCGACCACGACTCGCGATGGCCGGGATTGAGCACCGTGGCGGCGATGAGATTGATCGCCGCCTGTTCCAAATGCGGGTCGACGGCTTCGGGCCGCCCGCGACGCTCCTCGAACTGCGCCGCGGCCGCTTCGGCGACACCCCGTATGTAATGGGCGTCGAAATGGGCCGGCGAGATTCTCTGCAGGTACTCCGCCGCCGACACCGCAGCCGGCGGATCACCGGCGCCGAGGTACGCCGTGGCGAGCGTCCTGTAGATGAAGGCGCTCCCGACGTCCGGGATCTCTCCCGGCGGCCGGCCGCGCGCTTCGAGGCGTTCTTTCGCGAGCCGGTTGAGCTCGCGGTCAATCAACTCCGCCCTCTGGAGCAGTGACAGCGCGGCTGCGGTCTCCGCTTCCGCCTCGCGGGCCAGGCCGCGGCCGGTCAGGAGTTGCGCCTTCCGCACGCGGTACGAGCCTGCTTCCGCATAGAGCCCGGCCGGTTGTTGCGCCAGCGGCAGGTTCGCCTCCTCGATGATGCGGATGCTGCGGGCCGCAAGCCCGATTGCGTCGTCCACACGACCGCCGGATGGATCGGACTCCATGGCCGCCAGGGCCAGCGCCTTGTGCACCTTGTAGCTGGCAGGAACCACCCGCGCGGCGCTCGACCACAGCGTCAGGCTGCTGGTCCAGTCCTCGTTGCGGATGACCGTTCGCGTCGTGAGCGCGGTGACGGCGGCCACGACGGCGAGTGCGCTGCCAATCGCCCACGCGCGCCGTTTGCCGGCCGGCGCGCCGGCCAGCACCCGCTCGCCGGCAGCGGCGATCGAGACGACGGCGGCTGAGAGCAGGCCGACCAGCGGCATGTACATCAGCCGCTCGGCCATGATGGTGCCGATGGGGAACAGCAGGTTGGCGGTCGGCAGGAACGCGAGGCCGGCGAACCCGAGGAAGAAGGTCACTGCGGGCTGGCGACGCCAGGCGAAGACGGCCGCCGCGGCGACCGCGACCAGCACCGCGAGCGCAAGCCAGGCGTGCGGGTCCTGTCCCGATGTCAGCGTGCCGCCGAAGAGCGAGATCGCGTTGAAGGAGTAGTCGCACGCCAGGCGCGCGGGCCAGACGACCAGGCCGAGGTAGTAGCCGGCGACCTTCACCGCAGTCATGGCGCCCGTCCAGAACGCCGCGTTGACGATGGGATTGTCCCCGCCGAATTGCGTGATCGCGGCCGATTCCCGCAAGACCTGCCAACGGGCCACGATGACCAGCACGGCGCCCGGGAGCAGGCTCGCGTACGCCGGCCACACGCGCGCAGCCAGTTGCTTCAACCCGGCGCCGCGCGCGCTGGCTGGCGGCGGCGCAAGCACGAGATCGTGCAGCAGCAGCAGCGCCGGCAGCGCGGCCGCGCTTTCCTTGCAGAAAACGCCGGCCGCGTACGCAATCCCGAGTGCGGCGAGCCAACGCCGGCGACGCCGCCCGGTGGCGGCGAGGTAACCGCGGTAGAGGCAGAGGCCGCCGAGCAACGACAGACCGGCCAGCAGATCGGACCGCCCCACCACGTTGGTCACCGACTCGACCGTCAGCGGGTGGCAGGCGAACAGCGCCGCGGAGGCCAGCGCGACGCCGAACCGGCCGGTGACTCCCCGGACGAGCGCGAAGGCCAGCAGGGCGTTCGAATAGTGGAGCAGCAGGTTGATGGCGTGATATCCCGCCGGCTGCTCCGCTCCACCCAGCACGGTGTAGTTGAGCCAGTAGGTCAGCGTCGTGAGCGGCCGGTACAGGTTGCTGTCGCCGGACGGCCACCAATAGCCGTACGTGAAGACGTCGTGGATGCCCTGCCAACTCACGGTCCGAAGGCGCGGGTCCTGGAGGATGATCGGGATATTGTCCAGGATGAGCCCGGCCCTGAAGCTGTTCCAGTAGGCGAGAGCGCAGACCAGCGCGAGCGCGCCCGCTGCCAGCGGCAGCCGACCAGGCGGAACGAGTGCCTGGTGATCGGGTTCGACCGGGCGTGAACGGGGACGTCGTGGCATCGGCGGTGGCGCGGCCGCGCGCGGGTGGCCGCGGGCCGCAGGGCCAAGACTATACTATGCGCCGGCCTGCCGGGCGTCCCGCCCCACGGCGATCACACGAGGAAGCCATGACCACGTCCAAGATGCGTCGCACCGTCCCCGTCGTTGCGCTGCTGCTCACCGTACTGTTGGCATCGCCGGCGCTGGCGCAGTTGACGGCCGCCACGCAGGACATCCTGCGCCGGATTCACACCACACAGGAATTCGGCGCCGGCGGGCGGGGAGCCGGGTCCGGCGGCCGGTGGACCGACGGCGGCGCGGGCTACACGGCGTCCGAGCGCGCGCCGGGCGGCGGCACCGAACTCGTCCGGTACGACACCGCCACCGGCCGGCGCGACGTGCTGATGACGGCGGCGCAGGCGACGCCTCCGGCGCTCGGCAAGCCGCTGCAGTTCACCGACTATGCGCTGTCGGCCGACGGCCGGCGCCTCCTCGTCGCCACCAACGGCCGGCCAACGATGATCCGCAAGACCGCCTATGACTACTGGTGCCTCGACAAGGGCACCGGCGAGTGGCGCAGGCTCGGTACGACGCTCGAGGGAGGCCTGCTCTACGCGAAGCTCTCGCCGGACGGGACGCGGGCCGCCTACGTGAACGCCAACAACCTCTACGTGGAGGATCTGCGGACGGGAGCGACCACGGCGCTCACGAAGGATGGTTCGCCGATGATCATCAACGGCACCTCGGACTGGGTGTACGAGGAGGAACTGGCGCTGCGCGATGGCTTCCAGTGGAGCCCCGACGGCACGCGCATCGCCTACTACCAGTTCGACCAGACCGGCGTGCCGGAGTTCACGCTCATCAACTACACCGACGCG
>Ga0316603_10000865_pt1 | contig 15616 bp, 15 predicted proteins | sample OWC_soil_day10_n_FD_207649 | JGI IMG/M metagenome (GOLD analysis project Ga0316603, IMG submission 207649) | Wetland soil microbial communities from Old Woman Creek delta, Ohio, United States - OWC_soil_day10_noCT | ecosystem: Environmental > Terrestrial > Soil > Wetlands | place: USA: Ohio... | reverse complement strand
CGGCCAATCCCGGATTCGGCTGGTCCCAGTCCGAAGCGCTGAAGCTCTACGGTTTGTTCACGGGCTTCGTCTACTTCACGCCGCTGCTCGGCGGCTGGCTCGCCGACAACTACCTCGGCCAGCGCAAGTCCGTGATCATCGGCGGCCTGCTCATGGCCGCTGGCCAGTTCACCCTGGCAAGCGCGATCCCCGGCAACCTCGGCCTCTTCTACATCGGCCTCGTGATCCTCGTGCTGGGCAACGGCTTCTTCAAGCCGAACATCTCGACGATGGTCGGTGACCTGTACGAGGAAGGTGACGCGCGCCGCGACGGCGCCTTCACGATCTTCTACATGGGCATCAACGCGGGTGCCTTCCTGGCGCCGCTCGTGTGCTCGACGCTGGGCGAGGATCCCACGTACGGATGGCGCGCGGGTTACTTCGCTGCGGGCGTCGGCATGATCCTCTCGGTGATCATTCAGGTCGTGCTCGCCAGACGCTACCTCGGCGACATCGGCACCGTGCCGGCGGCCCGCCGCTCGCTCGCCCAGTCCGGTGGCAAGCACGCGGCGCTCACGGCCGACGAAGTGGACCGCCTGCGCGTGATCTTCATGCTGTTCGTGTTCGTGGTGCTGTTCTGGGCTGCGTTCGAGCAGGCCGGCGGCCTGATGAACATCTATGCAAACGACAAGACCGATCGCATGGTCGGCTCGTTCGAGGTACCGGCCGGCTGGTTCCAGTCGCTGAATCCGCTGTTCATCGTCGTGCTTGCGCCGATCTTCTCCGCAGCCTGGGGCAAGCTGGGCAGGATGGGCCGCAACCCGGCGACGCCGCGCAAGATGGTGCTCGGCCTCGTGCTCACGGGCATCGGCTTCCTCGCCATGGTGGCCGCCGCGCTCGAATCCGCCGGCGGCGGCAAGGCCGCCATGTCGTGGCTGGTGATCGCCTACTTCTTCCACACGACGGGCGAACTCTGCATCTCGCCCGTCGGCCTCTCCATGGTCACGAAGCTCGCGCCGCTGCGCCTCGCCTCGTTGATGATGGGTGTCTGGTTCCTGATCAACTTCGTCGCCAACTGGCTCGCGGGCATCATCGGCTCGTTCGCCGAGAGCCTGGGCGAGCTCTCGATTTTCGGCGGCCTGGCCGGGACGCTGTTCGTATTCGCAGTCGTGCTGTGGCTGCTCTCCGGGACGCTCGTGCGCTGGATGCACGGCGCCGAAGACGTCAAGCACGCCTGACCCTGCGGCGCCGGCGCGAGTCCCTCGCCCGGCGCCGCCCTCGACCGCCAGGTTCGCCATGAATGCAGCCGTCGCACCGCAGCTCACCCTCCGCGCAGTGACCCTCGCGATCGTCCTCGCGATGATCCTGGCCGCCGCGAACACGTACCTCGGCCTCTTCGCCGGCATGACCATCGCCTCGGCCATCCCGGCCGCCGTGGTGTCGATGGCAGTGCTGCGCATGCTTGGCGGCGGGGGCATCCTCGAAAACAACATCGTGCAGACCGGCGCATCGGCGGGCTCGTCCATCGCCTCGGGCGTGATCTTTACGATCCCGGCGCTGGTGATCCTCGGTCACTGGTCCGACTTCCAGTACCTGTGGGTGCTGGCGATCGCGGGTCTTGGCGGCATCCTCGGCGTGTTCTTCTCGGTGCCGCTGCGCCGCGCGCTGATCGTGGACCAGGGACTCGCGTTTCCCGAAGGCAAGGCCGCGGCCGAAGTGCTCCGCACGGGAGAGAACCCGGAGCAGGGCGTGAAGATCCTGGGCCTCGCTGCGCTGGGCGGCGGATTCGCCAAGCTCGCGGCGGCGAGCGGGTTCCGCCTGTTCCCGGACACCGCGGCGGCGGCCGCCTGGGCCGGCAAGGGCATCGCCTATTTCGGCACCAACCTGTCGCCCGCGCTGCTCGGCGTCGGCTACATCGTCGGCCTCAACATCGGCGTGCTGGTCGTGAGCGGGGGCATCATCTCCTGGAACATCGCCATCCCCGTCTACAGCGCATTCTTCCTCGACGGCAACCCCGAGCTCGCCGCCAGCCTCGCGGGCGCGAGCGCCGAGGACGCGGCCTACGGAATCTGGTCGTCCCAGATCCGCTACCTCGGGGTCGGCGCGATGTTGATCGGCGGCGTGTGGGCCCTGATCTCGATCCGCGACTCGCTGCTGTCCGGCATCAAGAGCGGGCTCGCCGCGGCGCGCGCGGGCGCTGCGAAGGGCGTGTCGCACACCGAGCAGGACCTGCCGATGAACGCGATCCTGATCGGCACGCTGCTCTTCACGCTGCCGCTCTTCGCGCTCTATCAGAACATCGTCGGCAACATCGGCGTGAGCCTGCCCATGACGATCATCATGATCGTCGCGGGATTCTTGTTCTGCTCCGTGTCGGCCTACATGGCGGGACTCGTCGGCTCCTCGAACAACCCGGTCTCGGGCATCACGATCTGCACGATCCTGTTCGCATCGCTCGTGTTGATGCTGTTGATGGGCAAGAACGCCGCGCTCGGACCAGTGGCAGCCATCATGATCGGCGCCGTCGTCTGCTGCGCGGCCTGCATCGGTGGCGACAACCTGCAGGACCTCAAGTGCGGCTACATCGTGGGCGCCACGCCGTGGAAGCAGCAGGTGATGCTCGCAATCGGCGCGGCGTCGAGCGCGCTGGTCATGGCGCCGGTACTCAACCTGCTGGCCAAGGCGTACGGCATCGGCGTGCCGACGCCCGAGCATCCGGACCCGCTGCTCGCGCCGCAGGCAACGTTGATGGCCTCCGTGGCCAAGGGCATGTTCGGTGGCGAACTGCCCTGGGGAATGGTCGCGGCCGGTGCGGTCATCGGCGCAGGCGTCATCGCGCTCGACCTCTGGCTCAAGAGGCGAGGCTCGGAATTCCGCGCGCCGGTGCTCGCTGTCGCGGTCGGCATCTACTTGCCGCTGGAGCTGTCGGTTCCGATCTTCGCCGGCGGCCTGATTGCCCACTTCGTCGAACGCAGGCTCGGCGTGCACGGCGAGTCTGCGGAGGCCGAGCGCACCAAGCGCAATGGCGTGCTGTTCGCGGCCGGTCTCATTACCGGCGAAGCGCTGATGGGTATCTTCATCGCCATTCCGATCGTGACCTCCGGCCGCGCCGATGTCCTCGCACTGCCCGAGGGCCTGCAGTTCGGCGGATGGCTCGGCCTCGTCGTGGTCGGCGCGCTCGCCGCCATGCTCTATAAGGCGGGAACACGGCGAACGTGACCGCGGACGCACCGCCCGACCCGCAACTGCGCCTCAGGATCGTCGCGGCCTACACGGTGATCTACGTGGTGTGGGGCTCGACGTTCCTTGCTATCCGCATCGGCGTGCGTGAACTGCCGCCCCTGCTTTTCGGCGGCGCACGTTTCCTTCTTGCCGGCACGCTGCTCACCGTCGTCGCGCTGTGGATCCGCGAGCGCTTCCCCCGGACGCCGCGCGAGTGGCGCTACATGCTGCTCTTCTCGTTCATGATGATCACCTTCAGCAACGGCATCAGCACGATTGCGCTCGTTCGCATTCCGTCGAACGAGGGGGCGCTGCTCAGCGCCGGCTCGGCGCTGTGGATCACATGGCTGGGGGCGCTGGGACCCAAGGGGCACAAACTCACGTTACGCGGCACGCTCGGGTTGCTGCTGGGCCTGGCAGGGGTCGTGCTGCTCGTTTGGCCACGTGACGCGGCACCCTCCGGTCACTTCGGCTGGCAGTCGCTCGTCCTGATCAGCAGTTTCAGCTGGGCGGCCGGGACGATTCTCTACCGGAACGCGCACATGCCCGTCGGACCGGTCGCATTCAATGCAGTGATGATGAGCTTCGGTGGCACGTGGTTGCTCGCCGGCGGACTGGTATCCGGGGAATTACCACGCTGGCACTGGCACGCGGGTGGCCTCGCAGCCATGGTCTATCTCGCGGTCTTCGGGTCCGCACTCGCCTATACAGCGTATTCGTGGCTGCTCAAGCATTCGCCCGCGGATCGGGTAGGGACCTTTGCCTTCGTGAACCCGGCGATCGCCGCCGTGCTCGGCTGGGCCGTGCTGGGCGAAGCCCTGGGGCCGACCCAGGTCGCTGGAATGCTGGTGGTCCTGCTCGGCGTCGCGCTCGTGACGCTGCCGAGCAAGCTCGCCTGAGCCAGCCGTTACCGCCTCGCGGTGAAGATCTCGACCTTGCCGGTTGAGCCGATGGCGCTCGACGCAGCCCAGGACACGAGACTCACGATCAGGGAGGCGCCGACCGCCGTCCAGAAGCTGGAAATGTGAAACCCGGGCACGATCCAGGCGACCAATGCCACCATTCCGGCGTTCAGCACCAGCAGGAACAAGCCCAGGGTCAGGACCGTCAGCGGCAACGTGAGTATGAACGCCAGTGGGCGCACGAAGGCGTTGACGATGCCGAGCAGCAGGGCCGCAACGATCAACTGCGACGTGGAATCGAACCTCATGCCGGTGAAGATCTTGCTGGCCATCCACAGGCCCAACGCTGCAATCGCGGCGCGCAACAGGAATCCGACCATGGTGGGTGCTCCAGGGGAGAGTCGGCAATGAGCCGTTGACGTGCGTCGGATGGTAATGGAATCTGCATCGCCCGGTCATCACGCCCTGAGGAGATCGAATGGAACCCGTTGCCGTCGTCATCGTGATCGCGCTGCTCGAATACGTCGTTTTCGGCATGCTCGTCGGGCGGGCGCGCGGACTCTACGGCGTGAAGGCGCCGGCGGTCTCCGGCCACGAGATCTTCGATCGCTATTTCCGCGTGCACCAGAACACACTCGAGTTGCTGGTGGTCTTCGTGCCCGCGATGTGGCTCTTCGGCCTCTACGTCGATCCCACGTGGGCCGCGCTGCTCGGCGTGGTGTACGTCGTGGCCCGGATCTTCTACCTGCGCAGCTACGTCAAGGATCCAGCGAAGCGTGAAACCGGCTTCGGGCTGAGCGTCCTGCCCATCCTCGTGTTGCTCGTTGGAGCGCTCTGGGGCGCAGCGAAGGCGTTAGCGTAGGCGACGGAAGAAAGGGGGTAGTGATTAGTGACTAGGGGGGTAGTGAAGAGGCGGACTTCATACGTCGTGGGGTCGCCCACCGACGTCAGAGGCTCGTCTCACCACTACCCGCTGGTCACTAATCACTACCCCCTTTCTTCCTACCTCTGCAGCCTCCCCTCCACCACCCGCCGGGCCTCCGGTCCTTCCAGCAGCTCGATCAGCGCAAGTCCGAAATCCATCGCAGTGCCAGGCCCGCGCGACGTCACGACTTTGCCGTCGATCACGACCGCGTCGCTCGTGAGGCGTATCCCGGGCGCGGAACCCGCGTCGAGGAAACCGGGAAAGCTCGTTGCGGCACGGCCCGCGAGCACGCCGGCATGGGCGAGCACGCCGGGCGCCGCGCAGATCGCGGCTGTGTAGCGTCCCTGGGCGGCGAACTGTCGCAGCAGCTCGATCACCCGCGTGTCCTGCTTCAGGTGTTCGGCACCTGGCATGCCGCCGGGAAGCACGATCATGGCGTAGTCGCTCACCCGCGCGTCGTCGAGCAGGATGTCAGCCTCGACCGTGATGCCGTGCGAACCCGTCACGCGCAGCAGGCCAAGCGCCGCGGTGTGCACCTCGATGCCAGCGCGCCGCAACAGGTCGATGACGGTGACGGCCTCGATCTCCTCGAAGCCATTGGCGAGGGGCATGAGTACGCGTGACATGACGGGCACCTCCGCCCCGCGGCGGGGTCAGTCCTGGTTGGCCAGCGCGACCTGGGTGCCGAGGCTTCGATCCCGCAGGTACTGGACCGCTGACTGCACGGCGGGATCGGCGCTCGTCAGCGCCTGACCCGGTGTCTCGCTGCCGTTCGATGCGCCGGCGATGGCCACGTCCGGCTCGAGTCCGCGCTCGTGAATCGACGCGCCCGACGGCGTGTAGTAGCGCGACGTCGTCAGCTTCAGGGCCTGTCCATCGCGCAGCGGCATCACGGTCTGCACGGAACCCTTGCCGAACGTACGCTCGCCCATGAGCGTGGCTCGACCGTGGTCGCGCAGTGCACCGGCGACGATCTCCGAGCCCGAGGCCGAACCGTGATCGACGAGCACCACGAGTGGCGCGCCGCGCAGCACATCACCCGTCGTCGCGTCCATCTCGAAGCGCGAGTCGGCCGTGCGGCCATCGGCACGCACGATCACGCCGTGGTCGAGGAACTCATCCGCGATGCTCACGGCGGACTCGAGCACCCCGCCCGGGTTGCCTCGCAGGTCGAGCACGAGTCCGCGCAATGGTGCCGCCTGGGCCGCCTGCAGGTCCGTCAGCGCGCCTTCGAAATCACGCGGCGTGGCGTCGCTGAAGTGTGTGATGCGGATATAGCCGTATCGGCCGGGAAGTGCTTCGGCGCGAACCGTGCGCACGTGCACCTCGGAACGCTCCAGGTCGAACTGCAACGGCGCGTGCTCACCCTTGCGGCCGACGGCGAGGCGCACGCGCGAGCCGGCATAGCCACGCATGCGGCCGATGGTCTCGGTGAGTTTGCCCGCCTCGACCCGGTAGCCGTCGATCTCCAGGAGCACGTCCCCCGCGCGGACGCCGGCCCGTGCCGCGGGCGAGCCCTCGATCGGCGTGACCACGACGACGTGGCCGTCCCGCTCGGCGACCTCGATGCCCACCCCCGAGTAGCTGCCCGCGGTGCTGACGCGCATCTCGTCGTATTCGGCAGCGTCGAGGAATTCAGAGTGAGGATCGAGGCTCTCGACCATTCCATGCACGGCCCCCCGCTCGAGCTGCTCATCGGTGACGGCCACGACGTATTCACGGCGTACCCGCTCGGCAACCTCATCGAACAGCGGGTGGTCGGCGCGTTTCGTCACGGATGGCGGCGCCGCTGGCGGATCGCGATCCGCGAACACGCCGCTCACGAGCGTCACGCCAGCGCCCACCAGGGCCCCGGCCAGCACGGACAAGAGTGTCTGGACTCGCTTGGTCACATTCAGGCACGGCGCAGCTTGCCAGCCTGAATATTAGCGCCGACCAGCCCGTCGATCACGCCTTCCAGCGGCATCGGCCGCCCGATGGAGAAACCCTGGCCATATTCCACGCCGAGGTTCCGGGTGATGTCGCGGATCTCGTCGCTTTCCACGCATTCCGCCACGGTCCTGAGCCCCATGGCCCGGGCGAGCTGGACGATGGCGCTCAGCATCGCCTGGGACCGGTCGTCGCCGACCACGTCGCGGACGAAGGTACCGTCGATCTTGAGGCAGGTCACCGGCAGGGTCTTGAGATAGCTGAGGGAGCTCAGGCCCCGCCCGAAGTCGTCCAGCGCGACGTCGAAACCCAGTTCCCGCAGGCGGCGCATGAGCGTCTCGGCGCGCACGATGTTCGCGACGGCAGCAGTTTCGGTGAGCTCGAATGAGATCAGCTGTGGCGGGAGGCCACTCGCACGCAGCTCGGACTCGAGGAACGCGCAGAAGTCCTGGTCCCCGAGCGACTGACCTGAAATGTTCACGGCAAAGCAGGCGTCGAGCCCGATGAGCCTGGTCGAGTGGGCCGAAAGCGTGCGCAGCACCGTGCGCACGACCCAGCGGTCGACGGCGGGTGCGAGCTGGTAGCGTTCAGCCGCGGAGAGGAACTTTTCGGGGGAGATGCTCTGGCCGCTCTCATCCGTCATGCGCAGCAGCAGTTCAAACTTCGGCCCGCCCGGCGCGCCGTTCAAGGGCACGATGGACTGCGCCTCGAGCCGGAAGCTGTCGTGGGCCAGCGCGTATCGCAGCGTCCCGACCAGCGTGACGTCGGTGTAGCGCCTCACGATGCTCAGGTCGCTGTCCTCGTAGGTTTCGACACGGGCCCGGCCGCGATCCTTGGCAGCCTTGCAGGCGATCTCGGCGGCCGCGAGGGCGTGCGACAAGGGATGCTTGCTCTCTGCTATGCGCGCGACGCCGAAGCTGGCGGATACCTCGACCGGCTGGGCACCCGCGACGAAACCCAGTCGCTCGAGGCCCTCGCGCAGGTTTTCAGCAATGCCCTGTGCGGTTTCGAGTGTGGCATCGCCGACGAACACCGCGTAACGGTCTCCTGAAATGCGCGCGGCGAGCATGCGTGGCGTGAGGTGACGACGGATCACCTCGGCTACCCGCACGATGACCTCGTCGCCGACGTGCATGCCAAGGTTCTCGTTCAGCACGTGCAGGCGGTCGATGTCCACGTAGATGACGCAGTTGCCCGCCTGCATCGCCTCAGGCGTGAGCAGCGACTGCGCACGCTTCTCGAACGCAGGGCGCGTCAGCAGGCCGGTGGTCGGATCGTACGCGTTCAGCAGGATGTGGGCGACGCGGCGCGCGAGGAGTTCGACGATGCGAACCTGTCGCAGGTCGAAGTCCGGCGACGAGGTCGGCTTGAACAGCACCAGGATGCCCAGGACGCGCGGTGCGCCGTGCATCACCGGGCACGAGAGGATCTTGTACGGCACCGGGCCGAACGGGCTGTTGGCGATCGGCCGGTTGGCCGTCATCGTCTGGCGGTGCAGCTGCGTCCACGCAATCAGGTGCCGATGCGTGCGGGTCAGCACGTCGGCGCCGACGCGCGGCGGGGTGTCCTGTCCGGTGCGGCACACCGCGATGTTCTTGTCCGGGATGAGCAGCGCCCCGACGCTGCAACCCAGGTGATCGACGCAGCCCTGTATCAGCCGCGCGAAATCATCGGTCGACTCCCCACCGGCCGTCTCGTCCTGCGCGGCGCCGAGGAGCAACTCGAGGTCGCCGTCCCGGACCTGCAGGCTGCGTTGCAGGTCGCCGATGCTGTATTGGGAACCCAGCTCCCGCTGCAGGCACTCGAGCGCCGGCCGCAGCAGGCCGTGCACCAGCGAAAATGGACGAACCTCTCCGCGATGCGAAGACTCGCGACACACGAGGCCAACCGCGCCGAGCAGCGCCGCCTCGGCGTCGCGCAGCATGAAGATGTAGGCGGAGTGCTCGCGATCGACCGGTTCGCAGAATCCCTCGTTGCGGTCCGCAGGGTCGCCGAGTTCGCGGGTGAGCGCCTCCTGGACGTGGTGGTGCAGCTCCGGGGCGTCGAGACCGTCGTTCGACCACACGGGCAGGCCCATGCGATCGTAGATCGCGATGGACTGCGCCCGGGGCATCAGCATCTTGACGAGCTGGCCATACGGATCGAGCGAGGTTGCGCTGATCGGCGCCGGTACATCGCTCAGCGCTTCGGCATTCTGCATCTCCGGATCCTTGTGACCGCTGGGTCCATCCCGCCTGGACATGCATCCTCCTTGATTAGCCGCCACGGGATCCTTGACGCAAGCCTCAGTCTGGGCCGGTGGCCGGTGGAATCTCCAGCGGCACAAACGCCGCGTATGAACATAATTCCGACGGCTAGCGTCGTTGCAGCCAGTTCTCCGGGTTGACCGGTGCGCGACCGCGCCGCACCTCGAAATAGAGTGCCGGCTGGTTATGGCCACCGGTGTCGCCGACCGCGCCGATCACGTCGCCGGAGGCCACGTTCTCCCCCACCTTGCGGAAAAGCTCCTCGTTGTGGCCATAAAGGCTCATGTAGCCACCGCCGTGGTCGAGAACGATCATCAGGCCCATCCCCGGCAGCCAGTCGGCGTACACGACGCGACCCGCGAAGGGTGCGCGCACCCGTGCGCTGCGTTCCGTGCCGATGAGCATGCCCTGCCACCGCATCGAGCCGCCGGCGCGCGGCTGACCGTACCGGGCCAGCACCCGGCCGTGCTGCACGGGCCACGGCAACTTGCCGCGCAGCGGTTCGAACGGCGCCTGCTTCGCCACCGGCACGTCCTCGAGCGCCTTGCGCAGCTGCACGATCAGTTTTTCCAGCGAGCGGGCCTGCGCTTCGAGACGCTCCAGCTGGCCGCCACGGCTCTTGATCTGCGTATCGATGGCCGCGACGGCTTTCGATCGTCGCTCCTGTGCGGCGCGCAGCGAGGACACCTGCTGCTCCTGGCTCGCCTCGAGGTCCTTCAGCCGGGCGTTCTCCGCAGCGATCTTCTCGCGCACCAGCGCGAGGTGCTCGAGCTTGTCGCTGATGCGACCGATGCGGTCAGCGCGAGCCCTGCCGAAGTAGCCGTAATAGGCCAGCATCCGGCCGAAGCTGGCCGGGTCTTCCTGGTTCAGCAACAGCTTGAGCTGCTCCTCGCGGCCATTCACGTAGGCCGCCCGTAACTCGCCGGCCAATGCACTGCGCTCGGCGCCGAGTTCCTGCTCACGCACGGCCTTTTCCCGCTCGAGCTCGCGGAGGCTGGACTCGGTCTCGATCCGCTGGGCCCGGATTTCCTCGAGTTTCTGGCGGGCGGCCTGCGCACCCAGTTCTGCCTCGCGCAGCTGGACGCTCAGCGTGTCCCGGCGCTCGATGTCCGCATTGACCGCCTTGCGCACCTTCTCGATGCGGGAGGTGACCTTCTTGAGTTCCGCCTCTTTCTGCGCAGGCGTCGGCTTGCGCTCCGCCTGGGCAGATTCCGGCACGACGCCCAGGGTCCCGAGGACGGTGAGCAGCGCCACGGCCGGCAGCCATCTGCGGCGATGGCCACCTGACACTCGGGCGGGTCGGCGGGTATAGAGTGGAAACATGCCTCGGTCGGGCTTCTGGGCGGGTCGAAAGCCCGCAAGTCTAGCGTGTTGGCGGGGCTGCTATAATCCGCGACCCTTTTTCCCCTGGCCCCGCCCATGGATCGACTCGTCGAATACGCCGCCAGGCACCCCTTCCTTGTCGGAGGAACGGTCCTGCTGGCCCTCGCCGCACTGGCCTACGAGATCAGCCGGGGGCGCAGCGGGGGACAGACGGTCGGTCCCCTGGACGCGGTGCGCCTGCTGAACCAGGGCGCGCTGGTGATCGACGTGCGCACGAAGGCCGAATTCGACGGTGGACACATCATCGACGCGAAGCACGTCCCGCAGGACGAGATCGCGCAGAGCGCGGAGATGTTGAAAAGATTTCGCGAGAAGGTCGTCATTGCATGCTGCGAAAGCGGCATGCGCTCCGGCGCCGCGGCGCGCGTGCTGCGCGCCCAGGGCTTCACCAAGGTGGTGAACCTGCGAGGCGGACTGCAATCCTGGCGTGCCGAGAACCTGCCGCTCGTGAAGAGCGGCGCGAAGGACAAGTGAGGCCGGACAGGATGAGCGCGACGCCGGACATTGTCATCTATTCCACGGGCTGGTGCCCGTACTGTGTGCGGGCGCGAGCGCTGCTCGAGCGCAAAGGCGCCGCTTTCCGCGAGATCAAGGTCGACGAGGATCCCGCCGAGCGCGCGACGATGCTGTCTCGCAGCGGCGGCCGGCGGACCGTGCCACAGATCTTCATCGGCGACCGCCACGTCGGCGGCTTCGACGAACTCTACGCCCTCGACAAGGCTGGCGAGCTCGACGAGCTGCTCGACCGTCATTGAGACCCGGGCGCGAGCGCCCAACCCCGCGACCTTTCACAGGACGAGTACCCCATGACCGAGCAAAACACCCAGGCCCAGCCCGCTGCCGATCCGAACGCGCCGGTGGTCAACCCGCAGGCCGTGTACATCAAGGACTGCTCCTTCGAGGCGCCGAACGGCCCCTTCGTGGCCGGCGTCCAGGGCAATCCGACGGTGAACCTGAACCTCACCACGCGCGCCACGGCGCTCGCCCAGGACATGCACGAGATCGTCCTCCAGGTGAATCTCGAAGCGAAGGCGGGCGACAAGACCGTGTGGCTGCTGGAGCTGCAGCAGGCGGGCGCCTTCCTCATCCGGAATCTCTCCGCGAACGATCTTGCCCAGGTCGTGAGCATCATGGCGCCCAACTACCTGCTGGCGTTCGCCCGCGCGACGGTCGCGGATCTCGTGAGCAAGGGCGGGTTCCCGCCGTTCCTCCTGCCGCTGGTGACGTTCGAGGCGCTGCACGCCCGCGCCGCGCAGCAGCAGGCGGCGCAGTCGCCTGCGGCAACCTCGGTCAACTGACGCGGCCAGGCCCGTGGCGCTGACCGTAGCCGTCCTCGGCTCGGGCTCGTGGGGCACGGCGCTGGCCGTGCACCTGGCGCGGAGCGGTCACCGTGCCCTCGTGTGGGGCATCGAAACGGACGAGCTCACGTCGATGGCCCGCGACCGGGTCAATCGGCGTTACCTCCCCGGGGTGGGCCTGCCGGACGGTGTCGAGATCGAGCAGGACTTCGAGCGCGCGGTAACACAGGCCGACCTGCTGCTCGTCGTCGTGCCGAGCCACGCGTTCCGCGAGGTGCTGCAGCGAATCGCGCCACTGCTGCGCCCCGGCCAGCGCGTCGCGTGGGCCACCAAGGGCTTCGAATTGTCCAGCGGCAAGCTGCCGCACGAGGTTGCGGTCGAGGTGCTCGGTCCAGACGTGCCGACCGCAGTCCTGTCGGGCCCGACCTTTGCGAAGGAAGTCGGCGCTGGTCTGCCGACGGCGATGACCGTTGCTTCGCGGGACGCCGGGTACGCGATGTCCCTTGCACGCAGCCTCTCCGGGCAGAACTTCCGCGCCTATGCCTCGGGCGACATGGTCGGCGTCGAGGTCGGTGGCGCGACGAAGAATGTGCTCGCGATCGGCGCCGGCATCTCCGACGGCCTCGGCTTCGGCGCCAACACGCGCATCGCACTCATCACGCGCGGCCTTGCCGAGATGATGCGACTGGGGGAGGCGCTCGGCGCCGACAGGGAAACGTTCATGGGGCTCGCGGGCCTCGGCGACCTGGTGCTCACCTGCACGGACGATCAGTCACGCAACCGGCGCTGCGGCCTGCTGCTGGCGGCAGGGAAGACGCCGGAGCAGGCGCAGAGCGAAATCGGCCAGGTGGTCGAAGGTGTGCTGGCGGCGCGCGCGGTGCACGATGTGTCCCGTAGAGTCGGGGTCGAGATGCCGATCAGCGAGCAGATCTACCGCGTGCTCTATGAGGGTGCGCCGGCGAAGGAATCGGTGCATGCGTTGATGGGCCGGACGATCAAGGCGGAGACGGACTGAGCCGAGTGCCTGCAGACCGCTGGTCACTTGCCTCCAGGATAGCCGGCCTGCCGCCACGCCTCGTACACCGCAATCGCCGCCACATTCGACAGGTTCAAGCTGCGGGCGCCTGGGACCATCGGGATACGCAGGCGCCGCTCCGGAAGACATGCATCGAGTACCGCGTCGGGCAGACCGCGCGTTTCCGGGCCGAAAACCAGGGCGTCGCCCGGCTCGTAGACCACCGCGTCATAGCGCACCGCTGCCTTCGTCGAAAATGCGAACCACCGCGGTTGGACGAGGCTGGCGAGACACGCCTGCAGGCTGTCGTGCACGCGCACATCCGCCAGTTCCGAGTAATCCATGCCGGCCCGCCTGACGGCGCGGGCGTCGAGGCGAAATCCCAGCGGCTTCACCAGGTGCAGACACGTCCCCGTGTTCGCGCACAAGCGGATGACGTTGCCCGTGTTCGGGGGGATTTCGGGTTCGAAGAGGACGAGATGGAACACTGGGTCTAGAATCGGGGCGCACCTGTCGCGCATTCGTCTGGAGACTCAATCATGCTGCGCGTGAGACACCTGCTGGCCCGCAAGGGGCACGACGTCTGGTCCGTGGACGGGGACGAGCCGGTACTCGAAGCCATCCAGATCATGGCCGATCGGCACGTGGGTGCGCTACCCGTGCTGCGCAACGACGAACTGGTGGGCGTGATCTCTGAGCGCGACTACGCGCGCAAGGTGATCCTGATGGGCCGATCGTCCGCCGAGACGCCGGTCTGGCAGATCATGACCGCGCCGGTGATCACCGTTACGCCCGATGACACCGTCAAGGAGTGCATGCAGGTCATGACCGACCGGCGCATCCGCCACCTGCCGGTGCTCGAGGGCGGACGGATGGTCGGGATGATCTCGATCGGAGACCTGGTCCGCGCCGTGATCGAGGAGCAGAAGGAAACGATCGAGCAGCTGGAGAAGTTCATCGCCGGCTGATGGAGGAGGAAGGGGGTAGTGATTAGTGATCAGGGGGTAGTGAAGAAACCGGCTTCATGCGTCGGTGACCGCCGATGCCGGAAGTGCGCCTCTTCACTACCCCCTGATCATTAGTCACTATCCCCTTTCCTTTACAATCCCTCCCATGCCCGCCCCGCTGCCACCGTCGCTCTCGGTCGACTTCTGCGGCCTGAAGCTTGCCTCGCCGATCGTGCTGCTCTCCGGCTGCGTCGGTTTCGGCGAGGAATACACGCGTGTCGAGGGATTCTCGAACACGGATGTCGGCGCAATCGTGCTGAAGGGGACGACGCGCGAGCCGAGGCTCGGCAACCCGGCGCACCGCGTTTACGAAACGCCGATGGGAATGCTGAACGCGATCGGCTTGCAGAACCCGGGCGTCGACCACGTCGTCGACCGCATCCTGCCGACGCTCGACTTCTCCGAGACGCGCTTCCTGGCGAACGTCTGCGGCTCGACGATCGACGACTACGTCGAGGTGACGCGCCGCTTCGACGATTCCCCGATCGACGCCATCGAGATCAACATCTCCTGCCCGAACATCAAGGAAGGCGGCGTGCAGTTCGGCAATTACCCGGACATGTCCGCGCGGGTGGTCGAGGCCTGCAGGCGCGTCACGAAGAAGCCGCTCGTCACGAAGCTCTCACCGAACCAGACGGACATCCGGGAGAACGCGCGCCGTTGCATCGAGGCCGGCAGCGACGGCCTTGCCGTGATCAACACGATCATGGGCATGGCCGTCGACGTGACGACGCGCCGTCCGGTGATCGGCAACGTGCAGGGCGGGCTTTCCGGCCCGGCGATCAAGCCGATCGCGCTGCTCAAGGTGATGCAGGTCGCGGACGTCGCGCGGCCCCTCGGTATCCCGATCATCGGCCAGGGCGGCATACAGACGGCGCAGGACGCGCTCGAATTCATCATCGCCGGGGCGACGACGGTGGGCGTGGGCACATCGCTGTTCTACGACCCGCTGGTGTGCAGGAAGATCAATACGGGCATCGCCGGGTATCTCGCCGCCAATGGGATGCAGTCGGTGAGCGAACTGGTCGGCAGCCTCGACGCGCCGAAGAGGAAGGTCGAAGCCTGTACGTGCTGACCGCCATCTCTAACGGCCGGCGAAGACCGCAGCGGGCTCGAGCTTCAGGACCGGTCGAGCGCTGACCAGCGCAGCACTTGCGCTCACCAGCAGCACCATCACGGTGCCCAGCACCGGCGTGAACCACATCATGCGGAAGGGGAAGCCTTGCGCGGCGGCGATCGGGCCGACGATCGCACAGATGCCAAGACCCAACCCAGTGCCGATGAGCGCGCAGGCTCCGGCCTGCGCGAAGACCATGCCGAGCAGCAGGCGGGACGTGGCGCCCATGGCCTTCAGCGTCGCGTACTGGCGCAGGTTCTCCGTCGTGAACATGTAGAGCATGACGGCCGTCACGCCGAAGCCGACGGTCACCGCGAGCGAGAGCATCGCACCGACGTCGCCGACGTCCTCGGAGTTGACGAGGTACCAGCGCACCGTGTCGGCCTTGAACTGGTCGGCCGTTCTTGCGCGCAGTCCGGTCTGCGACTCGATGCGCGATGCGACCTGGTCAAGGTTCGTGCCCGGCGCGACGGTCGCCAGCACGAACGTCAGGCGATGGCTCTCGGGCGGCAGGATGCGCAGCATGTTCGAGATCGTCGCGTACATGAGCGGCCGCGGCGGAAACCGCGGCAATGCGTCCGCATAGCCCGCTA
>Ga0316603_10000859_pt1 | contig 15651 bp, 13 predicted proteins | sample OWC_soil_day10_n_FD_207649 | JGI IMG/M metagenome (GOLD analysis project Ga0316603, IMG submission 207649) | Wetland soil microbial communities from Old Woman Creek delta, Ohio, United States - OWC_soil_day10_noCT | ecosystem: Environmental > Terrestrial > Soil > Wetlands | place: USA: Ohio... | reverse complement strand
TCTTTGCACGCAACGTCGCAGGTACCGACCTCCGTACAGGTGACCGCCGCGGTCGGATTCGCGAGGGCCGGGACCGCGCCGGGTGTCGGAGGCGTCGACGCGGGAGGCTTCGGCGCGGGCGCCGGGGGCGGTGTCGCGGGCGCCGGGGTCGGCGCGGGCGGGGTCGACGCGGGAGGCTTCGGCGCGGGCGCCGGGGGCGGTGTCGCGGGCGCCGGGGGCGGCGCGGGCGCCGTCGGCGCGGGAGTCGTCGACGCGGGCTGCGCCGGGGGCGGTGTGGCGGACGTCGACGGTGGCTGAGCAATCGCAGTGCCCGCGATCACCAGCGCGGCGAGCGCAATGCGTACGGAGTGTCGACCCATTGCGTGATCTAACCGGCGCGGAGTTCGCGAGGGGGGCTGCGCCACCGGTTTCTTTCATCGATCCGCGCCAGCGCGCTGGCAGAGGCGGAGCGCTACTTGAACCAGTAGCGAATGCCGGCTGACAGATCGATGCCGAGGTGCGCGCGGTCGCGGTAGCGGTCGTAATAGTCACCGTTGATGAAGTCGATGACGGGCACGAGCTGGATGAAGATATCAAGCGGCACGTTGTTGAAGTCGAACGAGATACCGACGGGAACGCGGATACCGATCGCGGAGCCGCCGTAGTTGCAGATCCCCCGGTCGCAGTAGTCGAAGTCCCAGTACCTGAGGCCCGCGCCGATGTAGAGCGGCAGCTCGAACGCTGACGCCGACACGAGCGAGGTCGGGTGCCAGAGATAGTCGGCGTAGATGTGGAATCCGTCGCCGTAGTAGTAGTGGCGGTAGATCCAGCCGATGCCGAAGTCGAGCGCGCCGGACTCGGACAGGAAGTACTTGCCGTTCAGACCGGTCGGCTGGCCGAGCTCGAGGCCAAGACCAAACGTCTTGTTGGCCTGGAAGCCCTTCGTGCGGCCGCGGGCGCCGCGCTGTCGGCGGCGGTCTGCGCCCTCACCGCGTTCGCGGCTCTCGCCACGTTCCCTGTCGGGCTCATCGCGATTGCGGCGTTCGCCTCGCTCGTTGTCGGCCTCCCGATCGCTGCCCCTGGTGCCTGCGTCGTCCCGCTGCCCCGCGTTGCCTTCGTTCGTCGACTTCGCGCCGGCCCTCTTCTCACAGGCCTCCAGCGTCTCGTTGGCCGTGCACTTCAGGAGCCTCTTCTGGCAGTCCTCCAGCTCTTCGCTGGCCTTGCACGTCAAGCGAGCGTGACACTCGGGCTGCGTCTCGGTCTTCCTGCACGCGATGGCTGGGTGACTCTGCGCGCGAGCAAGCGAGGCAGATGCGACGAGCGCAAGCACACTGCTCGCACACACCCATGTGATCTGAGATCGATGGCTTCTCACCAAGCGCAGTCCTCCGCGGGTTCGGGTTCGTCGACGATGGGTGCGCATCTCGCGGGCGGGGCCTTCCACTACTTCGTTTCGGCGCACGCGCGGCTCGTGTCTTGCTCGGCCACGCACTTGCGGTGTCGAGTCGCCAGCAGACGGAGATCCTCGATCGTCCAGACCTTGTCACCGCTCCCGCAGAGCTCTCTCTCGTAGCAGTCGTACGCGGCGATCACCTTGCCCGTGCAGCCGCTCTCGACCTGCTTCTTCGCAGCCTGCTTGCACTCGTCGATGATCTTCTCGACGTGCCTGCCTTTGTCGCCGCAGACCTTCCCCAGCTGCACACACCGTCGGTCGAGATCGGCGGCGCTCGTCGTGGTCCCTGCGACGTCGACCTTGTCCTTGTCCTTGCAGGCCGTCGACGCGCACACGGCCAGCGCCACGACCGGGAGGCAGCCGAGAAGTCTTCGAGGTGCCATGCACCGGGTGTACCGCGGCCGCCGCCTTGGGTCACCAGCCAGGGATGGGTTCTGGTTTCGGATCGCGGCGGCGCGACGCTTCCGCCAGTCCGTCTCATGGGGTGGGCGGCGGCGCCGTGCCTGCGGCCGCGGCCGCCTCGGCGGCGGCGGCCGCCTCCGCGGCCTCGCGCTCCTCCTTGAGCTCCTTCTCCCGCTTCCGGATCTTCACGCGCTCGATCGCCTCGCGCTCGTAGTCGAACACCGCCGGATCCGGCTGCTTCGCGTCGTGCACGCGCACGACCATCGATCCCGGGACCGCGACCTCGAGCTCGTTCCACCCGACGGGCATGGTGGGCTCGGTCCAGTCGTAGACCCACTTGGCGTCGCGCGGCGACAGGTTCACGCAGCCGTGGCTCTTGGCGGTGCCGAACTGGTCGTGCCAGTACGCCGCGTGGAAGTAGAGCCCGCTGCGGAAGCGGGTCGCCCACGGGACCTCGGAGACCTCGTAGTGGGAGGCCTCGCGCTCCTCGGCGGCCATCTTGGTGACGGCCGACTTGGAGCGGATCCGATAGATCGCGGGCGGCGTGTCCTTCTTGCGTCGGCCCGACGAGAACAGCGTCGCGAACACCGGCGTGTCGCCGTCGTACGCGATCATCACCTGCTCGTCGCGATCGAGATCGATCCACTTGGGGTGCGCGGCGTCGACGTTCGGCCGCGGTCGCTGGCGGGCGACGCGCAGGTTCGCGCGCTCGACCCACGTAGCGTCTGCAACGCGCACGAAGCCGGCCGCCTCCTCGAGCACCGGCACGATCTCGCGATGCGCGAGCGTCCCGGCCTCCGCGCCCTTCTTGTCGGGGGTCGCGCGGGCGGTGACCGTCTTGCGGTTCGCGGCGATCACCCAGGCGAACGGCCACGCCGGCGGGGGCGTCTTGACGAGGTCGATGCCCGCGAACGTCGACGGCCAGTGCTTGTAGAGATCCGATGCCGCGACCAGGCCGACGCTCGTGGTCGCGTAGGTCACGCCGTCGATGTCGACGGTCTCCTTGTCCTTGGTGACCATGTACGTCGACTGCACCTTGGGCTCGGGACGCGCGATTCCAGCACGCACGTCGTCCTCGGTCGCGTAGCGCTTGCCGCCCTTCTTGATGCCGAAGTAGTCCTGCGGCAACAGCTTGCCGTCGGGAACCTCCGGCTGGACGACGGCCTCGGGCGGCCGCGTGCTCGGCTTCGTGTACCGCGCGCAGAGCCAGCCTCTCGGCGCGGCCGCGAGCCACACCTTGCAGTGCTTGTCGCCGGCGATGCTCTCCCCTACCGGGAGCCGCGTCCCAGCGATGATCTTGCCGAGCGGCTCCGAGCTCAGGTCGGGTGCCGCGTACACGTGCGCCGAGCTACGCAGCACGAACGAGGTCGTCGTCGCCGGCCAGGCGAGCCGCTCGAGCGTCGCCGGATCCGCGGGGGCGGGGGCTGAAGCCGCAGGCGCTGGCGTCGTCATCACCGGGCCGCTTCCGACGGGCGCCGTGGGCGCGGCGGGAGGTGGAGCGGCGGCTGGTGGCGCGGCGGCGGCGGCCTCGCCCTGGTCGCTCGGCCGACTCGCGACCGCGTGCGGTTGCGTCGTGACGTCGAGATCGCGAGGTGGTTGTCCGCGCCCGCGGTCACCGACCGCGCACGCCGCGAGCAAGAGGACCAACCCGAGCCGAGTCACACGACGAGTTTGTCACACGTCGAGGCGAAGCCGGACTGAACAGCGGCGTCAGGCGGCAGGGGCCGGTGATCCGCGCCGCCGGCGGCGCATCACGCTCCCGACCAGCAGCCCGGCAAGGACGCAGCCGATCGCCGATCGCCCACCCGCGGCAGAGCCGGCCGAGCAGCCGCCCGCCACCTCGGGCACGCACGAGCCCTCGACGACGGTGCACAGGCCGGCCAGATCGCTTGCCTCGGGTGACCGCATGGTCAGCGTCCCGGGCTGGACCTGGAAGTACATCGTCGCCGCGAGCAGCTCGCGATCGGCGCTCTCGCAGTTGGGGACGGGCGTCTCGCGCTGATCCGTGGGCCACGCGCCGTCCTCGAGGCCGCAGTTGTGATCGAGACCGAGCGCGTGGCCGATCTCGTGTGCGGCGGCGCTCGCGAGATCGATCGCCGCCGGGCGGCCGTCGACGGCGAGGGCGAAGTCGACCCCGTTCACCTCGATATCGACCTCGAGGATCTCGCCATCGCGCGGCGAGGCCGGATCGTCGATGTACAGCGTGCGCGTCACCGCGACCGCCTCCGGTGAGTGGCAGACCGGCGGCGACGTGCCGGACGCGGGCCGGCACCACGTGTCGTCACGGAACCGGATCGTGTTGATGCCGTCGCGGCCCTCCGGGGCGTCGACCACGAGCTCGCGCTGGAAGCGCACGCCGCCGCCGGCCTGCTTCGCTGCCGCGACCTCCCACGCGGTGAACGCCTCGTCGAACGCGGCCCACTCGCCCGCGAGCTTCGCGGTCCCGCGCGCGTCGTAGACGAAGCGCAGGTCGCCGGTCGGGTGGTTCAGTGGGCGACCGCTGCGCGAGGTCCGCTGGAGCCCGTACCGCCCGTCCCCATTGCCGGCGACCGGCGCGCCGGCGATGGCGCTGCGAGCCGAGACCCGCCGCGCGCGCAGGCCCTGACGGTCGACGACGAGCTCGATCTCGTCGCCGGGGTGGAGGTCCGGCGCGCGATGCGACACCGCCATTCCGATGCCGTCGACGCTGCCGCCGTCCTCGGTGATCGTGACCCGCTGGCCGTCGGTCGCGCGCACGACCACGTCGGTCACGATCACGTCGCCGCCCGCGTCCCAGCGCGACGTGGTCGCCTCGACCCACCCGCGGACGGCGGGCGTGGTCGACACCGTCGGCATGGCGGCGACGTCGTGCGCCGCGAACACGACCGCGCACACCGCGGTGAGCGCGCGCGTCCTCACGACAGCTGCACCAGGGCGTCGCGGATCGCGGCGAGCAGGTCGCGCCGCAGCTCGGCCTCGAAGCCCACGCCGTCCGCGGACGTGGCGAGCTGATCGCGCAGCTGCTCGAGCACGCCCCGACTCTGCTGCGCACGCAGCGCGACCAGCGCCTGGACGACCACGACCCTCGGCGCCGTGCCGACGGTCGGATCGAACAGCTCGCGCTCGAGCGCCGGCACGGCCTGCGGATCGCCGGTCTGGCCGAGCGCCTCGTAGATCTGGAGCAAGTTGCCCTGGCTCTCGCGCGCGCCGCGGCGCTTCTCCTCGGCCATCAGCGAGAGCAGGCGCGCGGTCACGTCGGCGCGCTGCTCGCGCTCGGCGACCGCACCGAGCCGGCCTAGCGCGGCGATGATGCTGGGCGCTGCCCACGGGCGGCCGAGCACGTCGTACGCGACGAGGACCGACAGCGCCGACACCGCGCCGCGCGCGATCAGCCCGTTCGCAGCCTCTGCCACCACGACGGCGTCGTCCGCATCGAGGCCCGCCACCAGCACCTCGAGCGCCGCCGCGGTCGGGTCGGCCTGGGCGCGGAGGACGTCGTCGATCGTGGGAGCTCCGACGGAGGATCGCGATGCGACCGCGCCGCTCGGGCGCGCGACCGCGTGAGGGTCATGCCGCTCGGCGTCGATCCGTGCCGCGGGATCCGGCGAGGCCGCCACGGGCTCGGGCGCGACCGACCGCGTCGACGAGATCTCGCCTCCGGAGATCGCGATCCCGAGCGCGAGCCCACCGACCCCGACGAGGCCGAGCACGACGCCGAGCCGACGTCGCCGCTTCACGTGGTTCGCGACGCGCTCCACGGCTAGCACCCCGCGATGTCGCAGTACGTCGACCGCATCTGGGTCAACGTCTTGTTCGGCTGACCGTAGCGTCCCGGCGGCAGCGACGCCCATTCGTACGACAGCTTCGACATCGCGTTCGAGAACTCGGTCGCGGTCATCGCCCGATCCTGCGGCACCGACACCCGACGGGTCGTCGAGATCAGGTAGGCCGCGCCGCGCTCCTGGTTCTCGGGCTCGAACGTGCCGAGGTTGCGAGCCTGCGCCACCGAGCTCCAGGTCCCCTTGAGGAACTGGTACCGGCCCGCCGCGGTCGAGCACGTGCTGCCGAACGCGATGCACTGGTTGGGGTGGGCCTGGCAGCTGCTCGCGAGCCTGAACGAGAACATCACGTTGTAGCCGTCCTTCGAGTAGCCACGCGTGCCCTCCGCGAACGCGAGCGCGTCGTGGAGCGCCTTCTGGTAGGTGCCGACGATGCCCGCGGACCGCGACGGCGAGCAGGTCTCGCCGCTGGCCGGCACATCCCCGCCACCTCCCCCGCCGGCGCCTCCGCCTCCGCCGGCGTCGTCGCGAACGACATAGCGGCCGAACACCCAGCCCGTATCGCCGCTCGCGGTCGTGACGTTCACCCAGCCGGTGACGCCGCTGGTCTCGGCGCAGGTCACCTTGGTGCCGCTGGGTAGCGAGTCGATGATGGTGGCGCTCGTGCTGCCGCTGCTGCGCAGGTTCAGGGCGGAGGCTGTCACCCGCAGCACCTCCCCCGCGTTGACGATCTCGTTCACCGCCAGCTCGTTCTCGTTGCCGGAGGTGTCGCCGACCTCTGGCTCGTCCGAGCCGACGACGCAACCGGCAACTAGAGTAGCCATCAGTATCAACATCTTGGTCCGCATAGGTGGCTCGGCGCAGAGCACCGGACGTGCCACGTCCAAGTTGTGCAGCATTCGCCAGTTGGTGACCATTTGCGGGGACTCGCGGTGGCGATATCCACCTGGCCGCGGGGGAGAGTCTCCACCGCAAGCGAGCACGTGCACTCGACGTGCTTCGCATTCGCCCAGTTGTCGAGAGAGCTGAGCTCGAAGGATGGGTCAGCTAGAAGACAAGACATTCACCACGAGGTTCCGGATCGGGACACACCACGACATCGAGCTGACGGTTTGCCGGCACCACGAAATGATGCTGGTACGTCGCCCACCCGCTGGCATCGCCATGACACTCCACGTGACCGGTCGCATAGCCGATGGTGAGCCGTTGGCCGTCGTCGAGCGCAAAGGCGAGCGAGCTCGGAAAGTCGGCCGAGGCGCCCCACGCGACGATCCACACGTGCTGCTGCTGCAGGTCGAGCCCGACGGCGGCGGTCTCGCACGGATAGGCCGCCAGCAGGTCGTGTTCGTTCGCGAGCTCGGCGACCGCGACCGAGCGGACGCGACGGGTCTTGATCGGCTCGCGCAGCGAGCAGGTCGTCGGAGGTACGTACATGGCAGGTAGCGGACGGAGCGCACCCTCGAGGTGAAACGCCTCGGCGCAGCCGCGCGGGATCGCCGAGGGTCGATCGATCGTGCGTACGCGGCGCTCGGGCGGCGGGCGCCCGGCATCCCACGCGGGCGCGGACAGGCACGCAGCGGTGGTAGCGGTCACGGCGATCGAGAGGCTGCGTACCACCATCCACTCGATGACACCTGGCCCGGCCCGGCGTTGCGGAGCACGGGCGACCGCCGCAGGCCATCCGGCAGCTCGGCCCGCGGTGATGACGGCGCGCGGCCTGGAGAAGGTCTACCGGATGGGCGACGTCGACGTGTTCGCGCTCCGCGGCGTCGACTTCGAGCTCCGACAAGGGGAGTTCGTCGTCCTGCTCGGTCCGTCCGGCAGCGGCAAGTCGACGCTGCTCAACATCATCGGTGGGCTGGATGCGCCCACCCGTGGCGAGGTCACCTATCGCGAGCACGACCTGACCACGCGGAACGACATCGCGCTCACCCGGTACCGCCGCGAGCACGTCGGGTTCGTGTTCCAGGCCTACAACCTGATCCCCAGCCTCACCGCGCTCGAGAACGTCGCCCTGGTCGCAGAGATCGCCGAACGGCCGTCCTCACGTTGGCCGCGGGCTCGATGTCGAGCACGTCTGCCTGCGCCCGGTCTCACCCGCGGTCCTCTCGTCGCTCGGCGGGCTGCCGGGCGTGCTCACCGCCGAGGGCCAGCGGATCGCCCCGGTGAGAATTCGGACCGCGCACGGCCGCGGCGACATGCGCCGATCGCGGGGATCACCTCGCGCATGGACGACGTAGCGCTCGCGCACTCGGACCTTGCCTTCCGCATCGAGGGAGACCACCAACCTCCCGACCGACACCGTGGCCACGTCGACCGCGCGAGCTCGAGGTCGGCGATCTGTCCGCGATCGAGATCGTCGCAGACGTGCTCACCCGGGATGCGGCGCCGCTGCGCCGCGGCCTCCCGGTGCTGATCACCGAGTGGGGGTCGGAGAAGGAGCGCACCGGCCACGTTCGACGGGTCGAGCCAGCGGCGTTCACCCGGATCTCGCCGCTCGGGGTCGAGGAGCAGCGCGTGAACGTACGGATCGACTTCGAGCGCCCGGTCGACGTTCCGCTGGGCGATGGCTACGCGGTCGACGTCCGGTTCATGCTGTCCGACGAGCCGAAGGTGCGCCAGGTCCCGACGAGCGCCCTGTTCCGCCACGCCGAAGGCTGGGCAGCTTTCGTCTTCAAGGACGGCAAGGCCGCGCTGCGCACGGTCAAGGTCGGGAAGCGAAACCCGTTACAGGCGGAGGTGGTGGACGGCCTGGCCGAGAGCGACACGGTGATCGTGCACCCCGGCGAGCTGGTACGAGACGGGATCCGCGTCGAGGCGCGGTGACTCCTCACCTCGGCGGCAGCGACGCGAGCAGGTCCTTCGAGTAGGCCGTCGGATCGATCGCTTTCGGCACGAGGGCGCTGATCGAGCAGTTCGAGTCGTCGTCCCATGCCGTGACGTGAGTGCCGGCGGCGCCCATGTCGACGGTGACCGCCCCCTTGCCGACCCCGGGCAGGTCCTTCGCCCCCAGGCTCTTCTTGAGGTTCTCGATCGACATCTCCCTCGCGGCCGCCATGTTGTCGTGGCAGGTGACCGTGAAATCCGCGTCCTCCTCGCCGATCTTGATCTTGCACTCGGCGGACTCCGCGATCGGCTGCGGGTTGTTCGTGATCGTCGCGCTCGCGAAGTACTTGGCGCGCAGGTCGTTCGACAGCACCCGGTCGCAGTCGAGCTTGCCCTTCGCCCCGGTGGCCGCAGGCGCACCCGGCACGGGGTTCGGCGTCGGGCCGCCACCGCCGGGCGAGTCCTTCTTGCTGGAGCACGCGACGGACAGGACAATACAGGCGAGGAGAGCGAGGGTTCTCATGCCGCGAAGCTCCTGCAAGCGTCGGGCACGCTCGGCCGCGCGCCTGGGTCCGCGCCAGCATGGCGTCGCGCGCAGGCTTTGCAGACTTCGGCCGAGCTCATGCAAGAAGAGCGCGGCGACGGCGATCGCGACGGTCGGCTCGGACGTGCCCTACTACAGCCCGAGCTCGGTGAGCCGCGCGCGGACCTCGGTCTCCTGGCCGGCGATCACGTCGTCGAGCGACATGTTGGCGTCGTCGAACGCCGTCAGCCCGGGGCCGTGCGGATCGATGGCGACCTCGCCGCGCACCTTGGTGACGAGCGCGGCGTGGGTCGCGAGCAGCTTGCCGTTGGCGATCGCCGTGTCGAGCAGCGTCCGCATGTGCTGGCCGGTCGCGGTCGCGGTCGACCGGTGCACCATGCCGTAGAGCGAGTCGCACTGCGGAGCGCGCAGGTAGACGGTCTCGGTCGCCGGGTCACAGCCGGGCTCGTTCCAGTACACGCAGGACGGGACCGGCGTGCACGCCTGCGCCGACGTGTCGGCGTACGACCGCGCGAGATCCTGATCGATCTCGTCGAACGTGTAGTCGACGTCCCACGGGATCAGGGTCAGCTTCCCGCCCGGCGTCTCGTACCAGTAGTAGTTCGAGTTCTCGCACTCGGTCCACGGCGACTCGTAGCAGTAGAACCCGCGGATCCCGTCGGGGCTGTTGACCACGCGATCGGCCGCGAGGTAGCGCGCGAGCTGATCGAGATCGAGAAACGGCGCGATGTCGGCGGCGAACGTCGTGTCGGTGGCGCCGGCGATCGCGGCGTGGAACGCGAGCATGCGGCTGACGTTGGCCACGGTCTCGTTGGTGGTGAGCGCCGCGACGTAGCGCGTGGGCGTGGCGTACTGCGGCCACACGCCCTTGTAGAGGTTGCCCTCGGGGTTGGCAAAGTGATCTTCGAGGAACTCCTTGTCGAGGTTCTCGACGAGCACGAACAGGCCGAGCGACTCGCCGTTGACCTTGATCGTCGCGTGGGTCGCGCGCGGCGCCGCCAGGCCAGCCGCACGGTACATCCCGTACGCCAGCACCTCGTGCACCATCGACGGGTCGCGCACACTCGAGTTGAGGATCAGCTTGCGTAGCCCGAGGAACCGCCCCGGGCCGTACTCGTTGAAGCTGATCTTGAGGCTGAGCTTGTCGCAGATCCGCTGACCGGTGACCTCGTCGAAGCACGACAGCAGGGTTCCGTAGTCGCCCTTGAACCGGACCGCGGCGGAGGTGTAGCGCTGGCCGCCGAAGACGAACGTGGCGGGTACGTACTGCTCGTCGCGTGCGTGATCGAGCAGCCACTGCCAGTCCGCCGGTACGACTTCGAGCTCGAACCGCTGGACCACGGCGGGATCGAACAGGTCGATCGGCATGCCCGCATCCACGGCGGCGTCGCCCGGCGGCGCGCCACCACTTCCACCACACGCGGTCGCGACGACCGTCATCGCCACCACCAGCTTGCTGCGAGCAGTCAGCGTTACGCGACCATCGTTTCCATCCATGAGTGCGCTCCTGATCCGGACCAGGCGCACGGCCGGGTCCGCCCTGACCTGCTGCAAACGTCGGGCGCGCTCAGCGTGCGTGCGGGTCCGCGACAGCATGCCGTCGCGCGCAGGCTTTGCAGACCACGGCCGAGCTCATGCAAGAACAGCGCGGCGTGACGGACCCTGGCGAGCTGAGGACCTCGGCAAACAGCGTCGTCGGTGCTACCAGAGGTACAGGTTGGCACCGACGCCGACGTACGGGACCGTGTGAAGGCCTGCATCGAGGTGAATGTGGAGGAACTCGAACGGTCGGAACTGGAGGCCGACGAGCAGGTTGACGACGGGGAGGACCGGCGGGATGTCGGCGGGCTTGTTCACCTCGAGCCCCATCGGATCCGGCATGCAGTCCTGCTGGAGCGAAGTGCCGGTGCACACCGCGTCGGTCTGGCGGATCGTGCCACGGACCAAACCGATCCCGATCCCCGCGCCGAAGCGAAACTCGAGGAACTTGTGGATCCGCGCGTGACTGACGGCGGTGACCTCCACGGTGTACCAGTGCGGGTGACTGAACGTGACGTAGTCGGTCTTGCCCGCGACGAGCGGATCGCCGCCCTTCTCGAGGTAGTAGCCCTCTCGTGCGGCGAGGCGGTCATAGCCGAAGCCGAACACGACTTCGGTCGGACCGTTCCTCCGAGTGAAGTCGATCCCCGCGCCGTCCATCGTCGCGGTGCCCGGGGTGCCGTCCATGAACAGGTGTTGAACGCTCGGGGGCACATACGAACGGCGGACCTTCGCGCCCATTCCCCACGCGGTCTTCTCTTTCGGCTCGGGCTTGTCGTCGGCACGTGCGGGCGCGCCGCTGACGACGAGGATCGCGACAGAAAACACGACGCGGTACAACATCCGAAACCTCCGAACATCGAGAAAGTGGGCTCGAGCTGACCTGCGGTCAGTGGGCGCACGGATCGTGCGCCGATGCCCCCGCGACGAGAGAAGTGCACGGCCCAGACCGCGAGCCATGACCGAGAAACCCGCGGGTTGCCCACGGAGCGCTGTACGGTACCTGCGCTGCCTACATCAGAGCTGTGACGTCGATGCCCGGATTGCGGACGGACGTCCGAGAGTGGTGTCGTTCCCCCGGGCCGACGTCCTACAGAAACGCCGATGGTATGACGCGGGGTCGAAGCCGTTCCGGCCGACCATCAGGTGATCGGATCGTCGGGGCGCGCGTCGATCATCGGAAGGTCGAAGAAGAAGCTCGAGCCCCGGCCGGGCACGGACTCGACGCCCATCCGACCGCCGTGCGCCTCCACGATCTTGCGACTGATGTGAAGGCCGAGTCCGGATCCGCTCGGAGCGCCATCGCCGCGCCAGTGGCGATCGAACACCCGACGAGCTTGCTCGACCGTGAGCCCGACGCCACAGTCGCTGACGGAGATCCAGGCGCGTGGGCCGCGGATCTCGAGCCGCACGCTGACGGGCTCGCTGGGCGCATACCGGAGCGCGTTGCGGATCAGGTTCTCGATCACCCGCTCGATCCGGACGCTGTCGACGAGGACCACGACGCCGTCGGTGGACTCGAGCACCAGGCGGTCGCGGTCGAAGGTCGGCGCGACCCGATCCACCGCGTTCGCGAGAATGTGCGCGAGGTCCACGGGCATCCGGCGCAGCTCGAGCCGCCCGGCCTCGAGCTTGTCGAGATCGAGGAGCTCGTTCAGCATCCGATCCATGAAGGCCGCGTTGCGCGCGAGCCGGCGCATGCTGCGCTGCACGAGCGGGGCGGCCTCGTCGACGAGCAACTCGGCGAGCAACGCCACGTCGAGTCGGATGTTGGCGAGCGGGTTACGGAGATCGTGCGCGAGCGCAGCGATGTACTCATCGCGCTCGGCGGCGGGGGCGGCGCTCGCGGCGCCCGCGGCGGCAGCCTGCTCCGAGACGTCGCGCCGGGTCCCCTTGCCGAGCGCCGGCACCCCGGCGACCGGCGTGACCCGGCCGGGGGATGCGTAGTTGGCAGTTTCCTTGCGAAGTCGCGTCACACCCGAAGTGTCGCATCGACTGGGTCGCGAATCGCGGTGGCTTCTTGCCGACATCGACTCCACGCGGCGAGATCCGTACGCGCGATTACGCGCTCGCGCTGCGTCGGGTCAGCGCGGGCGACTCGTCCGGTTTGCGGTGCAGCAAGTCGCCACGAAATTACCGAGCGTGACCACCAGCTCGCGGAGCTCGGCGTTCGTCGGGTCCTTGCCCTGCAGGCGCCGCGCGAGGACGAGCCCCGCGTTGAACTCCGCGAGGGCGCCCGCCTTGTCCCGCTGCGCCAGGAGCGCGTTGCCGAGCTTCTCGTGACCGTCCGCGAGGTCCTGCTGCCATTGGTCGTTCGTCGGATCGTTCGCCGCCAGCGTCTCGCGGATGGCCATCGCCGCCCGGGACGCCGCGAGAGCGCCTGCCGCGTCCCCGTGCGCAAGCAGCGCGTCGCCCACCTTGGCGTGACTGACGGAGAGGTCGCGCTGCCGGTCCGCGTTCGTCGGATCGTTCGCCGCCAGCGTCCGGGCGATGGCGATCGACGCCCGGTATTCCGCGAGTGCGCCCGCCGCATCTCCTTGCGCGAGCAGCACGTCGCCGAGCTTGTCGTGACTGACCGAGAGGTCCCGCTGCCGGTCCGCGTTCGTCGGATCGTTCGTCGCCAGCTTCTCTCGGATGGTCATCGCCGCCCGGTACTCCGCGAGCGCGCCCGTCGCGTTCCCCTGCGCGTGCAGCATGCCGCCCACCTTGTTGTGACTGACCGAGAGGTCCCGCTGTCGCCTCGCGCTCGTCGGATCGGCCTCCGCCAGCGTCTTGGCGATCACCATCGACGCTCGGTACGCCGCGAGCGCACCTGCCACGTCCCCCTGCCCGCTCAGCACGTCGCCGACGTTGTCATGGCTGATCGAGAGGTCCCGCTGCCGGTCCGTGTTCGTCGGATCGGTCGCCGCGAGCGTCTCGCGAATGGCCATCGCCGCCCGGTACGCCACGAGCGCGCCCGCCGCATCCCCGTGCGCGCTCAGCATGTCGCCGATCCTGTTGTGACTGAGTGAGAGGTCGCGCTGTCGGTCTGTATTCGTCGGGTCGTTCGTCGCGAGGGTCTTGCGAATGGCCATCGACGCCCGGTACGCGGCGAGCGCGCCCGCCGCGTCTCCTTGCGCGAGCAGCACGTCGCCGACGTTGTTGTAACTGACCGAGAGGTCCCGCTGCCGGTCGACGTTCGTCGGATCGCTCGCCGCCAGCGTCTTGGCGATGGCCATCGACGCCCGGTACGCCACGAGCGCGCCCGCCGCATCCCCCTGCTCGCTCAGCACGTCGCCGATCTTGTCGTGACTGACCGAGAGGTCCCGCTGCCAGTCCGCGTTCGTCGGATCGGTCGCCGCGAGGGTCTTGCGAATGGCCATCGCCCCCCGGTACGCCGCGAGCGCGCCCGCTGCATCCCCCTGCGCGCGGAGGAGGTCGCCGATTCTATTGAGACTGACCGAGAGGTCCCGCTGCCATTCCGCATCCGTCGGATCGCTCGCCGCCATCGTCTCGTGAATAGCCATCGCCCTTCGGTACGATGCGAGCGCGCCCGCCGCGTCTCCTTGCGCGCGCAGCGCGTCCCCGATGTTGTTGTGTGTGTTCGAGAGGTCCCGCTGCCGGTCCGCGTTCGTCGGATCCTTCGCCGCCAGCGTCGAAACGATCGCCTGTGCCGCCCGGTACTCCGCGAGCGATTGGTCGGCGTGCCCCTGCGCCGCCAGCACGTCACCAAGATTTCGCCGCGCGATTGCGCGCGTCCGGAGCTCCGCGTCGCTCCCGTGATCTCCCCGCTGTCCGTAGTAGGCGACCGCCTTCTTCGCCACCTGGTCGAGCAGGTCCAGCCGCCCGAGCGGCGCGAGCTTGTCGCGCACGTCGAGCAGCATGAAGCTCATCAGCTCTTCGGCGTCGCGGCGGCTCTGCTCGGTGAGCGCCTGTTCCCGGACGATCCGTCGCACCATGACGACGCCGAGCGTGCCGAGCAGCACGATCGCCACCGCGGCGACCGCGATGGGCGTGCGATGGCGGCGCGCCCATCGGCGAAGCAGTTGCCAGGTCGAGTAGTGATGCGCGCCGACGAGCTGCCCGGTCTGGAACTTCTTCAGGTCATCTGCCAGCTGCTTCGCGGTCGGGTAGCGATCCGCCGCCGCGTGCGCCATCGCCTTGGTCACGATGGTGACCAGATCGGGCGGCACGCCCTCGGTGCGCGAGTCGATCGGGGGCGGCGGTCCGGCGATCACGGAGTCGAGGATCGCGTCGGACGTCGTCCCGGTGTAGGGCGGCGCACCGGCGAGCACGTGGTAGAGCATCGCGCCCAGAGCGTAGACGTCGGCTCGCTCGTCGACGGCCTCGCCCAGGGCTTGTTCCACGGGCATGTACGCGGGCGTCCCGATGACGGCCCCGGCCTGCGTCTGGCCCGGCGCGGCACGGTACGGGCCGACCGAGACATCGGGTTCGCCGGTGGTGGCGGCGAGATCCTTGGCGAGCCCCCAGTCGATCACGACCGTCTCGCCGAACTCGCCCACGAGCACGTTCGCAGGTTTCAGATCGCGGTGGATCACACGCAGGCTGTGTGCGTAGGCGAGCGCATCTACGGCCGCGATGACGTTCGGCAACAGCGCCAGCCGTGCGTCCAGCGTCGGGGAGCGTGCGATGACCTTGTCCAGCGACTCGCCGGCGACAAGCTTCATCACGTAGAACGGCTCGCCGCCGGGCCAGGCGCCGGCCTCGAGCAGGCTCACGATCGATGGGTGCTGCAGCTTCGCGGTGATCCGCGCCTCGCGCTCGAATCGCACGCGTAGCTCGTTCGACCCGATCAGCAGCTCCTTGATCGCGACGGGCCGCCCGAGGCGACGATCGCGCGCGGCCAGGATCCGGCCCATTCCGCCGCGGGCGATCTCCCCACCAACGACATAGCGCTGCGGGTCGCCCACCGCGAGGTCGAGGTAGTCCTCCGTGCCGCCGGCACGGACGACGACGGCTCGAGCGTGCGGCTCGGAAGGCGCATTCGGTCCGGCCTCACCGGAAGCGACCGTCTGCCCGAGCTCGACGCTTCCGCCAGGAATCCGCGGTCCCGTGGCCCCCGTCGCCATCGTCTCGTCGGTCGCACGCACGACCGGCTCGGGCGCGGGTCCGCCTGTGGCCATGTCGACGTGCCCAGAATCCCGCGGAAC
>Ga0316603_10000858_pt1 | contig 15652 bp, 14 predicted proteins | sample OWC_soil_day10_n_FD_207649 | JGI IMG/M metagenome (GOLD analysis project Ga0316603, IMG submission 207649) | Wetland soil microbial communities from Old Woman Creek delta, Ohio, United States - OWC_soil_day10_noCT | ecosystem: Environmental > Terrestrial > Soil > Wetlands | place: USA: Ohio... | reverse complement strand
GTCCACCACCAAGCGCCGCAGCGACAGCGCGATGAGCCTGCGCCTGGCCTACCGGCCGCCCTACGACATCGACGGTGTCATGCGCTTCCTGGGCCAGCGCGCACTGCCCGGCGTGGAGACGGTCGAGGGCCTGGAAGTGCGGCGCACGCTGCGCTGGCTGCACCAGGGGCAATGGCTGCAGGGCTGGCTGCAGTGCCGCTTCGTGCCGCTTCGCAACGAGCTGCAGCTGGGCGTGGCGCCGGCACTGCTGCCGGCGGTGGGTAGCATCATGCAGCGGCTGCGCCATGCGCTCGACCTGGATGCCGACCCGTCGCTGATCGGACCCTGCCTGGCCACGATGCCCGTGCCGGCGCCCGCGGGCCTGCGCGTGCCGGGGGCGATGGATGGCTTCGAGACCGCCACCCGCATCATCCTGGGCCAACAGGTCACGGTGGCGGCCGCGCGCACGCTGACGCGCCGCCTGGTGGACGAGTTGGGCCAGGACATCCACACGCCCTTTGCCGAGCTGAACCGTCTGTTTCCCAGCGCCGCGGACATGGCCGGCGCGGCACCCGAGCGCATCGGCCGGCTGGGCATCGTGCGTCAGCGTGTCGCGGCGCTGCAAGCACTGGCCCGCGAGGTGGCCGACGGCCGCATCGAGTTGCACCCCGCCGCACCGCTGGCCGCCACGCTGCAGGCGCTGCGCGAGCTGCCCGGCATCGGCGAATGGACCGTGCAGCTGATCGCCATGCGCGTGCTGGCCTGGCCCGATGCCTTTGCGGCCAGCGACATCGGCGTGCTCAATGCGCTGGGCACGCGCGACGTGGCGCAGGTGCTGGCCCAGGCCGAAGCCTGGCGCCCCTGGCGCGCCTATGCCGTGATGGGACTTTGGCAGACCTTGGAGGACAAGACATGAGACTGCATGACCTGGTGGCGCAGGCGCGCCTGCAATCCCCTCTCGGTCCGATGACTGTGGCCGCCACGGCCCTGGGTCTGGCCGGCCTGTGGTTCGACGGCCAGGCTCACCACCCCGGTGAGCTGGACGCGCCGCTCGACCCCATGCAGCCCTACATCGCCCAGGTGCGCGAGGAGCTCGATCACTACTGGCGCGGTGATCTGCGTGGCCGCTTCAAGGTCCGGCTCGATGCCCAAGGCACCCCTTTCCAGCGGTCGGTGTGGCGAACGCTGCTCGACATCCCAGCCGGGCACACCACCACTTATGCGACCGTGGCAGCCGATGCCGGGTCGGCGCGGGCCGTGCGGGCAGCCGGCGCGGCGATCGGCCGCAATCCGCTGTCGATCATCGTGCCATGCCACCGCGTGCTCGGCCGCGACGGTTCACTCACCGGCTATGCGGGCGGTCTCGACCGCAAACAGGCGCTGCTGCAACTGGAAGGCGCCCTGCCCCGTCACATGTGACGTGGGCCCAGCGCGACGAAGCTATTTCTTCGGCGCCTGCATCTGCGCTTCGGTCTGTGGAATGGTGCCGGCCTTGTTGGCTTCGACCGTCACCTTCTTGCGCTCCTCGCGCGTGATGGCCGACGAGGCTGCCTTCTCCCTCGGCGATTGCTGGCCGGCGGCTTGCTGCGGCACGTTGCCGACACCGGTGCCGGGAATCTGGCCGGCCTTGTTGGCAGCGGCAGTTTCCTTCTTCACCTCTGCCCGCGACACCTCCGACTTGGCGGTGATCGGCGGCGTGGTGTTGGCGTTCGGGCCGGTGCCGGTGCCTGGGATCTGGCCGGCCTTGTTGGCGTCGGCGGTTTCCTTCTTGACCTCGGTGCGCGAGTGCGTCTGGGCCTGGGTCGCCTGGGCTGCGAACAATGCGAGCGTGGCAACGGCCAGCACGGCAAAACGTGTCTTCATGGGATGCTCTCCTGGGTGGGCCCGGCCAGCATAGCCGCTGCAACGGCACACCTCAAGCGCGCCCCTGAAGCAAAAAACGGCGACGGGCTGCAAAGCCCGCCGCCGTCCGATGAGGTGCCGGCCCGGTGGCGGGCCAGCATGATCCGGATTACTTCTTCGGAGCGTTCATCTGCGCTTCGGTCTGCGGGATCGTGCCGGCCTTGTTGGCTTCGGCCGTCGCCTTCTTGCGGTCTTCGCGCGTGGTCGTCGAGGTGGCCGCCTTTTCCTTCGGCGACTGCTGGCCGGCGGCGTCGGCGCTGGGGCCGGTACCCGTACCGGCGATCTGACCGGCCTTGTTCGCTTCGGCCGTGGTGGACTTGCGCGTGTCACGGGTGGTGTCCGAGGTCGCGGCCTTCGCCTTCGGCGACTGCTGGCCGGCGGCATCGGCGCTTGGGCCGGTGCCCGTGCCGGGGATCTGGCCGGCCTTGTTGGCAGTGGCGGTTTCCTTCTTCACGTCGGCGCGCGACGGCGACGAAGCGGCTTGGGCCATCGCGCCTTGCGCGGCGAAGGCGGCAATCACGGCGACGGTGAGCGAGCTGAGGGTCTTCTTCATGGTCAGGTTCTCCTGGGGTTTGATCGGCATGCGATTACACAGATGCCTGGGGTGGGATTGGACAGCACGATTGCTGCGTCTTCACACCTCAAGCGCGCTGAGGTTGTCACGGCGCAACATGATAACGCGGCAGGAGTCGGGTCGTTGACAAGCGCCCAGGCTGCACCCCGAGTGGCTTCATTTCGTTTCGAATATGCGACAGACGCGATTGGCAGCGGCCTGTCGGGCACCCTGCAGCGGCGGCACGCTCGCCAGCATCCGTCTGCACCGACCGCAGCGACCGCAGCGACCGCAGCGACGACAATGTCGACTCGTCCGCTCGATTGGAAGGCTTCATGCCCGCATCCCGCAGCCGCCGACCCGGTCCCGACCGCGCCGTCGCTCTGGAGCAGTACCGCCGCCGCGCCTCGGTCTACGACCTGGAACTGGCACTGTTCGAGCCAGTCCGCCGTCGGGCCGTGGCTTGGCTCGCGCCGCGTCCGGGGGATACCGTGCTCGACGTCGGTTGCGGCACCGGCTTGAGTTTCGAACTGTTGCAAGCCGCGGTGGGCCCCGAGGGGCATGTCGTGGGCATCGAACAGAGCCCGCAGATGATCGACAAGGCCCGCCAGCGCGTGAAACGCCATGGCTGGCGCAATGTCAGCCTGCTGTGCGCCCCGGCCGAAGAGGCCCGCATCCAGGGCCGGGCCGATGCGGCCCTGTTGCACTTCACCCACGACGTGATGCAAAGCGACATCGCGCTCGACCATGTGCTGCGCCACCTGAAGCCCGGCGCGACACTGGTCGCTTCGGGGCTGAAATGGGCGCCGCCGTGGGCCGTGCCGGTGAACCTGTTGGTCTGGCCCGCCGCGCTGCGCTCGGTCAGTTCCCTGACCGGCCTGCACCGGCCCTGGCAGAAGCTCGCAACGAGGGTGGGCGAGCCCGAGCGGCAGACGATGCTGGCCGGCGCCGTCTACCTGGCCCGCGCGCGGGTGCCGGCCAAGCCCTGAGCGCGGCGCGCTACAGCAGCAGTTCGATCAGGTAAGGCCCTGCGCTGGCCAGGCCACGCTGCAGTTGCCGCGCGAAGGTCTCCAGGTCGGCCGCCTGGCCCGCTTCGACTCCATGGCCGCGCGCCAATGCGCACCAGTCGAGCACCGGCCGATCGAGTGTCAGCATGTCGGTGGCGCGCCGGCCCGGCGCGCCGGCCCCGACATTGGCGAACTCGCCGCGCAGGATTTGGTACGCGCGGTTGGCAAAGACGACGATGGTCACGTCCAGGGATTCGCGCGCCATGGTCCACAGCGCCTGCAGCGTGTACATCGCACTGCCGTCACCCTCCAACGCAACGACCTTGCGCCCGGGACAGGCCAGCGCCGCACCCACCGCCACCGGCATGCCGTAGCCGATCGAGCCGCCCATGCTGGTCAGCCAGTCGTGCGGCGGCGCGCCCTGGGTCAGGCCGCCCAGCCCGCGGCCAGAGGACACGGCCTCGTCGACGACGATGGCCTGCGCCGGCAGCAGCGCCCCCAGCACCGCGGCCACGCCCTCCAGCGTGACCGGGCCCGTTGGCAGCTGCGGCCTGTCCAGCGCCGCCACATGGACCGGCGCCAGCGTCTGCGCATCCAGTTCGTCGGCCAAGCCCTCCAGTGCGGCGAGGATGTCGTCCTCCACCGTGGCCAGCGTGCTGAGCTGGCAGTCGGGCGGCGCCAGCAGGCTGGGCTTGCCCGGGTAGGCAAAGAAGCTCACCGGCGGCTTGGCGCCCACCAGCACGATGTGCGTGAAGTCCTTCAGCAGCGCCAAGGCACTGTCCACCACGTACGGAATGCGCTGCGTGATCACCCGGCCCGCGCCGCGCTCCAGGCGGGCGCTGTTGAATTCGCTGAGCAACGCGCAGCCGGTGCGAGCGGCAATGCGCCCGGCCAGTTGCAACGCGGGTTCACGCACGCCGATGCCGCCCAGCAGCAGGGCGCAGCCGCGGCCCCAGCGCAGCGCGGCGGCCGCGGCCATCACCGCGGCGGGCGCCACCGCGGGGCGCTTCGGCGCGACCGGCGCCAACGCTGGCGCATCGGCCTCGTCCCAGGCGGTGTCGGCCGGCAGGATCAGCGTGGCAATGCGGCCTGGCGGAGTGCGTGCCACGTGCACCGCCGCCGCGCCGTCACGGGCGACGTCGCGCGAGGTGGCGGTGGTATGCACCCAGTCGGACATCGGCCGTGCCACGCCGGCCACGTCGGACGTCAACGGGGCGTCATGCGCCAGGTGGTGCGTGGCATGTTCGCCGACGATGTTGACGATGCCCGATCGCGCCTTCTTCGCGTTGTGCAGGTTGGCCAGGCCGTTGGCCAGGCCCGGACCCAGATGCAGCAGCGTCGCCGCCGGGCGCTCGGCCATGCGGTAGTAGCCATCGGCCGCGCCGGTGACCACGCCTTCGAACAGGCCGAGCACGCAGCGCATGCCTGGCAGCTTGTCGAGCGCGGCCACGAAGTGCATCTCCGAGGTCCCGGGGTTGGTGATGCACAGGTCGACGCCGCTGTCGACCAGGGTACGGACCAGGCTTTCGGCGCCGTTCATCGTTGGTGCGCTCCGTTGTATGGGGGGGTCGGCCGACTGTAGCCGCAGTCGCATTGACGGTCGCCACGTTGGCAGAATGCGGCGCATGACGTCCGCTGCGATCCAGCTCCGACTCGCCCACGTGCAGGATGCGCAAGCCATGGCGCAGATGTCGCGCGACCTGATCGAGACCGGACTGGGCTGGACCTACGACGCGCCGAAGATCGCGCGGCTGATCGGACACACCGAGACGCTGTCGCTGGTGGCCTGCGACCGACTGGGTCTGGCCGGCTTTGCGGTGATGCAGTTCGGTGACGAGCGGGCCCACCTGGTGCTACTGGCAGTGCAAGCGCGCAGCCAGCGACAGGGCGTGGCGCGGCGACTGCTGTCGTGGCTGCTCGACTCGGCGCGCACCGCAGGCATTGCCGAGCTGAGCCTGGAACTGCGCGCCGGCAATGCCGGGGCGCGCGCCTTCTACCGCGCCATGGGCTTCAGCGATGCCGGACTGCTGCCCGGCTACTACCGCAACCGCGAGCCGGCGCTGCGCATGGTGCGGGTGCTGCGCATCAGCAGCGCGCCTGCGCAAGCCTGGCAGGCGCCGACCTTGCGGCGCCCCTGATCGCTATCGGCAACGGCGGTAGCGGTCATCGTGCCGGTCACGGCGGTTCGGAACGCCGTCGCCATCGACGTCCCAGCGCGGGTTGTAGAGGTGGTCGTGCCGGTTCGGGATGCGATCCCCGTCATGGTCCCAGCGCGTGGGTTGTTGGTATGCCGCTGCGCGGTAGGCCGGCCGGACCACCACCGGGGCATGCCGGACGATGACCGGCGTGGGGTAGATGGCCATCGGCGCGCCGATGGTGACCGACCATTGAAATGGCGTCGCCTGGGCCGGCGCCACGGCGACGAAGGCCGCGCCGACGGCCAGCAGTAAAGCGCACAAGGACTTGTTCTTGCTCATGGAATTCTCCGCGAGGACCCGGCCTTCAGCGACCGTGCACATTCAACGCAGCGTCATTGACTTCCGGCGACCCTGGATCGGTTGAAGCCTCGTAAAGCTTTGTGAACGCCGCACACCAGGGGTCTGGACGCCAAGCCCGTGCCGACCCGCCCCGGTCTGATACTTGCTACACAGTTTGCAGTCGGCACGCCGCTGCTCGGACCCACCCGGTGCACGTGCCTTGGCCGGTCTTGGCGATCACAGGAGCGCAGCGTGGCAAAGATTCCCCCTGGCGTGGGTCCGCGCTTTCCGCAGGTCGTGGTGCTCTTCGGCGCCACCGGCGACCTGGCACGGCGCAAGCTGCTGCCGGGTCTGTACCACCTGTCGACGGCCGGCTTCATCCCCAGCTGCCGCATCATCGGCGTGTCGCTCGACGACATCGATGTCGAGGGCTTCCGAGCAGCAGCGCGCAGCGCGCTCGACGAGTTCTTCAACCGCAATATGACCGACCGGGACTGGCAGGCCTTTGCCAGCAGCCTGGACTACGTGCCGCTGGCCGCCGGTGCGCCGGCGTTAAAGGCGGCGGTCGACAGGGCCGAGCAGTCCCTCGGCACCGAGAGTCGCCGTCTGCACTACCTGAGCGTGCCGCCGAGCGCGGCGCTGTCGGCGGTGCGCCTGCTCGGCGAGGCCGGGCTGGTGCAGCACGCCCGCATCGTCATGGAAAAGCCCTTCGGCACCGACCTGGCCAGTTCGCACGAGCTCAACACGCGGCTGCACGAGGTCTTCGCCGAAGAACAGATCTTCCGCATCGACCATTTCCTGGGCAAGGAGCCGGCGCAGAACATCCTGGCCTTCCGCTTCGCCAATGGCCTGTTCGAGCCGATCTGGAACCGCAACTTCATCGACCACGTGCAGATCGACGTGCCCGAGACGCTGGGCCTGGGCAAGCGCAGCGGCTTCTACGAGCAGACCGGTGCCTACCGCGACATGGTGGTCACGCACCTGTTCCAGATCCTCGCCTTCATGGCGATGGAGCCGCCCACCGCGCTGGACCCGGCGCCGATCGGCGAGGAGAAGAACAAGGTCTTTCGCAGCATGCTGCCCATCGACCCGGCGCATGTGGTTCGCGGCCAGTACGTCGGCTATCGCGGCGAGGACGGCGTGGATCCGGAGTCCGAGACCGAGACCTTCATTGCGCTCAAGTGCTACATCGACAACTGGCGCTGGGCCGGCGTGCCCTTCTTCCTGCGCACCGGCAAGCGCCTGGCCGAAGGCCAGCGCATCATCTCCATCGCCTTCCGCGAGCCGCCGAAGAGCATGTTCCCGGCCGGCTCCGGCGTCGGCGCGCAGGGCCCCGATCACCTGACCTTCGACCTGGCCGATGCGTCGAAGATGTCGTTGTCGTTCTACGGCAAGCGCCCGGGCCCGGGCATGCGGCTGGACAAGCTGAGCCTGCAGTTCGCGATGCACGACACCGGCCTGCTCGGCGAGGTGCTGGAAGCCTATGAACGCTTGATCCTGGACGCGATGCGTGGGGACCGCACACTGTTCACCACCGCCGAGGGCATCGAGCGGCTCTGGCAGGTGTCGACGCAGCTACTGGAATCGCCACCGCCGGTGCGGCTGTACGAGCCGGGATCGTGGGGCCCGAAGTCGATCCATCAGCTGATTGCTCCGCATGCCTGGCGGCTGCCCTTCGAGCGCGCCTGGCGAGCGCCCAACCCGCTCGGCAGCTGAGGCGAAGGCGCAAGCACCAACGAAAACGCCCACCTCGCGGTGGGCGTTTCCAGAGGAAGACCTCTTCGATTCTGGCGGAGTGGACGGGACTCGAACCCGCGACCCCCGGCGTGACAGGCCGGTATTCTAACCAACTGAACTACCACTCCACGTGGCGGCAAGATCTCGGAACAGATCCTTGGATCCGTGCCGCAAGCCCTGCCAAACTTGGCGTCCCCTAGGGGATTCGAACCCCTGTAATCACCGTGAAAGGGTGGTGTCCTAGGCCTCTAGACGAAGGGGACCTGCAATCACTTATCTGCTTGAACCACGCTTTGCGACAAGGCTTTTGGTGGAGGTAAGCGGGATCGAACCGCTGACCTCTTGCATGCCATGCAAGCGCTCTCCCAGCTGAGCTATACCCCCAAGGTTGTTCACCCTGCGCCGTTCAAACAGCCTCGCATTATATCCGCACTTCTACAGGCTCCTCAAACGCCACAGCACCTGTTCGCGCGTGAACAACTCCAGCACGGCGTCGAGCGACGGCGTCTGGCTGCGGCCGCACACCAGCACACGCACGGCATGCGCCAGTTGCGGCATCTTCAGGCCATGCTCTGCCAACGTGGCCTTGATCGCCGCGGAGATGGCGGCCTTGTCCCAGGCCACCTCGGCCAGCCGGCCGCGCAGGCTCACGACGGCAGGCTTGACCGCGTCGATGACATGCGCCGCCAGCTCGTCGGCCGAAGGGTGTACGTCGACGTAGTACATGCCTATCCAGTCGGCCAGCTCCACCGTGGTGGCGCAGCGGTCCTTGTACAGCGCGCACAACCGCGCCAGGTGTTCGTCGGCTACGGCCTCGATGCCGCGCCGAGCCAGCTGCTTTGCCACCAGCTCGGCCAGCGACCCATCGCTGCGCTGCTTCAGGTGATGGGCGTTGACCCAGTTGAGCTTGGCAGGGTCCCATTGCGCCGGGCTCTTGGCCAGGTGGTGGCCGTCGAACCAGGCGATCAGCTGCTCGCGGCTGAAAAGCTCGGTGTCGCCGTGGCTCCAGCCCAGCCGCGCCAGGTAATTGAGCATGGCCTCGGGCAGGTAGCCGTCGTCCTCGTACTGCGTGACGCTGACCGCACCGTGACGCTTCGAAAGCTTGTCGCCGTCGGGGCCCAGGATCATCGGCACATGGCCGTAGATCGGCAGCGCACCCTCCGGCCCGATCAGCGCGCGCAGGATGTTGATCTGCCGCGGCGTGTTGTTGACATGGTCGTCGCCGCGGATGACATGGCTGATGCGCATGTCCCAGTCGTCCACCACCACGCAGAAGTTGTAGGTCGGCGTGCCGTCGGCGCGGGCGATGACCAGGTCGTCGAGCTCGCGGTTGCTGATGCTGATCGGGCCCTTGACCAGGTCGTTCCAGCTGACCACGCCGCCCTCCGGGTTGCGAAAGCGCACCACCGGCGGCACGCCCTGTGGCACCGCGGGCAGCAGCTTGCCCGGCTCGGGCCGCCAGCGGCCGTCATATCGCGGCTTTTCGCCGCGCGCACGCTGCGACTCGCGCATTGCGTCGAGTTCTTCAGTCGAACAGTAGCAGTGGTACGCCGTGCCGGCGGCCAGCATCATCGCGATGACCTCGCGGTAGCGCTCGATGCGCTGCATCTGGAAGAACGGGCCCTCGTCGTGCTCCAGTTCCAGCCAGCGCATCGCGGCCACGATCTGGTCCACCGCCTCCTGCGACGAGCGGGCGACGTCGGTGTCCTCGATGCGCAGGATGAACTCGCCGCCGAAGTGGCGCGCATAGGCCCAGGAGAACAGCGCCGTGCGCGCCGTGCCCAGGTGCAGGAAGCCGGTGGGCGAGGGTGCGATGCGGGTGCGGACGGTCGAAGTCATATCTTGTTCACAGGCTGCCCAGACCGCGCTGCAGGTCGTCGGTGATGTCGGCCACATGCTCCAGGCCCACGGCCAGCCGGATCATGCCCTGGCCGATGCCGACCGCCAGGCGCTGCGCTTCGCTGAGCCGGCCGTGCGAGGTGGTCGCCGGATGGGTGATGATCGATTTGGTGTCGCCCAGGTTGGTGGCGATGCTCAGCACACGGGTGCTGTCGATGACGTGGAAGGCTTTGGTCTTCGCGGCCTCCGGGCCGTCGGCGTGCACGTCGAAGGACAGCACCGCGCCGCCCAGCCCCGATTGCTGGCGCATCGCCAGTTCATGCTGCGGGTGCGATTTCAGTCCGGGGTAGTACACCCGCGACACTGCCGGATGTCGCTCCAGCCATTGGGCCACGGCCAGCGTCGCCTCGCTTTGCGCCCTCATGCGCAGCGACAGGGTCTCCAGCCCCTTCAGCACCACCCAGGCGTTGAACGGCGCCAGCGTCATGCCGGCGGTGCGCAGCGTCGGGCCGAACACATCGTGGATCAGGCTGCGCGGCCCGCACAGCGCGCCGGCCATCACCCGGCCCTGGCCGTCGAGGTACTTGGTGCCGGCATGCATCACCAGGTCGGCGCCGAGGGCCAGCGGGCGCTGCAGCGCCGGCGAGCAGAAGGTGTTGTCCACCGTCAGCAGCGCGCCCGCGCCATGCGCGATGTCGGCCAGCGCCGCGATGTCGCACACGTCGGTCAGCGGGTTGGTCGGTGTTTCGGCGAACAGCAGCTTCGTGTTCGGCTGGATCGCGGCACGCCACTCGGCCAGGTCGGTCTGCGACACGAAACTGGTTTCGACGCCGAACTTGGCGAACTCCTTGGCGAACAGGCTGACGGTGGAGCCGAACACCGAGCGCGAGCACACCACATGGTCGCCGGACTTGAGCAGTCCCATCACCAGCAGCAGGATCGCGCTCATGCCGGTGGAGGTGGCCACGGCCGCTTCGGCGCCCTCCATGGCCGCGAGCCGCGCCTCCAGGCTGCGCACCGTGGGGTTGCTGGTGCGCGCGTAGGTGAAATCCTCCATCTCGGCGAAGCGCCGCGCCGACGTCTCGGCATCGGGCTGCACGAAGGCGCTGGTCAGGAACAGACCTTCGCTGTTCTCGCCATGCTGGCTGGGCGCCAGCGCGGTGCGCACCGCCAGCGTCTCCGGACGCAGACCCTCGGGCAGTCGAGCGTGGGCCAGGCGCGCGGCTTCGTGGTCGTGGTCGCTCATCAGTGGCTATCGGCGTTCTGCAGCGCCAGTGGCGTGCGTTCGTCGCCGCTGTCTTCGTCGTCGTTGCGGGCCGAGCTGCGCTGAGCCTCGATGGCGGCAAAGTCTTCCACCGAGACATCGCCGGTAATGTAGCGGCCGTCGAAGCACGAGGCCTCGAAGCCGTCGAGCTTGGGGTTCAGCGCACCGACCACGCGCTTCATCGCATCCACGTCCTGGTAGATCAGCGCATCGGCGCCGATGTACTCGCGGATCTGCTCGATGCTGCGGTCGGCGGCGATCAGTTCCTCGCGCGTGGGCATGTCGATGCCATAGACGTTCGGGTAGCGCACTGGCGGCGCGGCCGAGGCCATGTACACCTTGTTCGCACCGGCCTCGCGCGCCATCTGCACGATCTCCTTGCTGGTGGTGCCGCGCACGATGGAATCGTCCACCAGCAGCACATTGCGGCCCTTGAACTCCACGCCAATGGCGTTGAGTTTCTGGCGCACGCTCTTCTTGCGCACCGCCTGCCCCGGCATGATGAAGGTGCGGCCGACATAGCGGTTCTTGACGAAACCCTCGCGATAGGGCTTGCCCAGCTTCTGCGCCAGTTGCATGGCCGACGGCCGGCTCGATTCGGGGATCGGGATGACCACGTCGATCTGGCTCGGCGGCATGGTCGAGATGACGCGCTGCGCCAGCGTCTCGCCCAGGTTGAGCCGCGCCTGGTACACCGAGATGCCGTCGAGCACCGAATCCGGCCGCGCCAGGTAGACGAACTCGAACATGCAGGGGTGCAGGCTCGGGTGCGCGGCGCATTGCTGCGTGTGCAGCCGGCCGTCGACATCGATGAAGACCGCCTCGCCCGGCGCCACGTCGCGCAGCACATGGCGGCCGGTGCCTTCGATGGCCACTGATTCGCTCGCCACCATGTACTCCAGGCCGTCATCGGTCTGCAACTGGCCGATGGCCAGCGGGCGGATGCCGAAGGGGTCACGGAAGGCCAGCAGCCCGTGGCCGGCGATCAGCGCGATCACCGCATACGAGCCCTTGACGCGCTTGTGCACCGCCGACACCGCGGCAAACACGGCTTGCGGCGTCAACGGCAGGTCGCGCGCGGCGACCTCGACCTCGTGCGCCAGGATGTTGATCAGCACCTCGGTGTCGCTCTCGGTGTTGATGTGGCGGCGGTCGATGCGGAACAGCTCGCTCTTCAGCGCCGTGGTGTTGGTCAGGTTGCCGTTGTGCACGAGCACGATGCCGAAGGGGGCGTTGACGTAGAAGGGCTGCGCCTCCTCCTCGCTCCAGGCGTTGCCGGCCGTCGGATAGCGCACCTGGCCCAGGCCCACGTTGCCGGGCAGCGCCCGCATGTTGCGCGTGCGGAAGACATCGCGCACCATGCCGCGCGCCTTGTGCATAAAGCACTTGGTGCCCTGCATCGTGACGATGCCGGCCGCGTCCTGGCCGCGGTGCTGCAGCAGCAGCAGCGCGTCGTACAGCAGCTGATTCACTGGCGACTTGGAGATGGCTCCGACGATCCCACACATGGTCCAGTGTCCTTCGATGCAGAGGTCTCAAGTCGGCAGAAACTGCGCGATGTCGGGGGGCAGCAGCGGCTTCAGGCCCTGCATCGCCACCGCCAGCCATTGCACACCTTGTGAACGGGCCCACGGCTCGGCGCTCGCCGCAGGTGTCAACGCCACCACGGTGGCCAACGCCATGAGCAGCAGCACGCCGCGCAACAGGCCGAAAGCCGCGCCGAGCACGCGGTCGGCGCCACGCAGCGGTGTGGCATTGATCAGCAGGCGCAGCACCCGCGAAGCCAGGCCCCAGCCGATGAGCACCGCCATGAAGGCCACCGCGAAGCTGGCCGCGTAATTGACGCTCGACCCCGGCTCGCCCAACGGCAGGTGCGGCGCCCACTGCGGCGCCAGCCACTGCGCGGCGAAGTAGGCCACCACCCAGCCGACCAGCGCCAGCGCCTCGAGCACGAAGCCGCGCCACAGGCCCAGGCCCAGCGACAGCAGCAGCACGCCGAGCATCGTCAGGTCGACCCAGCCGAGTTGCTGCATCACAGGCTCAGGATGTTGGCGGCAAGCCCGGCAGACTTGATGCGCGCCGCGGCCTTCTCGGCCTCGTCGCGGCTGTCGAAGGGGCCGACCCGCACGCGCGTGCGTGCGCCCGAGTCGGTCTCGACCACCTGCGTGTAGGTCTTCAGGCCGAGCTTCTCCACCTTCTGCCGTGCCTCGCGCAGCGCGGCGCTATCGGAATAGGCGCCGGCCTGCACCACGAAACGCCCGGTCCTGGGCTCCGATGCAGCGGCTGCGGGCGGCACGACGGCCACCACGGGCTTGCCTTCGAGCAGTGCCTGCGCACGCTGCGCCTCGGCCTTGCTGTCCGCTGCCGAGGCGGCCACGCGTGGCGCCGATGCCAAGGCGGGCGCGCTGGCCACGCGTTCGGTCCGCGCCGGTTGAGAGGCCGGCGCAGCCGCCGAGGCCACGGCCTGCGCAGCCGCCGGCGGCGACTCGGCCGGAGGCTCGGCCGCCGTCTCGGCGACCACCGGGCCGGCCGCACGCGGCGGCGTCAACGCACTGTCCTTGGCCGGCGGCAACTTCAATGGCGGCACGCTGTCGCGTGCCGGAATCTCGATCGGGATGTCGACCGCGATGGGCCGCGGCTGGGTCTCGAACAGCAGAGGGAAGCCGATGATGCCCACGCCAACCAGCACCGCCGCGCCGATCAGTCGGCGGCGGGCGCGGGTGCGTGCCGCCTGCACCGACGCCGCTTCGTCGACGGCGCCCGCCGGGGCTGGGCTGTCTTTGCGCTTGAGGAATGAAAGCACTGGCTAGCGTCCGCTACGGTGAAGGGCCCAGGTCCGTTCGGCGGCGCCGGCTGCCTGATCGCGAGAGTTTCGGCCATCATGGGGGGCCCGCCGCAGATTGCCGAGCACGCTTTCAGCCGCTGTGCGCAGTGCGTGTGCGCGGCACACCGTCCTTCAGCACGCCACCGACGCAGAGGAACGATCCGAAGACCACGATTCTATCAGCCGGGTCTGCTGCAGCCAGGGCCGCGCGCAGGGCCTCGGAAGGAGACCCATGGCGACTCGGCGGCTCGGCCTGCGTGGGCAACATGGCGCGCAGCGTGCGCTCCAGTTCCTCGGCCGAGGCCGCGCGCGGCAACGGCAGATCGCTCAGGTACCAGCGGTCGACCAGCGCGGCCAGGCGTGTGACCATGCCCGCGATGTCCTTGTCGTGCATGGCGCCGAACACCGCGTGGGTGCGGGGATAAAAACCCATCTGGTCGAGGTTGAAGGCCAATGCCGCCGCGGCATGCGGGTTGTGGGCCACGTCCAGCACCAGCACAGGCTGGCCGGGCACGATCTGGAAACGGCCAGGCAGCTCCACCGTCGCCAGGCCGTTGCGTACCGCCTGGGCCGTGATCGGCAGGCGCTCGCGCAGCGCCTCGAACACCGCCAGCACGCCGCTGGCGTTGAGCAGCTGGTTGGCGCCGCGCAGCGCTGGATAGGCCAGCGCGTTGTGGCGCCGTCCGCGCCCGCTCCACGACCACTGCTGGCGGTCGCCCGAATGGTTGAAGTCACGACCCACCAGCCACAGGTCGGCGCCGATGTCAGCCGCATGGCGCAGCACGCTGGCCGGCGGCACCGGGTCGCTGATCACCGCCGGCCGACCCGCGCGCAGGATGCCGGCCTTTTCGAAGCCGATTGATTCCCTGTCCGGACCGAGGTAGTCCATGTGGTCCAGGTCGATGCTGGTGATCAGCGCGCAGTCGCCGTCGACCGTATTCACCGCATCGAGCCTGCCGCCCAGCCCCACCTCCAAGATCACCACGTCCAGTTCGGCCAGCGACAGCGCGCGCATGATCGCCAGCGTGGTGAACTCGAAGTAGGTCAACGACACGTCGCCGCGCGCCGCCTCGACCGCGGCGAAGTGCGGCAGCAGCTCCTCGGCCGCGACACTCTGGCCGCCAATGCGGCAGCGCTCCTCGAAGTGCACCAGGTGCGGCTTGATGTACAGGCCGGTGCGGTAGCCGGCATGCCGCGCGATCGATTCCAGCATCGCGCAGCTGGAGCCCTTGCCGTTGGTGCCGGCCACGGTGATCACCGGCACGTCGAAGCGCAGGCCCAGACGCTCGCGCACCGAGCCGACGCGTTGCAGCGTCATGTCGATGCTCTTGGGGTGCAGTTGCTCGCAATGGGCGAGCCAGGCGTCGAGGGTGGCGGGGCTGGACATGGGCCGCGATGCTAAGGCCTCGCGGCCGGTTGCATCAGGCCACGGCGTCGGCGCTTTGCCGCTGCAGCATGGCCAGTGCGCGGGCGACGGTCGCTCGCAGCTGGCGGCGGTCGACGATCATGTCGAGCGCGCCCTTGCCGATCAGGAACTCCGAGCGCTGGAAGCCCTCGGGCAGTGTCTCGCGCACGGTGTTCTCGATGACGCGCGGCCCGGCAAAACCGATCAGCGCCTTGGGCTCGGCAATGACCAGGTCGCCCATGAAAGCGAAGCTGGCCGACACGCCGCCCATGGTGGGGTCGGTGAGCACGCTGATGTACGGCAGCCGCGCCTTGGCCAGGTGCGTCAGTGCGGCATTGGTCTTGGCCATCTGCAGCAGGCTCAGCAGGCCCTCCTGCATGCGCGCTCCGCCCGTGGCGGTGAAGGACACGAAGGGCACCTTCTGCTCGATGGCGGTCTCGACGCCGCGCACGAAGCGCTCGCCGACCACCGAGCCCATCGAACCGCCCATGAACTCGAACTCGAAGCAGGCCACCACCAGCGGCACGCTCATCACCGCGCCGCCGAAGACCACCAGCGCATCGGTCTCGCCGGTGGCCTCGAGCGCGGCCTTCAGGCGCTCGGGGTACTTCTTGGCGTCCTTGAACTTCAGCGCATCGACCGGCAGCACCTCCTGGCCGATCTCG
>Ga0316603_10000856_pt1 | contig 15659 bp, 14 predicted proteins | sample OWC_soil_day10_n_FD_207649 | JGI IMG/M metagenome (GOLD analysis project Ga0316603, IMG submission 207649) | Wetland soil microbial communities from Old Woman Creek delta, Ohio, United States - OWC_soil_day10_noCT | ecosystem: Environmental > Terrestrial > Soil > Wetlands | place: USA: Ohio... | reverse complement strand
CTGCAGGCCCGGCGTGGCGCTGGAGACAAAACGATGAACACATCGATCGAGACCACGCGCCGCGAGCGCATCGACGCCGTGCTGGCGCTGGCTGCGCCGCGCCTGGAAGGGCCTCAGCGTGCCGCCATCGAGGCCTTCGCGCGTGCCTACTTCCACCACCTGGATGTCGACGACCTGGCCGCGCGCACGCCCGAGGACCTGCTGGGTGCGCTGCTGTCGGCCTGGCAGTTCGGCGCCGAGCGCCAGCCGGGCACCACCCGGCTGCGCGTCATCAGCCCGTCGCTGGCCGAGCATGGCTGGACCTCGCGCCACACCGTGATCGAGGTGGTCAACGACGACATGCCCTTCCTGGTGGACAGCACCACCATGGAGATCAACCGCCAGGGCCTGTCGCTGCATCTGATCGTGCACCCGGTGCTGGTGGTGCAGCGCGACGCGCAGGGCCGTCTGCAGGCGTTGCACGAGCTGCGGCCGGACGAGCCCGACGCGCAGGCCCCACGCGAATCGTGGATGCATGTCGAAGTCGACCGGCTGGTCGACCCGGCGCTGCGTGCCGAACTGGCGGCCGGTCTGGAGCGCGTGCTGGCCGACGTGCGTTGTGCGGTGCGCGACTGGCGGCCCATGTTGGACCGGCTGCAGGAGGCCATCGCCGAGCTGCAGCGGCCGCCGCCCACCGTGCCGGCGGCACTGGCTGCCGAGACCCGGGCCTTCCTGCAGTGGCTGGCGGAGGACCACTTTTCGCTGCTCGGCTACCGCCGCCACGACCTGGTTCATGAGCAGGGCGAGGATCTGCTGCGCCTGGTGAGCGGCAGCGGCCTGGGCGTGCTGCGAGAGTCGGCGCACGAGGTCTCGGCCAGCTTCGCCGCGGTGCCGGCGCAGGCCCGGGCGATGGCGCGCGCACCGGTGCCGCTGCTGCTGGTGACACGCTCGAACACCCGTTCCACCGTGCACCGGCCGGGCTACAGCGACTATGTCGGCATCAAGCGCTACAACACCGCCGGCGAGGTGATTGGCGAGCACCGCTTCGTCGGCCTGTTCAGCTCCACCGCCTATGCCGCGCGCGTCGACGAGATCCCGCTGCTGCGCCAGAAGGTGGCGGCCGTGCTGCACCGTGCCGCGCTGCCCGAAGGCGGGCACCTGGCCAAGGCGCTGCAGCACATCCTGGCCACCTACCCGCGCGACGACCTGTTCCAGATCGGCGAGGATGAGCTGCACGAGACCGCGCTGGGTATCCTGGCGGCAGGCGAGCGCCAGCGCCTGCGCCTGTTCCTGTGGCGCGACCCCTACGAGCGCTTCGTCTCCTGCCTGGTGTACGTGCCGCGCGAGGCCTATTCCACCGAGCTGCGCAAGAAGTTCCAGGCCATCCTGATGGAGGCCTTTGCCGGCCAGCGCGCCGACTTCGGCGTACTGCTCGGCGACACGCTGCTGGCGCGGGTGCACTTCACCATCCGCACGCCGCCGGGCCAGGTGCCGGCCTACGACCGCCGCGAGATCGAAGCACGGCTGGCCGCGGCGGCGCGGCGCTGGGACGACGAGCTGCGCGACGCGCTGGTCGACGAGGCCGGCGAGGGCCCGGGCATGGCCCTGTTGAAACGCTGGGGCGCCGCCTTCCCGCAGGTGTACCGCGAGATCCACCGTGCCCGCGCTGCGGTGCCGGACGTGCTCAAGGTCGATGCGCTGACGCCCGAGCAGCCGCTGGGCCTGTCGCTGTACCGGCCGCTGGGCGGCAATGCGCACAGCCTGGGCTTCAAGGTCTACCACCTGGGGGCGCCGGTCGTGCTGTCCGACAGCCTGCCGATGCTCGAGCACATGGGCGTGCGCGTGATGGGCGAGGACAACTTCCGCATCCAACACGGCCACGGCGGCGGCGTGCGGGTGTCGATGCACGACTTCAAGCTCGAGGCGCAGGTCTCCGGCGAGCTCGAGCCGGAGGTGCTGTCACGACTGTTCGAAGGCGCCTTCGCGATGGTCTTCCGCGGCGAGGTGGAGAACGATGACTTCAACCGCCTGGTGCTGCGCGCCGGCCTGGCCGCCGACGAAATCGTGGTGCTGCGCGCCTACGCCCGGTATTGCAAGCAGATCGGCTTCGCGCTGTCGCAGGCGACGATCGAAGCGACGCTGGCGGCGCAGCCGCACATCGCGCGCATGCTGGTCAAGCTGTTCCACCTGCGCCTGCATCCGACCGAACACGACGACGACGCGGCGGCCGCACAGGTGAACGCGGTCGAACAGGCGCTGGACCGCGTCAGCAACCTCAACGAGGACCGCGTGTTGCGCCAGCTGCTGGCGCTCATCCAGGCCACGCTGCGCACCAACCGCTGGCGCACGGGGGTCGGCCATTCCGGCGCGCCGGGCGCACGGCGCAGCTTCCTGGGCTTCAAGCTCGATTCGGCCCGGGTGCCGGGCCTGCCCAGCCCGCGGCCACTGGTCGAGATCTTCGTCTACTCGCCGCGCTTCGAGGGCATCCACCTGCGCGGTGGCAAGGTGGCGCGCGGCGGGCTGCGCTGGAGCGACCGGCCGGAGGACTTCCGCACCGAGGTGCTGGGCCTGGTGAAGGCGCAGATGGTCAAGAACACCGTGATCGTGCCGGTCGGCAGCAAGGGCGGCTTCGTGCTCAAGCGCCCGCCACCGGCCAGCGAGCGCGAGGCCTATCTGAAGGAAGGCGTGGCCTGTTATCAGGACTACCTGCGCGCGCTGCTCGACCTGACCGACAACCTCGTCGCCGGCCAGGTGAAACCGCCGCCGCTGGTGCGCCGCCTGGACGGCGACGACCCCTACCTGGTGGTCGCGGCCGACAAGGGCACTGCCACCTTCTCCGACCATGCCAACGCCATCGCGGCCGAGTACGGCCATTGGCTGGGCGACGCCTTCGCCTCCGGCGGCAGCGTCGGCTACGACCACAAGGCCATGGGCATCACTGCGCGCGGCGCCTGGGAAAGTGTCAAGCGCCACTTCCGCGAGCTGGGCCTGGACACGCAGAGCCAGGAGTTCAGCGTGGTCGGTGTCGGCGACATGTCCGGCGACGTGTTCGGCAACGGCATGCTGCTGTCGCGGCACATCCGGCTGATCGCCGCCTTTGACCACCGGCATGTGTTCATCGACCCGACGCCCGATGCGGCCAGGTCCTTCGCCGAACGCGAACGGCTGTTCAAGCTGCCGCGCTCGTCCTGGGCCGACTACGACGCGCAGTTGATCTCCGAAGGCGGCGGGGTCTGGTCGCGCGCCCAGAAGTCGATTCCGCTGTCGCCGCAGTCACGTGCGGCACTGGGCATCGAGGCCGATCGCATAGCCCCAGCCGAGCTGCTCAGCGCCATCCTGAAGGCGCCGGTGGACCTGCTGTACAACGGGGGCATCGGCACCTACATCAAGGCGCGCAGCGAAAGCCATGCCGAGGTTGGCGACCGCGCCAACGACGCGCTGCGCATCAACGGTGGCGACCTGCGCTGCAAGGTGGTGGCCGAAGGCGGCAACCTGGGCTGCACGCAGCTCGGCCGCATCGAGGCGGCGCTGGCCGGGGTGCGCATCAACACCGACGCCATCGACAACTCGGCCGGCGTCGACACCTCCGACCATGAGGTCAACATCAAGATTCTGCTCGGCCTGGCCGTGGCCGACGGCGAGATGACCGAGAAGCAACGCAACGCGCTGCTGCCGCAGATGACCGAGGACGTGGCCGCCCAGGTGCTGGCCGACAACTACCACCAGACGCAGGTGTTGTCGTTGATGCGCAGGTTGGGCGTGGCACAGCTCGACCGACAGGCGCGCTTCATGCGTCACCTGGAAAAGATCGGTCAGCTCGATCGCGCCATCGAGTTCCTGCCCAGCGACGAGCAGATCGCCGAGCGCAAGGCCCAGGGCCGGGGCCTGACCAGCCCGGAGCTGGCGGTGCTGCTGGCCTACAGCAAGATGTGGCTGTCGGACGAGCTGGTCGCCTCCGACCTGCCCGAGGACCCGTGGGTGGCGACGGCGCTGGCGCGCTACTTCCCGCCACTGCTGCGCGAGAAGTTTGCAGAGCTGATCCCGCGCCACCCGCTGAAGCGCGAGATCATCGCCACCCACGTGCTCAACCGCATGGTCAACCGTGTCGGCCCGACCTTCGTGCACCGCCTGACGGAAATGACCGGGGCCCAGCCCGCGCAGATCGTGCGCGCCTACCTGGCCACGCGCGAGGTGTTCTGCTTCGGCACGCTGTGGAAGCGAATCGAGGCCCTGGACAACCGCGTCGCCGACGCGGTGCAGGCCGCGATGATCAACCACATGCGCGGCCTGACCATCCGCGCCACCACCTGGTTCCTGCACCCGCGCCGCCTGGCCGAGAGCATGCAGCCGCTGATCACGCGGCTGACGCCGGCGGTGGCGATGCTGCGCGCGCGGCTGGAGCCGGCCGCTGCCGGGCAGCCGCGAGTGGCCGAGTGGACGGCCGCTGGCGTGCCCGCCACGCTGGCGCAGGCCGTGGCCGCCACCGACGGGCTGTTCGACGCGCTGGACATTGCCGAGATCGCCGAATCGCACCAGCTCGCTCTGGACGAGATTGGCAATCTGCACCAACGGTTGGGCGAGCGCCTGGGCCTGCAACGGCTGCACCAGCAGATCGAGGCGTTGCACGCCGACAGCTACTGGGACACGCTGGCCAAGATCGCGCTCGGCGACGAACTGGCCGAAGTGCAGCGCAGCATTGCACTGGAAGTGCTGAGCCGCCGCGAGGGCAGCGCGCTGCAGATGCTGCAGGCCTGGGAAGGCGAAAATCAGCAGGAGCTGCAAAGTGCCGAGCGCCTGCTGGCCGAACTGGCCGACGCCAAGTCGGCCGACCTGGCGATGTTGTCGGTGGCACTGCGCAAGCTGCGCAACCTGGCCTGAGGGAACGAAGCGATCGTGATCGAGAAAGTCTTCGCCGGCATCGCACTTGCCGTGTGCGCGGTGCTGCTGCTGCGCATGGCCCTGCCCGAGCGCCAACGCTGGCGCCTGGACGCCGCTTGGCGAGGCACCGTTCAGCGCGGCCGGCAGCTGGCGCGGCGCGTCTGGTTCTGGCGCTCGCACCGGCTGAATGCTGCGCGCGAGGCCGAAGAGGCCATCCGCCGCGCGCAGCACAAGGTCCGGCGCGACGGCAACGTCATCCGCCCCGACTCGTTCAAGGGCCCGCGCAAGCCCCATTGAACGGCCGCGGCGGCTGCGCCTTCAGGCCTTCGCGCGGTGCGCCGCCTTGTGCGCCATGAACTCGCCCATCAGCGCCTGCGGCTCGCCGCTGGCATAGGCCAGCGCAAATTCACCGATGCTGTCGCGCACGGCTTGTGCCAGCGGCACCGCCTGCCAGTGGCGCAGCAACCGCTTCTGCTGGCGCAGCGCCTGCGGCGGCAGCGCGGCCAGCGCCGCGCTGCGACGCGCCACCAGAGTGTCCAGCTGCCCCACGGCGGAACGCTCGTGCACCAGGCCCCATGCTTCGGCGCGCGCCGCATCGATGTTCTCGCAGCACAGCAGCAGCCAGTCGGCGCGAGCCTGTCCCAGCAGGCGCGGCAGCAACGCGGCATGGATCACCGACGGGATGCCCACCCTGACCTCGGGCATGCCGAACATCGCGCTGTCGTCGGCGAGCCGCAGGTCGCAGGCCAGCGCCACTTCCAGGCCGCCGCCCAGGCACCAGCCGGGGATGCGCGCGATCACTGGGACCGGCATTTGCGCCACCGCATCGCACAGCCCGGCCAGCCGGGTGATGAAGGCTTCCGCCGTGGCCGGCGTCAAGCCGACCATCTCGCCGATGTCGGCGCCGCCGATGAAGGCCCGCTCGCCGCTGCCGCGCAGCACCAGCACGCGCAGCGCCGGCTCGGCCGCCAGCAGCTGCAAGGCCGCGCGCATGTCGGCGATGGCGGCGCTGCCGATGATGTTCAGCTTGCCGGCATCGAGGAGCTGCAGCGTGCCGATGCCGGTGGCGTCGATCGTGGCCAGGGCGTGGGGGGAAGCATGGACGGTGTGCATGGTCGGCGCCCGGTGATGGAGCGGACATTCTGCGGCAGCAGCATGGCCGGCTACCATCGATTCACCGACCCTGGAGAGCGACCCCATGCCCGTGCACATCCCGGACGGCTTCGTGCCGCTGCAGCTGCGCCCCAACCCCTACATCGATGCCTGCGGGCCGCTGTACGGCCGGCGCGACGGCGACGCTCTGTGCCTCGGCCTGCGCGTCGAGCGCCGCCACTGCAACCCGGCAGGCAGCTGCCACGGCGGCATGCTGACGACGCTGGCCGACATGCTGCTGGTGCTGGGCGCCAGCGCGCAGACCGGGCTGTCGCGTTACATGTTGACCGTCAACCTGAGCTGCGATTTCATCGCGCCGGCCGCCGAGGGTGCATGGATCGAAGGGCGGCTGCAGGTGCTGCGCAGCACCCGCAGCCTGTTGTTCTGCCAGGGTAGCCTGCAGGCCGACGGGTTGCCGGTGCTGCGCCTGAGCGGTATCGCCAAGCCCAGCGGCGAGCACGAGGCCAGCTTCACGCTGGCTCACTACCTGGGCGAGGTGGCGCCGCAAAGGCCGTCGGGCCGCTCGTCGCAGAGCTCGTCGCCGGCGTAGAGCACGAACACGTGCGCAGGCACGTGTTCATGTCCCTACGCCGTACCGCCGACCGTCAGCCGGTCGATGCGGAGCGTCGGCTGGCCCACGCCCACCGGCACGCTCTGGCCGTCCTTGCCGCACACGCCCACACCCGTGTCGAGCTGCAGGTCGTTGCCGATCATGCTGACGCGGGTCATCGCCTCGGGGCCGTTGCCGATCAACGTGGCGCCCTTCACCGGGTAGGCGATCTTGCCGTTCTCCACCCAGAAGGCCTCGCTCGCCGAGAACACGAACTTGCCGCTGGTGATGTCCACCTGCCCGCCGCCGAAGTTGGTGGCGTACAGCCCCTTCTTGATGCTGGCGATGATCTCTTCCTTCGGCCTGCTGCCGCCCAGCATGTAGGTGTTGGTCATGCGCGGCATCGGCACATGCGCGTAACTCTCGCGCCGCCCGTTGCCGGTGGGCTTGACGCCCATCAGCCGCGCGTTCATCGAGTCCTGGATGTAACCTCTAAGGATGCCATCCTCGATCAGCACGTTGCGCTGGGTGGCATGGCCTTCGTCGTCGACATTGAGCGAGCCGCGCCGGTCGGCGATGGTGCCGTCGTCGAGCACGGTCACGCCCTTGGCCGCGACGCGCTGGCCGATGCGCCCGGCGAAGGTGCTGGAACCCTTGCGGTTGAAGTCGCCTTCCAGCCCGTGGCCGACGGCTTCGTGCAGCAACACGCCGGGCCAGCCCGGGCCGAGCACCACGCTCATCTCGCCGGCCGGCGCGGGGCGCGCTTCCAGGTTGGTCAGCGCGGCATTCACCGCCTGCTCGACATAGCCCTGCAGCAGATCGTCCTGGAAGTAGCCCAGGCCGAAGCGGCCGCCGCCGCCGCCGGTGCCGACTTCGCGGCGGCCGTTCTGTTCGGCGATGACGGTTACCGACACGCGCACCAGCGGGCGCACGTCGGCGGCGCGCGTGCCGTCGGCGCGGGCCACCAGCACCACGTCGTACTCGGCGGCCAGGCCGGCCATCACTTGCACCACGCGCGGGTCCTTGGCGCGGGCCATCTTCTCCACGCGTTCCAGCAGCGCCACCTTCTGCGCGCTGTCCAGCGTGGCGATCGGGTCGGTCGGCGCATAGAGCACGCGGCTGCCGGCATAGCGCGGCTTGCCGGCCACCTTGATGCGCTTGTTCTGGCCCGCGGCGGCAATGGTGCGCACGGTGCGTGCCGCATCCAGCAGCGCGGCTTCGGACAGCTCGTCGCTGTAGGCGAAGGCGGTCTTCTCGCCGGCCACCGCGCGCACGCCCACGCCCTGGTCGATGCTGAAGCTGCCGCTCTTGACGATGCCTTCCTCCAGGCTCCAGCCCTCGTGGCGCGTGCTCTGGAAGTACAGGTCGGCGTCGTCGATGCGGTGCTCGCCGATGGTGGCCAGCGCGCGCGCCAGTGCCGCCTCGTCCAGGCCGAAAGGCTCGAGCAGCACACGCTGCGCAATCGCCAGGCGTTCGAGGGTCGGTTCGCGGCTGATCATGGGCATGTCCCGAAGAAGTGTCGTTTCATTGTAGAAGTCGGCCACCGCGGCCGCGGCGCGAAGGGCCTTGGCCGGCCCGGGCCTATTCGGCAGCGTCGGCAGCGTCGGCCTTGCGTTGCAGTGCGGCCTGGTACAGGGCATTGCGCGGCGCGCCGCTCAGCTCGGCCGCCAGGCCCACGGCCTGCTTCAGCGGCAGCTCGCGCAGCAGCACCGCCAGCATGTCCAGCACGGCGGCGGGCAGCCCGTCGCTGGCTGCTTCGACGGGCGGCGGCGCATGCAGCACCAGCACGAATTCGCCGCGCTGGCGGTTGGCATCGGCAGCCAGCCAGGCCGGCAGCTGCGCGGCCGGCAGCGTGGCCACGGTCTCGAACTGCTTGGTCAGCTCGCGGCACAGCGTCAGCGTGCGCAACGGCGCCAGCGCCGCCAGCTCGCCGGCCAGGGCCTCGATGCGGTGCGGCGCCTCGAACAGCAGCTGCGCCAGCGTGCCCTGCCCCAGGCGGCGCAGTGCGGCGGCGCGCTCCGCGCCGCGCGCCGGCAGGAAGCCGATGAACTCGAAGCCGCTGCTGCGCGCATCGCCGGCCACGCTGAGCGCGGCCAGCGCGCTGCTCGCGCCCGGAATCGGCAGCACGCGGCAGCCGGCGGCGGCCACCAGCGCCACCAGCGCGGCGCCGGGGTCGGACACGGCCGGCGTGCCGGCATCGCTGACATAGGCCATGCGCTGGCCCTGGGCCAGGCGCTGCAGCACCAGCGCGCCGGCCTGCATCTCGTTGTGCTGGTGCAGCGCGATCAGCGGCTTGTCCAGCCCCAGGTGGCGCAGCAGCCCGGCGGTCACGCGGGTGTCTTCGCAGGCCACGGCATCGACCAAGGCGAGCACGTGGATCGCGCGCAGCGTCAGGTCGGCCAGGTTGCCAATCGGCGTGGCCACGATATACAGAGCGCCTGCGGGATACTGCTGAGCGCCCGCGGCCTCGGCGGCGGCGGATTGCAGGAGGGCGGGGGCTATGTTCAAGGTGGCAGGCCGCACGGGCGGCGTTGGCGAAGGGCGCCACACGAAGGCGATTGGCGACGAAGCCGAGTCGCGCGCGCTGGCCCATCTGCAGCACCAGGGTCTCGTGCTCGTTCAGCGCAATTATCGGGTCGCGGGTGGCCCGCATGCGCGCGGCGCCGAAGTCGACCTGATCCTGCGCGAGCGCGACGGCACGTTGGTCTTCGTCGAGGTGCGCTCGTGCGCCGCGGCCAGCCACGGCGGAGCGCTGGCCAGCGTGGGCGCCGCCAAGCAGCGACGCATCGTGCGCGCCGCGCAGCACTACCTGCTGGGCCTGCCGGTGTTGCCGCCGTGTCGCTTCGACGTGGTGGCCCTCGATGGCGGGCAGATCCAGTGGGTCAAGGCGGCGTTCGACGCAGGATGAGGCCGCGCCGTGTTGTCCAGTGGCGAGGAACTGGCGCACCAACGTCGTGTCATATGATCCATGCTCATGCTCGAACAGCGTATCCAGCAGCAGTTTTTCGACAGCGCTGACCTCCAATACCAGACCGCGGAAAGCCTCGCCCGGCCGATTGCCGATGCCGCGCAGGCGCTGATCGGCTGCATCACCGCGGGCGGCAAGTTGCTCGTCGGCGGGTTGGGTGGGGGTGCCGCGTTGGCGCAGCATTTCTGCGCCGCCTTCGTCGGCCGCTTCGAGCGCGATCGCCCGGGGTTGGCCGCACTGGCGCTGGCTGTCGACGCGGTGCTGCTCGGCTCGCTGGGCGCGCGTGACCTGCTCGATCAGGCGTTCGCCAAGCAGGTTCAGGCGCTGGGCCAGGGTGGCGATGTGCTGCTGCTGATCGATCCGCTCGGCCATGACGCAGCGCTCAGGGCCGCCATCGACGCGGCCCATGCGCGCGACATGGGCGTGGTCGTGCTCGGTGGGCGCAGTGTGCTGGCGCTGCGCACCGCGCTCCGCGAGACCGACGTGCTCGTGGCCGTGCCGCACGACCGCAGCGCCCGCGTGCTCGAGCTGCAACTGCTGGTGCTGCATTGCCTGTGCGATGCGGTCGACATGCAACTGATGGGAGAACAGGACCCCTTATGAAGAATCAAGCCTTGCACGGCGGCCTGGGCCGCGCGCTGCTGGCCAGCCTGGCGATCAGCGGCGTGCTCGGCGGCTGCGTCGCGCTGGTTGGCGGTGCCATGGTCGGCGGCACGATGCTGGTGGTGGATCGGCGCAGCACCGGTGCCCAAGTCGACGACCAGACCATTGAGGTGCGCGCCGCGAACGCGATCCATGCGGCCGTCGGCGAGCGCGCCCGTGTCAGTGCCACCAGCTACAACCGCGTGGTGCTGCTCACCGGCGAGGTGCCGATCGAAGCCGACCGCGCCCAGGTCGAAACCATCGTGGCCAAGGTGGAGAACGTGCGCGCCGTGGTCAACGAGTTGGCAGTGATGCCCAACAGCAGCTTCAGCCAACAGTCCAACGACGCGCTGATCACCAGCAAGGTGAAAGCGGCTTTCGTCGACGCCAAGGACCTGCAGGTCGGGTCGATGAAGGTGGTCACCGAGCGCGGGGTGGTCTACCTGATGGGTCGTATCACCGAAGCCGAGGCCACGGCGGCCGGCAACGCGGCCCGCTCGGTCGGGGGCGTACAGAAGGTGGTGAAGGTGTTCGAGATCATCACGCCGGCCGAACTGGCGGCGCTGCCGGCGGCGCCGGCCTCCGCGCCGGGCAAGTAGCCCGCGCGCTCAGCCGCGCAGCCGCTTGATCAGGCTGGAGCTGTCCAGCCGCCCGCCGCCCATGCGCTGCACGTCGCCGTAGAACTGGTCGACCAGCGCGGTGACGGGTAGGCGTGCGCCGTTGCGCCGCGCCTCGTCGAGCACCAACCCCAGGTCCTTGCGCATCCAGTCGACGGCAAAGCCGAAGTCGAAGCGGTCCTCCACCATCGTCGGGCCGCGGTTGTCCATCTGCCAGCTCTGCGCGGCGCCCTTGCCTATCACCTCGAGCACCTGCTTCATGTCCAGCCCGGCCTTTTCGCCAAAGGCAATGGCTTCGGCCAGGCCCTGCACCAGGCCGGCGATGCAGGTCTGGTTGACCATCTTGGCCAGTTGGCCGGCGCCCGAGGGCCCGACCCGCGTGACCGCTCGGGAGAAGGCCATGGCCAACGGCTTCATCGCGTCGAATACGGCCGCGTCGCCGCCGCACATGACGGTAAGCGCCCCGTTGACCGCGCCGGCCTGGCCGCCGGACACCGGCGCGTCGATGAAGTACAGGCCATGCTCGATGGCATCGGCATGCAGTTCACGCGCCACCGCCGCCGAGGCGGTGGTGTGGTCGACGAAGACCGCGCCCGGCGCCATGCCGGCGAAGGCACCATCGGTGCCCAGCACCACGCTGCGAAGGTCGTCGTCGTTGCCGACGCAGGCGAAGACGAACTCCGCACCCGCCGCGGCAGCCGCCGGCGTGGCTGCGCGCTCGCCGCCGTACTGCGCCTGCCAGTCCACGGCCTTGGCCGGGCTGCGGTTGTAGACGGTGACGCGATGGCCGGCGCGGGCCAGATGGCCTGCCATCGGATGGCCCATCACGCCCAGGCCGAGGAAGGCCACGCGGCGCGGGGGAACGGAGTCGTAGGTTTTGCTGCTCATGGCAGCAGTATGCCCAAGCGGCCTGCAGGCGCCACTCAGACGATGGTGAGGTGCTCAGTGCCGGAGGCGAGATCGGGGTTGCGCGCACGCTGGCTGTGCAGCTTGATCTGCAGCCGCAGGTCGTTCACCGAATCGGCATTGCGCAGCGCGTCCTCGTAGCTGACCTTGTTGGCCTCGTACAGGTCGAACAGCGCCTGGTCGAAGGTCTGCATGCCGAGCTCGCGTGAGCGCTTCATCAGCTCCTTGATCTCGCCCACCTCGCCCTTGAAGATCATGTCGGCCACCAGCGGTGTGTTCAGCATGATTTCCACCGCGGCGATGCGGCCCTTGCCTTCCTGGTGCGGCAGCAGGCGCTGCGAGACCAGCGCCTTCAGGTTCAGCGACAGGTCCATCAGCAGCTGGGCGCGCCGCTCCTCGGGGAAGAAGTTGATGATGCGGTCCAGCGCCTGGTTAGAGCTGTTGGCATGCAATGTGGCCATGCACAGGTGGCCGGTCTCGGCAAAGGCCACGGCATGGTCCATGGTCTCGCGGTCGCGGATCTCGCCCATCAGGATGACGTCGGGCGCCTGGCGCAGCGTGTTCTTCAGCGCCATGTCCCAGCCGTCGGTGTCAATGCCGACCTCGCGCTGCGTGACGATGCAGTTCTTGTGCGGATGCACGAACTCCACCGGGTCCTCGATGGTGATGATGTGGCCGTAGGAATTTTCGTTGCGCCAGTCCACCATCGCGGCCAGCGAGGTGCTCTTGCCCGAGCCGGTGGCGCCGACGAAGATGACCAGCCCGCGCTTGGCCATCGCCACGTCCTTCAGCACCTTGGGCAGGTTCAGCGTGTCGATGGTCGGCAGCGTCGACGGGATGGTGCGGAACACCAGGCCCACGTGGCCCTGCTGCAGGAAGGCATTGACGCGAAAGCGCCCGATGCCCTGCGGTGAGATGGCGAAGTTGCACTCCTTCGTCCGCTCGAACTCGGCCGCCTGCTTGTCGTTCATCACCGTGCGTGCCAGCTGCAGCGTGTGCTGTCCCGTCAGCGGCTGGGGCGACACCTTGTTGATGCGGCCGTCGACCTTGATCGCCGGCGGGAATTCGGCGGTCAGGAACAGGTCCGAGCCATTGCGCGCCAGCATCAGCCGCAGCAGGTCGTTGACGAACTTGGATGCTTGGTCTCTTTCCATGGGGGTTCCGTCAGCGCTGTACGTGTGGGATCAAGCAAGCGCCGCGAAACCGGTTTTGCCGGGCCGCTGGCGTTGCCCCCTTGAGGGGGAGCGCCAAAGGCGCTTCGGGGGAGGGCCTGTTCACCCCGGGAAATTCTCGGGAAACTTGGCCTTGGCGCGCGCCTCGGCCGGCGACACGATGTTCCTGCGCACCAGGTCGGCCAGGTTCTGGTCGAGCGTCTGCATGCCCAGGCTGGAGCCGGTCTGGATCGAGCTGTACATCTGCGCGATCTTGTTCTCGCGGATCAGGTTCTTGATGGCCGAGGTGGCCAGCATGATCTCGTGCGAGGCGACGCGGCCGGAGCCGTCCTTCAGCTTGCACAGCGACTGCGAGATCACCGCCACCAGCGATTCCGACAGCATCGCGCGCACCATGTCCTTCTCGGCCGCGGGGAAGACGTCGACCACGCGGTCCACGGTCTTGGCGGCGCTGCTGGTGTGCAGCGTGCCGAACACCAGGTGGCCGGTCTCGGCCGCGGTCAGCGCCAGGCGGATGGTTTCCAGGTCGCGCATCTCGCCCACCAGGATCGCGTCCGGGTCCTCGCGCAGCGCGGAGCGCAGCGCGTTGTTGAAGCTCATCGTGTGCGGGCCGACCTCGCGCTGATTGATCAGGCACTTCTTGCTTTCATGCACGAATTCGATCGGGTCTTCCACCGTCAGCACGTGGCCGTATTCGTTTTCGTTGAGGTGGTTAACCATCGCCGCCAGCGTGGTGCTCTTGCCCGAGCCGGTGGGCCCGGTCACCAGCACCAGACCGCGCGGGCGCAGCGCCAGCTCGGCAAAGACCTTGGGCGCGTTCAGCTGCTCCAGCGTCAGGATCTTGCTCGGGATGGTGCGGAACACCGCGCCGGCGCCGCGGTTCTGGTTGAAGGCGTTGACACGGAAGCGCGCCAGGCCCTGGATCTCGAAGCTGAAGTCACATTCCAGCGTGTCTTCGTAGTGCTTGCGCTGGCCGTCGTTCATGATGTCGTACACCATGGCGTGGACCTGCTTGTGGTCCAGCGGCTCGATGTTGATGCGCCGCACGTCGCCATGCACGCGGATCATCGGCGGCAACCCGGCCGACAGGTGCAGGTCGGAGGCCTTGTTCTTGACCGAAAAGGCCAGCAGTTGCGTGATGTCCATGGGTGGGGTACGCCCCGCGAGGGGATAAGCTCAGGGCATTATGTCGAGCATCGAAGCGAACTTACAACAAGTGCGGCAGCGCATCACACGCTCCTGCCACGACGCGGGTCGGCCCGCGCAAAGCGTCACGTTGTTGGCGGTGACCAAGACCTTCGGCGCAACACAGGTGCGCCGCGCCCATGCCGCCGGACAGTGCGATTTCGGTGAGAACTATGTTCAGGAGGCGCTGGTCAAGATCGACGCACTGGCCGATCTGCGCGCTGCGCTGCGATGGCACCTGATCGGCCCGCTGCAGAGCAACAAGACCCGGGTCGTGGCTGAAGCCTTCGACTGGGTGCACAGCGTCGAGCGGCTGAAGATCGCGCAGCGCCTGGCCGAGCAACGGCCTGTCGCACTGGCGCCGCTGCAGCTGTGCCTGCAGGTCAACATCAGCGGCGAAGCCAGCAAGAGCGGGCTGCCGCCGGGCGAGGTCGCAGCGGTGGCGCAGGCAGTGGCCGCGCTGCCGCGCGAGCGGGTTCGATTGCGCGGGTTGATGGCCATTCCCGAGCCGGCCGACAGCTTTGAGGCGCAGCGCGTGCCACACCGCGCCCTGCGCGAGTTGCTGGCTGCGCTGAACGACGGCGGCCTGGGTCTGGACACGCTGTCGATGGGCATGAGCGCTGACCTGGAAGCCGCAGTGGCCGAAGGCGCCACCGTCGTGCGCATCGGCACCGCCATTTTTGGCGCGCGCGCCTAGTTCAAATACATGCCCAGGTAGCGCCGGCCGCGACTGACCGCCGCTGCGTCGGTGCAGACCTCGAACCATTCCACCAGCTTCAGCCGCGCCTTCTCGCGCCACTCGGCCTTGTCGCGCAGCACCACCTCAAGCAGCTGATCGAAGGCGGCGTCGAAGTCGCCTTCGTAGACCTGCAGTGCGGCCAGCGCGAATCGGGCCTCGAAGTCCTTGGGATTGGCCGCAATGCGCGCGGCCAGTGCCTTCGGGTCGCCCTCAGGCCGGTTCTTTGCCAGCTCGATGCGCTTGAGCAGCGCGGCATGGCGGTCATTGCGCTGGGCCTCGGGCATGCGCTCGAGCAACCCGGTGGCGTCGTCGAAGGCGCCGCGGTCGACCCAGCGTGCCGCCAGGTCCAGCGCGACCTCGGTATTGCCGGGCTCCAGCGACAGCGCGTCCTGCAGCATGGCCTCGGCCACGGCCGGGTCGGCCTCGGCTGCCGCGTCCAGGCGCAGCGCCTCGGCCTCGGACACCTGCTCGCCGATGTGCTTGTCGAGGAAGGCGCGTACCTGCCCCTCGGGCAGCGCGCCCATGAACTGGTCCACCGGCCGGCCGCCGACGAACAGTACCACCAGCGGAATGCTGCGAATTTGCAGCGCGGCCGAGATCTGCGGCGCCTCGTCGGTGTTGAGCTTGGCCAGCACGAAGCGGCCGCCGTACTCGCGCGCCAGCTTCTCCAGAATCGGCTTCAGGTTGCGGCAGGGGCCGCACCACGGCGCCCAGCAGTCCAACAGCACCGGCACGTCGAGCGAGCGCTCGAGTACGGTCTGGCGAAAATCGGCCTCAGTAACGTCGAAGGACAGGTCGGGGGCGGCGGAAGGAGAGTTCATGGCTTGCAGATCGGGTCGATCGTGTCGGTTGCAAGCCGTCCCGGACGGCA
>Ga0316603_10000855_pt1 | contig 15661 bp, 14 predicted proteins | sample OWC_soil_day10_n_FD_207649 | JGI IMG/M metagenome (GOLD analysis project Ga0316603, IMG submission 207649) | Wetland soil microbial communities from Old Woman Creek delta, Ohio, United States - OWC_soil_day10_noCT | ecosystem: Environmental > Terrestrial > Soil > Wetlands | place: USA: Ohio... | reverse complement strand
CGTCTCGCTGCTCGGGAGATTCAACCGGAACAAGCTGTTGTACAAATTGAAGATCAAGCCCTTATATGCCGCCTCGCAGTTCTCTGACCGCGTTCTTGGCAATGTTCGAAGGGAAAGTCTGGAGAGGGGCCTGATCGAAATCGAAAAGAACCGGTTGATCGAATGGTAGCAAGGTGGAGTGAATATTTTCCCATTCATGATGCATGTGTCCGGCCGGAGTGAGCAAAGGGGATGAAACCTTAAGGCCGGGTGAGTCACGGAACCCGATGAAGGTCCGAGATTTTCCCGGGTGGTTCCCCTAAATAATTGAATCACTTCCCAACCCCTCCCTTACACAAAGAAAAAAGATTGACAACACAGGAAAGTGCTGTTAATGAGTAATATAATTATACGTATACAGGTGGAAAATAGTGATCAGAAATGCGCTTAATACGGTGATCCCTTCCAAGACGCGGGTCGGTATCCTTGTGAAACTATTCCTGAATCCTGGATTCAAGGCCTACCTGCGGGAATTGGCCTCGGAATTCGAGGTTTCGACCAACGCCGTGCGCGTGGAACTCAATCACCTGACGGAACACAAGATCCTGAAGTCCGAGCGCAGCGGCCGGAATGTCTACTACCAGGCGAACACCGACCATCCACTGTTCCCGGAACTCTTCTCGATGGTCCGCAAGATCACCGGTATTGATGAGTTGGTCAGGTCCGTGGTAGACCGTTTGGGGAACCTGGAGGCGGCCTACCTGGTGGGCGATTACGCCCGCGGCATGGACACCGGTATCATAGACGTCGTGCTGGTGGGGGATATCGACAAGGTCCAACTCGACGATTTTGTGAAGAAGACCGGCGTGTTTATCCAAAGGAAGATTCGGTCCCTTGTCCTGAACAGCGAGGATTTCGAGCGGTTGAGGGGCAAGAAGAGCCTCGACCCGATCGTCAGACTGTGGGGCAAGGGGGGGGGAATTCCTACTCCGAGTAGAGATTTGGAAAAAGAACGGACCAGGTAAGGGAACGATATGGCCGACACGCATCAGGCAGCGGAAATTACCCCGGTGTTCGACCTCGTGATCGAGCCGGGACGGGGATTCGGGCGGTACTGGGGCGATCTGTGGCGGTACAGGGAGCTGTTCTACTTCCTCGCATGGCGGGACATCCTGGTGCGGTACAAGCAGACCGCCATCGGGGTGGCATGGGCCATCCTCCGTCCTTTCCTGACCATGGTCGTCTTCACCTTAGTGTTTGGACGGCTGGCGAAGTTTCCGTCCGACGGCGCGCCGTACCCCATCCTGGTCTTCGCGGCCATGCTCCCGTGGCAGCTCTTCTCCAACGCCCTGCAGGAGAGTTCGAACTCCCTTATCGGGAACTCGGCGCTCATCTCCAAGATCTATTTTCCGCGGCTGATCGTGCCGGCCAGCTCGGTGGCCGTGAGCCTCGTCGATTTCTTGATCTCTTTCGGCATCCTTGTCGGGCTGATGGTCTGGTACGGGTTCGTCCCTGGCTGGCGCGTCCTGTTTCTCCCCTTCTTTATCCTGCTGGTGCTCCTCCTGTCCCTGGGAGCGGGCTTCTGGTTCTCGGCCATAAACGTCAAGTACCGCGACTTCCGTTATGTGGTGCCGTTCGTGGTCCAGTTTGGGCTTTACGTGTCGCCAGTCGGGTTTTCCAGCAGCGTGGTCCCGGATTCGTGGCGTCTGCTCTATTCGCTCAATCCCATGGTCGGGGTCATCGACGGATTCCGGTGGGCGCTGATCGGGGAGTCCCCTCGACTCTACATGCCGGGATTCCTCGCTTCCATCGGCCTGACGGCCGCCCTCTGCTTGTACGGTCTGGTCTACTTCCGCCGGACCGAACGATACTTCGCGGACATCATCTGAGGCGGCGATGGCTACGGTGATCCAGGTCGAGAACCTCTCGAAAAGTTACCAGATCGGGCATCAATCCCGCGAGCCCTATCTCGCTCTCCGGGACGTCATGGTCGAAACCGTGAAAAATGCCGGCCGGCGGATCGTCCACCCGATGAAGACCGGATCCCGGGGCGACAGCGTCGAGGAGATCTGGGCCCTGAAGGATGTTTCGTTCGAGGTGAAGCAGGGGGATCGGGTCGGCATCATCGGCCGGAACGGGGCGGGCAAGTCCACGTTGCTGAAGATCCTCAGCCGCATCACGGAACCGACTAGTGGGCGGGTGCGGATCAAGGGGCGGGTGGGGAGCCTGCTGGAAGTCGGAACGGGATTCCACCCAGAACTGACCGGACGGGAGAACATCTTCCTGAACGGCGCCATACTCGGGATGACGAAGGCGGAGATCAAGAGGAAATTCGACGAAATCGTGGATTTCGCGGAGATCGAGAAGTTCCTGGACACTCCCGTGAAGCGGTATTCGTCCGGAATGTATGTACGTTTGGCATTTTCTGTGGCCGCGCACCTCGAACCGGAAATTCTTGTCGTGGATGAGGTATTAGCAGTCGGGGATGCGCTATTTCAAAAAAAATGCATTGAAAGGATGGAGAGAATTGCATCTGCAGGGATAACAATATTTCTGGTAAGCCATAACATGTCAACCATATTGGGCCTTAGCAGTAAATGTTTACTACTTTCTGATGGTAAATTGGAGATAATTGGTGATGTCAGAGACGTAGTGATGACATACCAAAATAAATACATTGTTGGGGTTAGTGGACAGTTAGACTTAAAATCCGCTATTCATTATGGTAGTGGAAGAGGAAAGTTTACATACATTGAAATGAACCAATGTGATAAAGATGGAAAATCTGTTTATTTTCCCGAAACCGGGTGCGATTTGCATTTTAAGGTAAATATAGAGGCGCACTCATATATAAGGGATGCAAACGTTGGATTAACAATATATGATGAGCTTGGGAATAGGATAATAGATGCAAATACAATAACAAAAGGCGAGTTACTGAATCTTGGTGCAGGACAAAAGGCTTCGGTGAATTTTGTTTTGAAAAATGTGCTATTGAAACCTGGTTTATATACTGTTGGACTTTGGATAGGTATCGCGAACCAAGAAGATATAGATGGTGTTCGTTATGCAACTTCCTTCAAATTTGAAGGAAGGCGTGAAGATTTTTTGTATTCCAAACCATTCCCAGGGGTTTACACATGTGATTATTATCACACGATAGAATTATATGCTTAATTATAATTGTACTAACAATGAGTGCGATCTTTATGTATGTCCAATATGCGGGACCAAATTAATAGATGTTGGAATAAAATATAAGACAGAAGAGTTATTTAAATTTTGGAATGATGTTGTGTTCTCTGGAAAAACCAAGGAGGAGCATTATAAACAAGCAAATCACACTTCTTTGTATAAGTGTACCGATTGCGATTTGGAAATATTTTTCCCGCAAATCATTGGGTCGCCCAATTTTTATTTGGAATTACAGAAGTATATTTATCCATTCTATACCGATAAATGGGAATTTGAAGTTGCAAAAAATGATGTAAAAAGAAACGACAAGGTCATCGATATCGGTTGTGGACAGGGAATATTTTTAAAGAAAATCAACGGGATAGTGAGTCGAGCTGTCGGCATTGAATACAATCAACAGGCATTGAATATCGCAAGAGAAAATGGTCTGGAGGTTTATGGAGACGAAGAAGATTTGTCTCATTTGCGAGGCAGAATAGATATTATATTTTGTTTTCACGTTCTGGAACACGTTAAAGATCCGGTAGAATTCATGAAGTATTTATGTGTATTCCTGGTAGATGGCGGGAGAATTGGAATATCTGTACCTAATATGGATGGACCTATTAAATATACGGATCCAAATAAATGGAATATACCACCCCATCATGCTACTAGATGGAATATTAAGAGCGTTAGAAAAATCGCATTTAAATTAGGATTAAAAATTGAAAGTATAAAATACGAACCACTAAGTTATGGGAGCAGTGATTATTATTTTGTGCATTGGGTTAATAAAAAAATTAGGTTTAGTAAGGCAATTCGAATTGTAATGTCGAAAATGTTAATGGGATTATTTTGGATATTGTTTTGGATTTGCGGGGCATTTAATAAAAAATATATCAATATGTTGCGTGGGCAATCAATGTATATTTTGTTAAAAAAATCATGATAGTATTATACATTTAATACTAATTATGATCAATGGTTTCCTGATATGAATACATTCTTTTGTCCTGACCACTTTGGGCGTCTTGAGGAAAAAGATGATTGTCTTGTCTGCAAGGCAGGGTGTAAATATCCTGTAGTAATGAACATACCTCGTTTTGTTATAAATGATAATTATGCATCTTCCTTTGGATTGCAATGGAAAATATTTTGTAAAACCCAACTTGATTCTTATACCGGCGTCCCGATATCCAGAAATCGTCTTACCCGGTTATTAGGCAGGGATGGACTTGAAATATTAAAGGGGAAAAAAGTACTTGAAGTTGGGTGTGGGGCAGGTCGCTTCAGTGAGGTGATTTTGGAATCCGGCGCGGATCTGTACGCGGTGGACCTGTCCGAAGCCGTCGAAGCCAATTACGGGAACTGCCGCAAATACCCGAACTATCAAGTATGTCAGGCGGATCTCATGAAGCTTCCGTTTCCCCCGGGACAGTTCGACATCGTCATCTGCATCGGCGTCGTCCAGCATACTCCGGATCCTGAAAAGACCATGTCCTCGCTCTGCTCCCATGTAAAATCCGGTGGGATGCTGGTACTGGACCATTATTCGCACGACTACCCCGTGACGTTCTCCCGGCGCGCCCTGCGGGCCATTCTGGTCCGGTTATCGAGCGGATTCGCGTATCGCGTCAGCAGGGCCGTGACGACATTTCTGTGGCCGGTTCATAGATTATTTTGGAAAGTCCGGGATCTGCCCGTTCTCGGGAAGGTTCGCTACGTTTTCCTTCGACTGTCACCCGTAGTCGATTATCACGACGCCTATCTTGCCCTTGGTCCGAAGTTGTTGAAGGAATGGGCCATACTGGACACGCACGACACGTTGACCGATGTCCACAAGCATTTGCGAAGCGCTGAGGATATCGCGGGTCATCTTCAACGTTGCGGAATGGTAGGCATCCAGACGGCATATGCCGGCAACGGAGTCGAGGCCCGCGCGTGGAAACCGGTGGTGTCCACGGATACCGGCAAGGAAGCAGATTCCGAGGAGCGGTCGTAGTGTGCGGAATATGCGGAATTCTCGGGAACGCTCCATTTCATGGCGTCGAAGGCATGGTCTCCTCCATGCGGCACCGGGGGCCTGACGATGCCGGAATCTTGCGGGAAGACGGGATAACGCTCGGCATGGCGAGGTTGGCCATCATCGACACCACCCTCGCTGGCCACCAGCCAATGTCCAGCCCGGATGGTTCGATCCATATCGTCTACAACGGTGAAACCTATAATTTCCAATACGAACGCGAGATCCTGCAAAAGAAAGGGTACAGCTTCACCTCGGCATCGGACACGGAAGTGGTCCTTCGGATGTATCAGCACTACGGTGATGATTTCCTCAGGAGAATGCGGGGTATGTTCGCCCTGGCCCTCTACGACAGAAAAAATGGCCAGGGGAAGGAACGATTGGTTCTGGCAAGGGACCAGATCGGCATCAAGCCCCTTCTGTACACCCGTGCGGGTTCCCGGTTCCTTTTCGCCTCGGAGATCAAATCGCTGCTCGCAAGCGGAATTGTGGAGAGGAACATCGATCCCGAGGCATTGCGGCTGCTATTAACTCACGGCTCGATCCCGCAACCGTTGACGATCCTGGCAGGGGTGAAGATGCTCCTTCCGGGGCATCGACTGATCATGGAGGGAGGAGTCGAACGGATCGAGCGGTATTGGAAGCTGGAAACCGACAGAAGGGAGGACCTGAGGAACCGACCGTATGAAGACCTTGTCCAGGAGGTCCGTTCTGCCCTGGAGGAGAGCGTTCGATTACAGATGATCAGCGACGTGCCATTGGGCGCTTTCTTGAGCGGCGGTGTGGACTCCTCCCTGCTGGTTGCGCTGATGTCCCGAATTAGTACGCACAAGGTGAGGACCTTCTCCGTCGGATTCGGCGCGGAAGGGGCCCACATTGACGAGACGGACGATGCGGAGCGGGTCGCAAGGTTCATCGGCACGGACCACCGGAGGGTCCTCGTCACCGGCAACGATGTACGGGACAGGATCACCCACATCGCGTCCTCCCTCGACCAACCCTCGGTCGACGGGGTGAACTCCTACTTCGTGTCCATGGCTGCCCGGCAGGACGTGACAGTCGCGATTTCCGGGACGGGCGGAGACGAATTGTTCGCCGGGTATCCTTGGTTTCTTACGATGTCCGCCACTTATGAAAACGACCGGTTGCACCCCAGGATGGCTTCGCTGAAAAGAGCGTTGGGTTCCTTGTGCCAAAGGAGTCAATTCGATTCATGGATCGACAGCCCGGCAGGAAGCGCAATCGAGAGGGGACGTTCCATTACTGGTTTTGTGTCTAGGTACGCACGGTGTTACCAGATCTTCGGGACGCGCGAGGCCGCGAAAATCCTCTCACACGACCTGAGAAAAGTCGTCCGGATAGGCCGCGAGCCGGCGATGGACATCCTTGGCGACGAACTTCCGGGAGCAAAGCCGGTCGAGAGGGTCACCGCTTTGTGCCTTCGCGGCTACACGCAGAACCAGCTGCTCCGGGATATCGACGCGGTCTCCATGGCTCACTCTCTTGAGGTGCGTGTTCCTTTCCTCGATCCTGCGCTGGTCGACCTGGCTCTATCCCTTCCATCCAATGCGAAACTCGGGGATCCGCCGCATCGAAAGTCCCCTGAAACGGGAAACTACAGGGAAACAGGTGCCAAGAAGATCTTGATCGATGCCGGGAAGGGACTCTTGCCGGAAGGGATTGATCTGCAGGAGAAACGCGGATTCGGAATGCCGATGTCAACCTGGCTTATCGGACCATTACGAGACATATTGGAGGATACATTATCAAGCCAGGCCATCAAAAATCGGGGTTTTTTCAATGAAATATCAGTATTAAGAATGAAGGATAGGTATCTGAAAGGGGGGGAGGGATGGGCGAGGCCTTGGCTATTGATGATAACGGAGTTGTGGTGCAGGGAGGTTTTAAATAATAATAAATAGTTGCCAGATTAGTATGTATTTATTACTTGTCGTAAATTGTTGGTATTATTTTGGTATAGTGCTTTATAAAATATCGATTGGATCGGTTAAGCCATGAAAGATTATTTTCCGGGACGTCCAAAAATACTTTTTGTTTGCTTGATCACAAGCACTCATACACACTCTTGGTTGTCCTTGCTTAAAAATATGAATATAAATGTGAGAGCGTATGCTGTTGATGGTGTTATCCCGAATTATTTTAATTTACCGCCGCATTTGTTAACCGAAAATTATTTATATCGTTTTGCTGATAAGGATTATTATTGGAATAAATTGGGAATTATTATGCGGGGATCGGCGATACTTTTTGGTAAGGATATTTATTCCTTGGATAATATCTTGTTGGCAAGAGCCGTAAGAGCTTGGAAACCCGATATTGTACATACCTTAGGCCTCGAACCAGCTTCGTATGTATATTTGAAGGTTAGGGATATATTAGGGCCAAAACATAAAGCAAAATGGATTGTTACAGCGCGGGGAGGCCCTGAACTAACAATTAAATCAAAAATTCCAGAGGTAGCAGAAAAAATTTCGAATGTATTAAGGGCATGCGATCAGTTTATTGCGGACAACCAGCATAACTATAATTTAGCCATGAATCTTGGTCTTGAGAAACATAAAGTATGCTCTCTTGGAGTAGTGCCTGGGACAGGCGGAATTGATATTGACAGTATAATATCAAAAGCCGATATTTTGCCGTCGAAGAAAAAAAGGATTATTTTGTGGCCAAAAGCTTATGAATGTCCTGCGTCCAAGGCATTACCTGTATTTGAGGCGCTGACTTTATGTTGGGATCGCATTAGACCCTGTGAAATATATATGACCGCAATGACTCAGGAAACGATGATGTGGTTTATGAATTTGCCTGAACATATTAGAAAGTCCTGCCATATTAGTGATAGAATTCCAAGAAGTGATTTGCTGGAAATAATGCTGCGTTCCAGAGTATTGTTGGCTCCATCTTTAACGGATGGAATTCCGAATGTTTTATACGAGGCGATGGCTTCATGTGTATTCCCGATTGTTTCTCCTATTGATACGGTACAGGGTGTAGTATCAGAGGAAGATAACGTTCTATTTGCACGGAATTTGTATCCAAATGAAATAAGCATCGCGCTGATAAGGGCTATGAATGATGACGTATTAGTTGATTCTGCGGCAAAAAGAAATATTGAACTCGTGAAATCAATTGCTAATAAAAATATAATTTCTAATAATATTTTTAATAATTATATTAACTTAATTAAATAATATGAATATGTATAATGTATGCATCTATAGAATCATATGATATGTGTAAGAGTTTAATATCTTGCGATGTTATTAATAAATTTTATGTGAAATAAGATATGGGAATATCTAAGGGAAATGCAAGACTGATTATGCAAGAGGGATCGGTGAGGCCGTATTCCGGCTCCATTCTCGAAATAGGAGTACAAGACGTTGTTCTTACCGACCACGAATTTATATCTATTTTGAAATCATATGGATACAATGCTCCGGTTTTTGAAGTCGCATTGTCACAAAACGAACAATTAAAAGCGAAAAAATTTATTTCAGATCAATATTTTTTCAAGTCTCTGGGATTTGAAAATATTGTCTCCTTAGATTATTCAAATTTCGAGGGATGCAATGTCGTATATGATATGAATTTAGGTAAACCTCCATATGAATTAATCGACCAATTCAATGTTATAATTGATGGTGGAACAATGGAGCATGTATTCAATACTCAAAATTTTTTAAAAAATATTCATTTAATGTGCAAGGTGGGTGGAAGGATAATTCATTTGTCTCCCTCTTCAAATCAAATAAATCATGGATTTTATTCTTTTTCTCCCACGTTTTTCCTTGATTACTATCAAGAAAATAATTATATAATAAGAAAATGTTTACTATTGCGACATTACCTTGACAGGTCTTATTATATAGATATGCTGCAGGAAGGTGGTAATATCATAGCGGAACTTATAGCTTCTAAACATGTGTATTACAATTATGTGGTAGTGGAAAAAACAAACAATTCAACATATGACAAAATACCCATACAAAATGTATACAAAACAATCTGGGGAAAACAGAGCAATAATACACAAAATGGGAATGATGAAAGTACCTCTCATGGTTATTGCATTGAAGAAAAGTTAAGAGATGCTTTAAAAATGGCTGGATTGTATAATATTGTACTGAAATTCTATTCAAGCATTGTCGAAATTCCAATAATTAAAAAATACATTTATATCAAGAAAAATAAAATACGGTGGAATCGTGTTTAAACAGTTTATATAAAGATAAGAACGTAAAAGATTTACATTGTAAAAGATTCCAAAGAAGTATAATTATTCTAAACGCGAAATCGAGTTTTTATTCGAGAATGAATCGTTCGCGGTCCAGATGTTGGGGATCCATTAAATCTCGAGGGAGCGAATTGGGAGGAAAGAAGATCCTGGTGCTCGGCGGTGAAGGGATGCTGGGACACAAGATGTTTCAGACACTTCGGTCCAGATACCCTGTTACGATCTGCACTATCGCCCGATCCTTGGCTGAACCCTTCTATCGGAAGATTCCACTCTATTGCACAGGGAATGTGGTAGACCAGGTTGACGCGATGGATTTCGGTACGATTCACCGAACCTTGGGGAAGCACCGCCCCGACTGGATCATCAACTGTATCGGGGTCATCAAGCAACGGGAGGAGGCGAAGGCCGCCATCCCGAGCATCACGCTGAATTCCCTGCTTCCCCACAAACTGGCGGAGTTCGCCGGAGAATGGGGAGGCAGAGTGATCCACTTCAGCACCGATTGCGTTTTCAGCGGAAGGCAGGGAAACTACACCGAAGAATCCCCGTCCGACGCGGAGGACCTTTACGGGAAATCTAAATTTCTTGGCGAGGTGACGACAGGGAATGCCCTAACCCTGAGGACTTCGATCATCGGTCGGGAACTGGCGCACTTCCGTTCCCTGTTGGAATGGTTTCTTTCGCAGAACGGGAAGGCAGTCCGGGGATTCCGGCGGGTCATATATTCCGGGGTAACGACAAACTATCTGGCGCAGCTGGTCGGCGATCTCATCACCGATCACCCGTCCCTGTCGGGACTGTACCAGGTTACCAGTCCTCCGGTTTCCAAGTACGAACTGTTGAGCATGATCCGGGAATCATTCGGTCTGAAAATCGAAATCGTTTCCGATGACCGGGAAGTCTCCGACCGAAGCATGATCGGGGAAAAATTTCGGAAGGCGACGGGATATCCGTGGCCCGAGTGGCCGGCGTTGTTGAAACAACTGGCAGACGATCCCACACCCTACGGGGATTGGAGATGAACATGGCCTCGAGGATCTTCGATGGAAAGAGGTTGTTGATTACCGGGGGCACCGGCTCGCTGGGCAAGGTGCTGGTCCAGAGGATTCTCTCCGGGGAGATGGGCGACCCCGCCAACGTGATCGTTTTTTCCCGGGATGAGGCCAAGCAGTACTTCATGCGGATCGGGTATGAGAGCAAGGTTGCGGCCACCGACGAGGTCATTTACCGGAATTTCCAGAGGAAGCTGCAGTTCTGGATCGGCGACATCCGGGATCCCGACAGCGTGGCGTCCGCCCTCCGGAACGTGGATGTCGTCATCAACGCCGCAGCCATGAAGCAGGTACCGACCTGCGAGTATTACCCCTACGAGGCGGTCCGGACCAACATCGATGGGGCGGAGAACATCGTCCGTGCCATCCAGAAACACAACCTTAAGATTGAGACCGTGGTCGGTGTTTCCACGGACAAGGCATGCAAGCCGGTCAACGTCATGGGGATGACGAAAGCGCTCCAGGAGCGGATCTTTATCCAGGGGAACATGCGATGCCAGAATACCCGCTTCGTGTGTGTCCGGTACGGGAACGTGCTCGCTTCCCGGGGATCGGTGATCCCGCTGTTCCACAGCCAGATACGCAGCGGGGGGCCGGTTACCATCACGACGCCGGAGATGACCCGTTTCCTCCTGAGTCTGCACGACGCGGTGGACACCATCTTCGCCGCCGTTTCCTCCGGATTGCCCGGGGAAACCTACATTCCCCGGGTTCCGTCCTCCAGGATTGTTGATGTGGCAAAGGTGCTTATTGACGGCCGTCCGATCGAAACGGTCGTAACTGGCATCCGCCCCGGAGAAAAGATCCACGAGATCCTGATCAACGAGGAAGAGGCCTCTCGCACGGCGGACCGGGGGAAGTGGTACGCGATCTTGCCGATACTTCCCGAGATTCGCGGGGAGGGCGCCGGCCCTGGCTGTCTGAAGAAAGAATACAGTTCGATGGACGACATCATGGAACTGGAGGAAACCCGCCAATTGCTGAAAACCCGGCGCCTGATGTTGGAGGACGTAGAATCGCTGGAAAGCGAGCTGCTCCGATGAAGGTCATGACGATCCTGGGCACCCGCCCGGAAATCATCAAGCTCAGCCGGGTGATAGGGGAGCTGGACCGGCATACGGACCACGTGCTGGTCCACACCGGGCAGAACTACGACTACGAGCTGAACGAGATCTTCTTCCGGGACCTCGGGATCCGCAGGCCGGACCACTTTCTGGAGGTCGCGGGGGGGACACTGGCGGAGACCATCGGAAACGTGATCATCCGTGCCGACGCGATAATGGAGAGGGAGAAACCGGACGCCTTCCTGATCCTCGGGGACACGAACAGCTGCCTCTCCGCGATCCCGGCCAAGCGGCGGAAGATCCCGGTCTTCCACATGGAGGCCGGGAACCGCTGCTTCGACCAGCGTGTGCCGGAGGAGGTCAACCGGAAGATCGTCGACCACGTGAGCGATATCAACCTCACGTATACAGAGCACGCACGGCGGTACCTTCTCCGGGAAGGGCTGCGTCCGGAAACCGTGATCAAGACCGGTTCACCGATGCGGGAGGTGATCGAATATTTTCGGCCCGGGATCGACGGTTCGGACGTTCTTTTCAGGCTGGATCTCTCTCCCGCTGAATATTACCTCGTCAGCGCCCACCGGGAGGAGAACGTGGACGACGAGCTGAATTTCGGGGACCTGATCAGAACCCTGAAGGCACTTGCCGAAACGGAGGGAAAATCCGTCGTTGTGTCGACGCACCCGCGGACCCGGAAGCGTCTCGAGGAACGGGGCATCGCGATGGAGGATCCCCGGATCCGGTTCCTGAAGCCGTTGGGATTCTTCGACTACGTAAAGCTCCAACAGCATGCCCGGTGCGTGATTTCCGACAGCGGGACGATCACGGAAGAGTCTTCCATTCTGAACTTCCCGGCGGTGACCATACGCCAGGCCCATGAGCGCCCCGAAGGGATGGACGAGGGGACCCTCGTCATGTGCGGACTGAAGCCGGAAAACGTCCTGAATGCTGTTGGGGTGGTCGTCACACAAGCCCGGGATGAGAATTCCCCGTTCCGGCTGGTCCCGGACTATGAGCCCAGGAACATTTCGAAAAAGGTGGTACGGATCATCCTGAGCTACGTTGAGTACGTCAACCGCACAGTCTGGTTTCGGTTCTCTTGAACCTGCGGGAATATTCTCCGAAGATCCTCGTCATCACAGTTTGGGCGCCCCCGATGATCGGCGGCCCGAAGAACCTGTACAACCTGTTCTCCCAGTTTCCCCGGGATTCTTACGTCATCTTGACCTCCGCAAACGCGATCGATCCGCTTTCCGCCGCGACAGGCTTCTGGCTTCCGGGGAAATATGTATATTTCGATCGAAAGGAAGGGGATAGGTCATCTGCAGAGGAATCATCGGCAGGAGAGAGAGACCGGGTGTCCATCAAAGGACGAATGTGCATCTTGATCCAGCGTATCCCTTATATTGGGAATGTGCTTCTTGATGCCATGTCCTTTCTTCTGAATCTCCCGAGGATCTTACGATTGGCCAGAAAGGTGATCCGCGAGGAGAGGATCACCCGTCTCCTTGGGATATCCGACGGGGGGTTAGCCCTTCTCGGCACGTATCTGGTCCATAAAATATCAGGCCTTTCCTACTCCCTGTACCTGTTTGATCTGTATCGGGGAAACCACCTAACCTGTTTCACCCGGGCCGTTGCACGCATTCTCGAACCACGGCTGATCAAGAACGCGGAGGTGGTTATCGTCACGAACGAGGTAACGGGGGAGTATCTTCGCCGACGGTATGGAGATTCGTTCCGACTGGAAATCGTGCGCAACTCTGCCTTTCCCGAGGATTTTGAAAATCTCCGGATTCCCGCTTCCGGGAGATCTCCTCGCAAAATCTTGTTCACCGGAAATGTCTATTGGGCCCAGGAAGGAGCCGTGCTGAACATGATTTATGCGATGGATCTCCTGAGGGATCTTCCGGTGGAATTCGACCTGTATTGTCCCCAGTCTACGGGTTTGATCCGGAACGCTGTTATCGGAAGACCAAATGTACGGTTGACATCGGCCCCTCAGTCGGAGATGCCCCGTGTGCAATCGGAAGCCGACTTGCTCTTTCTTCCCTTCGCCTGGGGGACCGACGCTCCCGACATCATCGCGACGGCCTCGCCGGGGAAGTTGACCGATTACCTTGCATCCGGAAGGCCGATGCTCGTTCATGCGCCGGATTTCTCCTATGTTGCGCGGTATACGCAGGAGCATGCGGTCGGGATCGTGGTCGACCGGAATGACATAGATGTCCTTGCCGGCGCCGTCCGGGAGTTCCTGCAGGACCCGGATTGTGGAAACAGGTACGTTGAAAATGCCTTAAATGTTTTCAAGACACGCCACGATGCCCGGGAAAACGCGAAAATGCTTTGGGGATATCTCGGGGGGAACGTCGACGGTCTGTCGAGTGAACCGGGAACTCCGGCATCCGAAATCCGCTGAGCGATGAATCGTAACACTATTCATCTGGTTTCCGCCCCTGCCGGTTTTTCATCAACGCGATCTCCTGCGCCATCTTTTTGTTCATCATGTGGAGCTTCGAGATGGCGATCGAGAAGTGGATGAGGATCAGCAGGATGAAGAGGATGCCGATCAGGAAGAGGAACGACGGCGGGTAGGCGATCCCCGCCGCGTGGGCGATCGAGATCAGCCAGCTCTGCTTGAGCGACAGGGCCAGGATGAGCGCGCTGCCGGCCAGCCACAGGATCGAGTACTCCTCCCGCAGTTTCCGACGCCGCACCATCTCCAATGTGTAGAGGAGGAGGGCGGAGGAGGCGCAGATCGAAAATAGCGTTACCCTGCTCACCCGAATCTCCGCAGGCAGTTGATGAGGTAGGAGAGCGTCACCTTCACCATATAGTACACCGCCCGGTAGGTGGTGATCGACGATTTCCCCTCCGTCCGTTCGTACATCCGCACCGGCACCTCGACCGCCCGGCTTTTCAGGTGGTGCATCAGGATGTATGCGTCCACTTCCGGGTAGTCGGACGGGTAATGGTGCGAATAAAACTCGATCAGCCGACGGTTGATCGCGAAGAAGCCCGAGGTCGGGTCGGTCACGCGGTACCCGGTGGTGAGGTTGACGAGAAGGCGGAAGAAGCCGATGCCGAAGATGCGCGGGAGGCTGCCTCGGTACCCCGCCTCCCCGAGGAACCGGGAGCCGATGACCGCATCCGCCCGCCCCGCAAGGATCGGCTCCAGCACCTTGGGGATGTCCTCGACCTCGTGCTGCCCGTCCCCGTCGATCCGCACGACGGCATCGTAACCGCGGTCCCTCGCGTACAGGAACGCGGTTTGCACCGCGCCGCCGATCCCGAGGTTGCACGGGAGGTCCAGGACGGTCGCCCCCGCGCCCCTCGCTGCGACGGACGTTCCATCCGTCGACCCGTCGTTCACGACGAGTACTTCGTAGGGGAACCGCTCCCGGAGCGAACGGACCAGTCCCCCGATCGACCGCTCCTCCTGGTAGGCAGGGAGGGCGACCAGGATGCGTGGGGGAGTTCCTTCCATTCCGGGATTCATACCATGATTTTATACTGTTGGTACAATAGAGACATGGTGCTCCGGAACGGGACGACCCCGGGGATTCCCGGTTGAAGACGACGCGAACGCTTCGGCGTATATCGCAATGGTCGGTGTTCCTCCTCTTCGTGTTCCTCTTCCTGAATACGGAGTACAAGGACAACGACGTCCTTCCGTACGCGGTCAACCTGTTTCTCCGGCTCGATCCCCTGATGGCGGGGGCAGCCACCCTTGCGGGGCGGGCGCTCATCGGACTGGTCTGGCCCGCGCTGGTCGTCGCGCTCCTCACGGTCGCGCTGGGCCGCTTCTTCTGCGGATGGTTCTGCCCGCTCGGCGCCGTGATCGACGCCGCGGGGGCGACCGTCTTCCGGAAGGCCCGAAGGAAGGACGCTGTCCCGGCCTCCTGGAGGAGGTACAAGTTCCTAATCCTCTTCTTCCTCGCCGCCTCCTCGCTGTTCACGCTTCAATGGGTCTTCCTCTTCGACCCGATCAGCATCCTCATCCGGACCTTCACCGTGTCCGTCTACCCCGCGCTGAACCTTGTGATCCACCGGATCTTCGACGGTCTCTACCGGGCGCCCGGGCCGATCCCCGGGATCTCGGAAC
>Ga0316603_10000854_pt1 | contig 15668 bp, 17 predicted proteins | sample OWC_soil_day10_n_FD_207649 | JGI IMG/M metagenome (GOLD analysis project Ga0316603, IMG submission 207649) | Wetland soil microbial communities from Old Woman Creek delta, Ohio, United States - OWC_soil_day10_noCT | ecosystem: Environmental > Terrestrial > Soil > Wetlands | place: USA: Ohio... | reverse complement strand
TTAAAGGCCGATTCGACCCATCGCTCACGAGATAGTATCCCAACTCCCCCTTAGAGGCCTCCACGCTTACATAGACCTCACCTTTGGGCGGCTGGAAACCCTCCGAGGCAATCTTAAATTGCCGAATCAAGGCATCGATATCTTTGAGGACGTTGTCCTTGGGTGGAAGGGCAACCCAGGGATTGTCTGAGAGGATCGGACCTTTGGGCAACCGCTCCAATGCCTGCTCCACAATGGCATTCGACCATTCCATCTCTCTCAAACGCACGATGTACCGATCGTAGACATCCCCGACCGAGCCAATAGGAATTTCAAAATCGAACTCTTCATAACTCGAATAAGGAAAGGCCTTTCTCACATCGTATTTGACTCCAGAGCCACGCAGGCTTGGCCCGGTCATTCCCCAGTTGATTGCGTCTTCTTTTGAGATGATCCCAACACCTTTGGTCCGCTTCAACCAGATCACATTCTTGGTCAGAAGTGTTTCATATTCTTTGACATGGTCAGGAAAGGCCTGGACAAACTCCTTGATCTTATCGGTAATCCCATCTGGAAGGTCTTTTGAAACTCCACCAATTCTCATGTAAGTGGGCGTGAGCCTCCCTCCTGCTACTTCCTCAAAGATTTTCAGGATCTCTTCCCTTTCCCGAAAATTATAGAAGAGGAGCGTCATGGCGCCGATGTCCAAGGCGTGCGTTCCCAACCAGATGAGATGAGCAGCAATCCTCTGAAGCTCAGCCATCATGACTCTTAGACATTGAGCCCGTTTGGGAACCTCAATGCCTAAAAGTTTCTCCACGGCTAACACATAGCCCAGGTTATTTCCCATCGCATTGGTATAATCCAAACGATCGGTGAGAGGAATGACTTGGTGATACGTTTTACTTTCAGCGAGTTTTTCAACCCCCCGATGAAGGTGGCCGATATGGGGGACGGCCTTAACGATCACCTCTCCATCCAATTCCAACACGACCCTCAACACTCCGTGAGTGGCCGGATGTTGAGGTCCCATGTTGATGGTCATTAACCGTGTCTCTGCCATTTTAAACCTCGGGAACAAAGGGTTTATCGAAATCCGGTCCTTCGACCGGAAAATCCTTTCTCAAGGGATGGCCTTCATAACCATCCCAGAGGAGAATCCTTCTCAAATCAGGATGGTTAACAAAATGAATCCCAAAGAGATCATAGACCTCTCTCTCTAACCAGTTGGCTGCTTTCCAGATCGATTCCACACTTAAAATGGACTCATTCTCTCCAACCTTCGCTTTTAGCCGGAGTCGTTCCTTATTCTTCATCGAGTAGAGTAAATAGACGACTTCAAAACGGGGTGACTCGGGAAAGAAATCCACGCCACAGAGGTCAACAAGCATTTGGTATTGGAGATCTGTTTCTGAATAGAGAAATTTACAGATTTCAAAAATACTTTCCTTCTGAACGGTAACGTTGACTTCCTCCCGAAAAGTCTTCACCTCCAAAATGGAGGCTGGGAATTTTTCCTGCAATTTTTTTACAGCCATATTGATTTCAGCCATTCCTTTCCTCTTATCCTTAATTATTATTTCATTTCCAGGGTGCTGCGAACATTTTTTCGATCTGCAAGCGTTTCTTTCTCGATCTTCTTCTGAAGTTTCACAATCGCTGTAAGCAAGGATTCGGGTCGGGGTGGACAACCCGGCACATAAAAATCGACTGGAAGGATTTGGTCGACCCCTTGAACGACGCTGTAGGTCTTGAAAACCCCGCCTGAGCAGGCGCAGGCTCCATAGGCAATAACCCATTTGGGTTCCGGCATCTGTTCATAGATACGCTTGACCATAGGAGCCATTTTTTTGGTCAAGGTTCCTGCGACAATCATCAAATCTGCTTGCCGAGGGGAGGGTCTGAAAACTTCTGAACCGAATCGAGAGATATCCCACGTCGCCGAACTGGTGACGATCATCTCCAAAGCACATCAGGCTAACCCGAAGGTCACCGGCCAGATCGAATATTTTCGACCCCAGTTAACGAGCCAATCCAGTGCAGGCATAAAAGGGGTTTTCTCAAGGTAAGTTTCTATTCCCATTCCAGGGCTCCTTTTTTCCAGATATAGATATAGGCGATCAATAAAATTCCAATGAAGACGGCCATCGAAATAAAACCAAAGACCTTAAGCTGTTTGAAAACCACAGCCCAAGGATAGAGGAATACCACCTCAATATCAAAGAGGAGAAAAAGCATAGCGATGATGTAGTACTTAATGGGTATTCTACGGAAGCTTGAACCAACGGTGTTCATTCCACATTCATAAGGGGCTTGCTTGAGAGCCGTCGGTTTCCTCTGGCCTAAAAGAGCAGAAGCAGCGATGGCGAAGAGGGCAAAAGCAACAGCTATGGCGATATAGATAAGAATAGCGAGATATTCAATCAACATGATTGCCCCCCTTATTTGTGAAAAGTTTCTTGTTCGTGACCAAACTACAAAATTGCCTTTATTTTGTCAAGGAAAATTTTATAAAAATTGATCGAAAATTTCTTTTTTTAAATTTAGGCATAACCCTCTATTTTTATTGAATATTTTGAAAAACTTGACAAGATATTAATTTTCTGGCATATATGGCTTATAATGGCTTAGTGAAAAAATTAACACATTGATTGAAATTTTTAAGCCTGATCGATTTGTAGCCAAAAAAAGTTATAGGGGATCGGCGGAAAAGAATTATTAACCAAGAAAAACGGTTTTTGAATGGAGTGATCCATGGGCACTGAAGCCAAGACCTTTCATGATTTGAAATTAGAGGTCCAGCAGCTTAATTTTTGCGGGAAATGTGGTGGGTGCGTGGCCTTCTGTTCTGCTTCCAACCTGGGCGCACTGGAAGTTGGGCCGGATGGAATGCCCGTGTTTGCGGATGAAGAAAAATGCCTGAAGTGCGGCATCTGTTATATGATCTGCCCTAACATCCGTGATCTCGATGATGAGCTCAAAAAGAAAACAAACTGGGAGCTCCCCATTGGCCTGATTAATGATTTATTATCAGCTCAAACCACCAACCCAACGGTATGGGAGAAGTGCACAGATGGAGGAGTGGTCACGTCTCTTCTCCTCTATCTCCTGGACAACCATATGATCGATGCCGCTCTCGTTTCCAGGAGCGATGGTCCCTTTCACAGAGGACCCATGCTTGCCACTTCGGGAGAGGAGATCATCTCTGCTTCAGGTTCTCATTATGATGAATCCTTTTCTATTGTCAAGCTGGGGTCCCATTACTCAACCTATTCACCTGCCATGCCGGAACTGAAGAGTTTACGGAGGGGCTTGATCGATCGAGTGGCTATGGTCGGGACGCCTTGCCAGATTCACACCGTCCGAAAGATGCAGGTCCTTGGGATCCTTCCTTCTGATGTGATCAAGTACTGCTTCGGCCTTTTTTGCATGGAGAACTTTTCTTTTAATGACGTCCAGATGATGGATTTAGAGAAAAGATATGGATTTGATTTAGCCCATGTGAAGAAGGTCAATGTCAAAGAAGATTTTTTTATTTATCTTGAGGACGGAAGGGTGATCCACATTCCCTTTGAGGAGATCGATTCCATTGCGCGACCGGCTTGCCTCGTCTGCTCTGATTTCTCCGCTGAATTCTCAGACATCTCTTTCGGGGGGCTGGGTTCTCCGGAGGGATATACGACCGTGCTCGTCAGATCAGAGAAAGGAAAAATGGTTTACCGGGGAGCCCTGAAAGCTGGATATATTAAGGAGAGGAAATATTCCTCGGTCGAAAAATCCAGAAATGAATTGATCAAGCTTCAAAGATTGATCATTGATTTCTCTAGAAGGAAGAGAGAGCGAGCTCTTAAAAATCGGGGGGGCACCATGGTGTTTACCACCCCGTCCTTTACGCCTGCATAACAGATCGACGACTACCCTTTTTCGGGTTTTTGGGAAAATAAATTGTGTTCTACTCCACGCGATCTAAACTCATTCTCAGTTTTCTTGGAATTTCCTTCCTTGTGTGTGGTGTGGCTCTTTTAGTAGGGGGCCAGCTCCTTTACAAAGCCGTTCTGAACGAAGCCAATACGCGAATTAGTCTGGATCTCAACGCAGCCCAAGAAATCTATTTCAGCCGTATCAAGGGGATAAAAGTTGCCCTCAACATCACCTCGGTAGGCCCTGTCTTTAAAACGGCCTTAGAAAAACATGATGTGCAGACGTTGGTGAACCGCCTGAGTGTGGTGGCTCAACAAACGGAATTAGATTTTATGGGGATCATCTTAAGAGATGGGAGAGCCCTTTGCCGAATAGGACCGAATTCCTTCCCCAGAGGAAATAATCCTGAAAACCCTATTGCCAATTTGGTCATTCAAAAACAGGTGGCTGTCTCGGGAACCGTCATTTTGAGCAATCAATTTCTTTTTTCTGAAAATCCTGAAATCGCCGAACGAGCAAGAATCAAATTGCTACCCACCAAGATGGCTTCCCCGCGACCAGAAAGGGAGGAATTTTCTGGGATGGCTATTGCTGCCGCCGTTCCGATTTTTGATGCAGGAAATTTCCACGGAGTTCTTTATGGAGGAGTTCTTCTCAACCGGAATCAAGAGATTGTGGATAGAGTGCGTGATACTGTCTTCCAGAACGAGATCTACAAGGGCCGTAGTATTGGCACGGCGACCATCTTTTTAAAAGACATTCGGATCTCTACGAATGTATTAAACCCTGATGGAAACCGAGCCATCGGGACGGTGGCCTCTGAAGAAGTGACCAACCATGTTCTGACAGAAGGGAAGAAGTGGACGGATCGCGCTTTCGTGGTCAACGATTGGTATATCACAGCCTACGAGCCCCTCGAGGACATCTTTGGCCAAAGAGTGGGGATGCTTTATGTCGGAGTGCTGGAAGCAAAATATGCAGACGTCCGTTGGAAAGCCCTTTCTCTTTTCATATTGATCACTGTGGGGGGAATGGTTTTAGCCATTGGTTTGGGATACATCATCGCCAACAAGATGAGCCGGCCAATGCGACAACTCATCGAGGCGAGCAACCAAGTTTCTCAGGGCAACCTTTCACCGGAAATCGGACCCATCTCAAATAGTGAAATCGGTTTGCTTCAGAAGACGTTCAAAGAGATGCTGACCTCTCTCCAGGAGAGGGATAAACGACAGCGGGTGGAGAGCGAGACCAGACTCCTCCAATCCGAAAAACAGGCGAGTGTTGGCAAGCTTGCAGGCGGGGTGGCCCACGAAATTAATAACCCTCTTACGGGAATTGTTACCTTTACCCACATGCTTCTTCGCCGAAACGATATCCCAGAAGAAGTCCGTGCAGACCTTGAGACTATTGGTCAAGAGACGGAGCGGGTTCGAAAAATTGTGAAAGGCCTCCTGGATTTCTCTCGTCAAACAGAACTTGATCGTGAGCCAACAGACCTCAATCGGCTTGTCCGCCAGGCCATTAACTTGGTTGAAAACCAAGCTCTCATTAAAGGTGTTACTTTGACTTTCGAGGCTGGGGATGGGCTACCGATGATTACCTTGGATAGAAATCAGATGCAAAGTGTTTTACTGAATATCATTATTAATGCCCTAGATGCAACCGATCCAGGTGGCAGCATCACCCTCATCACTAATATTGGCATATCTACGAGCCATCCCGGTCAAAAAGGTATTGAAATTTTATGTACGGATACGGGATGTGGCATTCCTCCTGAGAACCTCAATAGGCTTTTTGACCCCTTCTTTACGACGAAAGACGTTGGACATGGCACGGGGTTAGGGCTATCGGTCTCATACGGTATCGTTGAACGCCATGGAGGGACCATTTGGGTCCAGAGCAAGGTGGGCAAAGGAACCACCTTTAAGGTTTGGTTACCGACAGAGGAGCAGAGTGAAGGAAATGAAAATATTAGTCGTGGATGACGATGCCATCGTAATTAAAAGTTGCCGGCGCATCCTCGAAGCAGAAGGATTTGAGGTCATGACAGTCCCCGGTGCAGACGAGGCACTGGAGAAAATCAAATCTTCCGAGTTCGACCTTTTGCTCATGGATGTCAAGATGCCCAAACATGACGGTATCTTCCTGATGCGAGAGATAAAGAAAAACTGGCCGGACATACCGATCATTGTCATGAGCGGTTATCCGACCCCTGAGACCATCGCCGATGTGCTAAAGCTGGGGGCTACGCAGTTTATCCCAAAACCCTTTCGACCGGATGAACTGGTGAAGGCCGTCCGTCAGGTCATTGAAAAGATGACCCGTAAGAAATCCTCCCCCACAGGGGATGGATGAAATGGAGAAAAGCGGCAGACAGAGATTTCATATTTCGAATTTAGAATTTTAATCTTTTTAATGGGGGAACACGATGGCTGAGAAGATGTTGATTATCGATGATGAAGAGATTATCCTGAAATCATGCCGAAAAATATTTGAGGCAGAAGGGTTTGAAGTCACGACAACAGCCAATCCACAAGAAGGACTTAATCTCGTTTCAGGGAAATCGTTTGATGTGATTTTAGTGGACTGGATGATGCCGGGGTTCGACGGGATGGATGTGGTGGAGGAACTGGATAAGCGTTCACCGAATTCGGCCGTGGTGATGATCAGCGGTTACCCTTCTGTCGGGCGGGCCACCGAAGCTATGAAACGGGGAGCCATGGATTATCTGGCCAAACCTTTCCGACCGGAGGAGATCATCGAGGTGGTTAAAAAGTCGGTGAGGCGAAAAGTCACCGAAGAAAAAAAGGCCATGGGGCGGTTCGAAACGATCATGAAGTCCTGGCAATTCCCGATCCCCACATTCGAGGATAAAGCGCCGAAGACGATCGCCGAGACGGTTGCTCAAACCGTGGGCGTGGCCAAAGCGACTTCACCTTGGTTCACTGTATTTGTGCTGGGAATTCTGGCTGGGGCTTATATTGGGTTTGGAGGGTTACTCTCAACGACAGTCACCTTTGATATGGCAGCCAAATGGGGCCTGGGCTTCACAAAGATCTTAGGAGGAGCTGCTTTTAGTGTAGGGCTGATGCTTGTGGTCATTGCAGGAGCGGAGTTATTCACAGGCAATAACCTGATGGTTTCAAGTGTCATGTCCCGAGAAATCACGTTGAATACTATGGGAAAGAGATGGGCTGTCGTCTTTGTGGCTAACTTCATCGGGTCCATTCTCGTCACGCTGCTCTTCTACTACTCTGGACTGTGGAAGACTGCCGATGGGGCACTCGGTATGGCAGCCGTGAAGATTGCCTATAATAAAACCGCACTCAGCTTTAACGAGGCCCTTTGGCGCGGGGTCGGTTGCAATTGGCTGGTCTGTTTAGCTGTCTGGATGGCTCTGGCCTCTCGCCAGATCATCGGAAAGATATTTGCCATCTTCTTTCCGATCATGGCTTTCGTTGCCATTGGTTTTGAGCACAGCGTCGCCAATATGTATTTCATTCCCACAGGAATATTGTTGATGAATGAAGCAGGGATGGCCAATATTCCAGGTGTGGATCCAAATATTCTTGGATGGATCAATTTCTTATGGAGAAACCTCCTTCCCGTCACAATCGGCAACATCATCGGCGGCGCCGTATTCGTGGGAATGAGTTATTGGGGAGCTTATCTCAGACCAATCAAAACCACCTAAACCTGACCTTTACTTTTCGAGGATTCCTTTTTCTATGAGGAGATTTTTGGGGGGGATGACCAACCGATCCAGTCCCAACTGAGAATAGTCAAGTTTCTGGGCCAAGCCGATCAACTGGCTGAGGTAGAGAATGGGGATTCCATAGTTCTTTCCATAGTGCTTATGAATGTCCCCTTGTCGGGTATCTAAGTTGGACTGACAGAGAGGACAGACCACCGCAATACAATCTGCGCTTTTATCCTGGGCTGCCTCGAGAATGGAGTTAACCAATCTCAATGCAATTTCTGTCCGGGAGACGGAGAGACTTGCTCCACAGCATTCGGTCTTGTGGGACCACTCCAACGCTTCTCCACCCATCGCATTCACTACTTCATCCATCAGAGTGGGGTTCTCCATATCGTCTATATGGACTCCGGGTAGCCTCGTCAAGCAACCATAATAGCTCACCACTTTCAATCGGCTGAGGGGGGCCTTCAGGCTCGATTTCAATCGATCGAAACCAATGTCTTGCTTGATGAAGTCAAGTAAGTGTTTCGACACAATACCACCGCCATACTTCTTCCCAACAATGGCCCCGAGCCGGTCTGCTAAATGGGTCTGTTTTAAAACCTCTTCATGAACGTGCTTCAAATGGCTATAACAGGCTGGGCAGGGGGAGATCACTTGATCCAGGCCAGCCTCTTCCGCCTTTACCAGATTCCGATAAGGTAAGGCCATGGCCAATTCTTCATTGAGATAATGGGCAGGGCTTGCTCCACAGCAGTTCCAATCAGGGATATCTTTCAATGAAATCTTCATCTCTCGCAAGATGGCTCGGATCGAGAGATCGAACTCTTTGGCACTGCTCTCAAGGGAGCAACCGGGATAGTAACCTACCTGCATAAATCAACCTCTATGGTTTCAATAATCGTTTACTGTTCTGAAAAATTTCCTTGATCTTTCCAAGTTCTTTAATCTTATGACCTAAAAAACCCAGTTTCCCACGAGCAAACATCACTGGGCCGAGCTGGGCATCCTTGAAGGGTCGACGGAGCGCAAGATTATACTTCATGACTAACTCGAGCTCATGGACTCGGCCCCGTTTCCGAATGGAATCAAGAAAGATCTCATCAAACTTGACCACATTCTCCTCTCCCAATGGACCTTTTGCCTCCAAGGCCAACTTTCTTATAGAATCCATGATCTTTGCGATATCGATCTCTTCTGGACAGCGCACCGAACAGGTCTGGCACGAGGCGCAGATCCAGATCGTCGAGCATCGAAGCAAGGTGTCTGGATCATTGACCTGGATTAGACGGAGAATTTGATTCGGTTGAACGTCCATCTCCGGAGAGATAGGACATCCCGCGGTACATTTTCCGCACTGGATACACTTTGAGGCATCCTCTCCGCTGATGGACAAAATCCGATTCCTGAATTGGTGAATATCTTGGCTATTCAGATAACTCAAGGAGATTCTCCTTTTTCAAAATCTCGAATACCGAAGCCACCTGGGCATAGATCTGATCATCGGTGAACCCTTGAACATTGGCTGCACTGGTCCGGCAAGTTGAAGCACAATTTCCGCAGCCGTGACAGAGGGTGGGGATGACCTGGGCAACAGTCTTCCCATTGACTTGGGTTGATTCAATGGCATTAAACGGGCAAACCTCAACACAGTTGAGGCAACCGCTGCAGATATCCGAATTGACAAAGGCCACTTTCGGATCGAGAATCAACTCATCCTTTGAGAGGATCTCACAGGCCCTGACCGAAGCCGCCCCTGTCGTCGCCACGGAATCAGGAATATCTTTTGGGAACTGACAGGAACCGGTGAGAAAGATTCCTTTGGTCACGCTTTCCACCGGCTGGAGTTTTGGATGGGCCTCAGAATAAAAACCATACTGATCATAGGGAATATTTAATATCTTCGCCAGTTCAATCGCATCGGGCTGGGGAACCACCGCTGTCGCCAGAACGACGAGGTCCGCTTCAACCTCCACCTGTCTTCCTGCCAAGGTGTCTACACCCCGGACGATCAGTTTATTGCCCTTCTCATATATCTTCGAGACCCTTCCCCGGATATAGATGGCCCCGTATTCCCGTTGAGCTCTCTTGACAAATTCTTCGTAATTCTTTCCGGCCGCCCGGATATCAATATAAAAGATGTAGGATTGAGTTTCTGGATAATGGTCTTTAAGCAGGATCGCCTGTTTGGCCGTGTACATGCAGCAGATCCGGGAACAGTAGGGACGACCTTTTGACTCATCCCTCGATCCCACACACTGAATGAAAACGATGTTCTTGGGCTCCCTCTGGTCCGAAGGCCGGACGACATGTCCTCCGGTTGGGCCAGAGGTATCCAGCATCCGCTCTAAGTGTAATCCCGTAATGACATCCTTAAACTTTCCAGCACCGTACTCTCCATAGACACTGGGATCGAATTGAGTAAACCCAGTCGCCACAATGATCGCCCCAAATTTCTTCGTCACCAGTTCCTCTTTCTGTTCATAATCAACGGCACCGGCAGGGCAGAGTTTTTGACAAATCTTACATCTCCCTTTGGTAAAGAAGAGGCAATGCTCCGTATCGATCACGGGCACATTGGGAACGGCCTGGCCAAAAGGTTTATAAATAGACTTTCTCATTCCCATATCGAGATTCCATTCACTCAGAACTTTGGTCGGGCATTTCTCTGTACAGAGGCCGCAACCTGTACATTTGGTCATATCGACATACCGTGGCTTTTTCCGAATCGTCACATCAAAGTTTCCTACAAAGCCCTTGACATCGACGACCTCCGCATAGGTCATCAACTCAATATTCTCATCGTGGGATGACTCCGTCATCCGAGGGGTAAGGATTCAGGCAGAGCAATCGAGGGTCGGAAAGGTTTTTTCCAACTGAGCCATGCGACCGCCAATGGTAGGGAGTCTCTCAATCAGGGTCACTTTATATCCTGCCAGGCTGACATCTAAGGCAGCTTGAATACCAGAGATTCCTCCTCCGATCACCAATGCCCTCTTCTCCACGGGTGATTTCATCGGCATGAGGGGTTGGAGTCCTGAGGCTTTGGCAATCGCCATTTCTGTCAGTCGGATCGCCTTCTCTGTTGCATTCTCTTTGTCGGGTGTAACCCAAGAGACCTGTTCCCGGATATTGGCCATCTCGAAGAGGTACCGATTCAGTCCTCCAGCCTCCGTACACCGTTGAAAAGTAATCTCGTGCATGCGCGGGCTACAAGAAGAAACCACCACCCGATCTAAATGGTGTTCTTTGATCGCTTCTTTAATGGCCCCCTGCCCAAGATCAGAACAACTATACTGGAGGTCCGTGGCATGAACCACGCCGGGCAATTTTTTAATAGCTTCCACCACTGCCTTCACGTCAACCACGGACGCGATATTTGTTCCTCAGTGGCAGATGAAAGCTCCGATTCTTGGCATTAGGCATTCACCCTTTCTTCAATCTTCTCCACCCTGACAGCGCTGACCTTGAATTCAGGGATCTTTGCGACAGGATCGACGGCCGTATTCGTCAAAACATTGGCTGCCCCCTCCACAAAATGGAACGGGATGAAAACAACTTGACGGCCCACTCCAAAGGTCAACTTTGCTTTGATCTGAATCTCTCCCCTTCGGGAGACCACCTTTACGGCTTCCCCTTCTTCAATGCCAAGTTCAGCGGCATCAAAGGGGTTCATCTCCATATAGTTTTGCTCTGCCTCTTTCTGAAGGGAAGGGGAAACACCTGTCATCGTCCTGGTATGGTAATGGAAACCTATTCTTCCCGTTGTCAACCAGAAAGGGAACTCCTGATCAGCTTGTTCTGCAGGCTCCCGATAAGGAATGGGAAAGAAAGAACCCTTTCCTTTTGAAAACTGGTCTTTATGAAGAAATGGAGTTCCGGAATCCTCAGGCGTCCGACAGGGCCACTGAATTCCCTCTTTCTCGATTCGTTCATAACTGATCCCTTGGTAGATAGGGGTCACGCGAGCAATCTCTTTAAAGATCTCCTCGACAGAGTCGTATTGAAAATCATCACTTCCCATGCTTCTCGCAAGGTCGCAAATGATTTCGTAATCTGGCCTTGCCTCTCCGAGTGGCTCGATCGCCTTCCTTATTCTCTGAACCCTACGATCCGTTGCACTAAAGGTTCCATCCTTCTCTGCAAAACTCACTCCAGGAAGGATGATGTGACCGAGTTTAGCTGTCTCCGTCATGAAAATATCCTGCACCACCAGGAGTTCCAATTTCTTCAGGACTTTCTCCACATGGTGTAGGTCCGGATCACTCACCATAGGATTTTCACCCATGATGTAGAGGGCCTTCAATTTTCCCTCTTCAACCGCCTGAAACATCTCCATGATGGTCAGTCCGGGTTTCCTTGATAGAGAAGCTTTCCAGGCCTCCTCAAACTTCTTGGCCACGGCTTCGTCTGCAACCGATTGGTAACCGGTGTAGACATTGGGAAGTCCACCCATATCGCAAGCGCCCTGAACATTATTCTGGCCCCGAAGTGGATTGACTCCTGTGTTTAAACGACCGATGTTCCCGGTCAACATGGCCAGGTTAGCGAGGGAGAGGACATTCTCTGTTCCGGTGATATGCTGGGTAATTCCCATGGCATAAACGATGGTTCCCTTCTTAGCCTTAGCATAGGTCTCGGCAATCGCTCTTAAATCGGCCTTTGAAATTCCAGTAATTTCTTCAACCTTCTCAGGAGGATAATTCTCCACCTCCTTTTTCAGCGCTTCAAAGCCCTCGGTCCGCGTTGAGATAAATTCTTTATTTTCCCAGCCTTCTTTGAGGATGATGTGCATCAATCCATTGATCCAGGCGACATCCGTTCCCAACCGTTGTCTGACGAAGAGGTCAGCATATCGAGCGACCTGTGTTTTTCTCGGGTCAATCACGATCAGCTTCGCGCCTTTCTCCTTGGCCTTGAGAATTCGGCTCCCGATAAGAGGATGGGCTTCTGTCGTATTCGAACCGGTGATGAGAATACATTCTGCGTCTTCCAATTCCGGAGTCGAATTGGTCATGGCCCCACTTCCAAATGATTTGGCTAGACCAGCCACTGTGGAGGAGTGTCAGAGACGGGCGCAGTGATCCACATTATTTGTCCCGATCACGGCTCTCATCCACTTCTGAAAGACATAGTTTTCCTCATTCGTACATCGGGCGGAGGTCAAACCAGCGATGCTGTCCGGTCCGCTCTCCTCTTTAATCTTCTTCAGACGAGTGGCTACTTCTCCCAAGGCCTCCTCCCACGAGGCTTCTCTGAACGAACCCTCCTTATTGATAAGAGGCCTTTTCAATCTTCCTTCTTGATAGATGAACTCGTGGGCATTCCAACCTTTGATGCAAAGCCCTCCCTGGTTGATCACATGATCCTTTTGGGGGAGCGTCCCGACGACTTCTCCATCCAGCACCTGAAGGAGAAGTCCGCAACCGCAACCGCAATACGTACACGTGGTTAAAACTGTCTCATAATTCACTGATGCTTACCTCTCAAATCCTCCCATCTCCCTTTTATGAAAGAGGGGGTAAAGGGGGATGATTACTTTCCGGCTCCGGGGAGTTCATAACTGCCATCCCCTAAAAATTCGAGTGGCCCTTTCTCCTCTTCTTTCTCCCCTGGGACATATCCAAAGAGATCCTTCACCGACTTTTTCACCTTCCGATAAAGCCTTCTCACTGGAATGCCCATGGGGCAGGCCTCTTCACAAAGACCACAATCGATACACCGATCAGCCATATGATAAGCCTTATGGAGATGAAAAATGGGTATCTCAGGAGGCATTCCACCGGCTTTGATGAGGTTGGAATCCTCTAAGGTACACGTGGGACAGAAACAGGCCGGGCAGATATTCCGGCAACCATAGCATTTGATGCACTTCCCAAACTGTTTCATCCAGTATTGAAAACGCTCATCCTCTGGCTGCTTCTCGATCTCCTCAAGGTCTGAAAAATCCTCTACCGGTTTGGCTAATTGACCCTCTTCAACCTGAGAAGGAAAAGGGAGGCTACAACGACATCGGTTTGCTAGTTCTTGGCTGCAGGCAATCCCAATGGCTTTCACCTTTCCTTGTCGGAGTTGAAAGTTTTTCAGGAGTTCAACCAGAGACCGTTCCTCGCAGCCCCGGACGACAATACCGATGGTCTCATTCGGATCTTTCTTTGCAATCATAATAAGAATCTTTGTAAGAGGGTATCGGTTGGCTTCATCAGCCACCCAATCTTTCAAATCTTCTGCTTTGGTAAAGAGAAAAGGAGTTGGATGGCCGTTATTCCGTCTCAGAGCCAAAATGGCTGAGACCTCTTTCTCCTCAAGCATCCTCTTCATCTTCTCTTTGGTTTTTTCCATCCTCAATCCTACTGATGGGCCTCTAACGACCCTTCCATTTTCTTCCCAGTATCAAACTTTGCAATCTTTTTAGGTCTTAAGGAAGAAGGACCAAGTTGAGTAATCTCTTCGGTAAAATCACTGACGACCTGGGCAAACTTATTGCCTTCTGAGGTTGCAATCCATTCAAGTCTCAATCGTTTTGGCGAAAGACCAATGAATTGGATAAGCTCCCGCATCACCGCCACCCTTTTGGCAGTAATAAAATTTCCTTTCCCATAATGGCATTCCCCAATATGGCAGCCTGCTACTAAGACCCCATCCGCCCCTTCCTGGAAGGCTTTTAGGATAAAATGTGGAGAAATTCTGCCGCTACACATCACGCGGATAGGAAGCACATTGGCCGCGTATTTTAACCTCATCGAACCGGCGAGGTCAGCGCCTGCGTAGCTTCACCAGTGACAGCAGAAGGCTATAATAATGGGTTTAAATTTTGGTTCTTCGGCCATCTCTTTCAGAGCCTAACTTTGTGAATTATTTAATTTGATGCCTATTTACTAAACCAACCCCCTTTTTTTGTCAAGTATAAAAATTGTATTTTCATATCAATTTATTATTGACAATGAATCACGAATCTACATAATTAATTGTAACTTCCATTATATTCTTATTCAAGGATCGTCAATGCGGTTTGGATTTCATATTTCTATTGCTGGGGGTTTTTCAAAAATAGTTGAAAGAGCCCATGTTAGGGGCTGTGAGACCATCCAATTCTTCTCACGAAACCCGAGGGGATGGAAATATTCCCCACTCAATGAGAAGGATGTCAAAGCATTCCGGTCATCCATCCAAACTTCTACCCTTTTCCCTGTTTTTCTCCACCTGCCTTATCTCCCCAATATCGCTTCCTTGAAGACAAACTTTTACAACCAGTCCATTCATTCGATTGCCACAGATCTTCAAAGGGCAGAGCATTTAGGAGCCCAGTACCTGATCATCCATATCGGACATCGAATGGAGTCCTCTGAAGAGGAAGCCATGGTGGCTGTGTCGCAAGGGATCGATCGGGCCTTTAAAATGGTAAAGAATGGGGTCATTCTCCTCATGGAGAATACAGCAGGACAAGGGACAGAGATCGGATACCAATTTGACCAGATCAAAAAAATTATCGAAGGAATTCATGACCCTCAGAGAGTGGGTGTCTGCCTCGACACAGCCCATTCGTATGAAGCAGGCTATGATCTCTCCAATAAAGATGGAATTGAGAAAACACTTGAAGCCTTTGATAAAGCGATCGACTTGAAACGACTCCACCTTCTTCATCTCAATGATTCGAAGACGCCCTTGGGTTCGAGAAAAGACCGGCATTGGCATATTGGTGAGGGATATATTGGACTGGAAGGATTTAGATACCTGATCAACCATCCTTTAATAAGACACCTCCCTGGAATCATGGAGACGCCCAGAAAGGATACGGTAGAAGACCTGAAAAATATGGAGGTGATAAGGAGTCTTGTCGAACCCTCACCCCAATGGGGTGAGGGGCATTAATAGGACCATGGAAATGATTGATTCTCATACCCATTGGGGACCATCGGTATCAATGGGCACAGAGATCACAACTGAAGAACTCGTGAGGCAGGCTGAGCAAAGCTATGTGAGTCGGATCGTTATCTTTCCATTTCCCTCCACGGCTTTGGCCGATGAAAAAATCAATGAGAGACTTCTCGACGAGGCCAAGAGGGTA
>Ga0316603_10000849_pt1 | contig 15726 bp, 14 predicted proteins | sample OWC_soil_day10_n_FD_207649 | JGI IMG/M metagenome (GOLD analysis project Ga0316603, IMG submission 207649) | Wetland soil microbial communities from Old Woman Creek delta, Ohio, United States - OWC_soil_day10_noCT | ecosystem: Environmental > Terrestrial > Soil > Wetlands | place: USA: Ohio... | reverse complement strand
AATCGTTCAAAAGCCGACCGGTGGAGGGTACTTCTCGTTGACTGCATCCCGTGTTTTGGTCATGCTGCGCCGCTCAACTCTCAACAAAGCGGGTGGATTCCATGGCAATTCGAGGTACTTCGCGCCTTTCGACGCGGTCGGAGCATGGAAAGGCCGGTTCGCCTTACTCGGCGGCCATCCTCTTCGTTGCAACCGTCTCGGTTCTTGGGGCGGCACCCGTCCACGCGGGAGAGATCGATGCGGAGGTCGGCTATCTTGCCTCTCCTGTGTCGCTGAGCGTTCCCGGGTCCCAGCCGGTCGCGACTTATACGGTCAAGTTGACCAACAGCAGTGCGTCGAACGCCATCAACAACGGGCGTCTGGTCGCAACGACGTCCGTCGTAGGTGGCGCGACGGGAGCCAGCGCGACGTTTAAGTCAGCCAGCGGCGCGACCTGTACGGTCGACATGGGTGGAACACGGGTCGACTGCTCGGTCGGCAGCCTTGCATTGACTCAGTCGAAGGAGTTCACGCTCACCTTCTACTCCCCGTCGTCCGGCACGAGCATTGCTCTCGCATGGGATGCGGTGTTCGACAACGGCACGCCTCCAGGTGGCTCGAACGGCGATTCGGGGACCACGAGCATCGCCCTCGCCGCGATCGATCCGACCAGCGTCACCTCGGCCGTTCCGCCAAACGAGACCGTTTCAGTCTTCACTGGAGTTCTGGCTCTGCCCAGCGCATCCGATCAGTTCACGGTTGCGATCACAGTGCCGCCCGTCGCGGCATCAACCACAGCCTCTGTCGTCGAAAGTGACATCACCAACGACATCAACTGCAGCAGCCTGCGCAACTTTGTGCGCTGCTTCCAATCGGACATCTCGATTCCCGGCGTCGTCCTCAGCGGTACCGGTACTGATTACCTGACCTTCCAGTTGCGAGTCGACAAGTCCGACATCCGCAATGGCGCGAAGATCGACAAGGTGGTCATCCAGTACACGGACGGAAGCCTCGTCGTTCCCATTGTTCAAAATTGCTCTAAGGACGGCGGCGGCAACGCCATGCCGAATGGGGATGGAACTCCCTGCATCGCCCGTGCCGACGACTACTCCCGGAAGTCACCGTTGGGATGGAAGGGGTTTCAGTGGACCCTCATCAGCATTAGGAACGGTGGCTACAGAGTCTTCTGACATCGCCGTATTCGTTGCTGAGAGCCGGCCAATGGCCGGCTCTTACTTCTTGTGACTAGCGAGCCGAAATGCGCGCACCGAGTTCCCGCGCAACCCGTGCGCCGACGAGATTGCCTTTGCTCAAATAGAGTTCCAGCGCCCTAGTTGCCGATGCTTCGGCCTCGGAGGACTTTTCAGCAAGCCGCAGCACCTCGGCGAGTTCGAGCAAAGCGTCCGCCTGCATGTTAGGAGCTTCTGTCGCAAGGGTCAGCCCTACCGCGATCCTTGCCAAGGTCTCCGCGTCATCGTAATGACCTCGCCTGGCAAGAATCGTGGCGCGAACTCCTCGCCAGAGCGCCTGCGACTCGATGTCATCCTCAGCCGTAGCCTGCTCCGCGGTGACCAACAGCCCGAGCGCCTCCTCGTCTCGCCCCTGATCCCTGACGATGCGTGCGAGCAAAGCTGCAATCGTGGACAAGAAGTACGTTTCGCCCTTTGCCACAAGAAACTCCATGTCGGCACGCACTTCTCTCTCAGCGCGCACTAGGTCACCCCCGAGCAGCTCCACTCGAGCCAGTTCGATTCCCGTCGCCGCGGCATGATGCCCCTGACCGAGGTCGCGAAGTACGGCCCGACCTCGGCGATAGTTCTCCCGCGCCGCGTCTAGGTCACCTTCCATTGCCTTGAGCGCCGCCAGGATGCAAATCACATTGCACTCGACGACACGATCGCTAAAACCTTCGGCGAGCAGCCTTTCGCATAGGTCGATGGCTCGAACCACCGGAATCCGGGCGTAGTAGGCATTGATCGCGAGTATTCCGCCAACCTTTGCCACCAGTCCTGCGCTCCCGGACATTCGCGCGTGTGCCATTGAACGCTCCGCGGCTTCGGCTGCCTGCGTGTACCGCCCTGCCGTGCCGTGAATCAGAATTACTAGGCGCCACGCAGTCGCCAGCTCACGGTGTGCATCTTCTGCCTCGAGCGATTTGATCAGTATTTCGATGGAGGACAACATTGCATCGGCGCTTTGTCCCGACTCGCCGCTGTACAGCTGCAGGAACATTTCCATCAGCCGACTTGCCCCACTTATGCGGGGCTTCGACAGCCGATCGGCTTGGGTCTGTGCTTCGCTAAGAATGCTGCGGGCGTTGTCGAACTGGCCGAGTCCGATCAAGGTCTCGGCGAGATCTGGTAGCAGCTCGACTCGCTGGGCATCGTCTACTGGAAGCAGCGCACCTGCGCGCTGCAATAGGCCTGCAGCGGCGTGCATGTCGCCGCGGCCGAGCGCCCGCCGGCCGGCACTCGCGAGTCGCCGTGCGCCATCCCGGCCAATCGCAGCGCCTGCTTCATCTACAGGTCCCAATTCGCCGAGGTACTTGAATGCCTGCTCCAGGTGATACCCGAGAATCGCCTCGAACTCCTGGCCGCGGTCGCTTTCTGCGTTGACCTGGTCGGCCCACTTCACGAACTCGACGTGCATCGTCGCGCGGGCGCGCTTGAGGAGGCCGTTGTAGACGGTGTCGCGGACGAGGTGGTGGTCGAAGCGGAAGCGCGGATCGGCGTCTTCGACCGCGGATGGGCGGATGAAGTGTTTGCGCGTCAATGCCTGCAACTGATCGCCGACGCGGTCCTTGAGCTGCTGCGGCGCCAGCGATTGAACGGCGGAGCGCGGGAACTCCATGCCGATTACAGATGCCGGCTCAGCCGCCGCCCGCTCGGATCGTTCCAGCTTGTCGAGCCGCGCCTCCAGCAGTGCGTGAATCGTGGGTGGGACGACGATGTCGGCATCACCCTTGATCGGAACGGGGCTGCCGTCTTCACTTACAGCCCCGGTGTCGACGAGCATCGACAGCATCTGCTCGACGTACAGCGGATTGCCTTCCGCCGCATTGACGATGCGCTTGACCAGCGACTGAGGCAAGCCAGCCGCCCCAAGCAGGTTGGACACGACCTGGGTCGCGGCCTCGTCCGACAGCGGCTTCAGCACCAAGCGCTTCGAACCCTCCCGCGTGCCCCACTCGGCGCGTGATTCGAGCAGGTCGTGCCGCGAGGTGGCGACCATCAGCACCGAGGCACCTTCGACGGTCTCGAGCAGGTTTTCGAGCAAGTCGAGGAACGCTGGTTCGGCCCAATGAATGTCGTCGATCATCGCAAGCACCGGGCCGTCCTTCGCCAGGATCTGCAGGAAGCGCCGCGCGCCCCAATTGATCTCGTGCAGCGGGAACTGCCGCGGACTCAGGCCCGCAGCCGAGGCGAGGCGGTCGGCGACTTCCTCGTCGCCGACACATTCGAGCAGCTTGGCGCGAGCGATCTCGGGCGTGTCGTCGCGATCGATCTCCGCCGCCGCCACCACCATCTCGCGCAGCGGCCAGAAGGTGATCCCCTCCCCGTAGGCGAGGCAGCGGCCGAACACGAGTCGGGCCTGACCGCTGACGCGGTCCATCAACTCGCGTACCAACCTCGACTTGCCGACCCCGGCATCGGCAATGACCGTGACGAGGTGTGCCCGCTTCGTTGCGACGGCCGCGTCCCACGAGGCCTGCAGCGCGGCCAGTTCAGCGTCGCGGCCGACCACTGGCGTGTCCACCCGCCGCTCGTTGCCGTACAGCCCCTGCGCGCTGATGATGCGGAAAGCCGGCACCGGTTGCGACTTGCCCTTCAGCGTCAGCGGCTCGACCGCCTCCGCCTCGACTGCATCGCGTACCAGCCGGTAGGTGACATCGCCGATGTAGATCTCGTTGGCCGGCGCCGCAGCCTCAAGCCGCGCGGTCACATTGACGGCATCGCCGGTGGCGAGCTTCTGATCGGCCGTCGGGTCGTCGAGGGCGACCACCTCGCCAGTGTTGACGCCGGTGCGTGCGGCCAGCGTGACGCCGAAGTGTTTTTCCAGCGTCGCGTTGAGTTCCTTGAGCTTGTCGCGCATGCCGACGGCGGCGCGCACGGCGCGCAAGGCATCGTCCTCGTGCGCGCGCGGCAACCCGAACGCGGCCATGATTGCGTCGCCGATGTACTTCTCGATCTTGCCGCCGTGACGCTTGATCTCCTCGGCCATCGCGCCGAAGTAGCGCTCCTTGACCTCATGCAGCGCCTCGCTGTCGAGGCGCTCGCCCAGCGCCGTCGAATCCTTCAGGTCAGTGAAGACGAGCGTGACGGTCTTGCGCACCTCGTGTGCAGGCAGCGCTGCCGCGGCAGCCGCGGCCAGTGGCGCGCCGCAGTAGCCGCACAGGCGGAACTTGGGCGGGTTCTCTTCGCCGCAGGCGGGGCACTTCACCATGCGCGGGTCTCCCTGCTCGCCTGGGGCGATGACTCGATCACGGAGCGAAGGAACATGGCGTATGGATCAGTCGCGTGACCCCCAGCTCGGGAAGTCTTCAACGACTTCCGTGTGCGTGATCACCTGCGAACCGTTCCAGAAGTGAAGATGGAATTCGGAGGGCTCGAACGTAAAGCGGATATCCGCGCCGGGAACCAGGGTCAGCATCAGCTGATGGGCCGCGCTCGGGCATACCGAAGCGATCGTCCCGCCAAAGCGCGCTTGGATGTTGCGGTGGTAGTGCCCGCAGATCACGCGTTCGACGTGCGGGTGCTTGCTGAGGATCGCCGCCTCGGCGGCCGGATCCTCGAGCGCCATTTCGTCCATGATCGTGAGGCCAGTCACGAGCGGCGGGTGGTGCTGCGCCACGATCGTCGGCCTGCGTGAGGCCGCCAGGGTCTGGTCGAGCCAACGCAGGCGATCGGCGCACAGCCGGCCACCGGGCGCACCGGGAATCAGCGTGTCGAGCACGATGAGCCGGACCGGAAAGTCGTCGACGACGTACTGGACAAAGCCACCCTCGCCGGCGAGATGTCGATGCTCCGGAAAGGCTGCCCGCAATGCATCGCGGTCATCGTGGTTGCCGACTGCAAGGTACAGCGGCATGCGGGCCGCGATCGGCGCCAGCAGCTCGCGCAGCGTGCCGTACTCCTCCGCCGTGGCATGGTCGGTGAGGTCCCCAGTGACGACGGTCGCATCGGGCTGGCGCGGTAACGCAAGCACCTTGCTGACGCAGCGCTCGAGCATGCTCGCCGTGTCGATGCGGCCATAGGCCAGCCGGCCTCTCGGCACGATGTGCGGATCGCTGATCTGGCACAGCAGCATGCGCGTTGTCCCGTTCTCGTGTGCTGTTGGTCGCCGAGTCCCTCGGCAAGGACGGAGCGTAGACGAAGCCGGCCCGCCCGGGAGTGGCACACCCGGCTGTGTTCGGCCCGTGCGACAGGCGGCCGTAGCCCAGACGTCAGAGCAGCAAGGCGGCGGCGTTGATGATGCCGACCGACAACGCGAGCGCGCCGACGAACACGCCGCTCGCATGCTGGCCTTCGGCGACATGGCGGTTCAGCGCCGGCAGCATCCGTCGCAGGATCGCCAACCTGATCAGTTGCACCGGCAGAGCGATGATCGACCACAGCAGCATGTCAAGCATCGCGCCGCTGGTTGCGACAACGCTGGCCAGCGGAACTGCGAAACCCAGCATGGCACCGGCCAGACTGGAGGCCGCCGCCGCATTGCCCTTTCCAATCAGACGGAACTCGGGGATCGGTGCGACCGCGACATAGGCGGCCAGGCAGGCCGCATAGACCAGCAGCGCTACCGAAATACGCGACCGCGTAGGGCAGGTCTGCTATCGACTCGGCGATCGCAGCCCACAGCGAAAACTGATAAATGACGTTGAAGCGCCGTCACTGCACGGTCAGCGGCAGCGCCCGTGCTAGGGCTTGATTTCCGACTTGCTGATTGACTTGTCACTCGCGTCCATCGGGACTGTCTGCGCATAGCCGCCGTCGATGGCTTCCTTGCGCAGATGCACCTGTGTCTCTTCGCGGTAGTTCTTGGCATAGGTAGGGCCGATAAAGTTCGCCCCGGCCTGCTGGTCAGGCGACCCCGGCGACACCGGCAGGCACTTCTGTGCGTAGCCCCAGTCGTAGACGCAGTCTTCCAGCTTCGCGTAATGGTCGCGAAAGAAGGATGGCGGCGGCTTGGGCGGTGACGGCATCACCGACGGCGGTACGGTCTTTCCGGCGGGTCCGACCGTCGCCTGCTCGCTCCTGCTGCATCCGGCGCTCACGACGACGAACAGCACCAGCGCTGGCAGTGCGCCTCCCAGCGCGAAAGGCGAGGTCATGCGTGAAGTCTCATGCGGTCTTGCCATCGCCCTATTCTGTATCGAAGTTCGTATGCCGCGCTAGCCGTCGTAGGCCGTGAGTACGACGTCGGCACCGGCCTCGCGCAGCGCGATCAGCGCCTGATACTCCGGTGACGCATGCCACCGTTGCAGTGACTCGAGGTCGGGAAACTCGGCGATGACGATGCGCTCGCCGTGACCTTGCCCCGCCAGCTCGGCCGCCTTCGCGCCTCGCATCAACACCCGTCCGCCGTGAGGGCCGAAGGTAGCCCCGACGCGCTCGACGTAGCGCTGCCACGCTCCTGGATCGGTGACGCGGATCGTGCCGACAATGAACGCGGGCATTGCCTGGATCAGTACAGTCCCGCGAGGTAGTTGGCGAGGTTCAGGATGTCCTCGTCGCTCAGGGTACTGGCAACACTGACCATGTTGCCGCCGTCGTTGGTGCGATGTCTGGCCTTGAAGTCCTTCAGCTGCTTGACGACGTAGTCGTACTGCTGGCCGGCCACGCGCGGGACTTCGTTCTGTCCCATGAAGCCGCCGAGATGGCACATCGTGCACAGTGTCTCATCCGCCTTGGCCTTGCCCTGGGCCGCACGCGCCGGATCGGGCTTGAACGGAGTTGACACCGGCTTCTGTGCGGAAAAATACGCGGCGAGGTCGAACATGTCTTCGCGCGACATGTCCTTCGCCTTCGGCGTCATGTCTGGATCGCTGCGCCGTCCCTCCTTGAAGTCCTTGAGCTGCAGGTAGATATAGCGCGACGTCTGCCCCGCCAGGATCGGATACTGACCTTTGGTGGAGTTCCCTTTCGGACCATGACATTCGACGCACACTTCGGCCTTCTTCGCGCCGGCCGCGGCGTCCTGGGCGCTGGCGACAGGCGCGGCCAAGACGACGACGGCACTCAGGGTCCATCCTAAATTGCGGTTCATACAAAGCTCCGAGCAAAAAAAGGGCCGCCTGCGGGCGGCCCGGACGTCGATGCGCGATTCTACAGCGCGAACACGAACACGCTGTTGCCGCGCTTGAAGTCCAGCTGCGTGTTGCCGCCGCAGCCCATCGCGATGTACTGCTTGCCGCCGACCATGTACGAGACCGGCATCGCATTGGCGCCGGCGCCACAGTTGAAGCTCCACAGCTTCTTGCCAGTGGCCGAATCGAGCGCGTTGAAGCTGCCGTTGCCCTCGCCGAAGAAATAGAGCCCCCCTGCCGTGGCCAGGCCGCCGCCGATCAGCGGCTGCTCGGTGTCGTGCTTCCACTTCACCTTGCCGGTGTCGACATCGACTGCGGCCACGCGGCCCCACTGCTTCTCGCTCGGGATCACCTTGAACGCGCCGCCCAGCCAGAGCTTGCTTCCGCCCGGGTACTTTGCCGCCTCGACGTGGTACGTCATCGGCTGGTGCAGGTTGAGTGCGATCGCCAGTCGGGTCTTCGGATCGAAACTCATCGGCGACCACTCGACGCCACCATTGGCACCCGGCAGCATGCGTGCGCCTTCAGCGGTCGGCAGCACCCACATGTTCTCCTGCGGGATCATCGCCTCGGAAAAGCGGATCAGGTTGCAGTTGGAACGATCGTGCACATAGACATGACCGGTCTTGCCGCCGTGGAGCACGCCGGGAATCATCTTGCCCGACTTGTCCTTGACGTCGACCAGGATCGGCGGGCTCACCGCGTCGAGGTCCCACACGTCATGCGCGACATACTGCGAGTGGCACTTGTAGGTGCCCTTGTCCAGGTCGATCGCCACCAGCGAATCCGTGTACAGGTTGTCACCCGGCCGCTCTGCGCCGTACAGATCAGGCGAGGGGTTGCCAACGACGAACCAGACCGTGCGGGTCTTAAGATCGACTGACGGGTTCATCCACACCCCGCCGCCGAGTGTCTGGTAGAACGAGCTGTCCTTGGCCAATGCCGCCTTTTCGGCCGCGATGTCGCGTTTCATGTTGCGACCAGTCAGGTCGTTCGGCGCCCACACACCTTCATGGCCCTTCTCGGGGATCGTGTAGAAGGTCCACAGTTCCTTGCCGTCGTCGGCATTGAAAGCCTTCACGAAGCCGCGGATGCCGTACTCGCCGCCGTTGGTACCGATCAGCACCTTGTTGTCGACCACGGTCGGCGACATCGTCTCGCTGTAGCCCTTCTCCGGATCCGCGATCTGCACGTTCCACAGCACGTTGCCGGTCTTCGCATCGAGCGCGACCAGGCGCGCGTCAAGTGTCCCCATGAAGACCTTGCCGCCGGCAATGGCGACACCGCGGTTATTCGGTCCGCAGCAGAAGGTCGTCACAGGACCCATCTTGTGCTTGTAGTGCCAGAACTGCTTGCCGGTCCCCGCATCGATGGCATAGATGTGGTTGTAGGAAGTCGTCAGGTACATGACGCCATCGACGACGATCGGAGCGGTCTCCATCGATTCGACGACCTCGGTCTGGAACACGAACGCCGGCCGCAGGTTCTTGACGTTAGCCGTGCTGATCTGGTTGCCGCCGTAATACCGCGTCTGCGCATAGTCGCCATTGGTATGCAGCCAGTTGGCGTTCTGCTTTCCTGCGTCGTTCAGCTGCGCTTGCGTCACCGCAACTGACTTCGGCACGCCGGCCGCAGCGCCGCCCCTCTGTCCCGAAACTTCCTGCGCGATCGTCATCGACATGGCGGCGGTGGCCGCGACGCCCACAACAAGCGCTCTCAACGCAATACTCTGGCTTTTCATTCTTATCCCCCTGCTTGTCCTTGAAGGCGCGATCTGTGACGCCGAACGTCGCGATGCCCGGATAGAGCGCCGCTCGCGCGGTGGTGGCTCCAGGCAACCGCAACCGTGACTCCGGTACCCGGTGTCTGTGGTTTCGACATTGCACCGAGCGGGCAGATAATAGGCGCCGATCCCCGGCAATGACACAGCGGCCCCCGAAAATTGGGGAGGCGGCGCGCAAGGAGTGAGGAATGGAAGGAGTCTTGACCCAGTTTCGCTGCATCGCAGCAGTACTGCTGCTGGCGGTTGCCACCTCTGCATCAGCGCAACAACGCAATATCAACTTCGATTTGCTCCAGGCTGCTCGAGGCGGATCAGTGGCGACCGCGCGCGCGCTGCTGGACCAGGGCGCCAACCCCAACTCGCGTAACCGTCTTGGCGATTCCCCCCTGAACACGGCCTCCGGCAATGGCAACCTGGAGCTGGTCAAGCTGCTGCTCGCGCGCGGCGCGGATGTCAACCTCGCCAACCTCGCGCGCGTGACGCCCTTGATGAGCGCCGTGTATGGCGGACACACGGAAGTCGCACGTGTGTTGCTGGCTGCCAAGGCGAACGTGGAACCGACGGACCGCATGGACAAGACGGCGATGATCTACGCCGCCGGCAACGGCAACGCCGAATGCGTGGCCGCGCTCCTGGGCGCGGGAATCGGCGTCAATCAGCGTTACGCCAACGATGCGACTGCGCTGATGTGGGCTGCCGCATACGGCAAGAACGACAGCGTGAAGCTGCTGCTGGAACGGGGCGCCGATGTAGCGGCCCGCGATACGCGTGGCGAGTCCGCGCTGTCGATCGCCGAGGCCCAGAAGCACGCCGAGACGGCCGCACTGCTGCGGGCGGCCGGCGCCGGCAAGTAGACGTTCACCATCGGGCCCGCCGTCATGTCACCGATGGACAGACAGCGTTCCGCTGAGACCTCGGCATGACAAACCACGCCACCACCCGCTACGACCACGTTGCGATGACGCTGCACTGGCTGGTGGCCATCGGCGTCATTGCACAGATCGTTCTTGGGCTCTGGATGATCGAGATCCCGAAGGCGCCGGCGGGAGTGCGGGCGTACTGGTTCAATCTGCACAAGTCGATCGGCATCACGCTCGGCGTGCTGATCGTCATGCGATTGACGTGGCGCATGACGCATCGGCCGCCGCCGCTGCCGACGACGGTGCCCCGCTGGCAGGTGCGCGCGGCCGCCGCCAGTCATTGGCTGCTTTACGCGTGCATGATCACGATGCCCCTGGCGGGCTACCTGGGATCGACCTTCTCCGGATATCCGATCAAGTACTTCGGCGCGACGCTTCCGAATTGGGGCTGGAAGGACGACATGCTTAAGGAATTCTTCAGCTCCGTGCACTTCGTCGCAGCCGTGGTGTTCATCGCGCTCATCAAGCTGCACATCCTGGCCGCGCTGAAGCACCTGTGGATCGACCGCGACCGCGTGTTCCATCGCATGCTGCCCCATCGACTCGCCACGACGAATCAGCAGCCCGCCGTGGCCCCGGGTCAGGGCACGTAACCGTCGGTCAACGTCTTGAGGAAGGCGACGATGTCGTCGATTTCGTCGTCGTTCAGCGCGGCTCGCTGGCCCGGCCGACGGTGATACGGCCGCGTGTCGACATCGACGTTCGCACGCATCGCCAGGGGAAGGTCGTCGAATTTGTCTCCGTTGGGATACCAGCGCTCGGGATTCGTGTCCCGCGTCGCATAGAACGCGACGGCTTCGCGCAACGTCGCAAAGCGGCCGTTGTGCATGTACGGCGCGGTCAGTTCGACATTGCGCAGCGTCGGTGTCTTGAACCAGCCGCACCAGCGCACGTTTGCGGCGGCTCCGCCCGGTTGGGCGGCGCAGTAGCCGAGGTCGAACTGCCCGACCTGCGCGATCTCCGGGTTGCGGGGCACGCCGAGCGCGTGAAAGCCGAAGTCCGTGAACAGCGAGTCCCGTGGGTCACGGCTGTCCGGCTTGAGCGTATGGCACGCGGCGCAGTTGCCCTTCTGCGCGATCGTGAAGAAACTCTGCCCGCGCTCTTCCTGTTCGGTGAAACTTGCCTGGCCGCGCAGCACCGCATCGAACTTGGAGGAAAACGGCGTGAAGGTGGGGCTTTGTTCGAACGCGGCCAAAGCGTTGGTCGCAGCCTGCAGCGCGCGCCCGGGATCGGCGAAGACATCCTCGCCAAACACCTGCCGCAGCCAGGGCGCAGCGTCTGACGTCGCAATCCGCGCGACGAGGGACGCCGCGTCGCGATTGTTCATCTCGTGCGGAGCAAACAGGGGGCCGAGTGCCTGGTCCGCCAGCGTGACCGCGCGGCCATCCCAGAAGAAGCCGCCACGGGGAGCTGGCTTGCCCTCCTTTCCCGACAGCCCCGGACCAGGACTCGTCGCGAGGTACATCACGGTCGGGGCATTGCGCGTACCCCGTGCCTCCGGACGACTGCCGCGCGGCACCGCCGTCTTTGAACCGTTGTCGCCGCTGAAGGCGCGCGCCGGATCGTGGCAGGATGCACACGATGTGCCGGACGGCTCCGACAACCGGGCATCGAAGAACAGGCGCCGGCCCGCTTCGACTGCCGCCTGCTGGCGCACGTCTTCGGCAGCAACAGCGAGCGGCTGTGCCGCAGAACCGCCCGCGATCATTGCAACAACGGATAAGCTCACCGAAAAACGCATGCAGACCCAGGGAGAGAACGTGCGTACGACATCGCACATCATCGCAAAAGCCTTGCGCACATGCATGTTCGGTCTGTCGCTGGCGGCAGGCCTCGCAGCAGCGCAATCGGACGCGGCGCGCGCGGCCTACGATCGCGAGGACTACACGGCAGCGGCCGCACTGTATGCGCCACGCGCTGCCGCCGGCGACGCTGAAGCGCAGTACCGGATGGGCATGATGGCGCGCTTCGGCTGGGGCATGGACAAGGACTCCGCTGCCGCCGTCCGGTGGCTCGCCGATGCCGCGAAGCAGAACCATCCGCAGGCGCAGGCCGAGCTCGGAACCATGTATCGACTTGGGCGCGGCGTCCCCGAGGACCCGAAACGCGCCGCTCAGTTGCTGACCGCCGCGGCGACCTCGGGCGTTGGCATTGCGCAGCTGTCGATCGGCCGCATGTACCGCGACGGCGTCGGTGTCGACCGCGACCCGGTCGAGGCCTATGCGTGGTTTACCGCGGCCGGAGAGAACAGCGTGATGGACGGCTTGGCCTATCGCGCCGAGATCGCGAAGAGCATGAGCGCCGAACAGATCGCCGAGGGCAAACGTCGCGCCGCCCAGCGCAGCAGGAAGGAGACGGAGACCAAATGAAGAACTTCATTCTGCCCTTGATCGCCGCCGGCACGCTGCTGGCACCGCTCGGAACAGCCGCAGAACTCGCCTACGCCTCCAATGAGAAGGACGGGACTATCTCCGTGATCGACACGACGAAGGACGAAGTCGTGTCGTCGATCAAGGCCGGACGGACGCCTCGCGGCATGGCCGCCAGCGTCGACGGCAAACGCTTGTATGTCAGCGATCAGAAGAGCAACGCATTGCGCATCATCGACCTCGCGACCGGCGCCGCGGCGGGCAGCATCGACCTCGGCGAGTCGCCCGAGGGCGTCGGTCGCTCGCCAGACGGCAAGTGGGTCGTCGTCGCGATCGAGGAAGACCATCAGGTCCTCTTCATCGATACCTCGAGCGGCAAGGTCGCATTCAGAGTAAGAGTCGAAGGCGAGAATCCCGAGCACGCGGTCTTCAGTCCGGACAGCAAGTGGGTCTTCGTCAGTGCCGAGGAATCGCAGGTCGTCGACGTGATCGATGTCGCGGCGCAGAAGCTGGTCGGTTCGGTGCGCGTCGGCAAGCGGCCGCGCGGCATCGGCTTCACGCCCGACGGTGCGCGCGCCTACGTCGCATGCGAGCTGGCCAACACCGTTTACGTGATCGATGTCGCGAACCGGAAGGTGCTCGCAACGATCCCCGCCGGTGGCCGCTCCAACGGCATCAAGGTGCATCCGACCGGTCGTGAGGTCTATGTTTCCAACGGTGCCGATGGCACGGTGATGGTCATCGACACCGCGACTGACAAGGTGACAGCCACGATCAAGGTCGGCAACCGCCCCTGGAACATGGCGCTGACCACCGACGGCGCCAAGCTCTACGTGGCCAACGGCCGATCGAATACCGTCTCTGTCATCGACACCGTGGGGAAGACGGAACTGAAACAGATCAAGGTCGGCGAGCAACCCTGGGGCGTGCTGATTCCCGGCGGCTACTAAAACGCTCCCTGTCGAGCGCCAGTAAGCCGAGCCCGCATAGCAGACTATTCATTGCCGGGCGGCGCCAGCGCTTACGTCGCGCGGCGATCCTCGCGAATCATCTGCGCACCCTTTTCCGCGATCATCAGTGCCGGCGAGTTGGTATTGCCCGACGTGATCGTCGGCATGATCGAAGCGTCCACGATGCGCAGCTGGCCGAGGCCGCGCACCCGCAGGCGCTCATCGACTACGGCCGTCGGATCGTCCGCGCGTCCCATCTTGCACGTGCTGACCGGATGGAAGATCGTGGTCCCGATGTTGCCGGCGGCGTGGGCGATTTCGTCATCGGTCTGGAACGCGGGGCCGGGCAGGAATTCTTCCGGCTGGAAGCGTGCGAGCGCGGGCTGGGCGGCGATGCGGCGGGTGAGCCGCAGCGCATCCACCGCAACCTTGCGGTCCTCGTCGGCGCTCAGGTAGCGCGGATTGATCGCAGGCGCGGCACGCGGGTCCGGGCTCTTGATGCGAACGTACCCACGCGAAGCCGGCCGCAGGTTGCAGATACTCGAGGTGAACGCGTTGAACGGATGCAGCGGGTCACCGAACTTGTCGAGCGACAGTGGCTGCGTGTGGATCTCGACGTTGGGCGTGCGGTATTGCGACGACGAGCGCGTGAAGCCGCCCAGCTGGCTCGGTGCCATCGTCAGCGGGCCGGAGCGGAACAGCGCGTACTCCAGCCCCATGGCCGCCTTGCCGAACAGGCTGTGCACACGCTGATTCAGCGTGACCACATTTTGGACCTTGAACGCCATGCGCAACTGCAGGTGGTCCTGCAGGTTCTCACCGACACCGGGCATCTCATGCAGCACCGGGATTCCATGCTCCTGCAGCAGCGCGCCCGGACCGACGCCTGACAGCTGCATGATCTGCGGCGAGCCGATGCTGCCAGCCGCGAGGATGGTCTCGATGCGCGCGCTGATGCGCTGGTCGGCGCCGCCGCGGATCACCTCGACGCCCGTGCAGCGGCGCCCGTCGAACGTCAGGCGCCGTACCTGGGCTTCGGTCATCACGGTGAGATTCGGCCGGTTGATCACCGGCTTCAGGAACGCACGCGAGGTATTGAGCCGCACACCGCGCGTCTGATTGACGAGGAAGTAGCCGCAGCCTTCGTTGTCGCCGCGGTTGAAGTCCTCGATCTTGGGAATGCCGGCCTCGACCATGGCCTCGCGGTACGCATCCAGGATGTCCCAGCGCAGTCGTTGCGGCTCGACGCGCCATTCGCCGCCGGCGCCGTGTGCGTCATCGGCGCCGCGGAAGTAGTCCTCGCTCTTGCGGAAGATCGGCAGCACCGACTCCCAGCCCCACGACGCGTCGCCGGTCTGGCGCGCCCACTCATCGTAGTCGGCAGCCTGGCCGCGCATGTAGATCATCGCGTTGATCGACGAGCAGCCGCCCAGCACCTTGCCGCGCGCGTAGATGATCGACCGGCCGTTGAGCCCCGGATCGGGCTCGGTCTTGTAGCACCAGTCGGTGCGTGGATTGTTGATGCAGAAAAGGTAGCCGACCGGGATCCTGATCCAGATCCAGTCGTCCTTGCCGCCAGCCTCGATCAGAAGAACCGTGACGTCAGGATCAGCGGACAGCCGGTTGGCCAGGAGGCAACCGGCTGTACCGGCCCCGACGATCACATAGTCATATGCGTCTGGAGGCACTGCAAAACGCTCCTTCCCGCCATGAGGGCGATGTCCGGCGTCAGCGCCGAACCCCGTACATCAGTTCCGGCAGCCAGGTCACGAGCTTCGGATACAGGAACGTTAGCGCGACCGCGAGGACATGGATCAAAACGAGTGGAATGACACCACAAAAAGTGTGCTGCGTCGTGATTGCCTTCGGTGCGACCCCTCGTCATGTAGAACAACGAGAATTCAACCTGCGGCATCAGGAGCGAGGTCTGCAGGTAAACGGCAAACAGCACGACGTACCAGTTCAGGTCGAGCCCGCCTTCACGACCGGTGCGACAAGCGGCTGGATTTTCGTCACGCGCCGGACTCTCTGCCGGGGGAATCTGCCGCTTCACTTGCACGGCCCTGGCAAGCGGGCACAAGTTCAAGCGGATGACAGCGTGTTCGAGCCAGTGATGTGTGGCGGCGATCGCGTTCATGGCCCCGACAACTTCCCCGTTTCGTGGCCGGCCATGCAAGCAAGGCGCGATGGCCATTAACCGACCAAGTCGTTCAGATTCAAGCCAGGAGGAAAGCGGCTGCCAAGGCCCACACGAGGATGCCGAAAGCCACACCGATGGCGATTCCTGAAGTGGGCGCCAAGTCGGATTCGTGGCGCGGGCCGTGTCTGAATCGTCGGCGCGAAGCCGTCCCCGACCTCGCACCGCACAACCTGGCGAGGAGGGCTGCGAGTCGCTGTCGGCGGAAATGACGTTCGGCACCCA
>Ga0316603_10000845_pt1 | contig 15743 bp, 18 predicted proteins | sample OWC_soil_day10_n_FD_207649 | JGI IMG/M metagenome (GOLD analysis project Ga0316603, IMG submission 207649) | Wetland soil microbial communities from Old Woman Creek delta, Ohio, United States - OWC_soil_day10_noCT | ecosystem: Environmental > Terrestrial > Soil > Wetlands | place: USA: Ohio... | reverse complement strand
GCCTCGACGACCTGTTCCCCATTGCGCGGGTGAACGGTCCGATCGTGATCCCCATGAAAGACGATGGCCGGCACTGGCAGCTCCGACGGAGGCGGAGGACTTGCCTTCGAACGCATTCGAACAGGAATGCCGGCAGGCAAAACGGTCCCGCCCGAGCCGGCGCGCATCGCCGCCAAGCCCTCCGGCAGGCTGCGGGCCACACCCGGCGGCAGTCCCGAATGAACCCCGACGGCGGCAAATGTGTCCGGGTACGCCGCCGCGACCAGCGCAGCCATGGCGCCACCCGCCGACAGCCCGGCGATGTAGACGCGTTTGGGGTCGACGCCATGCGCCTGGATCACCGCGTGCGTCATGGTGGCAATCACGGCTGTCTCGCCGCGGTCGCGTGCTTGGTGATTGTGCTTGAACCAGTTCCAGCAACGCGATGGATTGGCGTCCTGCGCCTGTGCCGGGTACAGGACATAGAACCCCTGCTCGCGCGCCAGGGCATTCATGCCCGTACCCGCAGCGAAGTCATCGGGATCCTGCGTACAGCCGTGCAGCATCACCACCAGCGGCAGCCGCCGCTCGTCAGCACCTGGCGGCACGAAGAGCTTGTAGTGGCGGGTGAGCGATGCATGCGCGTGCGCGCCGGCGATGAATTCGCCTTGACGCGGACTCCCCGTGCCAGGCATTTCGGCGACGTCCGGTGCAGATGCGGTGCCGGCCTCGACGCGATCAACCAACTCGAGCACACAGCCCTCGAGCACGAGCGAGGGACCCTCGGCTGGGCCCGTCGACGGCTTGGCCTGCAAGGTGCCACTTGGCGAGCGCGAATCTGGCGCAGGCATAGCGGTACTTGCGCCGCCGAGCGCGCGTTGTATCGCGGCGGTGGCTGCGGCCAGACGCCCGCCTCGGGTCAGTCGTGTCGCGTCGCGCATCAGTTCCTGGAATGTCGGGTTCATGCGGTCCTTCCAAGCGTGAGATCGTCGGTTTCAGCGCTGGCGACTGGCCAGCGCGGCCTTGACGGCCGGGCTGGCATGCAGCGCACCGAGCACGTCCAGTGATTCGATGGTGGCCAGCGCCAGTTCGGGGGTCACGTCGTGAGCGATCGACGCCAGGCCCAGTACGCGGATGCGCAGCATTTGATTGGCGGCCTTCACGGCCCGCAGATCGTCGGCACCGAAATGCTGCAGGCCGAGCACCAGCGTCTTGCGCGCCACCGCCTGTTTGACGGCATCCGCGTGACTGCTCAGCTGGTTGCGGATGGCCGTGCGGATGAAGTCGGTGCGGTTGCCGTAGAAGCCCTCCGACACCAGCAGGTCAATTTGTCCCAGGTCGACAAAGCCGAGGTTGATGGTGATCTTCTCGGAGTCGGCGCTCATTTTCCTGACCGGTTGCCGGGCGGGTGTTGATTTCATTAGGGCATCATAGCACCATCCTTATGGATGGCATACGGATGGTAATTGGATGGTGAGGGAATGGCGATGCAGTCGTGATCAAAGGTGCCGTTCATTGACGATCTGGCCTGAACCACTTGCGAGGTCCGTCGGCCCGCTGAGCGCAGCGGACGGTAGCCGTTTGTCCGCGCAACTCGGCAGGCGAGTCGGGATCAGGTGGCCCGATGTCGGGCGGCGCCTTCATCACCTACCGCAAGGGCCTGAAACCCTGGCAGCGCTACCGCATCCGCTTCACGCTGGTCGGGTCCGACCCTTCGTGGAACTACATGCGCTTCGAATTCGTGTGCGTGGACGGCACGCTGTGCGCGGCCGGGTACATGAAGGGCGCGGCCGTCGGTCGCGACGGCCTGGTGCCCAACCAGCGCTCGTACGCCAAGCTCGGCCGCGAGTTCGTGCAGAGTTCCCTGCCGCGGCCGGTGCGGCACTGGCGGGCCGCCGAGGCCGGCGAGATGCGGGCCGGCGCGACGGCCGCATGAACACGCTGGGCGCGCAGCTGTACGCCGCTGGCGGCGCGATCTTCTGCGTGCTGGGCGTGCTGCACGCCGTGACCATGCTGATGGCCCTGCGACGCCCGCGCCGCTTGGTGCCGGGCGCCACGGCTCAGGCTTTCGCGTGCTTGGCGATCAGTGCTTCCGCGCTGTCCAGCTCAGCCGGCCCAGGCAAAGGGTGCGAAGTGCCCGTTGCGCGTGCCGCTCGAGTCGTTCCAGCCGATGCCGAAGACCTTGAACGTGCTGCGCAGCGCCTTGGCGATGGACAGGCGGCTGTTGACGGGGTGGGCGGTGTGCTCGATCGCCAGGGCCTGGCCAGGCGCCACCATGCTGGGCACGCCCTCGCAGGCCTGGTCGACCAGATCGCCGGCTGTCACCATGCGCTTCATGCCTTCGATCTCGAAGCGAATCGGCCGCCGCTCGACGCCGGCGATGCGGCCGACCAGCGGCGCGAGCGCGGCCATCGGGCCGCCCGCGGCACCGGTGGCAATGCCGGTGATGGCCTCGACCTGAGCCTCGGTGGCACGCTCGTCGATGATCAGCCCGACCGTCATGTTGCCGGCCGCCATCGGCCCTGGGGCATGCATCATGACGATGAAGGCCAAGCCGTCGAGCGCCACGCCGTCCTTAGCGCCCTTGTCGATGCGCAACGCCACCGCGGCCTTGCAGTCGCCCTCGGTCGGCGCCGCCGCCAGGTTGGAGGTGATGCAAGGGCACAGCATCGTGCAGTTGCAGGTTTCCATGTATTCGCCAGAGATCTGCCAGCTTGACATCGTCAATCTCCTGCAGGTGGGTGCTGGTTCGACAACCGGCGCGTGCGTGCACCATCTGCCCGTCCGGGGAACGATGGGGCAACAGTAGTCCCATCGGCGGCGATGCGCAAGTGTCGCGTTGAATGTCCGCCAGGCTGCGCCTGGTATGCGGCGCAGCGATGCCTGCTTGACAATGTGGCTCCACACAGGCCCGTGCGCAATGGAGGTTCGATGGCACATCAGCCGGGTGAGTCGGCCTCAGGGGCCGTGGCGAGCGGCATGGCCGCCGCCCGCCTGCGCGGCGCAGGCGTGCTGGCGCTCAGCGTGGTCGCCTGGGCCGCGCTGGCTTGGCTGGTGATCGACATGGGTCATCCGCTGGCACAGCTGACGATGCCGATGTCGTCGCGCTGGAGCACGGCCCAGGCGCTTGCGGTGTGGACCATGTGGGCCGTGATGATGGCCGCGATGATGCTGCCGTCGGCGCTGCCGATGGTCCTGGCCTTCATGAAGCTGGGCACCGACGCCGCCAGCGTGACCCGCGCGCGCAGCTTCGTGGCGGCCTACCTGCTGGTGTGGTGCGCCTTCAGCGTGGCCGCGAGCGCCGCACAATGGGGCTTGCAGGCGGTGGGCTGGATCGACCCGATGATCGTCAGCCGCTCGGCGGGGCTGACGGCGGCGCTGCTGCTGATCGCCGGGCTGTATCAGTTCTCGCCGCTCAAGCGCATCTGCCTGGCGAGTTGCCGCACGCCGATGGCCTTCCTGCTCGGTGAATGGCGCGCGGGGGTGGCGGGCGCGTTCGTGATGGGCCTGCGCCACGGCCTGTTCTGCCTGGGCTGCTGCTGGGCACTGATGGCGCTGCTGTTCGTCGGCGGCGCGATGAACCTGGCCTGGGTGGCCGCGCTGTCGATCACCGTGGCCATCGAGAAGCTGGCGCCGCATGGCGAACGCCTGGCGTGGCTGCTTGGGGCAGCGCTGATCGCCACGGGCCTGTGGCGGTTGTGGGCGCTGCTGGTGTAGTCCGACTTGCCTGTGACAAGATGGCGGCGCGACAACCTCTCACCCGACGTCCATGAGCATCCGCAGCAAGGCCTACATCGTCGGTGCCTTCGAACACCCGACGCGCAAGGCGCCGGACAAGAGCACGGCACAACTGCATGCCGAATGCGCGCGCGGTGCGCTGGCCGACGCCGGCCTGGAGCTGCGCGATGTCGACGCCTACTTCTGCGCAGGCGACGCGCCAGGCATGGGTGCGCTGAGCATGGCGGACTACCTGGGCCTGAAGCTCAAGCATGTCGACTCCACCGACACCGGGGGCTCCTCGTACCTGGTGCACGTGGCGCACGCCGCGCAGGCGGTGGCCGCCGGCAAGTGCCGGGTCGCGCTGATCACGCTGGCCGGACGGCCACGATCGGAAGCGCGCACACCACTCGCCGCCAACGTGCCCGAAGTGCCCTTCGAGGCAGCGTATGGCGTGCAGACACTGAACATGTACGCAATGGTCGCGGCACGCCATATGCACGAGTTCGGCACCACGCCGGAGCAACTCGCCTGGGTCAAGGTGGCCATGTCGCATCATGCGCAGCACAACCCGCACGCCATGCTGCGCGACGTGGTCAGCGTGGCTGACGTGCTGGCCTCACCGAGGGTTGCCGACCCGCTGCACAAGCTGGACTGCTGCGTCGTCAGCGACGGCGGCGGCGCGTTGCTGGTGGTAGCGCCCGAGGTCGCCCGCAGCCTGAAGCGGCCGCGGGTCAAGGTGCTGGGCGCCGGCGAGGCCTTGAAGGGTCAGGACGGGGGACGGGTCGACCTGAGCTATTCGGCAGCACGCTGGTCCGGCCCTGCGGCGTTTTCCGAGGCCGGCGTGAGCCCGGCCGACATCCAGTACGCGTCGATCTACGACAGCTTCACCATCACCGTGCTGATGCAGCTCGAGGACCTGGGCTTCTGCAACAAGGGAGAAGGAGGGCGCTTCGTCGCCGACGGCAACCTGATCGCGGGCGTCGGCAAGCTGCCGGTGAACACCGACGGTGGCGGCCTGTGCAACAACCACCCCGCCAATCGTGGCGGCATCACCAAGGTCATCGAGGCGGTGCGCCAACTGCGCGGCGAGGCCCATCCGAAGGTGCAGGTGCCGAACTGCACGCTGGCGCTGGCGCAGGGCACCGGGGGGCTGCTCGGCAGCCGCCACGGCAGCGCCACGTTGATCCTGGAAAGGGAGTGAAGCGATGAGCACGCCTGCGCAAGATCGCACGCTGGTGGCACCGATCAGCGATGCCTTCAGCGCGCCGTTCTGGATGGCTGCTGCCGAAGGCACCCTGCTGATACGTTGCTGCAATGCCTGCCGGGCAGTGCATTGGTATCCGCGCGCGCACTGCCCGTTCTGCTTCAGCGACGACACCGCCTGGCAGGCGTCGCCGGGAACGGGCCACATCTACAGCGTCAGCGTCACGCGCAAGGCCGGGCCGCAGCCCTATGCCATCGCCTACGTCACGCTCGAAGAAGGGGTGACACTGCTCAGCAATATCGTCGATTGCAATCTGGACGGGCTGCGCATCGGCGACCGCGTGGAGGTGGTCTTCAAACCCACCGAGGGTGGCGCCTTCATGCCGATGTTCCGGCCCGTCTGATCGCTCCTGAGATTTGCGCCATGGCTGCGTTGCAAGTCGATTCCAACCTGCCCGAACTCACACCCGCTCAAAGCCTGACCGGGTGGCGCCGCGAGTTCTGCGTCGAGTTGCTCGGCGACGGCGGCGCACGAGTCTTTGTGCGTACCGTCGAAACGAGCTCTTTCAAGGCAGCGCAGTTGCAGCGCGCCATCTTGTTTCATCGTCTCGACTCGCGGTTCACAGACGTGGCGGGCTGCGTCGAAGCCGTCCGAGCGGACCTTGAGCACTTGGTGGACACCGCGCGGCGCACGCGGCCGACCAAGGAGAATCTGTTTGCTGCCGTGGAATACGAGCGTGCAACGTGGGAGCGGGTGCAGCAGGGCGTCGATCGCTGGGCACGACGCTCAGATCGATAGGGCAGACGGGCGCTCGCTGACGGGCACCTTGCCGATCGGCGTACGCACTGGAATGGCAAGTCTCAGGCGCTAAGTTCGGCGAAACGGCCGTCAGGCCCCGACCCACACCCGACTCGCGCTGACCCCAATTCCAGACCGCAAAGCTGACGGTCGGTCACATTTGCGGACAGCGTCCTTACGCATATGGGGCGGCCGGGGGCATCGGCGCTGGTGACGGCTCCGGCCGTGCGCCCGACAGCAATCCCACACCTGGATGTCCTTCAGCCGCTCCGGCGGCACCGCATGGCGATTCTGCTCGAGCACCGCGGAATTTGCATCATTGCTCACTCATTGACGCAGACACGCTTCACCTGCCGGACCGAAGCCGTGGCCCTGAGTTCAGGCCGTCGCAGGCAGCGCGCGACGGCCGAGACGGTGCAGCAGCAGCTGCGCGGCGAAGGCAAGCAGCAGCATCAGGCCGACGCCCGCAGCCCACAGCAGCCAGGTCAGCGGCAGCATCCACGTCAGCAGCTTGCCGAGCCAAGGCAAGATCTGCTGCGCGAAGTCGAGGGTCCATGCAATGCCGTCGAACGTGGCGTGGATGGCCTCGATGTCGACCCAGTAGGTTAGCCAAGCCGGAACCGGCAGCGACGTCACCATCTGGCTCAGCTGCGACGCCTCGCCGGAGGCGAGTAAACCTGCGCCCCAGTACAGCAGCGCCGAGACAGCAACGGCGCTGCCGGTCCACACCAGCGCCCCCAGGGCAAATCCCGACCAGATAAAGCGCATCATGTCGTCTCCACTCCTTGGTAGCTTCGCACGGGCTCACGGGCGCAAGCCTTTGCTCTTGATCTCCTGCTTCAGGATCGCGCCGCTGCGCTGGTCTTGCGCAGTGACGCGCTGCAGTGCACCTGCATCATGCTCATCGGCGCGGTGGGCGCGGCGTTCCGCGCCACGGCGCTGAGGGCGGCGCGGATTCGCTACCGTTTCTTTGGTCGCAGCGCGTTCACGGCCCTCGGCGCCAAACTTGCTGACAGGCCGGGCGGATTCGGGACGCGCACCTACTTCGGCTTCTTCGCCTCCTTGTTGCCGCGCTGGCCCTTGGTCATGCCGCGTACTCCAAACAAAGGTTGGGCGATGATGGTACGCGCTACGGCCTGCCGCCTTCCCTGCGTTGCCGGCCATGACGGGATGAATATTCAGTCGTGACCGTCAGCCGCGGCCGTCAGCTGACCGCGGACGCATGCCGGACGACACTGCGCTGGCCGAAACTCGACGCTTGTAAGACGTGCGCTTCTTGCTTCGGCCATGCGCTACCGATCTTGCCTGCTCGCGGTCATCCGCAGGCAACTGGTTTGGCGCAACAGTCGCCTCGGCCAACACCTCTGTGATCGCGCGCCGGCTCGAAGCGCGCCGCGGCAGATCGTCAGGCGTCGTACTTGAACGATAGGGAAACCCGCGCGCGGTAGGCGACGACCTTGCCGCCCTCAATCTTCATGTCGAGCTTGCTGACTTCAGCGATGCGCAGATCGCGCAGTGACTTGGCCGCTGTCTCGACGGCGCTTTTCGCTGCATCCTCCCACGACACTGGGCTTGTGCCAATGATTTCCGTGACACGGTAGACGCCAGATTCAACTTGCTTCTTGGCCATTTGTCTTGCTCCTGCCGGTTGAAGAGGCACGGAACCTGTTCCGAATGCCTCAGGACGCCCATCATAGGCTCCTGGCAGCGCAACACGCCACCACACTTGCAGCAGCAGGCACTGCGCGAAGAGCGCATCGAGGTCATCCCCAAAGCACTGAGTCCGCCCCTGGGCACGCCAAAGGCCTTCATCAGCTATCGCCGCGGCGACGCGCCGCATCAGGCGATGGACCTGCACCGCGCCGTGGCGGACCGCCTCGGCGATGAGCAGGTCTTCTTCGATCGGCTGGACATCCTTCATGGCGACAACTGGCGCGAGATCGTGCGCGCCCAGCTCACGGCGGGCGATGTCGTGCTGGCCCTGATCGGCCCGCAGTGGCTCGACGAACTGCGCTGCCGCTTGGCCGAACCCGCGGACAATGTGCTTCGCTCCAAGCTCGCCACGGCGCTGGCCATGGGCAGGCGCGTGATCCCGTTGCTCCTCGAAGGTGGCACGATAGCTGCCGGCCGCGACTTGCCGGCTGACCTGGCGCCACTTGCCGGCCGGCAGGCGGCTGTGCTGTCGAGGCAGAGTTTTCAGGCAGGTTGAACTGGATGGCAGCCACCTTGCCGAGGTCGATCAAGATCCCCGCGACGTCGTCGACCGTCTCGCCGGGTTCGATACGTGGGTGGGCCTTGAACAGGTAGGCGACGACAGGCAACCAAGTCGCCTCTGATGTCATGCGACACAGGAGTGGTCATCGGCAGACTACGGTGAACCGCAGCGTATGCTCCACGTCCCCCCACTGTCCACTCCGTCCATGTCGACCACAACCGCCCCGAAGACCACCGCTTTCATGAAAGCCCTCAAACCCAGCGCCGCACTGGCGGTGATCGTTGGCTCCGAACCGCTGCCTCGCACCGAGGTGACCAAGCGGATTTGGGATTACATCAAGGCACACAACCTGCAGAACCCCGCGAACAGGCGCAACATCCTTTGCGATGGCCCCCTGCGAGCGGTGATGGACAAAGACGAGGTGACAATGTTCGAGATGACCGGCTTGGTCAGCAAACACCTGGGGCCAAACTGAGTCTGGCCGCGCTGAGCATCGTCCTTGCCATTGCGCTCCATCCATTCGTTGACACCAGGAGATGACCCGATGACCACCACCTGCAAGATCTGCTCTCCCTTCGTGCCGGGCCTGACCGGCGCCAAGAACGGCCTGCGCAGCGCGCCGGACGATGCCGCCGTGCACGAACGGGTGGACAACACACGGGTCACCGTGCTGCGTGCGCCGGGCCTGGGCCCGCACCGCACGCGTGCAGCATTCGAGATCATGAAGCTGTGGGAAAACGGCCGCAAGCTGCGCTGCAAGTTCATCGACGGCAAGCCCGAGGTGCAGGCCAAGGTGGAGGCCATCGCCAAGGAATGGGAGCAGTTTGCCAACCTCAAGCTGCAGTTCGTGGCCAGCGGCGCGGCCGAGATCCGCATCAGCTTTGCCGAGAAGGGCTTTTCCTGGAGCACGATGGGCACCGATGCGCTGATCGTCGGTGCGCAAGAGGCCACCATGATGTACGGCTGGCTCGATGCCAACACCCCGCTGCGCGAATACCAGCGGGTCGTGCGGCATGAATTTGGGCACGCCATCGGTCTGATCCACGAGCACCAGAACCCGGCCGCGCAGGGCAAGATTCCGTGGGACAAGCCGAAGGTCTACGCGTACTACGCGCAGCAGGGCTGGAGCCAACAGGACACCGACTTCAACATCTTCGATGTCTATGCCGAAGACAGCACCAACCACACGAGCTTCGACCGTGATTCGATCATGCAGTATGCGGTGCCCGACGAGCTGACAGTGGGCAGCTTTGCCATCGGCTGGAACACCGAGCTCTCGACGGTGGACAAGGAGTGGACGAAGAAGCAGTACCCGATGGGTGCACCGGCCGTCACGGAGCTCACCGTGGGCGGCGCGCGAGCCGAGACCGATCTTTCCGCCGGTGGCGAAGTGGACAGCTTTGCCTTCAACATCGCCAACGCTGCCACCTACATCATGACCACCACTGGCAGCACCGACACGGTGATGACGCTGCACGGGCCTAACGATCCCGGCGCCGTGCTCGCCTTTGATGACGACCGCGGCGCCGGCGCCAACGCGCGCATCGTGCGCAAGCTTCTTCCCGGCAATTACTGGCTCACCGTACGCCACAAGCAGCCGACTGGCACCGGCAGCTACACCGTGGGAGTGAAAAAGCGCGCCTGATGTTCAAGGTTGTGGGACACATGCCTGTCGCGCGCGACTGAGCGACGAACTGCCATGTGCAGAGGGCAGATGTCGCACAAGCCTCGAGGGAGGCAACCGCCGCGAACGCCACGGCTGGTGTTCAGGGCGCAGGAGCTATGGCGATTTGGGCCGCAACGTGCCGAATACAGCGGGTATGCAGGCGGCGGCATTGTGCCGTCGTGTGTGGACGGCACCCGGAGCATCGCCCATGAGTCACATGTCGCCGGGCGTGACGGGCGCAATGCATAGCCGTTCGCGAGAGCGCGCGCGAGCCGACCTGGCCGATGGGCTCACGCTCATTGGCCTCGCCTTCATTCGTAGCGCCGGCCCTGCGCCAGCAACTGGTCGGTACCAAGGACGGCATTCAGACCATCGAAGTCGAGCATTTGCGCTTGCCAAGGCGTGGTAGTGCCGTTCTGGCGCAGGCTGGCGTAGTAGCCACCGAGCATGTGCGCGACAGCTCGAGCCGTACCGCCGGGAAAGATGACCATGCGAAAGCCTCGTGCCCCCAGTTCGTCCGCACTCTGCACCGGCGTCTTGCCGCCTTCGACCATGTTGGCCAGCAGCGGCACACGGTGGGCGAAGCGTCGGCAGGCGGCGTCCATCTGCCCGGGCGTGCGCAGCGCCTCAATGAACAGCGCATCGACACCGCAGTCCAGGTAGGCCTCGGCACGGTCGAGCGCGGCCTCCAGGCCCTCGACGGCCAGCGCATCGGTGCGCGCCAGGATCAGCGTGCCCGCGTCGGTGCGCGCATCGAGTGCGGCGCGCAGCTTGCCCTGCATCTCGGCCACCGGCACCACCGCCTTGCCGTCGAGGTGGCCGCAGCGCTTGGGGAAGGTCTGGTCCTCCAGCTGGACCATCGCGGCACCGGCGCGCTCGAAGCCGCGCACCGTGCGCTGCACGTTGAGCGCGTTGCCGAAGCCGGTGTCGGCATCGATGATCACCGGCACGCTCACGCGTTCGGTGATGCGCGCCAGCACGTCTTCGACCTCGCTGAAGGTGGTCAGGCCGATGTCGGAGCGGCCGAGCCGGGTGTAGGCGATGGACGCGCCCGACAGGTACAGCGCCTCGAAGCCGGCCTGCTCGGCGATCAGCGCCGTCAAGGCGTCGTATACGCCGGGGGCGAGCAGGACGCGGGGTTCGGCAAGTCGCCGGCCCAGCGCATGCAGATCGTTCATCGTGGCTCTCCTGCCAGCAGCTGCGCCGCGGTACGCGCCGCAATGAAGCCGCCGGCCACTGCGCTGAGCAGGCCGTTGCCCGACAGGTAGCCCCACACCGCGTTGCCGGAGACGCCGCGTGCGGCTCCGCCTGCCGCCAGCAGGTTGGGTAATGGCGTGCCGTCATCGCGGCGCACGCGGCACTGCGCATCGATGTCCAGCCCACCCTGCGTATGGAACAGCGCGCCGGTGACCTTGATCGCACAGTACTGCGGCTGCAGGCGTGTGCCAGCCAGCGTGGCCGCGAGCGTGTCCGTGTCGCAGCCGATCAACGCGGCCAGCGCGGCGGTGTCGCTGGCTTGCCGCACCGCGCCGGCTTCCTCGGCAGCGACGAAGTCCGGGAATGTGCGGCCCAATTCCAGCAGACGCGCATCGAACAGGTTCCAGGCGAAACCACCCGGCTGCGCCAGCACCTGCACCGAGGCTTCGGAATAACCTGCGGTTTCGTCATGGAAGCGCCGGCCCTCGGCATTGACCTGGACGCCGCCTTCCATCATCAGCGCCCAGGTGATCAGCGCGCCCTGCGGCACCGCCCAGGAGCCGTGGCCCTGGTAACCGCCCAGGTCGGCCAAGGCGGCGCCGAGCTGCCGACCCCAGGCGATGGCGCTGCCGTCGTTGCCGGCATGGCCGGCGAAGACCGCGTTGCGCATCTCGGGCAGCAGCTCGCGCACCATCGCCGCATGGCCGCCGAAGCCGTTGCAGGCCAGCACCAGCACGCGGCACGCCAGGTATTCCATGTGCCCGTCGGGCCTTTGGTAGCCGACGCCGAGCACGCGCTGGTCGGCATCGCAGCACAGCTCGCGCACCAGCGCATCGGCCAATTGCAGCGCGCCGGCGCGCACGGCCGCAGCCTCCAGCGCCGCCACCAGCGCGGTGCCGGTACGCTGCGGCAGCGTGTGCATGCGCCGCACGCTGTGACCAGGGTAGAGAAAGCCGTCGAGCAGCTGGAAGGCCAACCCGTGGCGCTGCTGCAAGGCGTTTATCGCCGGCGCGATGGCTTCGGTGAAGGCTGCTACCAGATGCGGCGCGGCCGTGCCGTGCGCCTTGGCCTGGATGTCCTTTGCGAAGCGTTCGGCGCTGTCGTCGTGCACGCCGGCCGCTTGCTGCACGCCTGTGCCTGCGGCCGGAATGAATCCGGAGGACAGTGCGGTTGAACCCTGTGGCCGCGCATCCCGTTCCAGCAGCACGCAGTCGATGCCGGCATCACGCAGCATCAATGCCGCCGTCAACCCGCAGGCGCCGGAGCCGACGATGGCCACCGGGAGCTCGGTGGTGCCGGGCGGCATGGCTGCCGCGCGGACGATGGAAGGGTTCACGCCGTCGGCCGGTGCAGGTATTCGCCGCGCGGCTTGCCGACGACCTGCCCGTCCTCGAAAACCTTCATGCCGCGCAGGAAGGTCGCATCCACCCGCGCCGACATCTCCAGCCCCTCGAAGGGCGTGTAGCCCTGCGTCGACGGCGAGTCCTTGGCGGCGATGATCCAACTGCGCGCCGGGTCGACCAGCGCGATGTCGGCATCGAAGCCCACAGCCAGGTCACCCTTGCGGTTCAAGCCGAAGCGCTGTGCCGGGTTCCAGGCAGTGATCCGGGCCATGTGGTTGTAGCTCATGCCGCGCTTCGTGCCTTCGCTCACCAGCGCCGGCAGCAGGTATTCGGTGCCGCCGAAGCCGCTCTTGGCCATCCAGATGTTGCCGAAGTAGCGCTTCGGGATCTTGGTCTCGTGGCGGCAGCAGGCATGGTCGGAGCAGACCCAGTCCAGCTCGCCGGCCAGCAGCGCCTGCCACAGGTATTCGACATCCTCGCGTGGGCGGATGGGAGGGTTAACCTTCGCCAGCTCGGCGGCCTTGCTGTTGATGTCGAGCATCAGGTGACCGATGGTCACCTCGCGCCTAAAGTCGATGTGCGGAAAGGTCTCGGCCATCATCAGCGCCGCCTGCACCGCCTTCTTGCTGCTCAGGTGCAGCAGGTTGATGTTGGGCAGCGCGGTCTCGTGGGCCAGGTACGCGGCGATGAACACCGCCAGCCCTTCGGAATGCTGCGGCCGCGATGCGCTGTAGGCCGCCAGGCCGCTGAGCAACTTGTCCTTTTCCACGCGCTTGGTGTAGGCCGTCATGATCTCGGCCGTCTCGCAATGCAGCGACAGCGAGATCTGCGCGGCTGAAGCCGGCAGCAGCTCGCGCGCCTTCTGCACGCCGCGCATGATGAACTCGAAGTGCGCATAGTCGTAGCGCTCGTCCTTGCCGATCATCAGGAACTCGCGCTGCGCATCCGACGCCCCGTGCAGCCCGTGCGAGCCGTAGAACATGAAGATCTTGAAGCTGGCCACGCCATGGCGGCTGATCAGCTCGGGGATCTCGTCGATGTGCGTGGCGTCCATCGGCGCCAGGTGGAAGCCGTAGTCCACATGGAAGCGGCCCTTGCTGAGCTTCAGCACCTCGGGAAAGAACTTGCGGTACGGCCCGCCCTTGTTCAGGTAGTACTGCCCCGTGCGGAAGTAGTTCAGGCTCGAGGTCACGCCTCCCATCGCCGCGGCCTGGCTCTCGCTGACCGCATCTTCGGCAAGCGGCGAGTAGATGCCGCTGTGCATGTGCGCATCGACCACGCCCGGAAAGGCCAGCCGGCCGCGGCCGTCGTAGACCTCCTTGGTGCGCGCCACATCGATGCCCGGCGCCAGCTGGGCCACCTTGCCGCCGGCGATGGCGATGTCGGCGTCGTGCACCGCATTGCCATGCGGCCGCACCACACGCACGTTCTTGATCAGCAGGTCGAATTCGGGTGGGTTCATGGGCTCTCCTTGGAAGTGGTCAAGCATCGCTTCAGTTGCGGCAGCAGGCCGCCCGCCTCGACCAGGTCGAGCAGGAAGCCGGGGATCGGTTCGCAGGCCAGCACGCTGCCGTCGCTGCGTTGCACACGCGCGCCGCGTGCATCGACAGCGATGAGTTCGCCGTCCTCGATGCGCTGCGCCTGCGGGCAGATCAGCAGCAGCAGGCCGACGTTGAAGGCATTGCGGAAATAGAGGCCCGCAAAGGACGGCGCGATCACCGCCGCCACGCCCAGGTGCACCAGCACGCTGGCCGCCTGCTCGCGCGACGAGCCGATGCCGAAGTCGGCGCCGGCGACGATCACGTCGCCGTGCCTTACCTCGCGTGCGAACTCCGGCCGCAGCGCTTCCAGGCAATGCCGCGCCGTGACCTCGAGGCCGTGCTTCATCGTGGCGCCCGGCGCCAGCTGGTCGGTGTCGACTTCGGCCGGCAGACGCCAGGCGCGGCCTGGGTTGACGCCGCTCATGCCAGGAACTCCCGCGCATCGTCGATCACCCCGCGCAGCGCGGACGCGGCCACGGTGTAGGGCGAACCCAGGTACACACGCGCCGTGGCCGCGCCCATGCGGCCCTTGAAGTTGCGCGCGGTGGACGAGATGACGGTGCTGCCTTCGGGAATGCGGCTGCCGTAGCCGGCGCAGGCGCCGCAGGCGCTGGGCAGCAGCGTGGCACCGGCGTCGAGCAGCTGGCGCATCACGCCCTCGGTTTCGGCCTCGGCGGCGTCGCGCATGCTGGCCGGCGCCACCAGCAGCTGCACATGCCCGGCGATGCGGCGCCCGGCCAGCACCCGGGCCGCGGCGCGCAGGTCGTCGAGCTTGGCGCCCGTGCAGGCGCCTATGTAGGCGATGTCGATGCGCGTGGGCTCCAGCGCGTCCACGCCGCACACCTGGGCGGGGCTGTGCGGCAGCGCCACCTGCGGCGCCAGCGTCGACGCATCGAAGTGGTGGCGAATGCCCGGTGCGCCGACGTCGCTGTGCCAGGGCCCGGTCTCGACACCGGGTGCGCCGTGCCGCGCCAGCCAGTCGCGCGTGGTGTCGTCCGGGGCCACCAGACCCACCTGCGCGCCCAGCTCGGCGCTCATGTTGCACAGGGTCATGCGCTCGGCCATCGACAGCGCGGCCACCGCGTCGCCGCAGAACTCCACCGCCTGGTAGCGGCCGCCGTTCATGCCGTGGCGGCCGAGCATGGCCAGCATCATGTCCTTGGCGCTGACGCCTTCGGCCAGGGCGCCGCTCCAGTGCATGAAGATCGTCTCAGGCACCCTCAGCCAGATCTCGCCGGTGACCACCACGCCCAGCATCTCGGTGGCGCCGATGCCGAACATGTAGGCGCCGAAAGCGCCGCCGGTGGGCGAATGCGAATCGCCGCCGACGCAGAACATGCCTGGCTTAAGGTGCCCCTGCTGCGGCAGCACCACGTGGCAGATGCCCATCGAATCGTAGACATGCGGCAGCCGATGCTCGGCCGCCCAGTCGCGCGCGATGTGCACCACGCGGCGCGATTCCTCGTCCGCCTCGGGCACGTAGTGGTCGATGACCAGCACCACCTTGTCCTTGTCCCAGATCTGCGCGCCCAGTTCGGCCAGCATCGGCTGCAGCCGGCGCGGGCCGCTGGAGTCGTGGAACATCGCCAGGTCGACGCGGCAGGTCAGCACTTCGCCCGGCGTCACGTGGCTGCGCCCCGCCGCACGCGCGATCAACTTCTGGGCCAGTGTCGTAGGCGCCATGTTCACAAGCCCAGGTAGGCGCGGCGCAGCTCGTCGCTGGCCAGCAGGTCGGCCGACAAGCCGGCGAAACGCAGGCTGCCGTTTTCCAGCACGTAGGCGCGGTGCGCGACCTCCAGCGACTGCGCGACGTTCTGCTCTACCAGCAGCACGGAAAGGCCTTCGCGGTTGAGCCGGGCGATCAGCGCAAACATCTCCTCCACCAGCAGCGGCGACAGGCCGAGCGAAGGCTCGTCCAGGATCAGCAGCTTGGGCTCGGCCATCAGCCCGCGGCCTATGGCCAGCATCTGCTGCTCGCCGCCGCTGAGCGTGCCGGCCAGCTGCGCTACCCGGTCCTTCAGCCGCGGGAAGATGGCGAAGGCCTTGTCGATGTTGGCCGATCGGCGCTCGCGGGCACGGG
>Ga0316603_10000844_pt1 | contig 15746 bp, 14 predicted proteins | sample OWC_soil_day10_n_FD_207649 | JGI IMG/M metagenome (GOLD analysis project Ga0316603, IMG submission 207649) | Wetland soil microbial communities from Old Woman Creek delta, Ohio, United States - OWC_soil_day10_noCT | ecosystem: Environmental > Terrestrial > Soil > Wetlands | place: USA: Ohio... | reverse complement strand
CGTCGCGACGATCACTTGCGACACACCGAGCGCGCGGATCCCCGGGATCCGCGCGAGGGTCGACGACGCGCGGCGCAGGACCGGGACGAGCGCCCTGATCCAGGACGGCTGCGTGCCCGAGATGTTCTCGAACGTCTGCCACAGGTAGGCGGTATGGACGATCGAGAGCTCCGCGCCGGTCACGAGCCGCCGGAGCTCGTAGGGCCAGTAGTTGCGCGCGACGTACTCGAACACGTGCTTGCCGAGCCGGACCGGGACGTAGGGGACGAGCAGCGTCCGCGCCAGCGGGACGAAGGCACCGGTGCTCCGCCGGATCACGCCGTGGGTCTCGAACGGGTACAGCCGGTTCGGGGAGAACACGACGAGGGTCCCGCCGGGGCGCAGGATCCTCCGGATCTCGCGCAAGGCCGCGCGCTCGTCGGGGACATGCTCGAGCACCTCGTTGAGGATCGCGACATCGAACGAAGCCGACGCGAAGCGCAGCGCGGCGAGATCACCGACCTCGACGCGGTCGGGCTCCGGCGCCGTCTGGTGGTAGTGCGCGACCTTGTCCGCGTCGTACTCGACGCCGAACGCGTCGACGCCGCGATCGAGGAGCGCGCGGACGTAGCCACCCGCGCCGCAGCCACAGTCGATCACGCGCTTGCCCGCGAGTGGCACCAGGCGTTCGAGCAGCTGGAGGCGCGCCTCGACGGCGAGCGGCTGCGCCGTGTCCGTGCCGCCGATCGCGATGTCGTCGTAGCTCGTCATCGGCCGAGCGCCTTGCGCATGACCCGCAGCGCCGCCGAGCGCGAGTCCGCGGCCATCGTCCGCCACGCCGCCACGGCGAACACGATCGTCGCGCCGGCGTACGCGGCGAGCAGCGCGGCCGTCGATCGCGGCGCGGTGAGCGCGACGATCGTCGCGGCGACTCCGTAGGTGCATGCGACGAGCAGGAACACGCGGAGGATGTGGACGAACCACTGTCGCGGCGGGATCCCGATGCACTCGCGACAGACCCGGGACATCGAGTACGCGTACGCGAACATCTGGTACCAGACCCATGCGCCCGCAGCGCCCGCGAACCCGAACTGCCAGGTCAGGAGCATCGTGACCGGGAGGGTAGTGAACAGCGCGACGAAGTTCTGCCGCGCGGCGATGTCCGGACGGTCGATGGCGAGCGACAGGTAGTACGGGATCGTGAGCGTGCCGTTGAGGTAGAAGCCCAGGGCGAGCAACCCCGCGGGCACGACGAGCCCCGCGGCGATCTCGGCGTCGAGCACCGCGCGGAACACGGGGAACGTCGTGAACGCCAGCAAGGCGAACAGGGGGACCAGCCCGTAGCACAGCAGGTCGTGGAGGCGGTGATAGAGCCGGATCAGCTCGTCGCGGTCCCCGCTCCGCGCCAGCTCCGAGAGCGCCGGGAAGGCCCCCTGGGCCACGCCGCTCGTCAGGATCGCCCCACGGGCCAGCGTGCCGTAGAGGAGGCCGTAGATCCCGATGCTGCTGACGGGCAAGAGGGTCGAGATCAGCACCTTGTCGGCCTGGATGTGCACCATCGCGAACGCCGAGACCGCGATCATCCGGCTGGCGAAGGCGCGATTGCGGCGGACGACCTCGAGATCCAGCGCCGGGACGATCGCGCGCCGGTCGAACAGCTTCGCGATCACCAGGACGTAGATCGCGACGCGCAGCACGTACACGCTCGCGATCCACCAGGCGACCCAGTGCACGTCACGCGACACCGAGATGATCGCGATGATGCCGACCTGCTGCACCACCGAGGTGACGACGTCCACGGAGTTGGGGATGCCCATCCGCTGGACGCCGCGGAGCACGCTCACGTAGAACGCCTGAGGCAACGACAGCAGCGCCGACACGCCGAGGATCCGCAGGAGGTCGATCGCGGTCCCGGGCGAGATGGTCTCCAGCTCGATCCAGCGATCGACGAACCATGGCGCGGCGACGATGACGACGACCGCGGCGAGCGCATAGCCCGCCCAGTAGAAGAACGCGCCGGACCGAACGATCCGCACGACGTACGCCGGGTCCTTGTGCTGGTTCGCGGAGACCTCCTTCACCGTCGTCGTGGTGATCCCCAGCTCGAGCACGGCGACGACGATCGTGTTCACCATCAACGCGAAGTAGATGATCCCGAGGACGTCGCGCCCGAGCTGGGCGAACACGAAGCGCGCCGACACGAAGCCGAGCACCAGCAGCGTGAGCTGCCCGGCGACGTTGTAGCCGATGTTACGGACGAGCCTCGACACGATTGCTCGGGTTCACTCCCTCACTTGACGCACTTCAGGTAGCCCCGCGGCGCGACCGAGATCAGCAGCCGGTTCTCGAGCTCGGTGTCGACGACAAACCGATCCGTGGTCGACAGGAACTCGTGCACCGCGGTCCACGGGTTATCGCCTCGCCCCCACGGGCGATCGGCGAACATGCCGTCGGGCATCGCCTCGATCAACGTGTCGAGCACGACCAGGTAGCTACCCGGCGTGACCAGCGGTGCGTACGCGCGGAGCTCGGCGAGCACGTGCGCGTGGGTGTGGTTAGCGTCGAGGACCACCATGATCGGGCCGCGCCCGGCCGCGAGGGCCGCGACCCTCGCGACGACCTCCGGATCGATCGACGAGCCGTCGACCAGCGAGATCCACGGGAACATCGGGTGGGCCTCGAGTGCGGCGCGGTTGTGCGGCCGGAGCTCCAGCTCGATGCCGACGACGCGCCGGTCACCGCCGAGCAGCTGCAACAACGACGCGTAGAACACGAGCGAACCGCCGCGCGCGACGCCCGTCTCGATGACGAGCTCCGGCTTCACCGCCCACACGATCTCCTGGAGCGCCACGAGGTCCTGCGGGAACTGGATGACCGGCAGTCCCAGCCAGCGGAAGTTGTACGTGTACTTGTACGGCGCGGAGCGCACGACGAGCTCGGTGGCCGCCGCGCGCAGCTCCTCGTCGGCGGCCATCCGGGCCGCGTTCTCCCTGCACTCTCGTTCGAAGGCGTCGATATCGGACATGGCGGCTTCCTCGCAGGCTACGCGCGATGGTCGGCGAGCAGGGCCCGGATCGCATCGCACACCCGACGGACCATGCCCTGATCGAGGATCAGCGCACTCGGGAGGTTGATGCCCCACGGGCTCAGCTCGTAGCTGACGACGTTGCGCGCCGCGGCGGCCTGCGCCTGTGCGGAGTCGCGGTATGCGGGGAGCGAGCTCAGGGGATGGAAGAACGGCCGCGTCTCGATCTGCCGCTCCGCGAGCAGCTCGCCCCAGCGTTGCTTCGAGATCCCCCGCCGGGGGCTCATGATCGCCGTGACCATCCAGTACGTGTTCACGGTGCCCGGCGCCTCCGCGTTCAGCGTGATCTCGGGGACGTCCGCGAGCTCGGCACGGTACCACTCGAAGATCTGCCGCTTGCGCGCGACGAGCTCGTCGATCCGCTCGAGTTGCGCCAGCCCGAGCGCCGCTTGCATGCTGCTCATCTTGTACTTGAACGCCACCTCGCGGTTGAAGAACTGCGGATCGCCCGGCACGCGCCCGTGGTCACGCAGCACCAGCACGCGCTCGTAGAGATCCGTGCGATCGGTGACGAGCATCCCGCCCTCCCCGGTCGTCATCGTCTTGGAGCCGTGGAAGCTGAACACCCCGGTGTCACCGTGGCTCCCCGCCTTGCGCCCGCGCTGCTCGGACCCGTGCGCCTCCGCCGCATCCTCGATGATCGCGATCCCCCGCGCCCGCGCGAGCTCCGTGATCGCGGCGAAGTCCGGCATGTTCCCGTACAGGTCGACGGCGATCACGGCCTTGGTGCGCGGCGTGATCGCGGCCTCGAACGCCTCGGCGGCGAGGCACCACGACGTGCGATCGATGTCCGCGAACACGGGGACGGCGCGGACGTAGTCGATCGGCGCCGACGACGCGATCCACGTGACGTCGGGGACGATGACCTCGTCGCCTTCGCCGATGCCGAGGGCCGCGAGCGACAGGTGGATCGCGGACGTACACGACGGCAAGCTCACCGCGTGGCGAACGCCGACGTGGTCCGCGAACGCACGCTCGAACCGCTCGTGATAGATCGCGTGGTCCCCGTACCAGGCGTGGGTGACCGCGTCGGTGACGTACGCGATCTCCTTCTCGGTGATCCACGGTCCCGCGATCGGAATCCGCCCCATCGTCAGCCCTTCCCCGTGGCGAGCAGCGGGAAGCTCGCGTCGCGGTCGCTGATGACCGTGGGCGCCGCGGGCCATGCGATCGCGAGCGCGGGATCGTTCCACCGCAGCCCCCGCGCCGCGTCGGGGTGGTAGTCGACCGACATTTGATAGTGGACCTCGACGTGGTCGTCGAGGGTCAGGAAGCCATGGGCGAAGTCCTCGGGGACGTAGAGGGCGTTGTGCTCGCGGGCGCTCAAGGTGACGGCGTACGACGTCAGGTAGGTCGGCGACGCCGGCCGGAGGTCGACGATCACGTCGTGGATCGCGCCGGCCGTGCAGCGGACCAGCTTGACCTCCTGGTGCGGCGCGATCTGGTAGTGCAGACCTCGCAGCGTCCCGCGCCGATCGCTGACCGAGACGTTGCACTGCGCGACGTTGCCGTTGAGGCCCCGTGCCTCGAGCTCGGTCCGGCAGAACGTCCGCGCGAACCAGCCACGCTCGTCGGCGTGGCGATCGAGCTCGATCACGAACGCGCCGTCGAGCGGCGTCGCGGTGAACCTCATGGCAGGACGCTCGGGTGAGGGATGGGCACCACGAACCTCCCGCCCCAGGCGGAGATCCCGCGCAGCTGCGCGACGATCTCGTCCTTGAGGTTCCACGCGAGGAGGAGCACGAGGTCGGGTTTGTCGTCGTCGATCCGCTCCGGCGCGAAGATCGGGATCCGGGTCCCCGGGAGGAACCGGCCCTGCTTGTGCGGACTGCGATCGACCGTGTAGTCGAGGAAGTCGGTCCGGATGCCGCAGTAGTTGAGGAGCGTGTTGCCCTTCGCGGGCGCGCCGTAGCCGACGATCCGCTTGCCCGCGCGCTTGGCCTCGATCAACAAGGACAGCAGCGCACGCTTGGTCTCGACGACCTGCTCGCGGAACCGCGCATAGGTCGCCGCCGACAGGAGCCCGCCGCGGCGCTCGAGCTCGCACACCGCGTCGACCTGCGCCTCGACCACGCGGAGGCCCGTCGCCGCGAGCTGCGCGTGGAGGCGCAGCGATCCGCCGTGCGTCGCGAGCTCCTCGACGTCGAACACGACGAGGCCATGGCGCCGGAACAGCACCTGCACTGCAAGGAGCGACAGGTACGAGTAGTGCTCGTGGTAGATCGTGTCGAACTGGTTACCCTCGAGCATCCGCAGCAGGTGCGGGAACTCGAGGGTGACCACGCCGTGCGGCGCGAGCACCCGGGCGATCCCCGCGACGAAGTCGTTGAGGTTCGGATTGTGCGCGAGCACGTTATTCCCGATCAGCAGGTCGACGGCCTGCCCGCGCGCGCGCATCGCCTCGGCCTGGGCGGCGCCGAAGAACACCGTCTCGGTCGGGATCCCGCGCGCGATCGCTGCGCTCGCCACGCTGCGCGCCGGCTCGATGCCGAGGATGGGGATGCCTCGCTGGAGGAAGTACTGCAGGAGGTAGCCATCGTTCGATCCGATCTCGACGACCAACGACGACGCGCCGAGCGCGTAGCGCGCCACCACGCGCTCGGTATAGGCGCGGCAGTGCGCGAGCCAGCTCTCGGAGAACGACGAGAAGTACGCGTAGTCGTCGCTGAAGATCGCCTCGGCACCGGCCAGCTCGTCGATCTGGACGAGGAAGCAGTGCTCGCACACGAACACGTCGAGTGGATAGGTCGGCTCCATCGCCGACAGCTGCTCGGCCCGGAGGTACGCGTTGGACAGCGGCGACGCGCCGAGCGACAGGAACGGCGCGCCGAGCGCCGCGCTGCACGATCGACAGCTATCCACGCGCGAGCCTCTCGAACTCACGGATCTGCGCGACGCGATGGTCGAACACGGCAGCGGGATCCGCGAGCTCGGCACGATAGCCGTCGACCGTCCACGCCACCGCGCGCACGAGCTCCGCGACGGGCGACCAGCCGAGCTGTGTGCGGGCCTTCGAGCTGTCGAGCGCGAGGACGACCGCCTCCGCGCGCGCGTTCGCGTCGACCCGCGCGCTGTGGGAGCCCGAGCCCCAGGCGGCGATCACGGCCTCGACGAGCTGGACCACCGAGACGTGCGCGGTCTGGGTCGGGCCGAAGTTCCAGCCGCCGACGTAGCGCTCGCCGTCGGCGAGCAGGCGTGCGCCGAGCTGCAGGTAGCCATGCAGGGCGTCGAGTACGTGCTGCCACGGCCGCACCGCCGTCGGATTCCGGACCGTGATCGACTCTCCTCGCTGGAGCGACCGGATGCAGTCGGGGACGATCCGATGGTGTGCCCAGTCACCCGCGCCGATCACGTTGCCGGCGCGTGCCGTCGCGATCGCGGCCGTCGCGCTCCCCTGAAAGAACGAGTGACGCATCGCCGCGACGGCGATCTCCGCGGCGGCCTTCGACGCACTGTAGGGATCGAGGCCTCCCAGCGTGTCGGTCTCGCGGTACGCGGCGTGGCCCGCCTGACCGAGGTAGCACTTGTCGCTCGACGCCACGACCACGGCCTTCACCGACGGAGCGCGCCGGACGGCCTCGAGGAGGTTGATGGTCCCCATCACGTTCGTCGCGAACGTCTCGCGTGGGCTCGCGTACGACTCGAGCACGAGCGCCTGCGCTGCCAGATGGAACAGGATCTCGGGACGATGGTCCTCCACCACTGCCGCGAACCGCGCGTGATCGCAGACGTCGCCATCGACGTGCGTGATCTTCGTGGCCAGGTCGCAGACGACGTAGTTCTCGGTGGCGGCCTTCGGCGGCAAGGCGTAGCCGACCACCTCGGCCCCATGGTGGAGGAGCCAGGTGACCAACCACGAGCCCTTGAACCCGGTGTCCCCGGTGATCATCACCTTGCGGCCGCGATAGGTCTCCGCCAGCTCCACCGCGCTACCACCGCTTCCAGAACGCCGCGCCCGTCGACCACAGCTTGTTGAGGTAGGTGCGATCGCGGTCGGTGTCCATGCACGCCCAGTTGCCGAGGTGACTGAACGCCATCAGCTCCCCATCGCGGGCGATCTGCTCGAGGGCCCCGATCTCGAGATCGCAGCTGTCGTCCGCGGTGAGGTAGTCGAAGACCCCGCGGTTGAACACGAAGAAGCCGCCGTTGACGAGGCTGTTGGCGACCTGCGGCTTCTCGGCGAAGCTCTTGACGGCCGTGCCGTCGACCCGGAGCTCGCCGAACCGCGAGGTCGGATTGATCCCGGTCACGGTCGCGAGCTTGCCGTGCTCCTTGTGGAACCGCACGAGCGCATCGAGATCGACATCCGAGACGCCGTCACCGTAGGTCATCAGGAAGCAGTCACCGGTGATGTGGCGCTGGACCTTCTTGAGCCGTGCGCCCTTGAGCGCGTCCTCGCCGGTATTGGCGAGGGTGACCTTCCAGCCCGCCTCTTCGTGGGCCTGGTGGATCTTCATGCGCTCGGGATGCCCGAGCTCGAGCGTCACGTCGTTGTTCATGAGCTCGTAGTGATAGAAGTACTCCTTGATCTGATCGCCCTTGTAGCCAAGGCTGAGCACGAACTCCGCGTGCCCGAACGACGCGAAGTACTTCATGATGTGCCAGAGGATCGGGCGCTCCCCGATCTCCACCATGGGCTTGGGACGAAACGCGGTCTCCTCGCGGAGACGCGTCCCGAAGCCGCCGCACAGGATCACTACTTCCATGAGTTGCTCGCGTCGCCGTGGGCCGAACGAGGCCCCATCGGCTCACGTATCGTACCTCACGTCGTGGTCGAACCGAGGATCCCCGCGCGCGGGACGCCGTGATCTCGGGCAGGCCCTCAGCGGGCGGCTAGCCGCTCGACGGCTCGCCGGACGCGGCTGAACAGCCCCGGCATCTTCCGCCGGATCGACGCGGCCACGATGCTGGCCTCGTGGACATTCCGGATCGGGATGGTGCTCGAACCAACGATCTCCTTGTGGATCGCATCCTCGACGCGCGCAGGGAGCGCTTCGAGCTTCAGGCGCACCGCGAGCTGACGCGCCTGCGCACGTGCGGCTGACAGGTCGATCGCGTGCTGCCTCGCGAAGATCTCGGCCCAGGCCTCCACCTCCTGGCGATGCTTGCCCGCGGTGGCCAGGATCACCGGGAGCTGCCTCGCGTGGCGCCGGCTCGCCGGCCCCCGCAAGAATCCTGACTGCAGATACGACTCGTAGACCATGGCTTCGATCGACAGCGGGACCTTGCCATCGGCGCAGTACGGGATCTCGGCATGGAGGGGATAGTTCGTCTCGGCCGCGAACCTGTTCGCCGGAGAATCCCCCGAGGCACGGCCCGCGATGAAGGAGCGGCCCGTGCTGTGCGCGGAGCTGCCGCTGATCGCGAACGGCTCGTGCGAGAACACGTAGCTGGGAATCACGCTCGCGATGGCAACCGCAGAGTAGACGTCCGGAGCGCACGAACGATAGACCTTGCCCGTCCCGCACCGCAGCTCGTCGAGCACCCCGACGCTCACGAACCCACCGTTGTAGATCATCGGCAGCTCGTAGTAGCGAGCGCGGCCGTCGAGCAGACGCGACAACCACTCGTCGGAGCGTCGGATCACGTGACCGGTCTGCAGCGGCACGATCAGCTTGCCGAACGCGGTGCCGGTCACCGACGGCCACGAGTAGAAGCTGAGCCGCGACCTGATCGCGCGCGCCTGTGTCGTGCGAACGAGCTCGGCGACCTTGCTGATCGCGCCAGGCAGCAGGCCGTCATCGTCGCCGAGGACAGTGACCCAGTCGCCGGTGACGTGGGACAGCGCGAACTCCCAGTTCTCGCTCATGCTGACGCGCCGACCGGTGGTCACGTACTTCACGCGCGGGTCGCCGCACGCGCGCACGACCTTCGCGGTGTCGTCCTGACTACAGTTGTCACTGACGATGATCTCGAGGTCGCCATAGGTCTGCGCCGTCACGGTCTGGAGCGCGAACCGCAGGACGTCGGCGCGCTCGCGAGTCGGGATCACGACGGTGAACTTCGGCGTGATGCTGGACATCGTCAGTGGTCGATCCTCATACCGCACCCGGAGAGCAGAACGCCCTCCATGGCACCGTCTCGGAGCAGATGTACTGGATCCCCGCGCGGCCGCAATTGGCGACCAGATCGAGCCCGGTGACGTGGGGCGTGAATGCCCCGTGCAGCTGCGGGTACGGAAGCCTCCGGTAGTTCATGTACTCGACGCGAATCCCCTCGCGCTCGAACGCCAGGTGGTCGAGGTAGCGCGACGCACCGTGCCCCGTGACATAGGTGTCGGCACCTTGCTGCTTGACGACCGCGAGCACCCGGTCGCTGCTGGCGCCACCGATCTGCAGGTCCGTGACGTCGACGAACGTCCTCCCCACCCGCAGCCCGAAGTAGTCGGCGAGTGCGAGCATCGACGCGCGCGACAGTGCGCCGATGCTCGGGTAGTCACCGGCATAGACCTCGCGTGCCAGCTCCAGCGCATCCGCGCACCACGGAGCACCGTCGAGGCTGCGCTGCAGGAGATCCAGGTGCTGCTGTCGCCACGTGCTCGGCGACGCGAACCGGACCTCGTCGATCCGCTGCCCGAGGTGGAGATCGTCCAGCGGCACCGTCATCCACTCCACGCCGCGCGCGGTCTTGACCTGGACGCGATTTACGAAGCCTCCCTTGGAGAACTGAACGTCGTCGTAGTGGACGAAGATGTCGGCCAGGCGCAGCTGTTCGAGCATTCCCACCCACGGGAACAGCATCGACTGCGAGATCACGACCTTGATGCTCACCCGAGGTCCGCGATCGCGAAGATCCGTGACTCGAGAATGCCATGCTCCACGAGCGTCCGCTTGATCTCCTCGTGGAAGGTGCGGGATCCGATCACGAAGGTGTCACCGCGCGCCGTCGGCAGATCGACCATGGACTTCAGCGGCCGCGCATAGCCGTCGATGCGCTTGCCGCGCCAGGCCGCGTTGGAGTCGTACAGATCGCTCTCGCCGAAGTCGCCGACCGCGGCGAGGTACGGGATGCACCGCAGCGGGACATAGAACTGGCACCGCTCCGCTGCCGCCGCGTAGAAGCTCTCGAAGGCGCGCAGGCGTCCGTCCGCGCGCTCCACGAACTCGTCGCAGCTCGCCGGTGGAACGTCGACGGCAGCACGCCGGCCCTCCCCCTTCCGCGCGACCACATGGAACGTGTTGCCATACGAGCCTGCGCCGATCTGGCTCTCCGAGAAGCCAGCCGCTGCGAGGATCAACCGGATCGACCGCGTCGTGAACATGTTGACGTGTTGATGCTCGAACATCGACACGTCTCCGATCGCGATCGACTGGGTGGAGTTCGTCGTCGAGAAGCAGAAGGTTCCGCCCGGGCGGAGCGAGGTCCACACGTCGCGCGAGAACTGCTCGACGCCCCTCACGTGCTCGAAGACATCGTTGCAGAAGATCAGATCCGCCTCGCCGGAGAGGAGGTCGCCCGTGAAGAACTCGTTCACCAGCGGGAAGCCCAGCCGCTCGCTCCACTGGCGGGAGTAGTCCGAGGGATCGATGCCGGTCACGCGGAAGCCGTGGTCGCGCAGGAACTGGATGCTGAACCCGGCGCCGCAGCCGACCTCGTAGATCCTCGTGGGCGCGACGTCCGCGATCACGTCACGGAAGAACCGATTCACGCTCGAGCCGTACGTCTCGATCTGCCCGGACTCCGGGTTCACGAACCCGATGTTCTCGTTCTGTCGGTACGCGAGCGTGATCGCCTCCCACTCGGCGTCGGTGGGTTGGTACTCGAGGAAGTCGAGCTCCTCGTTCCGGGTGACCCTGAACGGCAACCGCGCCGGGATGCCCGGGACCTCCGCCCCGGACTCGCTCAGTCTCCAGTAGAAGGGCATCTCCCGGAGCTCAAGACAGTCTTCTCGCGCACTCCATCGCTGCGTCATGGCCGAGTCCGATCGTGTGATGGGAGAAGAAGATGCCCTTGTCCGTCCTCATGCCCGTGAAGAACAGCGAGGAGCTCGGGTACGTAGCATCCATCCCCTGGACGAGGGCATCCAGGCGTCGCCCGTTGTTCAGGGTGGGACACGGCACCCGGAGGCTCCTCGGCAGCCGGTACGTCGCGTCGATCGTGGCCGCAGGAACGACGAGGGTGAGCTCGCGCGCGATCGTCGCCTCGGCAGGCGGAGCCCCGACCGGGTGGACGACCTCCACCGCGACCACCTCGGGATCCGTGGGATCCCGGTCGTGGTGGTACGCGCTGTAGTTCACGATCCTCGCGGCCTCCAGGTCCGCCTGCTGACACAGCACGTAGTACGCGGGCACGCGATCGACGAGGCGCTCGGCGAGCTTGAAGTAGTAGATGCTGAGCTCGAGCTGGTCCAGCGTGGTGTTGACCTCCGGCGCCAGGCTCGCGACCGGGGTGGCGACGATGCAGCCTTCGAACGACCGATCGACTGGCTGCCCCTCGAGGAGGAGGTGATGGTCGGAGATCGCGACGTGACGCTCGAACTGGATCTCGATCCCGTCCCGGCGCAGCCAGTCGTCGACCCGTGGCGCCAGGTCGGTGGCGCCCTGCTTGAATCGAACCGCCATGCGCCCACCGTACACGGCACCGCGTGGCTGGCTCTGCAGCGGATTGCCGAGGACGGCATCCAGCCGCGGGTCCTGCTTCAGGACATCCGCGCGCGCCTTGTCACACGCGATGATGCGACGGAGATCGAAGAAACAGTGGATGGCCTCCCGGGTGAGCTGGTCCGGTGCCACCCGCCAGAGCTTGCCCAGGATCGGGGCTACGATCGTGCGGCCCGCTTGCTCGCCGAACCGGCGGATCACCTCGGCGAGGGCGTTCGGCGCCTCCCCGTCCTTGCCGCCGTCGCGCACGATCTCGTCGAGGATCGCGGACGCGGCCGGGAGGGATCGAACATCGGGATAGACGCTGTCGTAGCAGGCTCGACCGAAGTTGTAGGTCGCGCCGATGTCGACCGAGGCACCTGTCCAGACCTCGAAGGCGCCGGCACCGAAGATCGAGCACAGGTGCTGATACTGCGCGTCGTCGACGTACAGCACGTGCATGCCCAGCTCCTGCGGACCGAACGGGGTGTCGACCTTGCCGTAGAGACCACCGACCGTCTTGCCGCGCTCCACGATCGTGACCGCGATCTCCCGTCGTCGGAGCTCGGCGGCCGCGATCAGCCCTCCGATCGATGCGCCGATGACGGCGACGCGGGTCACGCGCCATCGCCTCCGACGCGCATGTAGCTGAGGTGAGGGCAGAATGGGAACCGCCGCACGTTGACCTCCTGCAGCCCGAACACCTCGATGAGCGCCTTCGTCTCGCCGGGCCACGTCGCCTGATTCAGCTCCTCGAACACCAGGAGGCTCCCGTTGTGCAGGCGGGGGCGGAGCAGCGACAGGAGCTCGACCGTCGGTCGATAGAGTCCGAGTCCGAAGTTGGCGAGCGCGACGATCGTTTCGGGATGCTGCTCGAGGTACGTGGCGAACGCGCCGGGGAGCTCCCCGGCCACGACGTGAGCATTCCGGACGTGCCCGAGCGGTCGGTTGAGATCGCACAGCTCCACGCCACGCTGGAGCTCGTCCTCACCGCCGCGGAACGTCATCCCACCGGTGCGCTTGAGCGCGAGCTCACGCCCCTCCGCCCCGTCGATGTCGGGATCCAGCGCCGAGAAGCCCTCGAACGAATCGAAGCCGATGATCTTCCTCGAGTGGTTGTACGGCTCGTAGAGCGCAGCAAGCTGCTGCCAGGAGAAGAACGAGGCGCCGCGGTGGATGCCGAAGTCGACCACCGAGCCGTGCACCGCGACGACCTCCTTGTAGATCTCGTTGCGCGCCAGGAAGTAGCTCAGCGCCTGCCGGTGCACGAAGCGCGGAAACGCCTGCATCTTCTCGGTGTACGTGCCCGACGACGTCGAGAAGTAGGCCTCGATCCGGGCGAAGTACTCCTGCTCGGACTCGACGTAGTTCTTCGGGTTGGACTGGTCCACGTGGACACGATCATCGTGAAGGTTCCTGATTCGCACAAGGCCTATCAGGTGCCGGCCTGCCGCCTCAGAACTTGCGCGGTGGCTGCGGCGTGTTCGTGAAGCCGCGGATCACCTTGTCCTTGAGCAGCGGCCAGTGCTCGCGACGGCGCGCCAGGTACCAGGCGATCCACAGCGCGCGCACGACCTTCAAGCGCGCCGGCAGCGACGGGGCAAACCGGCGCAGGAACTTCGGGAGGACCTGGAGCTTCTCGATGTCGATCGGCACATGCTGCCAGAACAGCTCCTTCGGACCGTCGAGGAACAGGGTCCCGTCGAAGCCCTGGAACAGCGAGGTCGTCAGCGGACGGTCATCGTGGAGCTGGTCGATCGTGGTGTCCGTGATGCCCAGCCGCCCGACCACGGCGTCGCTGACGACGATCAGGTTCGTCTCGGTCACGTAGACCGGCTGATAGCCTCTCGCGCGCCCGAGCTCGATCAGGGACAGCAGGGAGTTGCCGTGATTGATGCCGGGATCCCGAGGTTGCACGTAGCGCACGTGATTGGGGATCGACGGGTTGTACTCGACGATCACGACCAGCGGCGTGTGACGATCCAGCGAGTCCCAGAGGTGATAGTCGATCCCGTCGACATCGATCGAGAGGAGCTCGAAGCGAGCCGGCGCCCCCGCACGGTCGAGCAACGCATCGAGCGTGTTGTCGCCCGACAACGCCACCGGCGTGTCCGAGCATACGACCTCGGCCACGCCCTGCATGTTCTCGACCAGCTTGGCGTACCGCGTCGGGTTGCACTCGATCAGGAGTCCACCCCAGCCGTGGTGCTTGATCAGATTTGCCGTGTTGCTCAGGTACAGACCGTCGTGGGCGCCGACATCGACGCAGTAGCCGCGGTCGATCCCGAGCTCCTGGAAGATGCCTTCGAGGATGCCGTCGTCCTCGTTCTGCGCGTAGATCCGCCGCGCGTAGCGCTGCAGCGGACTTGTGGGGGATGACATCGAACGAGGCTCCTGAGCCACGATCTTACCCTGCCAGGGCTCAGCCGCCGAACCCGCCGACGACGATCAGCGACTTGGTCAGCCCTGCGAACGACTCGCGGTGGAGCGTCCCGCCGGGGAACAGCACCCGGAGCTCGGGCTCGGTCAGGAGGCGGATCGAGCTCGCGACCCGGCGTGCCTCCTCGCGCGTCGCGATCTTCGGGAACCACCCGAGGCGGAACCGCATCAGGAGCTCGGTGCGGACCGCGAGCGGCAGGAACTGGAAGCCGGGGAACACGAAGTGGGGTTCGATCGGGAACCAGCGGTTCGGCGTCTGCACGTAGTAGCGCCGCCCGACGCGCTGGATCTCGGCGGCCATCCGCTGCTGGTCCGCGAGATCACCGACGTGCTCGATCACCGAGTTCGAGAACACGACATCGAACGAGCGATCCGGCATCGCGAGCGCGCGCCCGTCCCCCACGACGGCCTCGAACCCGGGCTGCGTGACCTGCTGCGCCGTCGGGTTGAGCAGGACGATCGTGATGTCGCGCAGTCCCTCGGCACCGATCGTGTCCCACCACGTCTGGGTCCCCCCGATGTCGAGCAGGCGCGCCGGCCGCGGCACCGTGGCCAGGAGCTCACGCAACAGCTGCGAGCGGCGCCGGCGCAGGCGCGCCGCGACCGACCGCGGATCGCGGTTGTCGGCGAGCATGCGAAACAGCGACACCCTGCTCTCGTATCACGTCGAGATGGCTGGATCTCGGGGCCGTGGTGTTACGCTGGGCCATGGCGTCGTCGCGCAACCGGCCGATCCGGGTGCTCATCTTGGCGCTCGACGCCGTGCTCGTCGTCGTCGCGATGGCGATGGCAGCCGGGCTCCACGCGGCGCTGCGTGGTCACGTCGCGGTGCTCAAGGAGCCGCCGCGGTTCGAGGAGTACGCGCTCCTGGTCTACCTGTGCGTGCCGCTGTGGCTCACCCTGGTCGCGCTGTTCGGGCTGCATCGGACGTTCGAACGCGTGTGGACGCGCCTCTCCCTCGTCCTCGACGTCCTCAAGCTCCACCTGGTCGGCTTCCTCGCCCTGTCGACGGCGGGGTTCTTCGCTCAGGCGACGATCAACCGCAGCCTCGTCGTCCTGTTCCTCGGGTGCTCGTTCCTGCTGTCGTACGCGGTCCGCAGCGCGCTCGGCTACTGGCAGCGCTACCAGCACCGGGTCGGGCAGACCCGCGCTCGCCTGCTGATCGTCGGCGAGTCCTCCGACGAGGTCCTCGACTTCCTGCGCACGACCGCCGAGGAGGATCGTCCGCCGGTGATCGTCGGTCAGCTCGGGACAGGCGAGGTGGCCGGGGTCCATCGGCTCGGTGACCTCGCGGAGCTCGAGCGCGTCCTCCACGACGAGCAGCTCGACCACGTCCTGTTCTTCCCGCCGTACAACCGCCCCGTCGACGTCGGGCCCGCGCTCGCCGCGTGCGAGGTCGTCGGGGTCCCCGCGGAGTTCGCCGTCGAGCTCCTGCAGCGAGCGCTCGCACCGCCGCGCGTCCTCGATCTCTACGGGCGACCGTTCATCTCCTTCGATCCCGCACCGAAACCTCCCGAGCGGGTCGCCCTCAAGCACGCGTTCGACTGGTTCGCCGCGACGCTCGGGCTCGTCGTGCTGTCGCCGCTCCTCGTGCTCGTCTCGCTCGCGATCCTCGTGACCATGGGCCGCCCGGTGTTCTTCACGCAGACACGCGCGGGTCTGCA
>Ga0316603_10000841_pt1 | contig 15765 bp, 14 predicted proteins | sample OWC_soil_day10_n_FD_207649 | JGI IMG/M metagenome (GOLD analysis project Ga0316603, IMG submission 207649) | Wetland soil microbial communities from Old Woman Creek delta, Ohio, United States - OWC_soil_day10_noCT | ecosystem: Environmental > Terrestrial > Soil > Wetlands | place: USA: Ohio... | reverse complement strand
GGAAATTACGGTGATGCGGTCCTGCTCGCGGGCCAGGTCACGCATTTCATAGGCCATCGGCATGCCGCCGATGCCTGCGCCGAGAATTACGATATGAGCCATATTCCTTGTCTCCTCAGAAGGTTATATCAATGGTGGGGACATTATGGGACACGCCCACTGACATTGAATGCTACCCGAAAGGATTATTTTTACTTCTTGACCGTTGCTTGACGCAGGTCGATGCCGGTCTTGACCGGATCGAGGCTGATCTTCTCGCCGGCGGACAGGCCGGCAAGCACTTCCAGATCGCCGCCTGCCACGGCCTCGCCGAGGCGCACCTGACGCAGCCGTGGGCCGCCCTCGCCCAGCACATACAGGGCGCTGACCTCGCCACGACGCACCACGGCGGCAGCCGGCACCGTCAGTTTCTTGGCGACGCCGGTAATGAAATGAACACGGGCAAACATACCGGGAATCACGTTTTGCAGGTCGTCCGGCAGATACACCCGGGCCGTGACGGCGTGGGTGCGGGCATCGGCGGTCGGCAGCACTTCGACTTTTGCCGCATCGACCCAGACGCCGATTTCCGGGAACTCCACCTTGGCGCGGGAGGCCTTGCGCACTTCCGCCAGCTTGTATTGGGGCACCGAGGCGGTGACGCGCAGCCCCTTGGGGTCGAACACCGTAATCAGGGGCTTGCCGGGGGAAGCCATTTCACCGAGTTCGGTGTGGCGCTGGGCGACGATGCCGGAGATCGGCGCCGTCACCGTGGCGTGGGAAAGAGTCGCGCCGCTGGCGCCGGCATTGGCCTGGGCGGCCTTGAAGGTGGCCTCGGCCTGATCGAGGGCGGCCTGGCTGATGAATTTCTGCGCGTGGAGATTCTTGCTGCGCTCGTACTGGGCCTTGGCCTGAAGATACTGGGCCTGGGAGCCGGCGGCGCCTTCAGCGGCTTCGCGGGCATCGAGACGCATCAGCACCTCGCCCTGCTTGACGCGCTGACCGGCGTCGGCGCGCACTTCCACCACCCGCCCCTGCAATTGGGCTGCCACGGTGGCCTGCTTGACAGCCTCCACCACGGCTTCGGCGGGGTAGGTCAGCTCCGCGTCCTTGAGTTCGACGGTGTACTGGGCGTGGGCCAAGCCGGCAACCAGGGCCAGGGCGAGCAGGAGGAATGGTGCGGTGCGGGATCTCATGGCTTATTAGAATACGCTAATATTGATCCGATGCCAAGCCCTTCAGCCCGAAAGCTCCGCATTCAGGGCAAAAGTCGCCATGGCATCAATCACTTGCGGAATCTCGCCAACGCAGCGGGAGATGTCGATCTCGACCCCGGGGTAACGATCCATGGCATTGCCGACCAGTTCCGGCAGGTCTTTCAGCACATGGCGACCGGGAGCAAAAAAGATCGGTACTACGACAATCTGCGTCACACCCCGCGTTGCCAGGCATTCAATGGCGGCCTCCAGGGGCGGCTGGGTGAGTTCGAGAAAGCCGATTTCCACCTGGGTATCCGGTGCCTTGGCCAGCACCGACTCGCGAATACGGTGAAAAGGCTGCACATACTCCGGGTTGCGCGCGCCGTGACCAAACAGGATGATGCCTTTCATTTGACGTTCTCTTTCCAGATATTGCGACAGTGGGTTTCCTTGACGCGCCAGGCAGCAGCGGCGCCGAACCAGGCGGCGGCGGTGAGCAGGGCGAGGCCCCAGCGGAAGTCCGCCGGCGAATAAACGCGCACCCCGTTAAGCATAGTCCCATCCCAGCTCAAATCCATGGCCCAGCCGACCAGGGGTTGCAGCAGGGCGCCGGCGAGAAAGCCGCCCATGTTGGTGACCGAGGTGGACATGCCGGACAACAGGGGCGGATTCACTTCCTTGGCGCAGGCCCAGGTCAGGGTGAAGCTGGCGGTGGCGAGGCCCATGAGGGTGAACAGCGCCATGGAAACCGCCACCGGCAGGGTGATGCCCGAGAGCCACACCAGCCAGATCAATCCGAACAGATGCGACGACGCAATCAGCACCGGCTTGCGCCGGCCCATGCGATCCGACAGGCCGCCCATGAACAGGCAGCCAACGGCAAAGCCGGCGAAATACAGCGACAGATGCACCGAGGCCACATCGCGGCTGAGGCCGTGAGCCTGAGTCAGGAACGGCGTCGCCCAGAGGCCGGCGAAGGCGAAAAAGCTGCCGCAAATGCCAAAGTTGGTGAAGGTGGCGGGCCAGGTGGCGCGGTTCTTCACCACTGTCAGCAGGCCGGTCAGGATGGCGGTGCGGTCGATCCGCGCCCGGGGTGCCACGGTGCCGCCGGCGTCTTCCACCCGGTCGCGCACCAGCCACCAGCAGGCGAGGCCAAGGGCGATGCAGACCACGCCGGCGCCGATGAACACACCGCGCCAACCAACGGCCTGGGCCAGATAGGACAGGGGCGCACCGGCCAGCACCGAGCCCATGTTGCCCAACAGCATCGAGAAGCCCACCAGGGTGGCGAAGCGGCGCTCCTCAAACCAGACGGCGATGATTTTCAGCATGGCGATGAAGGTCACCGAGACGCCGAGGCCGATCAGGGTGCGTCCGGCCAGGGCGGCATTCAGGCTTTCGGCAGCGCCGAAGAGGAAGCTGCCGCATCCCGCCACCAGGCCGCCAATGAGCAGAATGCGGCGCGGCCCGAGGGTATCCACCAAAATGCCGGTGGGTACCTGCATCACCGTATAAACGTAGAAGTAAGTCGCCGCCAGCACCCCGAGGGAGGCGGCGGAGGTCTGAAACGCCGCCACCAGATCCTGGGCAATGCCGGCCGGGGCGAAGCGCTGGAAGAAGGACAGCACATAGGCTGCCGCAACCACGCCGAGGGCCAGCACCCGGCGGCGTTTTTGTTCAGGTGTAAAGGATTCCATGGGCGGGAGTGTAACCCGCCCTAGCTCACCCGTTATTCCCCTTTGGAATCATGCCTATTGGCCCGCACCGAGCTGACCAGGGAGAGCACGATCAGCACCGCGCCGACGAGGCCGGTGACGGCTTCCGGGATGTGATATTTCACCCCCGCCAGCATCACCGCCGCCAGGGCGCCGATGGCCCAGAAGGCGCCGTGCTCGAGGAAGCGGTAATTGTCGAGAGTGCCCTTGTCCACCAGGAACAGGGTAAAGCTGCGCACGAACATGGCGCCAGCGCCGAGGCCGAGGGCAATCACGAACAGGTTGTTGGTCATGGCGAAAGCGCCGACGACACCGTCGAAAGAGAAGCTGGCGTCGAGCAGTTCCAGATAGAGAAAACCGCCGACGCTCTGGCGGATCACGATCTCCGCGCCATGCCCTTCGTGTTCCACATCATCACCGCCGAGCAAAGCCGCGAGGCCCTTGGCGAGGATGAACACCACCACGCCCCAGACGCCGGCAACGACGAACTCGCCCGCTTGCGGTTCCGGCAGCAGCATCGCCGCCAGCAACACCACCGTCAGGGTCAGGGCGGCCTCGATGGCTTCCATCTTGCCCAGGCGGGTCAGGGGCCGCTCGATGATGACCAGCCAGTGCTCGGTCTTGTGGCGGGCAACGAAGAACTTGAAAAACACCATCATCAGGAAAGCGCCGCCGAAAGCCGCGATCTGGTGATGGGCCGCCGTCAGCACCCGGGCGTATTCGTCCGGCTGGTTGGCGGCCATATCCACGGCAGCCCAGGGGCCGACACCGGCGGCCAGCGCCACGATCACCACCGGGAACACCAGGCGCATGCCGAACACGGCAATCAGGATGCCCCAGGTCAGAAAGCGCCGGCGCCAGACTTCATCCCAGTGACGCAGCACCCCGGCGTTGACCACGGCGTTATCGAAGGACAGGGCGGTTTCCAGCACCACCAGAAACAACACCGTGGCCGCCGCCTTGAAGCCGCCAAGAAAATAGCCGCCGATGATGGAGGCGATGCAGAAAATGAAAGAACCGGTGAAGTGCTTAAACATGGGAAATCCGTCAAATCCGGGCCGGCGATGGTAACCCGGCGCAGGAAAACTTCGTTAAAACACGCACCCGCCTGGAAGCCGCGTTCCTATTGGCTTCCAGCCATGACAACGCCAGAAGCGCCATTCCACGCGGCCTCCAGGCCATGTGCCAGATGTTTCCCTATTGGCTCGCTTGCCTCTTCAACAACCAGGTCAGCACCGGCGGCGTTACCAGGGTAGTGAGGATCACCATGATGACAATCACCGAGAACATGGATTCGCTGATGACCCCCAACTGCTTGCCGACCATGGCGAAAATCAGCCCCACCTCGCCGCGCGGCACCATGCCCCAGCCGACGACCCAGGCGCCAGCCTGGCGCGCGAACACACCCGCCACCAGCTTGCCGGCGATGGCGGCAGCAGTAAGGCCGAGGGCAATGGCGACGATGGCCGGGTCGGCCAGGGTCTTCAGGTCCACCTGCATGCCGGTCAGCACAAAGAACACCGGCACGAAGAAATAGCCGATCGGTTCGATCATGTGTTCGTGCTGATGCCCGGCATGGCGCAGCAGAATCGGTCGCAGCTTGTCGGCCAGCCCGGCTTCACTGGCGGGCAGCAGGGGTTCGATCTCGCGCACGATGGCCGGCTGCTCGAAGTCCTTGAGGAACAGCGGCTCGAACAGCAGACCGGCGGCGAAGGCGCCGATGATGGGAGCCAGGCCCATGACGTGGGCCAGCCAGGCCAGGGCGAGGCCGGTGGCCAGCACCTGGGCGAAGAGCATCGAGGGGCCGGCATCGAGACGCGCCAGCCAGCGGCTGGAATGAGGCGCGATGAGGCGTCCGAGCCAGATGCTGCCGCCGAGAAACAGCACCGCCTTGGCGATGATCCAGCCCACCTCGCCGAAGCTCACGCTGCCGGCCTGGACCAGGCTCGACACCACGGCCAGAATCACCAGACCGAGCACATCGTCGATCACCGCCGCACCGAGCACGATCCGCGCCGCCGGCGTACCGAGCTTGCCCAGGTCGCGGAAGACGCGGCCGGTAATGCCCACCGAGGTGGCGGAAAGAGTGGCGCCGAGGAACAGGTAGGTGTTTTGCGTCTGGCCCGGCAGCAACAGCGGCCCGACCACAAAAGCGCCGAGCAAGAATGGAACGACGATGCCGGCACTGCCCACCGCGAAGGCGGTTGGCCCCACCTGCACCAGATCCTTGAGCCGGGTTTCGAGGCCGATTTGCAGCAGCAGCACGATCACGCCGAGTTCGGCGATGAAGGCGACGATGGGATCGCGGGGGATGCTCTCGAAATAGTGCAGGCCCAGCAGGCCCAGGTTGCCCAGCACCACGCCAAGCAACAATTCGCCCAGCACGGCGGGGAAGCCAACACGACTGGCAAGCGGAGCAAACAAGCGCGCTGCCATGAGGATGATGGCGAGCCAGAGCAGATTTTCACCCACCACGCCGCCGCCGGCATAGACCGGCCATGGCAACAGGGCGAGAAGCAGTACGAGCGACTTGTGCATCAAGGGCCTCCGATCCTGCGAAGGCCCCAGTATAACGAGTGCTCAGTGGGCCGCAGCGGGCTCCGCCGGGGTGACAACATCCGCCGGATGAGCCACGGCGCCCTTGTTGAGGGGCTCGGGATGCCAGCCAACGAACACCACCAGACACATGAAACCTGCCACATAGGCCAGGGCCACATGCCAACCGTGACGCAGCCAGTTACCTACCGACTTGGCTTCCGGGAACATGTTGGAAAGGGCCACGCCGGCCGAGGAACCGAACCAGAGCATGGAACCGCCGTAACCGACGCCGAAAGCCAGGAAGCCCCAGTCGTAGCCGTCCTGGCGAATGGCCAGCGCCGTCAGCGGAATATTGTCGAACACGGCGGAAACGAAACCAAGGCCAAAGGCGGTGTGCCAGGAGGCGGCGGGCAGGCTTTCCACCGGCATCATGGACGCGCAGGAAACCAGGGAGAGCAGGAAGATGGTGCCCTTGATGGACTCGCCGAGAACCTCCCAGTCGTGACGACGGACCGGAATGGTGACCAGGATCGCTGCCCAGACGGCAACGCCGATGAAGGGGAAGGAATCGCTGCTGGCCGTGTAGTGGGTATTCACGACGATGTTGGTGACCATGGCAAAAACCAGGATCGTGACAACGATGAAGATGCGGCCCCAGTCCATCTTGGTGTGGGCGTGGGCATGCTTGAGAATCGGCGAGTAGGCGTGCTGCTGCTTGGCGGCGATAACCCCGGAGATCACCAGCGCCACCAAAGAAGCGACAACGGCCTCAAACACGCTCAGGGGGCTGACGCCGGCGATCCACATCATGGTGGTTGTCGTATCGCCCACCACCGAGAAAGCGCCGCCGGCATTGGAAGCGGCAACGATACCGGCCAGATAGCCGACATGAACCTTGCCCTTGAACAACTGGTGGGCCATGGCGCCACCAATCAGGGCGGCGGCGATGTTGTCGAGGAAGCTGGAAATCACCCAGACCATGGCCAGCAGCAGGAAGGCGCCCTTCCAGTCGTCGGGCAGAAACTTGGGCAGAATCACCGGCACATGGCTCTTCTCGAAATGCCGGGCGAGGATGGCGAAGCCCATCAGCAGACAGAAAAGATTAGCCAGGGTCACCCATTCGTGGCCGAAATGACCCACCAGACCGGCAACGCCAGCGCCGGTCTTGAAGCCGGTAAACAGCAACTTGTAGAGGGAAATTGTCGCCAGACCGGTGAGGGCGACATAAAAGGTCTGGTTGTGGAACAAGGCCACGCCCAGCAGGGTCAGGGCGAAGAGGATAAATTCGACGGGAATTCCAGCCACCGTCGGCGCGTCAGCCGCCTGGGCCAAGCCCATTGTCAGAAACAAGCCAAGCGCAGCGAACAGATGCCGAAAGGTGAAGCGGTTCATGTCAGGAATCCCACAAAGTAAGGTTAAGATCGGGGGATTCTAGCAAGTGGTGTTCCACACCACGATAAACAGCGCTATTCGGCCCATGTATCAGAACCTGCTCGGACTCCTGTTGCTGCTTTCCGCCGCCGTTGGCGCGGTGTCCGTGGCGCGCCATTTCAAGATGCCGGCGATGCTGGCCTATCTGGTGGTGGGCATGGCCCTCGGCCCCCACGGCTTTGGCGCCCTGAGCAGCACCGAGGAGGCGGAATCCCTGGCCGAGTTCGGCATCGTTTTTCTGATGTTCTCCATCGGCCTCGAATTCAGCCTGCCGAAGCTGGTTTCCATGCGCCGCCTGGTATTTGGCTTTGGCGGCGGCCAGATGCTGGTCACCGCCACCGGCACCATGTTGTTTACCCTGTTCTTCTACCACCAGCCCTGGCGCGTCGGCCTCGCCGTCGGTCTGGCGGTGGCCATGTCGTCCACCGCCATCGTCGCCAAGCTGCTCTCCGAGCGTTTCGAGCTGCATTCCCGCTCCGGTCACCAAACCATGGGGGTGCTGCTGTTCCAGGATCTCGCCGTGGTGCCCTGCCTGATCCTCTTCCCCGCACTCGCCAATCCGGAAGAAAGCCTGGGCGAAGCTCTGGCCATCGCCTCGGTGCAAGCGGTGGTGGTGCTGGGCATCCTGATTTTTGTCGGCCAGCGGATCATGAGCCGACTGCTGGATGCCGTCGCCCACCGGAAATCCGAAGAGCTGTTCGTGCTGGCGATTCTCTGGATCGTCATCGGCCTCTCCTACGCCACCGGCGCCGCCGGGCTCTCCCTCGCCCTCGGCGCCTTCGTCGGCGGCATGCTGATTTCGGAAACCGCCTACCGTCATCAGGTGGAAGCCGATATCCGCCCCTTCCGCGACATCCTGCTCGGCATCTTCTTCGTCACCGTCGGCATGATGCTCGACCTCGGCTTCGTCTGGGAACACATCGACCGCCTAGCTCTCGCCGTGGTGCTGCTGGTGAGTGGCAAGGGGCTGGCGGTCATGGTGGTCAGCAAACTGGCGAAAAGCCCCCTCGACGTTTCCCTGCGCACCTCGGCGCAACTGGCCCAGGCCGGCGAATTCGGCCTGGTGCTGATCCAGTTCGCCAACGCCTTGAAGCTCGTTCAGGGCGACGTCTATCAAGTCACCATGGCGGCGATGCTGATTTCCATGTTCATCGCTCCGCTCCTCATAAACCGCGCCACCCGCTTCAGCGGTGGCATGGCCAAGGGCGACTGGGCCCACAAGGCCACCGCCATTCACGATATCGCGGTCAAGAGCATGGCCCTGGAGCGTCATGTGATCGTCTGCGGCTTCGGCCGCACCGGCGAGACCATCGCCCGCTTTCTCGCCGCCGAACATCTGCCGCTGCTGGTACTCGACACCGATCCGCAGCGGGTCAAGGACGCGGAAGCGGAAGGCCATACGGCCGTCTTCGGCAACGCCGACCGCCTGGAGGTGTTGACCGCCGCCGGTCTCGTCCGCGCCCGCGCCGTGGTGGTGGCCTACCCGGACTACCATGACTCGGAACGCGTGATTCGTCTGGTTCGCGAACATCGGATCGACATTCCCATCATCGCCCGCGCGGTGGACAACACCGGCGCCGCCTACCTCAAGCGCGCCGGCGCCACCGAGGTGGTGCCAGAGGTGGTGGAAAGCGGTTTGATGCTGGCGGCGGAAACTTTGACGCAAATTGGCGTTCCAATGGAACGAGCCATGAATCGAGTACGGCAGGAACGCGCCGCCCGCTATTCCAGCCTGAAGAAATACTATGGCCGCAAAGCGCCGCAAGGCAATGAAAAGCCGTAACAATTTTTGCGTCTGATGGGCGGTGGCTTTAATTTCTCTGCGCCGCCCTTATATGGCACACTGCACCTGCATCACTGAATACCACTGGAGGAAACACCTGATGAGCGACCTGATCCTGCAACAACGCGCCCCGGCCCGTACCCTGGCTTCCCACCGCGTCTTGCGCAACACCTATGCCCTGCTGGCCATGACCCTGCTGTTCTCGGCCGTTACCGCCGGCACCGCCCTGGCCCTCAAGCTGCCCCACCCCGGCCTGATCCTGACGCTGGTCGGCTACTTCGGCCTGCTGTTCCTCACCATGAAGACCCGCGACTCCGGTTGGGGTGTGCTGTCCGTCTTTGGCCTCACCGGCTTCATGGGCTATACCCTGGGCCCCATCCTCGCCCATTACCTGGCGATGCCCAACGGCACCCAGGTGGTCGCCACTGCCTTCGGCGCCACCGGCCTCGCCTTCGTCGGCCTCTCCGCCTTTGCCCTGACCACCAAGAAGGACCTGTCCTTCATGGGCGGCTTCCTCTTCGTCGGCGCCCTGGTGGCCTTCGTGCTGGGTCTGGTGGCCGTGTTCTTCCAGATGCCGATGCTTTCCCTGGCCGTGGCCGGCCTGTTTGCCATGATCTCCTGCGGCCTGATCCTGTTCGAGACCCAGAACATCGTCAATGGCGGCGAGACCAACTACATCATGGCCACCGTCAGCCTCTACGTCTCCCTCTACAACCTGCTGGTGAGCCTGCTGCAACTGCTGGGCATTGGCGGTTCCAGCGACTAAGGCTGAAATGCCGTGATGCCCCTGCACCGGCATCGAGCAAGCAGCGGACGGCGACCCCGTCCGCTTTTTTTTCGTCCGTGAGGAGGCGCCCCGCCATGACGCACGTCCCCGACACCCCCTGGCACACCCTTGAGACCACGGTTGCCGCCGAGCAACTGGCGGCGCACCCGGAACAGGGCCTGAGCGAGGAGGAGGCGGCCCGCCGCCTCGCCGTGCATGGCCCCAACCGGCCCCTGACCCAACCCGGTCGCAGCACCCTGGCACGCTTGGCCGACCAGCTGGTGCAGCCCCTGGTGCTGGTGTTGATCGCCTCCGGCCTCGTCACCGCCTTTCTCGGCGAGTGGGTCGATAGCGGCGTGATTCTCGGTGTCGTGGTGGTGAATGCGGTCATTGGCTTTCTCCAGGAAGGCAAGGCTGAACAGGCCCTGGCCGCCTTGGCACGGGCGGTGGCTTCGGAAGTCACCGTGGTGCGCGGCGGCCAGCGGCGGCGCATGGACGCCATCCATCTGGTGCCCGGCGACCTGGTCTGGCTCGCCGCCGGTGACAAGGTGCCGGCCGATCTGCGCCTGCTCCACGGCAAGGAGGTGCGCACCATCGAGGCGGCCCTCACCGGCGAGTCGCTGCCGGTGGACAAACACGCCGCAGCACTCCCCGCCGACACGCCTCTCGCCGACCGCCGCAACATGGCCTATGCCGGCACTACCGTGGTTTCCGGCCAGGGTCACGGCCTCGTCGTGGCCACCGCCAATGGCACTGAAACCGGCCGCGTTTCGCGCCTGATCGCCGAGGCGCCGGACATGTCCACGCCGCTGACGCGCAAGATGGCGGCCTTCTCGAAACAACTGCTGTGGGTGATCCTCGGTCTGGCGGCGCTCACCTTCGCCATCGGATTCGCCCGCGGCGAGGCGGCCTTCGACATGTTCATGGCCGCCGTCGCCCTCGCCGTGGGGGCAATTCCCGAGGGCCTACCCGCCGCCGTCACCATCACCCTGGCCGTCGGCGTCTCGCGCATGGCCAAGCGCCGCGCCATCATCCGCCGCCTGCCGGCGGTAGAAACCCTCGGCAGCACCACGGTGATCTGCTCCGACAAGACCGGCACCCTGACCGAGAACGAAATGACGGTGCGCGCCCTCTGGTGCGGCGGCCAGCTTCACAACGTCGAAGGCCAGGGCTACGACCCGGCCGGCGCCATCACCCCCGAGCCCGACACCGCCGCCCGCGAGGTCCTGCTTGCCGGCCTGTTGTGCAACGATGCGGAGCTGCACCATAGCGAAGGCCGCTGGCGCATCGTCGGCGACCCCACCGAAGCCGCCCTGCTGGTGGCGGCGCGCAAGGCCGGCCTGGAGGAAGGCAGCCTGCGTAAGCTGCTGCCGCGTCGCGATGAACTGCCCTTCGACGCCACACGCCAGAGCATGGCGACCTTGCACGACGTGGAAGGCCAACGCCAGGTCTACATCAAGGGCGCGCTGGAAAAACTGCTGCCCGCCTGCACCCAGCAACTTACGGCGACGGGCGACACCGCGCCCCTCGCCGACGCCGACCGGACAGCCATCACCACTGCCGCCGCCGACCTGGCGCGCCAGGGCCTGCGAGTGCTGGCTCTCGGCCGCAAGCCCCACGGAGCGGGCGAACTGACGGCAGACGCCATCGCCGGGGAGATGATCTTCCTCGGCCTTGTCGGCATGATCGATCCGCCCCGGCCCCGCGCCATCGCGGCGGTGAAGACGTGTCACGGCGCCGGCATCCGCGTCAAGATGATCACCGGCGACCACGCCGAAACCGCCCTCGCCATCGCCCGTCAATTGGGCATCGCCACGGCGACCTCGACCGCCCTCAACGGCCGCGATCTGACGCTGCTGGACGACGCCGCCCTGCAACAGGCCGCCCACGACACCGACGTGTTCGCCCGCGTCGAACCGGAACAGAAGCTGCGTCTGGTGCGCGCCCTGCAAGCCAACGGCGAGGTGGTGGCGATGACCGGCGACGGCGTGAACGACGCCCCGGCCCTGAAGCAGGCCGACATCGGCATCGCCATGGGCCTCGGCGGCACCGAAGTGGCGAAGGAGGCGGCGGCGATGGTGCTCACCGACGACAACTTCGCCAGCATCGAGGCGGCGGTGGAGGAAGGGCGCGGCATCTACGACAACCTGGTGAAGTTCATCACCTGGACCCTGCCGACCAATTTTGGCGAGGGCCTGGTGATCCTGGTGGCGATACTCGCGGGCGCCACCCTGCCGATCACGCCGCTGCAAATTCTCTGGATCAACATGACCACCGCCGTGCTACTCGGCCTGCCCCTGGCCTTCGAGCCACGCGAACGGGGCATCATGCAGCGGCCACCGCGGCCGCCGGCGGCGCCGATTCTCGACGGCGTCCTGATCTGGCGCGTGGTGCTGGTGGGGGTGCTGATGCTGGCCGGCTCCTTCGGCCTCTTCCTGCTCCAACTCCAGCAGGGCCACAGCCTAGCCGAAGCCCGCACCACGGCAGTGAATGTCTTTGTGATGGTGGAAGCGATGTATCTCTTCAACTGCCGCTCCCTGACCCGGCCCCTGACCTCCCTCGCCCCCTTCTCCAACCCCTGGGTCTGGGGCGGCGTTGGCATCATGGCGGCGCTGCAAGTGCTGTTCACCTACACCCCCCTGTTCCATCGCCTGTTCGGCACCGCACCGATCGGCCTTGAGGCCTGGGCGCAGATCGCTGCCGTTGGCCTCGCCGCCCTGGTGCTGATCGAAATCGAAAAGGGGCTTCGCGCGAGGCGGCGGCGGGCATTGCGGTAACCGCGCCGGTAGTGATAGGGTTACGCCAGCGTCACCATTACAAAAACAAGGTTCAGCCCGTGAATATCATCATCCGCGTTACCCAATGCGTCGCCGACGAGGTGCTGGAGGAGGAGGACCGCCGCGCCAACCCCGCCGGTGAGCATAGCTTCGAGATCGCCGATGGCCTGCCAGTGGCGAAACTGGCGGCGATTGCCCTCGACCAGTTCTTCATGATGACGCCGATCTCCTGCCCCGACCATTTCGACATCGTCGCGGAAAATGAGGACGGCGACGTGCTGGACCCGGACCCGGATCACGAGGCCCTCTCCGGCGACCCGCGCGAAGCCCTTGACGACACCATGAATGCGCTGCTCACGCCGCAAGCCAGCGCGACCGGCAAGCGCGCCTTTCCGCGCTATCCCGTAGATTGGGCGATTCAGGTCCGCAGCCAGGCCACGGAGCAGACCGGCCAGGCCCAGGATATTTCCCTCGGCGGCGTTTCTCTGGTTACCGACCGCACATTTCATGGCGAGGACGTGCGGCTGCGCATCGCCAGCCACCACGGCCCGATCGAGGTTGACGCACAGCCGGTTTATGCCATTCCCGCCGAACACGCTGGCCGTTTCAAGATCGGCCTCAAGTTTCTCGCCTTCCACGGCAACGGTCTCGACGCCCTGACCGCCGCCATTACCGGGATCTCCGAATCAGCGTAAGCCGCCGCGAAGGCCTCCTGTAGCGACGTCATTCCATTTCTTGACAAAAATAGTCAACCACCTAGACTGAAACCGTTCCCATGCACATTCGCTTCATGAGGAGGTAAACAGTCATGCTTGATGTTGGTAAATACTCAAGGGACGAACGGCTCGCCTTTAACGACCCCGAAGGACACATGGACGACCTCGAATCCTGGTCGCCGAAAAAAGTCATGGAACGGGCAGCCCAGGAAGGCATCACTCTGACCGAAGAGCATTGGGCCATCCTTTTCAGTTTGCGCGAACACTTCCGCGAGGACGGTGTTACCAGCGCCCGCGCCCTGGGGCACGAACTGGAGAAGGAATTCGGACACGGCGAAGGACGCCGCCACCTTTACGAACTGTTTCCTCGCGGGCCGGTACTTCAAGGGTGCCGCATCGCCGGGCTGCCTTCGCCATCCCATAGCAGCGATCCGGGCTTCGGCAGCGTTTGCTAGCAGGAAATTTTGGAGATGATGCCATGCTCGCTCCCACCACCCAATATCCCCCGGCTGACTTCGGCGTCCATCCGGATGCCGGCGTCTATTACATCAGCAATCGCCCGGAAGCCTATGAGGTCTTCGGTGAAGTAAGCATCGAAGAAGCCTCCCGCATCGCCCGCCTAATTTCCGAACACGCGGCGCGGCATTTCCCCGGCATTGAGTTCTGGGTCGACGGCCGTTGGCACACCCACCAGCCCGGCATGGAAAAGATCGCCGCTTATATCGAGAGCCATTGGCAGGGCTGGGTCCATGCTGCCAGTTCCGGCATGGTGCGCCGCTGAGCATGGAAACGCCACGCCACGCGATGGCGAGCCTGTTTGCTCAGCTCGGCCTTGATGCCGACAAGGGTGCCATTGAACACTTTATCGCCACCCATAACCTGCCTGCCGACATTCGCCTCGCCGACGCACCGTTCTGGACCCCGATCCAGGCCGGCTTTCTGCGCGAAGAACTGCTCGAGGACGCCGACTGGGCCGAGGTGATCGACGCCCTGGATCGGGAGTTGCGCGCTTAAACGTTGTTGGCCAGCCCAAACCGCTCGGCTCGACCCGCGCCGGCAGGGAATTCCCGACAACCCTACTCCGTTGATGGCTTTATATCGTCCGTGATAGGCTGCACGCCTTCCGAAACTTGGCTTTGTCATGCAATTCCCCCACATTCGCTGGGCCCTGACCCTGGTGTCCCCGCTGGGGCTGACCTCGGCCCTCTTCGCCAGTCTGATTCTCGCCGGCTACATAGCGGGCGTCGAGGCGCTCTACCGCCCCCTGAGCGGCGGGCCAGCCTCTCACCCGCTGACCGCCCTCGCCCTCGCCTGCCTGGGTATCGGGCTGGCTCTCTGGCGCCTGCGCCAGTCGTCCGCCGCCGCCCTGACCCTGGCCCAGGTTGCCCTCGCCATTGCCCTCCTGCGCCTGGTCGAACTCGCCCTGGACCTGGATCTATTGGTCGTTATCACGCCCTTCCAAACCACCCTGACCGCCGGTAAGCCGATTCTGATGGGCGTCAACACGGCGATCATGACCGCCGTGCTGGCCGCCGCCCTAATCGCCGACATCAAGCACCGTCTGCTGACCGCCCAGGCCCTGGCCTTTGTCGCCCTGGGCTTTCCCCTGGTGTCGATCACCGGTTACGCCTACGGCGTGGACAAGTTTCACGGCCAGATGGCCCTGACCACGGTGGTTGCCGCCCTGCCATTGGGCTATGGCGTCCTTTTCGCCAGCGCCAACCGCGGCATCCTGCGCAGCATTCTGAGCCCCTGGGTTGGCGGCCGCATCGCCCGGGTCCAGATTCTGCTCGGCTACATGGTGCCCTTCGTGATCGGCTACCTGCTGATATTGGTGGCCGCCAACAATCCCCGGGAATTGTTCGGCCTGTTCGTGGTCATGGTGAGCGCCTTCATCTCCGGCCTGGTGGCCTTCTCGGCGGTGATGCAGGAACGCATCGACCAAAGCCGGCGCGGCGCCGAGCGGCGCCTGAGCTTTGCCGCCAACCGCGACCCCCTCACCCAGCTGCCCAACCGGCGCATGTTGCTCGATCACGCCGAGCGCGAGCTGGAGCGGGCTCAGCGCAATGGCTCGCCCTTGTCGGTATTGATGCTCGACATCGACCACTTCAAGCACATCAACGACAGCTTCGGCCACGCCGTCGGCGACTTGGTGCTCCAGCGCATTGCCGAACTGATGCGCACGGTGCTGCGCAAGCAGGACCTACCGGCCCGCTTCGGCGGCGAAGAATTCGTCGTGCTGCTGCCGGACACCAGCCCCGAGGGGGCGGCGCAACTGGCGGAAAAACTGCGTCAGCGCATCGCCGCCGAACCCTTCTCGCCGCTGGAGGGCTGTTCACACCCGGTGACGGTCTCCATCGGCTGCGCCGCCCATATCCTCGGCGCCCAGTTTCATCAAGCCCTCGACCAGGCCGACACCGCCCTCTATCGCGCCAAGACCGGCGGCCGCAACCGGGTCGAGATGGCGTTCGCGTAACTCGTAACTCTACGCCACCCGGTTCTTCGGCTCGCCGCCCACGAAGGCTTCGATGTTGTCGATCAGCTGATCCGCAAGGGTCTGCATTGCCTTGTCCGAGGCCCAGGCTACGTGAGGCGTGAGGATGAAGTTAGGCAGCGCCAGCACCTCGGGAGCGAGCAGCGGGTTGCCCTCCCGGGGCGGCTCCTTTGACAGCACATCGAAGCCAGCGCCGCCGATCCAGCCCTCCTTCAGCGCCTGCGCCAGGGCAGCTTCGTCGACGATGCCGCCACGGGCCGTATTGATAAGCAGGGCATCGTGCTTCATGGCCCGGAGCTCTGCCGCGCCGATCATGCCGCGGGTCTCCGGCGTCAGCGGGCAATGGAGAGACAGCACATCGGCCTCG
>Ga0316603_10000840_pt1 | contig 15766 bp, 15 predicted proteins | sample OWC_soil_day10_n_FD_207649 | JGI IMG/M metagenome (GOLD analysis project Ga0316603, IMG submission 207649) | Wetland soil microbial communities from Old Woman Creek delta, Ohio, United States - OWC_soil_day10_noCT | ecosystem: Environmental > Terrestrial > Soil > Wetlands | place: USA: Ohio... | reverse complement strand
GGAATCATTCTCGACGACGCGGCCTTCGCCACAGAAGCCGACACGGCGGCCGCGTACAGCTATCAACAGCTCGGACAACGCATCACGGCAGCAGAAGGTGTCGACGTGATCTGGATGCCGAATTTCTTCAGCGGGATGCCGACGTTCGGCAATGTCGCATACGTCCCGCACGATGTGAGCTATATTCAGCATATTGTGCAGCGTGTGCTCAATGTTCTCTTTCTCAATGGGAAATGGACCTGGTTTGTGGTCTACTACTTTCTGGGCGGCGTGTTCATGTTCCTGATGATGCGGGTCCTGAAGTTCTCGCATCTGCCCGCCCTCCTGGCTGCCGTGCTCTTCATGCTCGCGCCGTACACCATAGGACTTGCCAGCGAAGGACATGGTTCCAAGCTGATGGCGCTGATCTACCTTCCGCTTGTCTTCATGCTCACCCATACGCTGTTCGAACGGCGCGACATACTAAGCTTCGGCCTCCTTGCGGCGGCCATCGGCACACTCGCGCTGACAAATCACATGCAGATCGTCTATTACGTCTTCATCATCATCGGTCTGTATCTCCTCTATGAAATCATTGTGGAATACCGGCGGACTCCTGGACGGGCTGCACTGATCGCAGGTCTCTTCGCTGGTGCGCTGATCCTCGGTCTCTGCATCGCGTCGTATATCTATCTCTCGGTCTATGAATACTCCCAGTTTTCCATCCGCGGCGGCGGAACAGCCGACTCCACCGGCGGACTTGCCTGGGATTATGCCACGAACTGGTCCTGGCACCCGCAGGAAATCCTGACACTCCTCATCCCGGGGTTCTTCGGATTTCAATCTCCATACTACTGGGGCACGATGCCGTTTACCACATCCACTGTGTACGTCGGAGTCCTGCCGCTTCTCTTCGCGATCCTGGCCCTTGGCTACAACCGTACACGCCTGACGGTCTTTCTTACTCTGTTCCTGGCCATTATGGTGTTGATCGCGTTCGGCAAGCACTTCCCGGTTCTCTATGGGCTGATGTTTGACTACCTCCCCTTCTTCAACAAGTTCCGCGTCCCCGTGATGATCCTCCATCTGCTGCCGTTTGTGATCGGCATCCTTGCGGGATACGGCATGGAATTTCTGCTCCATCCGTCCGAACGGTTTACGAGTGAACAGTCCGCTAAACTCACCCGTCTGCTGATGATCGTGGGGGGAATTCTGGTCGGACTCCTGCTCATCGGCACGCTTGTGAAGAGCTCCGTCTTTCAGACCCTGTCGGGATCGATGTTCGTCAAGGAAGGCGAGTTGGAGATGATCCGTCAGGAATATGGCAACCAGGTCAACCAGGTGATGGCACAGTTGAAGCAGGCACGCTTCGACGTTCTCTGGAAGGATTTTGTGAAGTTCGTCCTGCTGGCCGTTGCTTCGCTGGGCATCGTGTATTTCTTCGTGAAGAAGAAGCTTTCTCCCGCACTCCTTTCTGGTGCGGTGTTCGTCCTGCTGCTGATCGATCTCCTCATTGTCGTCAGCAAGGGAGGATACATCTCTCCGAAACCCAGTGCCCAGCTGGAGGCGCAGTTCCAGCCCGACGCGACCGTAACATACCTGCAGAAGCAGCCGGGACTTTTCCGCGTCTTCCCTCTCGGCAATCTGTTCACGGACAACTCGTATGCATACCACGGCCTGCAATCCATCGGAGGATACAGTCCGGCAAAACTGAAGATCTATCAGACCTTGCTGGATTCCTGCCTGTATCAGAGCGCGGATCCGTCATTTCCGATCAACATGAATATCGTGAACATGCTGAACGCGGAGTATTTGATTGCGCAGGGACGGCTGCCGGAGGGAAAATTCACGCTGATGAATGTTGACGAGGCAAAACGGTTTCTGGTATACCGGAACAACAGCGTTCTCCCGCGCGCATTCTTTGTGAGCGAGGCAGCTGTTGCGGCAACTCCCGCGGAAGTATTCGCAAGGATGAACGCACCGTCATTCGATGCCAGCCGCACAGCAATTCTTGAGAAGACCCCGTCCGTCCTGCCCGGAAAGCCTGACAGCAGTACCGTCCAGATCACCGGATACACGTCCCGTCTCATCACGGCAAGCGCGTACGCAACCTCCGCAGCCCTCCTCGTTCTGAGTGAAGTGTACTATCCTGCAGGATGGAAGGCGTTTGTGGATGGACAGGAAACGGAGATTTTGAAGACAAACTATATCCTCCGGTCAATCGTCGTTCCTGCGGGCAGCCATACCATCGAGTTCCGCTTTGACCCGCCTCTGTACAGGGCTGGATACCTGATCTCGAACATTGCCTGGGCGATTGCGCTTTGTTGCGTGTTGATCGGGCTCTGGCGTGTTCCGTGGGTTCAGGCGAAATTGAAGTCACGGAAGGCTGCAGCGTAGATGCCGGGCCTGCCTGAGCGGGCAGTTCCGAGAAGAAAAGGGGCATTTTGCAGGTTCCATCGGGCTTGCGTCCGTTTTCGAAGGCTGGAGCGCTCATGATGGATCTAGGGGAGATTCGCAACGGATTGCGTTCTCCGGGAGGTTCGCAGTAGCCCCCGTTCTATAGCAATGTGCAATCGCTGCCTCCAGTGGACGTCGGGTCAGGTGGACGTCGGGTCAGGTGGACGTTGGGTCAGGCGGACCTTGGGTCAGGCACCGATGCGTTGACTCTCTCCGGTGCCTTGGCTATATTGTTTATTACCTGTGAGGCGTCAGCCGGGACGATCTCGCGTACCCCCGGCGGTCCACAACGCTTGTCGATCACTCCCTGATGTCTGCAGGGAGACTTACTGCATAACAGGAGACACACTCAGATGGCGGATATCTCTCAAGATGCGTTGGGAATGGTGGAAACGAAGGGATTGGTTGGTTCGATCGAAGCGGCTGACGCGATGGTTAAAGCGGCGCGCGTTACGCTCATCGGCAAAGAGACCATCGGGGGCGGTTATGTCACTGTTCTCGTTCGGGGTGATGTCGGAGCGGTGAAGGCCGCAACGGATGCCGGCGCCGCCGCTGCCCAGCGCGTCGGTGAACTGGTGTCCGTCCACGTGATTCCTCGTCCCCACGTGGATGTGGAACTGATCCTCCCAAAACGGGCGGCAAAGTAAGACTGTCCTGCCGGGGCGTACAGGTATCCCCGTGAGAGGCTGCCGCGACAACGGAAGACCATCACTATGATTGATGTTGCTCTAGGCTTGATTGAAACCCGTGGCCTTGTTGGTGCGATAGAAGCCGCCGACGTCATGCTGAAGACCGCCAATGTGCGTCTGATAGGCAAGGAGATCGTCCGGGACGGTCTTGTCACCGTCGAGATTGTGGGCGAGGTGGCAGCAGTGAAGGCAGCCGTGGAAGCCGGAGCGACGGCAGCAATCCGGGTTGGTGAGCTGGTGTCCCAGCATGTGATCCCGCGTCCCGTCGACGATATCGAAGATATCCTGGTCCGGCAGCTCTCCGGCAACACCGAGCCGGCAAAGCCGCTGCCTGCTCCCAGACCCAGGAAACCGGCGATACCTGCGCCGGCACCAACAGAGCGCGTGACTACCGATTCTTCTGCACAGGACCTCGACACAATGACTGTCCGCGAGCTGCGGACCCTTGCTCGCACCATCGAAGGGCTCGGCATTCAGGGCAGGCAGATCTCAAAGGCAAACAAGGATCTCTTGATCCGGGAGATACTCAAAGCCCGGATATCATAGGGACCGTTGAGGCCTTCCCCCTATGAAGAAACGACGCCTCCACATCATCATCACCACCACGCTCATCGGTATCTTCCTCTGGTTGTCTGTCACACTCCGGGAGCAATACCAGATCACTCTCGCAGTACCCCTTCTTATCGACGAGATTCCCGAAGGGATGGCGATCCGCACACCGGTACCACGGACGGTCCATCTCAGGTTCCGCGGGGACGGATGGCATCTGGCCGGTCTGCTCATGGGGTCCACCAGTGACGTCCACATCCCTTTCACTTCCCTTCCCCAGGGCCGCCGCACCATTACCATGAATGAGGTCGGCGAGCGCATCACATACCCCCCCAGCATACAACTGGTCAGTATGCTCCCCGACACCGTTGCCGTACGGCTCGATCGGCTGAGCACCGCGCGTGTCCCCGTGACCCCCGATTTCACTGTCTCGTTCAAGGAGGGGTACGGCCAGGTGGGAGCCATTCTGCTTTCACCCGACAGCGTCACGGTCATGGGCGCGGAAAGTGTGCTCGATCAGATTACATCCTGGAAGACATCCCGGACTTCATTCAGGGATCTGAAGGCACCTGTTGAACAGATGATTGCCCTCGCCCAGAGCGAGGGCCCGATGGTTTCGTGTTCACCGTCTTCGGTCCGGGTACGAATCAACGTGCAGTCGTTTGCGGAGAAGATCTTCAGTGGTTTACCGGTTGAGGTGCGTGGCGTTCCGTCCAACCGTGATGTCATCTTCATCCCGCCCAAAATGGAAATCGTCGCACGGGGTGGCATCCGGCAGCTGGCAAGCGTGCTGCCTGTGGATTTTCAGATCGGGGTGTCGTATGACCGCATCCTTGCCGACACGACCGGAGCCATTGAGCCGGACGTTGTCGCCCCGTCCGGAATCCAGATAGTCGCCCGCAAGCCGGAGAAACTCCAGTACATTGTGCGGAAACGGTTTCAATCAACAGGTGCCGGTGACCGGTAAGTGCCGCTGCCCTGCCGCAGAGGCAGGAAGCAGTATCGTGCGCCCGGCACAGAACCTGAGCAGCAAGGAGACCATGGTATGAGGCTGTGTATCAACATCGACCATATTGCAACGCTTCGTGAAGCGCGGGGTGGAGTGGAGCCGGATCCGGTCACCGCTGCACACATTTGCGAGCTTGCAGGCGCCCAGGGTATCGTCTGCCATCTCCGGGAAGACCGGCGCCATATCAACGACCGGGATCTCCGGCTACTCCGCGAATCGATCAAGACGAAGCTGGATCTGGAAATGGCGGCGACAGATGAGATCGTCAAGATTGCCATCGAGACTCTCCCCGAGCTCGTGACGTTCGTTCCGGAGCGCCGCCAGGAACTGACCACCGAGGGCGGGCTTGATGTTCGCGGCCACCGCCACCACCTCCGTGACGTCATCGCAGAAATGCACCGTCACGAAATCGAAGTCAGCCTGTTCATCGATCCGGTGCTGGAGCAGATTGACACCGCAGCTGAGGTTGATGCCGACAAGATCGAAATCCATACGGGCGAATATGCCAATGCGCGGTCGGAGCGGGAACAGATGGAACTTCTGGAGGTCGTCCGTGCCGCGGCGAAACACGCGCGGGGACTCGGGATGGGTGTAAACGCGGGTCATGGACTGAACTACCTCAACATCACCCCCTTCCGTACCATCCAAGAGATCGAGGAGGTCAGCATCGGCCATGCGGTGATTTCCCGGGCACTGTTTGTCGGACTCGACCGGGCGGTCAGGGATATGCTCCGGGCTTGCAGAGGAGATGTGTAAGCAGCGTTTACGGCTGCAGATGTCCGGTGAGAATGCCGGATGACGCACGGTGCACGGCAATTCCGGCAAGAACGAGAAGAAGGGCCAGGCTGTACAGTACGGGAGTAAACCCGCCGGTGTAATCATACACCACGCCTGCAATCAGCACCATGGGTGCAGCAAGGATATTCGCAGAGAAGAGCAGGCCGTACACCTGTCCCATCCTGTCGGCCCCCCACAACCTCGCAACAGTTGATGCGTAGATCACCAGCACCCCGCCATAGTTGAAGCCGGTCAGCGCAGCGAACAGAAGCAATCCGTTTGGAACAGTAAGTACCGGCAACGATGCCGCAAGGATTACAGCCTGGGCGAACAGATTTGCTTTCAGGACGGTGTGGGCCTGCAGCCTGTCGCACAGGGCTCCCCACGTCAGCCGCCCGGCCGCATTCGCAACCGCAAAGAGGGAGACCGCGGCAATTCCCGCCTGCACGCTGGCAGCAGCAGATAATTCCTTGAGATTTGCATTCACGGCAAACCCGGCAGCCAGACCAGTAGTCATAGCTGCAAAGAGCAGTATGAATGCCGGCTGACGTGTGACCTGTTTCATGGGAAGAGGCGGCGGTGCGACCGGAGCGTGCCCGGGAGGAAAACGCAGGACAAGCGAAGCCGGCACGACCACAAGCGCGAAGGTAATTCCGCATACTGCAAACAGCGAGAACGGTGTTGCCGCTCCCGCAGAAAGTGCGCTTCCCGCCAGTTGTCCGATGAGCGCGGCCCCGCCGCCGAATCCTGCAACAGCGATGCCGGTCACCAAACCCTTCTGTTCGGGATACCACTGCACCAGCACGGCAATCGGGACGACGTACGCGAAGCCGACCCCGACCCCGGCCAGAAGTCCGATCCCCAGCACGGTGAACAGAAAATTGACGGAGCCGAGTGACGCCAGCACCCACCCGCTGCCGAAAAGGAGTCCGCCCAGTGCGGCGCACCTCCGCGGGCCGAGCCGGTGGAGCAGTGTACCGGCAAGAATCATGGTTGCGGGAAAAGCTATATAGAAGACAGAAAAGGGAAATTGAAGGGTACTCTGCGAAAGTCCGGTGAGCTCACGAAGCGGCTGAACGAACACAGACCAGGAATATGTGGCTCCCAGGCAGAGCTGCGTGGCGAACGCGGAGAGCAGGACAAGGGGACGATGGCGCGGCATCAGTCCCGTGTTTCCAGTCTCCGTATGTCATCCCGCAGCGAAGCCGCTTTCTCGTAGTCTTCCTTCTCGATCGCCTGCTTGAGCTGCTGGTGCAGCTGCTCGAGGCGGCTCATTTTATTCGGCGGGGTGTCTTTCGGTGGTGCTGCGGGCTTGGATGGCTTCGGGGTCTCCCCCGCCTTCTTCTCCTGGCTTTCTTCCTCTTCTTCTTCGGGCACGAATGACGCCTCATCCATGACGCCGGATGCGACGAAGATCTGTGCTCCGTAGCGTACGGCCAGGGCTATCGCATCGCTCGGCCGGGAATCGATGAGCTGGTTGTCGATGTTCAGCTTCGCATAGAATGTCCCGTCACGAAGATCGTCAATCGTCACATCCGTCAGCTCCGAACCGAATGCTGTGATGATATTCTTCATCAGGTCATGCGTCAGCGGACGCGGCGGTTTGATCCCTTCCATTTCCAGGGCGATGGACTGAGCTTCAGCCTGGCCGATAATAATGGGCAGGCGGCGCGCACCTTCCACCTCGCGCAGAATCAGCGCGTACGCTCCTCCGCTGGCCGGGTTTGTCGAAAGTCCAAGTATGTCAACCAGGACACGTTCCACTCTCTACTCCTTCCCGGGGTACTCCTCAGCACGCCGCGCAGCAAACACGCCTGCGGCCTTCCTGTCTATTTCCCCAGTACCTGTTTCAACTGCGTTGTCAATTCGGGAACAACTTCAAAGACATCTCCCACGATGCCATAGTCGGCGATCTGGAAAATTGGTGCATCTTTGTCTTTGTTGATTGCCACAATGTACTTCGATGAAGACATACCTGCAACATGCTGCACTGCACCGGAAATGCCGCATGCAACATAGAGCGTCGGCGACACCGTTTTTCCGGTTTGACCTACCTGTTCATCGTGCGGACGCCATCCTGCATCGACCACCGCACGCGACGCGCCGACGGCCGCCCCGAGCACGTCTGCCAGGGACTCCAGCATGCCGAAATGTTCCGGACCCTTCATGCCGCGGCCTCCGGAGACGATGATGTCCGCCTCCGTGACGTCGGGTCTGCCCGTTGCCACCTTGATGTCCTTCACAACAGTGGTCAGGTCAGCGGGATCTACCGGAACGCTCATCTGTTCGACAACTGCCTCTCCGCCGCCGGTTGTAGCAGTAAAGACGTTCGGGCGCAGTGTGTACACCTTGACCGGCGTCGTTACGCGAACATCCACAAGTGCCTTGCCAGCGTAGACCGGCCGCGTAGCGATGAGCTCCCCGTTCTCAACGTTCACGGCCACGCAATCGGAGGCAAGACCGGCATTCAGTTTCACGGCAACGCGCGGTGCAAGGTCTTTGCCCATCTGGCTCGCCGGCAGGAAAATCAGGTCCGCTTTCCGCTGAGCCGCAACGGTTGCGATCGCACTGGCAAAGGCGCGATTGGCGTGCGCTGCAAGCACGGGGTCATCAACAACAAGAACGCGCGACGCACCGTACTGTCCGAGTTCTTGTGCCAGGGCAGTGATGCCGCTGCCGATCACGAGGGCGCAGAGGTCCGCCTGCAACGCATCAGCAACGGTGCGTGCTGCACGGACTGTCTCAAACGAGGATTTCTTGAACTTCCCGTCGCGGTGTTCAGCAAATGCGAGGATCGTCATGTCAGATCACCTTTGCTTCGTCGTGCAACAAGCGGACCAGTTCGGGGACTGCGGTCTTGTCGGTTCCCAGAATCTTGCCGGATGACTTGGCCGGAGGTTTCCGCATAGCAACGGTCAGCACGCGGGGTTCGGCTGCAGCGGCCGGTTTTTCCTCGATCGGTTTGCTCTTTGCGGCCATGATTCCCTTCAGCGACGGGTACCGCGGATCATTAAGGCCTTTCTGGGCCAGAAAGACCGCCGGCAGCCGGGTCTCAACGGTTTCGTGACCCCCTTCAATTTCGCGCTGGCATACAACATTGCCATCCTGGATGTCGATCTTGACCACCACGCCTACGGAGGGCAGGCCGAGCATCTCCGCCACCGCAGTGCCGACCTGTGCATCGTCGAAATCAATGGACTGTTTCCCACAGAGGATCACATCGGGCGCCAGCGCCCGGAGCTCTGCAGCCAGACCGACGGCAACGCCATGCGAATCCCGCTCGCCTTCATCCTTAAGCAGCACAGCCTTGTCGACCCCCATCGCAAGGGCTTTCCGGAGGGTTTCCTTGTGTTTTTCCCCTCCCAGGCTGATCACGATCACTTCCCCTTTGAACTTGTCGCGGATCCGGAGTCCTTCTTCGACGGCGATTTCATCATAGGGACTCATCATGAAATTCACCCCCGCGCGGTCAATGCTCTTGCTATCGGCGCTGATCTTAATCTTCGTCTCTGTGTCGGGGACATGATTGATACAGACAGCGACCTTCATGCGCAGGGTCTCCTGTGGTGAAAAATGGTCCCCGGGGGCAAACGACGGCCATTCCGGAGGTGGCTGTTTTCCTGTAGCGAAATATACCTACACATGGTTCAAAAGGCAACGGGCTTTGACTTTGTCAAACGAATTGCGTATTTTGATGTTTCGCAAAGCTCACTGTTGATGTGTCTTTTTTTGGAGAAGCAGCCGGATGGCTCAGCACGAATCGGCGGAGAAGAGGGCCCGGCAGGCGAAGCGCCGCGCAGCCCGTAATGCCCAGTGGAAATCACGTATGCGGAACGCCGTCAAGCGCGTTCGCGCCACCACGGACAAAGAGAAAGCAAAAGCTGAACTGAATAAGACGGTGAAGCTGCTCGATCAGCTTGCCGCCAAGGGCGTGATCCACAAGAACATGGCCTCCAACCAGAAATCACGCCTCACCAGGCTTGTCAACTCCCTCAAGTAGTTTCTCCACTGCAGCAAGGCGTTCGCGATAGCGCCCGGCTTCATCCGGGCGCTGTTGTATCAGCAGACGGTACGCCTCAGCCGCTTCTTTATATTCACCCTGCTGCGTGTAGATCTCCGCAAGTGTTGCCGTAAGGATCGGGAAATGTTCTGCGCGGATGGCGGACATCTGTCCTGTGCGGGCATCTGACGGTTTCGCATCAACCTCCGTGGATCCGTTGTCTCCTTCCGGCGGCGGCACAGGTGTCAGACTCCCCTGTTGTTTCGCGCTCTGCAGCTGGCGCAGCATGAATTCAATCTCGTTCTCACTCTCCGTCCCCTGAGCCTTTCCTGAGGGCAGGGATGCACCTCCCACGCGCCGCAGCGCCTTCGCGACCTGTTCCATACCCGGGAGAAGGCGATCCACATGCTGATACTGCACCATGGCTTCGTGCGGCTTGCCCAGCATCTCGTAACACTGCCCGAGTACCCACCGCCCGCCCGCGTAGTCAGGGAACTTGGTAGTTCCTCCCAGACAGAGACTCAGTGCCGCGGCAACCCGGCCCTTTTCCAGCAGCTCTGCTGCACGCTCCGCAAAACGCGGAGCAATATACTCCCCTGGAGCCATGTCAACGACCGGCGGCCTGCCGCCGGGCAACAAATGCATGCTTGACGGACATCAGCGAGACGATCCCAAAGCCGAGAAAGAACATCAGCTGGAACGGCACAGCCGCAATCTCCAGGAAGTAGATTGAGGAGATGACGCCGGCCAGGCAGTAGATCGCCAGAATGATTTCCACCGCCACGGTGCCGCTGATCTTCACCGGTACATACGTCTTGTCACGCCACGAATCCTTCTTCGATTGAATGGAATACTTCGGCGTGCGCACAAACTCGCTTTTCCGCTTGAACAGGCCTTCGAGAACCGCGCGGCTGTTGTTCACGGCAAGTCCCATGCTCCCCGCCATGAAGACAGGGAACAGAAAGATCCGCTTCCGCCAGTCCGCATACACATCCTTCTGCGAAAAGAGATAGAAAAGGAATGACCCGATAAAGGCAAAGACAAACACCGACATGAATGTGAAATAGGCGTCGTGCGCCCCGGCATGCTTGATAAACACAAGCGGCACATTCAGAATTCCCGCCAGAATGATGAAAGGGAACACCAGGTTGTTCGTCAGATGGAATGTCGCATGGACCTTGATCTTGAGCGGCAGAGTCGATTTCCACACGGAGGGAAGCATCTTCCGGGCAGTTTCAATCGCTCCCTTTGTCCAGCGGAACTGCTGCGACTTCAGCGCGTTGATCTCAGACGGCAACTCTGCCGGCGAGGTGACGTCGTTCAGATAGGTGAACTTCCACCCGCGGAGCTGGGCCCGGTAGCTGAGGTCCAGGTCTTCCGTAAGCGTGTCCGTCTGCCAGTTGCCTGCATCCAGAATGCATGCTTTCTTCCAGATGCCTGCAGTCCCGTTGAAGTTGATGAAGAATCCTACCTTGTTCCGGACGGATTGTTCAATCACAAAATGACCGTCAAGAGCCATGGCCTGGGTACGGGTGAGCAGGGAATAGTCGGAGTTGATGTGTTCCCAGCGGGTCTGCACCATTCCAACCCGCGGGTCGGAAGCAAGGTGCGGCAGGGTCTTCAGGAGAAAATCCTGGCGCGGCACGAAGTCGGCATCAAAGATGGCCACGTATTCCCCTCGAGCTGCGCTGAGCCCTTCCTTGAGGGCACCCGCTTTGTACCCTTGCCGGTTTGAGCGGCGCACCTGTTTGATGTCAAATCCCAGCTTCCTGTACCGCTCCACATGCTGGGCCACCACATCCACAGTCTCATCTGTGGAATCGTCAAGCACCTGTATCTCGAGCTTGTCTTTCGGATAGATCATCGCGCACGCGGCATCGATGAGGCGTCCGACGACATAGACCTCATTGAACACCGGGAGTTGCACCGTGACGACCGGATAGAATTCCAGACTCTTCACGGAGGGCCGTTTGCGGGTGCGGAACTTCAAATAGTAGTAAATCATAATGAAGCCGTGCGACCCGAATATCAAAAGGATCGTGAGGGCGGCGATGTAGGTAAAGAGGATGATCTCTTCCATAGCAAGTGTTTTGTGGTGCAAACCTTCAATTGTGAGTGGAACGTGGTGTCAATTACCAGCCTGATACAGTCTCAAGCAACACATCTTCGCTAATCTTCCGGATGGCCTCCTCGAGTCCGGCCTGCCGCTGCGAAAGCCCGCCGCCGGAGTCGTAATCACCCCAGTTGGAGAAATTCTTTTCCCAGACTTTGCGCCTGAGTTTCATATCCTGAAACGTGAACCTGACAGACATCGTAATGCGGCGCTTGCTTACCTGCTCGCCCTGTTCGACGACTGACGGGGCATCGGTCACTGTTGTAATGGCACCGACGAGGAGCGCATCCGCGGAACTCCGGTCAGCCACCTGCAGACTGTTGTCGCTGATGAACTGGTCGGTCACGGCCCGCGTCACGTTCTCCCGAAGGTTGGGTTCACCGAACCCGGACTGATCGTCGACCAGCGGAATGGCCACAGTCTTCAGATGAGCCGGCACCGATGCACCGGTGAATGAGTACACGCCGCAACCGCCGGCCGAGAGCCCCAGGAGACTCAGTGTCAGAAGGGGGAGAAGGAAGAGGTGTCCTGTTTTGAGCAGACCGCCCGGACCCATCTGCCGCGCGCATGAACCGCGTTTCTCCCGGCCTCTCATCGTCAGTCCTTTGCCTCGAGGCCGTATTCTTTGATCTTCCTGTACAACGTCCGCTCGCTGATGTGAAGCGCACGTGCCGCAACCCGCCGGTTGCCCTTGTACCGATCCAGCGCTTCCGCAATCATCCGCCGTTCCATCGCCTCCAGCGAGAGATTGGCGGGCTCAACTGCCTGCTGCGTCGCCTCCGGATCTCCCCCCGCCTGCCGCATTCCGTCCTGCGGCTGCAGACGCTCCAGCACAACGCTCTTCAGTTCGAGCACACTTCCCTTGATGTCCAGCAGGGCGCGCAGAATCAGCTCGCGCTCCGCCTGTTCAACACTCCGTCCCACCGGGACAGGGAGGTTCCTGGCTTCTTCGGCAGGGTGGTATTCCTTCAAGTATTTCTGCACGTCCTGCGGCTGCAGATAGCGCCCGTTCTCGAGAACCAGCGTGCTTTCCACCACATTCCGCAATTCCCGGACATTCCCGGGCCAGTGATAGGACTGCAGGAGAGCCATTGCTTCGGGACTGATGCCGGCAAACGGGACTTTATTCTTGCGGGAGACCTCCCCCGCAAAATGCCGAAAGAGCACGGGGATATCCTCCGCGCGTTTCCGGAGAGGCGGGATGCTGATATTGACCGACCTGAGCCGATAGAACAAGTCCGCCCGGAATCGCTGCGCCTGCACTTCCAGCTCGAGATTTTTGTTGGTTGCGGCGATCACCCGCACGTTTACCGTCCGCGAAACGGATGAGCCCACACGAAGAAACTCGCCGTTCTCGAGTATGCGGAGGAATTTCACCTGTGCAGAGAGCGGCAACTCCCCCACCTCATCAAGGAAGATGCTCCCGCCGTCGGCCAGCTCAAAGTATCCCTTGCGCTGCTCTGACGCCCCGGTGAACGACCCGCGCTCGTGCCCGAACAGTTCGCTTTCAATGATTCCTTCCGGAATTGCACCGCAGTTGACCGTGATCAGAGGTTTCTTGTTTCGCGGGCTGGCTGCATGAATCGCCTTGGCAATCACTTCTTTGCCGGTGCCGCTTTCGCCCGTAATCAGCACGGTAATGTCCGTCGGCGCAACCTGTTCGATCACTTCGACGATCTTCCGCATTTCCACGGATTCGCCGATGATGCCGTACTCTTCCTGGAAGCGCTCGGGTTGTATGTGTATTGCTGCGTCCATCTGCTTTTAGCGTGAAATCACCATCGCATCCACGCCCATCTTCTTTTTTACTGCCGCTGCAGCGCTCTTGGCTTCGTCATAGGTCGCATAATCGCCCACGAGCACAATGAAGAGCGCGCGGGTGTCGCGCACCTTGCTCATCATGTCGGCGCTGTACCCCATCGCTTCAAAGCGCGCTTTCTGCGATTCTGCGTTTACCTGGAGAGTGAATGCGCCGACCTGCAGTGAGAAACGGACCGGAATGGCTGCTTCAGGATGCACCGGAGGCGGTTCTGCGGGCGAGACCGGAACCGTGCTCTGTGGTTTCTCCCGGACTGTGTCAGCCGGCTTTTCGCGCGGCGTTTGTACAGGTTGATCGAAGACCTTCTCCGGCACTTTCACTGCTTCCGTGCTCTGTGCAGAAACCGTTGGAGCCTGTTCGGCCGCGGCCGCATCCGGATTATCAGCAGCAGCAGCGTCCACGTACGGCGACATGGGATAGCTGGTCTTAAGTTGATTCAACTTCAACTCGGCTGTACGGTACAATCCCAGGGCATAGTAGAACTGGTACACCTTGTAGAGCGCATCGTCAGCCCACTCGCTCTGCGGGAAGTTGTCCACGATGCTCTGGTACGTCCGCACTGCATCGGCACCCTCACGGGTCACCAGCGCCTGGAGGTACAGGACGCCGGGGTTGTTGGGATAGGTGCTCAACAGTGAGGGAAGTTGCTCCCGGACGGCTTCATCGCCGCCCGCGTTGACCTGGGCCACGAGGGCGCGAATGTCCGCCGTGCTCACCTGGGCAACCAGCGGGCTCACCGAACTGAGAATGATGATCACTACGAAAAGCGAACGCATCAGGCAGCTTCTCCTTCTGCGTGCTGCGCGGCAACGCCGGTGTGTCCAAACAGCGTTGCCGAGTTTGCACGGTCAATAGTAATGGTGACGATATCTCCAGCCTGTTCGCGCTGGTGCGGAAAGACAACGGTTTTGTTGGTATCTGTGCGGCCCATGAACACCATATCGGATTTTTTGCTGGGTCCTTCAACAAGGACCGGAACCACGGTGCCGACGAGACGGCGGTTCAGCTCGCGGGAAATCAGCTGCTGCATCGCCACAATGCCGGTTACGCGGGCGCTCTTCACCTCTGCCGGAACATCATCCCCCATGTCCCATGCCCGCGTCCGCTCGCGCGCAGAGTATATAAATGTGTATGCGCCGTCGTACTGCACCTCGCGCATCAGGGCAACGGTCATCTGATGATCCTCTTCTGTCTCCGTTGGGAACCCGGAGATGATATCCGTTGTCAGGCTCACACCGGGAATGGCGCGCCGGATCTTCTCTACCAGGCGCATGTACTGCTCTGCAGTGTAGGTACGGTTCATCAGAGAGAGGATGCGGTCGGAACCCGATTGCACCGGGAGATGAATGTACTTGCAGATATTTTCGGTCACCGCGATCGCTTCGATCAACTCATCAGACATATCCTGGGGGTGCGATGTCGTGAAGCGGACACGCACCGACCGGTCCACAGCGGCAACTGCTTTCATAAGCGATGCAAAACTCCGGTCGCCGTCCCTGTATGAATTGACATTCTGTCCGAGGAGCGTGAATTCCCTGAAACCACGTCCGGCGAGCGTGCGGACTTCCTGAACGATGCTTTCCTGCGGCCGGCTTCGTTCCCGCCCCCGGGTGAACGGAACGACACAGAAGGTGCAGAATTTGTCGCATCCGCGCATGACCGCAATCCATGCACTCACACCCTCTGTGCGCAACGGCTCGATGTCGTCGTAGGTTTCGACCCGGGAAAGCCTTACGGCAATCCCTTTTTCTCCCCCAAACGCGCTGGCCAACAATTCGGGCAGCTTCCGGTACTCGTCGGGCCCGACGATGATATCGACCAGCTGCTCTTCTTCGATGAACTGCTCGCGCAACCGTTCGGCCATGCAACCGAGCACACCCACCACCAGATCCGGACGGACCCGCTTCTGCGCACTGATCAAGCCCAGCCGTCCCCGAATCCTTGTCTCCGCATTGTCGCGTACGGCGCAAGTGTTTAAAAGTACAACGTCGGCCTCTGCCAATTCGCCAGTAAACGTGTACCCCTCCGGATTCAGAATCCCGCCGATAAGCTCACTGTCGGCGAGGTTCATCTGACACCCATACGTCTCCACATAGACACGACGGGAATTGCTGGATTGTGCTAAATTGGCAGTCATCCTGAGGCTGACGAATGTACCCACGGGACCGTTTAAAAGCAATTTCGGCAGATTAGTAATTCGTTAATTCATTTTAATGTGACCTGTTTTCCAGTCTCCTTTCGCCATATTCTGACAATTCGGCAGACAGTCGGTTTAATTATTCTGGCCTTCGCTCTTTAAAAACCTGAATGTGTTTTGTATCTTTGAATCGCTAACCCACAGATTCAATGACTTCCCAGCGGACTGCCATGGACC
>Ga0316603_10000838_pt1 | contig 15773 bp, 16 predicted proteins | sample OWC_soil_day10_n_FD_207649 | JGI IMG/M metagenome (GOLD analysis project Ga0316603, IMG submission 207649) | Wetland soil microbial communities from Old Woman Creek delta, Ohio, United States - OWC_soil_day10_noCT | ecosystem: Environmental > Terrestrial > Soil > Wetlands | place: USA: Ohio... | reverse complement strand
CTTTCCACAGGATTGATACCGATTCTCCCCAGGATCTCACCGCACTGTTTTCCCACAATCTCCACCAGGGAAAAGCCGGTCCTTGCGAGAAGGGCGTGATTTGCGCGAATAACGCGCTGTCTGCCGTCTTCAATCCAGACCATATCCGTAATGGCGTCAAAGGTCTGCTCCCATTCCTTCTTCTCCCTGGAAATTTCTTCAAAAAGAAGGGAATTTTCAAGGGCAATGGATATATGCTTGGAAACCGAGAGCAAAAGGTGGAGGTCCCTTTCAGAGTATTGTGAAGGCTTGGTGCTGTCGAGATTGAACACCCCAAGGATCTTCTCCTGGACAAGGGGAATACTAATGGTGGACCGTATACCTTCATCGAGGAGTTTCCTGTCCAGGGGAAACGCAATCCCTTTCTCGAGATCATCGTTTATCCATGGCCGGTTGTTCTTGATCACCCATCCGGCACTTATCCCGTCGAGGGGCGCCCTCACCCCTCTTCTCAGGGTTGTTCTCATATTGGTATCCAGGGCAAAGATGAGGAGGTTGTTCTCCTTCTCATTATAGAGCAGGATACTCCCCCTGTCATAATCGATGAGCTTCTTAATCTCGGACATCATGATTCTGAAGACAGTGCGCATACTCAGACTTGAATTGATCATACTGCTCAATTCATTGATGAGCTTGATCTCCTTCATCCTGTCCTTCAGTTGTCCGATGAGTTTTGTATTCTCAATGGCAACACCCAGTTCACTTGCGATGGTGGTAAGGAGCTGAGTATCCAGGGAAGTAAAGTAGGATTCCTTCCTGCTCGCAAGTCCGAGGACTCCCAGCGGCGTTCCTTTCGAAGTGATGGGTACCCCCGCCATGCTCTGCATTCCCGCGCCTTTGTGAAGCACCCTCGGGTCTTCGGACGCACTCTCCACTATCAGGGGTCTGCCGGACGAGAAGACCTTGCCGATGAAGCCCTCCCCGGCCTTGCGGCAGGAGATTTCGTTGAGAAGCGTTTTGGGGAGTCCCTGATGGGCGACAAGGTGAAGTTCTTCTGAGGCATCATCCATGAGATAAATCCACCCCTGATCTGCCTCCATGAGGTAACGCAGCATATAGACCGTCTCCTGGATGATTTTCCCTGCATCCGTGTATCGTGCAAGGGTCTTCGCAAAGTTATTAAACACCGCGAGCTCCTTTGCCCGCTGTGATGCCCTCTGCTGGAGCTTTTTCTGGACAGACATGTCCTGCACGGTCACAATCTGCAGATCATCGTGAGGGCAGGGGACAAATGATATTTTTGCAGGAAAGGACTCACCGTTTTTCTTTTTGCAGAGCGACTCGAACTGGCTCCCCCCCTCCTCTTTCCCGCTCCACGAGGGAGGGAATGACTGGGGAGGGATGAACTCAGAGACCTCCCGGCCGGTCATACTGTCAGGCACGATCTGGAAAATGGTATTTGCCGCAGTATTCGCCAAAACAACGCGGCGCTGTGCATCGATTACAATGGCAGGGATGTTCAGGAAATCAAAGACCTCGAGGATAAAGCCGGGCTTCTCGGTAAGTTCTGCTCTCATTGCTGTTCGTGTATTATATCATAATAGGGAAAGGGGCTTCCCTGACCATCTGGGATGAACGACCTTTCTTACTGGAGGGATGAGACAGTGACCGAAAGGGACCTTAGGTTTTTGCAGTCATGGTTTTCCCAATACTGCAGGTCTTTTTATACCAGCAATGAGGAGGACCGGAAAAATCTGCTCCTTAAAGAAGACCATACCCGTCATGTATGCGAGAACATACGCTATATCGTAAAGGACATGTCTCTGAAGAACACCGAGGGAATGCTGGCCGAAACCATCGCCCTTTTCCATGACATAGGAAGATTTCCGCAGTACGCGGAATATAAGACCTTCAGGGACAGTATTTCCGTCAACCATGCTACTCTGGGGACAGAGATACTCTCACGGGAGAATGTGTTGGGGACTCTCTCAGTAAACGAACAACAGATAATTCTTCAGGCCATAAAATTCCACAACGCATACGCAGTTCCGGACCTTCGGGATGACGATACCTTACTCTTCCTGAAACTCATACGGGATGCGGACAAGCTTGATATCTGGCGTGTATTTGCCGAATTTGTGACGTTGCCGGAAAAGGAGAGGGCATCTGCTGTAGGGCTTGGGTTGCCCGATATTCCTGAGTATTCCGAAAATGTCCTTTCCTGTGTCCTGAGCAGGAGGATTGTCTCCCTCTCGAACCTGAAGACCCTCAATGATTTCATCCTTATGCAGCTCTCATGGGTGTATGACCTCAATTTCAGAACATCGTTCATCCTGCTAAGGGAAAGGGGTTACCTGAAGAAACTCATCAGCGCCCTCCCCTCCACAGAAGCCATAGGCAAGCTCTCCCTCTTCCTGGAGGAATACCTCACGGAACGTCTGCAAGGGGCTCCTTCGCACCACGAGCTATGAGCAAAAGGCCTCTGGGACAGAACTTCCTTTTTGACCCCTCCATTCTGAGCAAAATGATACAGGTCGCCCGCCTTTCGCCAGGGGATACCGTGGTTGAGATAGGACCGGGTCACGGAAGATTGACCGCCATGCTCGCAGAACAGGTCAAAAGGGTCATCGCCATCGAACTTGACGCGAGGCTCTACGAGAGACTGCGCGAGGCTCTGTCGGCATATGACAATATTGAGGTTGTCCATAGCGATGCCCTCCAGTACCCCTATGAAACCCTCGATGCATTCAAGGTGGTTGCCAATATACCGTATTACATCACCACCCCTATCATCTTTAAGCTCTTTGAGCACAGGAACCGCCTCACCTCAATTACGGTAACGGTGCAGAGAGAAGTGGCGCGCAGGATTGCCGCGGGACCCGGGGGCAAGGACTATGGTGTCCTCTCCCTGATGGTCCAGTATTATGGACAACCGAAACTGGAATTTATTGTGCCCCGGGGAGCCTTCAGGCCTGTGCCAAAGGTTGATTCAGCGGTCGTCCGTATTGAACTCTATGAAAAGCCCCCGCTCGTTGTGAGAGACGAAAGGTTTTTCTTCAGGGTGATAAAGACCGCCTTTTCGCAGAGGAGGAAAATGCTTCTTAATGCCTTAAAACCACTCTCCGGGGATATAAAAGAAAGACTTATTCTTGCAGGAATCGATCCAGCCAGGAGAGCGGAGACATTAAGCATGGAGGAGTTTGCAAGGCTCTCTGATGAACTATTAAGCAAACATAGAGACTATTCAGAGTCCGGTTAATTCATTTCGTCATCATGAGTTTTACGAGGCGTCACAAGGCGGGGTTTGTGTTTTGAGTTTTTTACGCAATGAAGGAGTGAGTATCGTCTTCATCAGGAAATTATCCTCTGCGAACTCATCCCTCTTTTTCATCAGGAGCCATTCCTTTTCCTTGCCTGACATCCTTGCCAGTATGAAGATGCCTTTCAGCTTTTTTCCGTTGAGGGAGAATTCCAGCCTGCCCATCCTGATATTCCCCCCAAGGTATCCGTATTCGCCGCTATCCCAGATGACAACTGCGCCTGCCCCGTAACTGCCTTCAGGAATGATTCCCTCATAGGAGCCATACTCTAGGGCATGGTCGTCCACCATAATGGCGAGCCTCTTGTCTTTCGGGTTCATGGATGGGCCCTTGGGAACAGCCCAGGACTTGAGAACCCCTTCCATCTCGAGCCTGAAATCGAAATGGAGGTGGCTCGCATGGTGTTCATGTACCACAAACTTCGGCATCTTGCTTCTATCCTGTCTTCTGAGACGAGAGTCTGGTCATTCCTGACAATAGTGTATCAGGCTAATGGACAGGATGCAAAACTGCCTCTTATTTCACTGAATGGGAGAAATCCCCTCTTTCCTCCTCAACTCCATAATTTCTTCTGTTCCATCTACTTTGAATTATCCCTCAAAGAAGCAGCCACTAAAAGTCTGATTCCTATCATTTTCTGACAGAACTCGACACCAACACTCTTTTTTCGTTGCCAAGGCCTTCTTCCCGTACTTTAGCAGACTGAGTGTCATCGTAAGCCTAGGCTTGTGACCAGAAGATTCTGTCTCTCAGGTTCCTTCCGTGCGTAATGCCGGGAGAAACCTTCATCGAAAGAACGGTCAAGAGACACAGAATGCGGCTGTCTGCGGTTGACATCAAGTTCACCGACTGCATCACACTGGCACTATTTGGGCTACGTAACAGTTACCGGTAAAAACCCGCCTGCCATGGCCGCATTCCTGGACGAGGTGTATATCCAGAAACAGTGGTGGCGCTCTTGAGATGTCCTTCCTTAAACTGCATTGACAGAACTTGTCAAAAAGGGTAGATTTTTATGCGATAGACACATTCGTCTGCGCAAAATGCCTGCCGTAAGAAACTTTTTATTGCTTAAAATTTGTTAAATTGACAAGAATCACATATTCTGATAGCATCAGTTAGTAAGAATTCCGTCGAACTTTTTTGCAAAAGAAAATGGAAAACAAGGCTCTGTCTATGGGGCTTTATCCTTTAATATTTTAAATACATAAAGTAAGGAGTTTGATATGGCAAGAGTTAGTGAAATAGGTGATTATAGAAGGATAGAAGATTTTATTGCCCTTGCTAAGGAAGGGGGAAAGGTTGATTTAGAAATTGAATTAAGAAAACAGCTTGTCACACAGAAAGTTCCTCAAGGGGTTACCGAGGATATGAAAGACGAAATAGATATGTACCTCCTTACAGCGGATTATATTTTCAAAGTTGGAAAAGATATGAAACTTGTTTCCAAGGTTTATGTGTTTGGATCTTCAGAGGAACCTCCGGATGTCATCAAGGTAAACTCAAACATAGCAAATGCACGTTTAAAGATGGACTACCAGCGGTTGAAGGACGCAAAGATTACGTTCGAGGAAAAGTATTTTTAAAGTGTGATAAAATTTGTGGTATTACGGACGTGCCAGATTGCGTCTGCTCTGCGTTTTCATATAGAAAGACATGAGTTGTGAAGTTCTTAATCCCCATCGAGAATTCACAGAAATTGCATCTGTAGCAGAAATGCTACAGGGTTGACTCCAGTCAACTATCATCACCTTACCTTTGCATTGAAAAGAGTTTTATTTGATAGCATAGCGAAGATCACTCTTATAAGTTTATGGGCAGTGGCAAGGACTGCCTTTTTGTAGAGGAGCCCATCTTTGATTCTTTGCTCGAAGTAGCGCCAGAAATATCCTTCAAACTGGATGACCTTGACGGTCATAAGCCAGATGATCCTTCTGAGATGTCTGTTCCCTCTTTTTGATATCTTGCTGAGGCCCACATTACGAAATAGTTTGTCTCCATTACTGCCTATGCAGCAGGCATCAAACTTCTCTTTCGAGATATCGATACCAAGAAACAAGCTCAGTAAAGCCCTGTCCAATACCTTAGACATACGCATCCCTCCTCTGTCTAGGTAAAAGCAGGAATTGCCTCCCCACCAATCCTCCATCTTGACTAGGATTCATTGACCCAATCAACTTATCATGGCTTTGGGAGGCAGGGGACACACTGAAGCAAGGGTTCTGAGACCCAGGAAGAACTAAGCCCTCCTGCCTTTCCATGTCATCTGAGTATGAAATACCCATACCCGTTTATAACATAAGCTGATGGTAGATGGTAGGAGGAAGGTTGCGACAGACATCCTTTTTTCGTAAATGAGTGTTTGTCCCATACCACACTCCAGGAAGCCCTCATAATAGCGTCAGATCACTTTTTCCGATACTTCCTGAACTATTCATTTTTAATAACTGACAAAAATTATTGATTACTTTTGTTAATCAACATAGAATAGTTTCATACGATGATGTTCTTCTCGAAAGTGCACATTGGGAAGATGGCCTTCCCGTTATCAGATGTATCGTTAGATATACTAATTTACGATGGACAATACTATGCGGCACTTCTGTAATTCAACCCGGATTAAATCTGCCCTCATACTCTTGACGGCTCTTTTTTCTCTCATTTCAGTCGCTTCTTTAGTAATTAAGCAATTATCCGGAATGAACATTGAACCACTTGGTAAAGACACAGTTACCGTGTATGAGAAAAGATTTGGAGCCCTAAGAAAAGAACTGCCTCCACATGAAGTTATGGGATATATCAGTGATGAGGGAAGATCCATGAGCGCTGAAAATGCAGATGAAAGATACACCTTGACGCAGTATGCGCTCTCTCCGTTTGTTATCGAGTACACAACCGAACGTCGTCTCATAATAGGCAACTTTTCCCGCGGTGTTACGGGCGATGAGTTACAGAAAAGACATCACCTTACTATTGTGAACGATTTCGGAGACGGTGTTGTTCTGCTTAAGAAGAGGAACGAATGACTTTCATGCTATTACTGTCACTTTTTATCTCTCTTCTCACAGGGTTCATTGCAATTCACATCTTGTGCCCCGAACGGAGGCCTATGAAGCCACTCATTATATTGAAAGGTTGCCTTGCTGTAGGGTTAGGTTTCGGAATTTCATCATGTCTTTTTTCCCTCTGGTTGTTCTTTTATAGTTCTTCGGGTAAGGTATTTATCCTCGTGGATATGATATTCCTTATAGGTCTAACTGCAATTCTTTTTGCCTCTTCTAGCGTTCGCAAATATCCTATGCATTCTGAGTTCGATCCCCATATAGACGCCAATTCTAAAATGTCAAGATTTCTCTCTATGTTCTTTTACAGTGCGTTCGTTCTGGCTGTTGGGGCTTTTATATTGCTATCACTCGATAGACCTCATGGAGGGTGGGATGCATGGGCAATATGGAATATGCGCGCACGGTTCATATTTAGAGGGGGCGACCGGCTGGATGAAGTTTTTTCGCATTTTCTGGCTTTTTCTCACCCCGATTATCCCCTGCTACTTCCTCTTAGCGTTAGCAGACTGTGGAAGTATATGAGTCATGAAACAGTGGTGATGCCTGTTCTGCTTTCAATGCTCTTTACTTTTGTAACCGTCGGCTTATTATCTTGCTCACTTTCACTAATTCGTTCGAAGGGCCAAGGTTTGTTGGCAGGACTGGTTTTGTTAGGTACCTCATTCTTCATAAAACACGGCGCCGCTCAATATGCAGATGTTCCTCTAGGGTTTTTCTTTTTAGCCACCCTTGTCCTTTTCTGTCTTCATGAGAGATCATTAAGTCATAACAACAACCTTGTATCTTTAGCAGGGATTACAGCGGGACTTTCTGCATGGACAAAAAATGAGGGGATATTATTCATAGTTTCTATACTCGCGGTTCGTCTTATTGTAATCATTTCACAAAAGGGCTGGAGAGCCTATCTAAGTGAATTGAGGTCTTTCTTGATAGGACTTCTCCCGGTTGTTGCAATTATCATTTACTTCAAAATATACATTGCACCTCCCAATGATTTAGTCTCAGCTCAAGGACTGATTGTTACATCAGAGAAGCTATTAGACCTTTCTCGATACAAGCAAGTTTTTGCAGCTTATGGGAAGGAAGCAATCCGCTTAGGTGGTCGCATTGTTAATGTTCCATTCTTGATTCTGTATCTTTTTATCTTAAGAGTAACCATTGATTCGAGGGATAAGATAGGTATTGCCAATGCTTTTATAGTATTGTGCCTTATGTTACTTGGGTATTTCTTTGTCTATATAACTTCCCCGCTTGATCTTAACATGCACCTCTCAACATCTCTGAATCGCCTTTTCCTACAACTCTGGCCAAGTTTATTATTTGTCTATTTTATGGTCGTTACCTCGCCTGAACAGATGCTGTCTCACAATAAAGAGCAAGAAAATCCAGTGTCGGGGTAACGGGGAACTTGTAATAAAAAGCGCGGCCAATGCCACGCTTTTTTTTGAGGATTTCGATCGTAAATTCTCAACTGTTTCACTTTTTGGAAAGCGTCATTAAGTCGGTAAATCCTAGACCTTAAGACTGCCTTACCCATGCTCCAAGGGCTGTGCATACTTCGCAAAACTATCTTTCCCGAGGAATAGAGCTGTCGTCCATTGAATACCGAAAATAACCCACAGCGCCAGCCATCACGCTGGAAGCGCAGGACGGTAAATGGCTGGAATTTCCGTTGCGATTGTGAGGTGCAAGTGCACACCGTACTAATCTGCTCCACCCACTAATCGTGTCATCCCTACGAAAATGACGAACCACCCAATCAGCAGAACCGGTATATTTACTGCCAACCACAAAACAACGGACCATCTCGGCGAAAACTGACGTTGAACAGCTCGCTCAAAGAAGAACATATCCAAAGAATTGACGGCTGGACGCGAGCAGATTTACAGACCGAGCATCACGCCAGATGATGGTCCATATTGGATGACGATGAGGTGCGCAAAAGGATAATGCCACAATGAAGCATATGAAGCGCACTGAAGCCCAAAAGTCAGTGGCGGATCGTGGTCGGCTCTCGCTGCCCGGGCTTCGAGCTTCTCCGCTGCACCATACATTCCCATAATCACTTTTTATGGTATCCTACTGACTGCGCAAGAATAATTTTCTGGTCAGGTCGTAAGTTCATCGCCTTGGCCAACGCCTGCTTGTCAATTGACCCGCGCACAACGGTCGCTAATCTTTCTGAAGCGCAATACAGATAAACGTTTTGGCTGATAAAACCTGTATCCGCAGCTGAATAAATCTCCTTGTCCTCTTTCGGTGCAGTACCCATCCTGGAAAAATCTGCTACGTAGATAAGGTTAACAGGAGCTTCCTTTACGAAGTCCTGCCGCCCTGTCAACGCGCGGATGTCACCTGACAGAAGGAGTTTCAATGCCTGCCTTTTCGCCTCATACAGATACAGACCATCAGCAGTGGCAACATAGATATCAATTTCTTGCCAGTTTACTGCAGAGGGCGCAGTACGCTTTCCTGTATCCGGACGATTTATTCCAAACGCAGCCCAGAGGAGATTTGAAAGCACCTGTGCAGACAACTTTTCCGGGCTGAATGAACGGGAAGAGCTTCTCTCCTTCAACACCTGCATGAGAGGTCTACCGCCATCGACCTGCGGGTTAGGTAGCAGGACAAGCTTACTCTCCTGAGCAACAATTGAGGCCACGCAAACTATTGAAATAGCCCATGCCAAGGAAGCGATCACAAATAAAGTTCTCTTCATGACACTCCTCCTTTAGTCTTCAAAACATCTATTTGTTCATTACCCAGTTGTACTACTCAAATTATAGCAATGGGGAAAGGCTTTTGTTAGGAAGTAAAGGGAATGGCCGCAAAATGATTGAGAATCGATCTTGCTTTCGAAATCAACATTCATGGCAAGACATTGACGGTGCGGACTATAGGGTGTTCGCCGCTCATATTATATTTGCTTTGACAACCCTACTCTCACGCCCACGAGACGCACTTTTTTCTTCAGCTCAAACTTAGCCAGACACAAGAATGCCGCTTTCCTTATGGCTTCCAAATTATCTGTGGGTTCCTTTAGTGTGCTAACCCTTGTCTGGGTCTGAAAGTCGCTGAATCGTATCTTTACGGTAACGTTCTTCCCCTTGTATCCCCTTCCCCTGATATCATCAACAACTTCGTTCGTTAATTCGGCCAAGGTCGCGGCTATGGTCTGCCAGTTGCTTGTATCTGCTTGAAATGTGGTCTCCCTGCTTGTAGATTTTGGTTCCCAGTCGGTTGTCAGTGGAGTGTTGTCAATTCCATGAGATGCGTCGTGGAGATAGTTCCCGTATGATGGCCCAAAATGTTCAATAAGTGTGTCCAGAGGAATTCTCGCCAGGTCCCCTATGGTGTGAATGGACATTTCTTTGAGAGAGCCCTCTGTTTTGGGACCCACGCCCCAAAGCCTCCTGACCGTGAGAGGCCAAATGCGGCTTTCTATATCATCAGTTAGTATCGTCAGCCCATCCGGTTTCTGCAGGTCCGATGCCATCTTTGCAAGAAGCTTGTTTGAGGCAATACCTATCGAGCAGGTGAGACCGGTGCGAGCTTTGATCTTTTCCTTGATTTCCGTTGCAACCAGTTCAGATGGCTTTTGGCTCTCTGAGATATCAAGAAAGGCCTCATCAATACCCACATCTTCCATGACCGGGCTGATTCCTTTGAGTATTCCCTTAATGATTGATGAGACCCTCGCGTATTCTTCATAGTCCACAGGGAGAAAGATGGCATGCGGGCAAAGTTTATAAGCCGTTTGCAACGGCATGGCCGAGTGAATTCCGTATTTTCTGGCCTCATATGATGCCGTTGATACGACCCCTCTTTTTGTGGGGTCTCCTGACCCCCCTATGACCACAGGTTTGCCACGAAGTTCGGGGTGACGCTTCTCTTCAACCGCAGCAAAAAAAGCATCCATATCCACATGGAGAATTCTTCTCATGACAGATTGTTGCCGCTCATGCAAGGCTAAGATGCCTTTAGATCCTTTGCCATTTCATATGCATTGTACCAGGAAAACGCCCGTCCAGTTTTCGATGAAATAGGGCATGGCAATGGTTGACTTCTTGTGATATTCCAAAGCTCAGGACTTTGGTGCCAAGAGCAACGCGTCTGTAGTATAATAAACATTGATGGGCGATTCTGAACTTAAAGACACTGTTGAGCTTCTCTGTCCCGCATGCGGGGCCGTTCTCACCTTGGAGGTACGCACTGAGGATGGGTGGAACTGCCAGTGTGGTGATTTTATCCCTGACGGCCTGGCAATAAACCCTTCTCAGGGCTGTTCCTGCCAGCACAAGCAGAACTGTTCGTGGAGATAGAAGGTCTCGGCTAAGGGGCGATTTCACTCAAAGGCATCTTTGATGTGTTCGATTTTGTGGTTCGCTCCATCCATCTCTATGCTCAGGACATCAAACCTTGAGGGCACCTCTTGCCGGGAGTGTTTGAAATAACTGAGGGCCACCTTCCTGAGCTTTTCTCGTTTTCTATGGGTTACGGCCTCAAAGGGATGGCCAAATGAATCATCTGTCCGCGTCTTTACTTCTATAAACACAAGGGTGTCGCCATCCTCTGCGATGATATCCATCTCTCCCACAGGCGACTTGAAGTTTCTCGAAACTATCTTGTACCCCTTCTTTTTTAGGAATCTTACCGCGAGTTCCTCGCCCTCAATGCCCAGCCGCCTCATCGCCTTCAAGCTTTCCCAGGAGTTTTGGTATCCCCTCGATATCCTTAATGTCCTTCTGGCAGAGTATCCTGAGAATCTCCCTAAACGCCGAAAATTCCTCCCATTGTCCTCCCAGATGCTTCTGGAGCGTCTTGCTCAGGTGTTCGCCTTTTTCGTCCCAATCCAGGAGAAGAACCACTCTTTCGAACCTCTCAGAAATATCCTCGGAGAATTCGTAAAGATTGTTTCCGCTGTGGAGGACAATGACCTCACCCGTAAGACCGAGCCTTCTCAGGGCCATGGCATCCCTCTTGCCCTCAACGATCACCGGGAATTTCTTGTTCACCTCGTAGAGCGCTTCCAGGACCTCCCTCAGTCTTGACGCCCTTTCCATGTCTCCGAAAGTAGGTCCCTGTGCGTGAACCTTGAATGGCTCCCGGTCCTTGTGGGGTTGCCTGCTGTGGGACTTTATCATTCCTTCCTCAAGAGAAAGCTCTCATCGGAGGATTCGGTCATGAGCTTTTGTACCTAGAGCGCATTGGTGACCTTTATAATCTCCTGAAGTTTTTGAGCTGCCTTGCCCGAATCAATTACCTCGGATGCCATGGGGAGCGCTTCTGCAAAACCCCTTGCCCTGTCCGCAACCACAAGGGCCGCCGCGGTGTTCATAAGCACCACGTCCCTTTTGGGCCCCTTGTCACCATTGAAAAGGGAGCGGAGTATCTTCGCATTCTCATGCTTGTCGCCCCCCGAAAGGCTCTGCACGTCCGCCTTACGGAAACCGAAATCTTCGGGGGTTATGTAGAAGGTCTCGACTTTCCCCGCCTTCCATCTCGATACCTTTGTGCCATCTGAAATGGTGATCTCATCAAGACCGTCTTCCCCATGAACCACCATAACGTCTTCTGCCCCAAGGTTGCCGAGAACCGCTGCGAGGGTATCGGTGAGCCTGTCCGCAAATACACCCAGAATCTGTCTCTTTGCCCCCGCAGGGTTCGTGAGGGGCCCAAGGATATTGAATATGGTTCTGATCCCTATGTCCTTCCTTGGTCCCACGGCATATTTCATTGCAGGATGAAAAAGAGGGGCAAAGAGAAAGCCAAACCCAGTTTCGTAGAGAGACTGCTCCACCTTGTCAGGAGGGAGATCGATTCTTACGCCGAGGGCCTCCAGCACATCCGCACTTCCCGATTTGCTCGATACAGAGCGGTTTCCGTGTTTCGCCACAGGAACACCGGCAGCAGCAGTGAGCACAGCCGCTGCAGTGGAGATGTTGAATGTATGGGCCATGTCGCCGCCCGTTCCACAGGTATCGAGGACTCCCTCCGGTGCCTTTATGGTCGTCGCTTTCTCCCTCATGATCCTCGCGGCCCCCGTGATCTCTTCCACCGTCTCGCCCTTAATGCGGAGGGCAGTGAGAAATGCGGCCACCTGCGCCTCGGTGGCCCTCCCCTCCATGATCTCCTTCATGCACTCGGCCATCTCCGCCTCTGAGAGATGGATGGACTGGACAAGGAGATGAATGGCCTCCCTGATCACCTTCTTTTCCCCAGCTTCAGAAAATTTCCCAGTAGGGCTTTCCCTTCGGTGGTAAGAATGGATTCCGGATGAAACTGGACGCCCTCCACGATGAACTCCCTGTGTCGTACTCCCATAATCTCATCCCTGTCCGTCCATGCGGTGATCTCGAGGCACTGGGGAAGGGTCTCTCTTCGTATGAGAAGAGAATGATACCTCGTCGCTTCAAAGGGATTGGAAAGTCCCTCGAAAATCGTCCTGCCGTCGTGATGGATCGTGGAGGTCTTCCCGTGCATAAGCCTGGGTGCACGTATGATCTCTCCGCCAAAGGCCGCCCCGATGGATTGATGACCGAGACATACCCCAAGGAGGGGAATCTTCCCTGCAAACTGCCGTATGACCTCTACGGAAATTCCGGCCTCATTGGGGGTGCAGGGGCCCGGGGAGATTACGATTCTTTCGGGATCCAGCCCCTGAATCTCCTGTGGGGTGATCGCATCATTCCTGAATACCCTGATCTCCTCTCCAAGTTCCCCGAGATATTGGACAAGATTGTACGTAAAAGAGTCATAATTATCGATCATTAAAAGCATCTATTCAAAGTCCTTTTCTGCCATGTCTACTGCCTTCATCATCGCCATGGCTTTATTCACGGTCTCCCAATATTCCCTCTCTGGGTCCGAATCCGCAACAATCCCTGCACCTGACTGGACATAGACTTTCTGATCCTTGATGACGAGCGTTCGTATGGTAATGCAGGTATCCATGTTTCCGGAATAGCTGAAATAGCCCACCGCACCTGCATACGGCCCCCTCCTGGTGGGCTCAAGCTCCTCTATGATCTCCATTGACCTCACCTTGGGAGCGCCGCTCACTGTACCGGCAGGAAAACTCGCCCTGAGCACATCAAAGGCATCGAGCCCCTCCCTTAATCCGCCCTCCACATGTGAGACAAGATGCATTACGTGGCTGTACCTCTCCACTGACATTAACTCGGTCACCTTCACAGAACCTGTCCTGGCGACCCTTCCCACGTCGTTCCTGCCGAGGTCAACGAGCATGATGTGCTCCGCGATCTCTTTGGGGTCTTTTTTCAGTTCCTCCTCCAGTTGCTTATCCTCTGCCTCTGTCTCTCCGCGCCTCCTCGTGCCGGCAATGGGTCTCAGGACAACCGTCTTCCCCTCCAGCCTCGCCAGGATCTCAGGGGATGAACCGACAATCCTTGCCTCTCCCGTGTCGAGGTAATACATATAGGGCGACGGATTTATGACCCGGAGGGCCCTGTATACGTTAAACGGGTGCGCCGAAGATTCCCTCTCGAACCTCTGGGAAAGCACTACCTGCACCACATCGCCCGCCATCACAAACTCCTTTGCCTTCGCAACCGCCTCCTTGAACGCCTCCCTGGTACCAAAGGAAGAGGTGAAAGAATCATTCATCCCCTTTTTCTCATCCTTGACGCCCTGAGCCCTGCCTTCGACAGCAGGCGGGAGAACGGGGACTGCTGTCTGGTTGAGCCTTTCGATGATCTCTCTAATCTTGTCCTCAGCCTCGCGGTAGGCCTCATCCGCTTTTCTCCCCTCAACATGTGCATTCGAGACAACCTTTATTTTCTGTTGGAGACTGTCGAAAATGAGCATGGTATCAGTGAGCATAAAAAACATGTCGGGAAGTCCAAGCCCTTCTCTTGACCTGTCGGGTATCTTTTCGAAAAATCTCACCATATCGTAGCCCATGTACCCGACCAGACCCCCGAAGAACCTCGGTATCCCCCTAACTTCCACAGGGACGTATCGTGAGACCTCTTTCTTTAAAACCTCCAGAGGATCATCTGAATCGAACACCAGGGGAGGCTTGCCCTCTTCCCGTATCTCTACCCTCCTCCCCCACGCCATAATTACCTTAGACGGCCTTGAACCGATGAAGGAGTACCTTGCCCATTTCTCCCCGCCCACAACGCTCTCCAGGAGAAAGGAAGGCGTTCCCCCCAGTTTGAGAAAGGCAGTGACAGGGGTATCCATATCAGCGAGGATTTCCCTGTAAACGGGAATAAGGTTCCCCTTTGTACAGAGGGCCTTAAATTCGTTAAGGGCAGGATAAAGCATATTGACAAAACCAGCAATTTTTCATTAGTATTCTATATCCGCTCATTATATCACAGCAAGCGAGAAGAGTAAAAAAACACTGCGGGTGTAGCTCAGCTGGTAGAGCACAACCTTGCCAAGGTTGGGGTCGCGGGTTCGAATCCCGTCGCCCGCTCCATAAAGAACAGTGAATTGTGATGAGTGGATGGTTGTCAGCATCAAAGGTTCAGTGATTGTTCGCTGATGCGTTAAGGATTTTAGCAAATTACTGTTAACTATTTACTGATTACTGCAGTTGATGGCGGCGTACCCAAGTGGCTAAGGGAGAGGTCTGCAAAACCTTTATGCAGCGGTTCAAATCCGCTCGCCGCCTCCAGTACCCGAAAATTCCTTATCCTCCCTCTCCCATTCGAGAATAAGGGGACCCATCTCGTCGTCCTTAAGATACTCCTTTTCAAGACCCTCGAGGTAGAACCGGTCAAGGCCGCTGTTATTGAGAAAGTCTTCCCTGAGCGCCATGTCCTTGTTTTTTGTAATCGCGGGCAGGAGGTGATTCAGGTAGTATGACTCTTTTTTGAGATCCAGGAGCACCCTGTTGAACAACTGTTCGTACAGCTTCGGGTTCGTCCCCTTTCCGATAAGTTCAGCTTCGATTTCACCGCGTATCCTCATCATCTCCCTTTTTATGTTCAGGGAGGTATACAACTCATGCATCCTCTCCTTCAGTGCACTGCGCATATACTTATAGATCCTCTCCTCTTCCGCAATACCCTCCAGCGCCACTATCAGATCCCTCAGCGAGGCATCTCCCCTGAGAACTTTCTCGATATGTTCATGCAATACCTTAATCTTCTTCTTACCAAAGCTTGTGATGTATCTGTTCGAGAGGAGGTCATTAATGAAAATCTCTTTAAAGAGATTCTTGTCGAGCGCATCAAACTCTTTCTTATTGCCCACGAGGCTTCTCAGGGAATCTTCCGAGAGCTCCGGGTGTTCCATGAACGCGATCCTGCTGAGAGACGAATGCACATTGTCATACCGGTCAAAGTAGGTGATGATGGCGCTGAGTTCCTCGAAGATGCTGAAATCATTCTTTTCGCGGGCAAATTCATCGCATGACTTTCCAATATCCAGGAGA
>Ga0316603_10000837_pt1 | contig 15790 bp, 9 predicted proteins | sample OWC_soil_day10_n_FD_207649 | JGI IMG/M metagenome (GOLD analysis project Ga0316603, IMG submission 207649) | Wetland soil microbial communities from Old Woman Creek delta, Ohio, United States - OWC_soil_day10_noCT | ecosystem: Environmental > Terrestrial > Soil > Wetlands | place: USA: Ohio... | reverse complement strand
GCCGCCGCCGGCTACTGACCCGTAACGGTTCCGGACTACACGGATACACTGCGACGATGCTCTGGTTCGAACGCCCCCTCCTGCACGTCTTGCGCCGCGAGTACGCGGGCGCGATGCGCTTCGACGAGGACGACTCGGCCGAGGTCATGCCCGCGCCGCCGCCGGGGCCGTGCCAGCTCTACGTGCACGTGCCGTTCTGCGAGGTGCTGTGCCCCTTCTGCTCGTTCCACCGGGTGCGCTACAACGAGTCGAAGACGGCGCGCTACTTCGCGGCGCTGCGCAACGAGATCCGCCTCTATCACCAGGCCGGCTTCCGCTTCCGCGACGTGTACGTGGGCGGCGGCACGCCCACTGTGAACCCGGACGAGCTGATCGCCACGCTAGACCTCGTCCGTTCGCTGTCGCCCGTGCACACGATCTCGATCGAGACCAACCCGAACCACCTCGAGCCCGACGTGCTGCCGCGCTACCGCGACGCCGGCGTGACGCGGTTCTCGGTGGGCGTGCAGAGCTTCGACGACGGGCTGCTCGCCGGCATGGACCGGCTGGAGAAGTACGGCAGCGGCAGGCAGATCCGGGAGCGGCTGACGGCGATCCGCGGCATCTTCCCCACGCTCAACGTGGACATGATCTTCAACCTGCCCGGGCAGACGCTCGCGATGCTCGACCACGACATCGACACGCTGCTCGAGCTCGGCGTGGACCAGGTGTCGTTCTACCCGCTGATGACGGCGCCCTCGGCCCGCCACAAGATGCAAAAGACGATGGGGCAGGCCGACGAGTCGCTGCGCCATCCGATGTACGAGCGGGTGCTCGACCGGCTGCTGCCGTCCTACCGGGCGTCCTCGGCCTGGTGCTTCACGCGCGGCGAGGGCATGTTCGACGAGTACATCATCGACGAGGACGACTACGTGGGCGTCGGCAGCGGGGCGTTCAGCTACGTGGGCGACTCCATGTACTCGACCACCTTCTCGCTGAACCACTATTGCCGCCGCATCGAGGGCGGGCAGAGTGGCATCACCCAGCGGCGCACGCTCGGGCTCAAGGAGCGCATGCGCTACGACTACCTCGTGCGGCTGTTCGGCGGCGCGCTGAAGCGCGAGTACATCGCGGATCGCTACGGCGCGGCGTTCTGGCTGCGCATGGCGCCCGAGCTCGTCGCGATGCGGCTGCTCGGCGCCACGCGCCGCGAAGCGGACGGCCTGCGTCTCACGCGCCGCGGCATGTACTGCTGGGTGCTCATGATGGCCGAGTTCTTCAACTCGGTGAACGACGTCCGTGAGCAGATGCGCGAGCACATCCGTGCCGAGCTCGACGCCTGGAACGAGGAGGCGAAGGTGCCCTTGAGCGCGATCACAGGACTCACGCGGAGCAGCGGCCGGTGAGCCTGCAGGACACCCACGTTTCGCTCGCCCATGGCAACGGCGGGCGGTTCATGCGCGAGCTCATCACGGAGCTCTTCGCGCGCCACCTCGCCAATCCCTACCTCGACACCAACAGCGACGCGGCGGTGCTGCCGTGGGATGCCCGCGACGGGCAGCTCGTCTTCACCACCGACAGCTTCACCGTGCAGCCCATCGAGTTCCCGGGCGGCAACATCGGCTCGCTGGCGGTGCACGGCACCACCAACGATCTCGCCGTCGCGGGTGCGATCCCGAAGTACCTGAGCCTCGGCGTGCTGCTCGAGGAAGGGCTCGAGTTCGCGGTGCTCGAACGCGTGGTGAAGGGCATCGCCGAAGCCGCGCACGAGATCGGCGTGGTGGTCGCGGCCGGCGACACAAAGGTCGTCCGGCGCGGCGAGGGCGGCGGTATTTATCTCAACACAGCGGGCATCGGCGTGAAGGACCCGCGGCTCGAGCTCAGCATCGATCGCATCCGTGCCGGCGACGCGCTGCTGGTGAGCGGTCCCGTGGGCGACCACGGCATCGCCGTGATGCTGGCGCGCGAGCAGTTCGGCCTGCGCGGCGACCTCAACTCCGATGCGGCGAGCGTGCTGCCGATCACTCGCGAGCTCGTGAAGCTCGACGGGCTGCGCTTCATGCGCGATCCGACGCGCGGCGGGCTCGCGACGGTGGCGCACGAGATCGTGCAGGTCAGCGGCTTTGGAGTTGCGCTGCAGGAAGCGCGCGTGCCGGTGCGTGACTCGGTGCGGGCCGTGTGCGAGATGCTGGGCTACGACCCGTACTTCCTCGCCTGCGAGGGCCGCGTCGTCGCGGTGGTGGCCGCGGAGCAAGCCGAGCGCGCGCTCGCGATGCTGCAGGCGTTGCCAAGCGGGCGCGATGCGGCCCTCATCGGCCGCGTGCAGGAGCAGCCCGTGCGCGTGCTGCTCGAGACCTCGATAGGCGGCGAGCGCGTAATCGAGGAACTCGAGGACGATCCGCTGCCGCGGATCTGCTGACCGCGGGGCTCCTCGCGGTCGCTTTTTGCTGCGCCGCCGCGTCTGGATGCGAGCCATTCGCATCCTGGGCCCATTTCCTCGCATGAGCGCCGCCAAACTACGGATAACCGAGGTGCACGGAACTTTCCGGCTTCCATAGCATCGCCCCTGAATCTGCGGTTTCCGCGAGGCACCGCACATTCGGACCCGAATGCGAATGTCTTTTTAGGGAGTCAACCATGAAATTTGCAGGCGCCCGAGGCAGCACGCGAACGCGTGTGCCATTGATTGCGTTGCTGGCGCTCGCTGCCACGATCGGCCTGGCCGGTTGCGAAGGCGACGATGGCAAGAACGGAGCGATCGGACCGACGGGTCCCACCGGGCCGACGGGTCCCACGGGTCCCACGGGTCCAACGGGTCCGACGGGTCCTGGCACCACGATCGAGCCGCGCGAGAGCTGCGGCGTCTGCCATGCGGACGGATCGGCCTATGGCGTTGCGGAATCGCACGCTGTGAACCCGGACATCGTAATCAGCGGTCTCACCATCGCTCCGAGCGCGACCGTTCCGACTGACCTGGTCGTGAGCTTCAACGTCAAGGCGAACGGATCGAACTTCACGACGCTTACCAGACTCAACGGCGCCTACCGGTTCGACGGCGCCAACCGCGACAACCTGACCGCGGTCGACGCCGAGTTCCCGGGCGACGCGGCGAGGACGCTCACGCTCGCCGGTGGTCCGTCAGGCAACTACACGGTCACGATCACCGATGGCGTGACGCTGTTCGGCGCCGTGCCCTCGCGCTACCTGTTCCGGCTCGAGACCGCCTCGGGACTCGTTCCCCGGGTCCGCGCCCTCGCGATGAGCAACTATCCGACCTCGCCTGACGGCGACCTCGTCAGCGCGGCGGGATGCACGGGTTGCCACGGCGTGAACGGCGGCGGTGGCTTCCACTACGGCTACCCGACCAACGGCGCGACCTGCGCGGTCTGCCACGATGCGCAGAACGTCACGGACGCTCCGTGGACGGCCGACATGGGTCACGGCATCCACGCCTCGCACCTCATGCCGAGCGGCGAGTTCGAGCTGAAGCAAAAAGATGGCTCGAGCTTTACCGACGAAACTACCGGCCTGCCGGAACCTTTGGTCTTCTCGGCGACCTATCCGAGCTACATGACCAACTGCAACGTCTGCCACTCGGCGAGCAGCGGCGCGCTGGCGCAAGCCAACACCATGACGGTGACGACCGATAACTGCTTCAGCTGCCACGAGTCGATGGAGAGCTGGACCTTCCCGGCGGGCACCTTCCAGCACACAGGCTTCGACGAAACTACGAACTGCACGACCTGTCACAACTCGACGCCGACCGGCGTGGCACCCGAGTTCATCACTGCGTTCCACAACGGGCTCGTCACCGAGCGCGGCGGCATCATCTTCAACGGCGACGACACCTCTGTGACCGAGGGTGCGAAGTTCGACTGGCGGATCACCGGCATCGTCGACAATGGCACCAACCTGTCGATCTCCTGGGCCGCCAAGTACAACGGCGCGGACGTGAACCCGTGCAACGCCACCGCCGCGGTGGGTGCGCCGGTGTTCCATGCTGCAGCGGGTGGCAACCTCAGCATGCTGCGCAGCTACTTCCAGGGCGATGACCCGGTCCTGGGCCAGGACCCGAATGCCCCTGGACAGGCCTTGGCCGTCAACGTGACGACGACCAACACGACCTGCACCGGCAACGTGGCGACCACGGTCATCCCCGTGAACACGGGCATCACCGCGACGCGCGGCATCGTCGCCCTGCAGGGCAAGCCTCGCGTAGTGACAGCCAACATCACCACGCCAATGATGGTTCGAGCCAAGACACCGGTCCGCGAGTGGGTCGTGGGAACGGGTGCGCTGCCCGCGCAGGCGCGTCGCGCAATCGCCGACAGCGGCGAGTGCATCGGCTGCCACGTCGGTTCGCTCTACCAGCACGGCGGCAACCGGGTCGACAACGTCGACATGTGCGTCATCTGCCACAACTCCGCATCGTCCGAACAGAACGTGCGCGTCGGGATGGGCGTCACCCCGTCGGAAGCGTATGACGGTCTGATCGGCCAGACGTACGAGTTCAAGACCATGCTGCACGCCATCCACTTTGCGGGCGGCACGACGGATCTCAATCCAGGCCCGATCGTCATCTACCGGAACCGCGGCATCTATGCCTGGACGGGCGAAGGTGAAACCCTGCCGAACTGGAAGGCCGGGACCGCCTGTGCGGTCGCGTCGCCCATCCCGCCGGCAACCACCCCGGCTGCCTCCGTCGTGCTCAACCCGACGACGCCACCGGCTGGCACGACGTTCACCGTGCGCGGCAACATCGTCTTCGGTGCGAACACGAATGCGGACGGCACCTACCCGACCGTGGCGTGCCAGCCGCACACGCTGTATCACCCGACCTATCCGCGGGATACGAGACAGTGCTCGGGCTGCCACGTCGCAGGCTTCGGTACGATCCCCGACCAGAGCATGGCCGTGGCGACGACGATGGACGCAGGCGTGGCTCCGTGGCTCAACCAGCTCGACGACACGCTGCAGGGCGCTTCGGCGGCCGCCTGCACGAGCTGCCACAGCACGACCGACGCGAGGGGTCATGCGTACCAGAATGGCTGGACGCCGCAGACCTTCCAGAATGGGCGTCAGACCATTCTCGATACGAACTGAGCTGATGTTCGACTGACCTCCGGGTGAGCGGGGTGGGCCTTCGGGCCCACCCCGATCCAACCAAGACCCGGAGCCTGACGAGAAGACTGCCCGCAGCGAAAGTTGCGGGCATTTTTCTTTGGGGCCCAGAGTGCGGCATGCCCCGGCGCGCGGGCCGATCGGGTCATTCGAGACGGCGAGGGATGCTGTCGAGGTTGCGCACAGCAACCGCCCAAACCGATTCTGTGCCGGACGCTTCGCCCCGCGACGCCGGGCGATCTCTCTGCCCCGTCGACCGGATCGGTTTCGGTTAATCGCTATAACGTGGCTGTATGATCGAAACCTACTATGCCGGCGACTCGCCGGTCTGGTCCGGTTCGTCACAGGATCGTTGGGCCGCCTGCGGCGGTGCATTGTCGAAAGTGTCTGGGAGTCATCCATGAAAATTGCAGGCGCCCAAGGCGTTACGCGATCGCGTTTGCCACTCATCGCCATGATGGCGCTCGCCGCCGGCATCGGCCTGGCCGGTTGCGATGGCGACAGCGTGAACGACGTCGCCGCCGGACCTACCGGCCCGACGGGCCCGGTCGGGCCGACCGGACCCACCGGTCCCACGGTGCCACCGACCGTTCCGATCGAAGACGGTGGCCCGGTCACCATCGGTGACGGCACGACGCTCACAGCGGATGAGATCGCGCAGATCGGTGGCCTCGTCGCGACCATCGACAGCGCGACCTTGAGCGCCGCGCCGGCGCCGGTCGTCGAGTTCACGGTCAAGACGGTCCACGGCGGCCCAGTGCTGGGCCTGGCGCCCGCCGTCACGCGCTTCATGGTGTCGAAGCTGGTGGACGACCCGGCCGGGCGGGAGTCGTCCCGCTGGCAGAGCTACGTGAATCGCTCAGCCACGCCGTCGGCGGACGGCCCGGCGGTGCTGGCGAACGCCATCCAGGCGAACACCGAGACCGCGGCCGCCGCCCGGTGGGTCGAACTCGGCAGCGGCCGTTATCGCTACACGTATGCGGTGGATCTCGACAGCGTCACCGCGCCGATCGCGGTGGCATACGAACCGGCGCTCACTCACCGTGTCGGCCTCGAGATCCGCATGTCGGGTGCGGCCGAGGAACTCGCGCCCGACAACCCGGTGAAGGATTTCGTGCCGAGCGGCGGCGCCGGCTCGGGAGCCAAGCTCGTGGCAGCGACCGAGAACTGCGCGAGCTGCCACGTTCGCTTCGACCTGCACGGCGGTCCGCGCCGCACGAACGAGTACTGCGTCACCTGCCACAACCCGGGCACCGTCGATCCGGACACCGGCGAAGACCTCGGCATGGCCTACCTGACCCACTCGATCCACCTCGGCGAGGCGCGGGGCGAGCCCTTCAAGGTGTGGGGATTCACCGGGGAGTTCGACTTCAGCGAGGTGACCTACCCGCAGTCGACACTGTTCTGCGAGACTTGCCACACCCAGTCAGCATCGTCGCCTGACGGCGATGACTGGAAGACGAAGCCATCGACCGCCGCCTGTGGAGCCTGCCACGTCGAGGGGATCCGCAAGACCGGCCCCGACGCGGCCACCGGTCGCTACACCTACCGTTTCCAGCACTCGACGTTCGACTTCGCGGCCGCCGACGTCGATTGCGTCGGCTGCCATCGGCCGGGCGGCGCGGCTGGCGACATCCTCGCGACGCACCAGAAGCCGGTGTTCGACTCGGGCAACCGCAACATTCGGTTCAGCGTCGAGCGTGGCCGCGATTTCAGCTATGAGATCCGCGGCGTGACAAATGCCGTGGCCGGCATGGCGCCGACGGTGAGGTTCCGGATTCTCGACAAGGGCGTGCCTGTAGACGTCACGAGCCTCACTGCCGCGGACGGGCAGTTGACTCTGGGGCTCGCGTGGTCGACCAAGGACTTCCACAACGTTGCCGACCTCAGCACGGGAGTGCTGGCGGGGGCTCGGGGGCGGTCCCTGGTGATCGACTTGATCGCCAACAAGGCGGCGCTCGTCGCCGATGGCGATGGCGGCTTCAGCTACACGCTGGCGAGCGCGCTGCCCGCCGGCGTCAATGGCGACGTCATGGCGACGCTGTATGGTCGACGGCAGTTTGCTGACGACTCGCATGCGTATCCCCAGAGCGCAGTCTTCTTCCCGGGGGGCAAGCGGCAGGAACTCGTTTCCCAGCAGAAATGCGAGAAGTGCCACGAGTTCGTCGAGGCCCATGGTGGAAGCCGGGCCGGCAACCCGATGATGTGCAACGCCTGCCACAATTCGAGTGGCGGGTGGGCAGCCGAAGGCTACGGCCCGATTGCGTTCGGTGCGTTCGCCCACAACCTCCACGCGGGCAAGATCGAGGAGATTGGCGAAATCACCTATCCGCAGAGTCCCAGTCGGTGCGAGGCGTGCCACCTCGAGGGCACGTATTACGCGGCGCGCACAGACGCGCTGGCCATCAGCACGGACGCGGGTCCGGACCAGGACCTCGTCGCAGACGGCATCCAGAATCAGAACCTGTTTGACGACACCTGGGATTCGGCGACGGCGGGCACCTGCGGCACCTGCCACGACTCCGGTCCGGCCAAGGCCCACATGGAGCAGAACGGCGGTGCGTTCGGCGTGGCAGGCGGCAAGTCGCTGACTCCTTCGTCGGCGACCGAAGCCTGCGCCGTCTGCCACGGCCCGGGCCGGGCGGTGGACACGGCCAGGGTGCATGCCCAGTGATGACGACGGGCCGGGCGCCTCGGCAGGCGCCCGGCCCTCCGCCCCGATCAGGATGGGAGTTCGAGTCATGACATTGCTCAATGACCGGGAGCTGGCACGGCCCAGCCCGCGATGGGTTGCGTTGCTCGCCTGTGCCGCCATGGCGCTCGCGGCCTGCTCCGGCGATGACGCCAGTAAGGCTGCGGACGGACCCACGGGGCCCGTCGGTCCCCCGGGACAGCCGCCCGCGGGCGGCGGCGTGCCGGTCGGTTCCGCGAAGCTGATCAAGGCGTCGATCGTCAGTGCCAGCGTTCCCGACGACGGCAAGCCCATCATCCAGGTCCGGCTTGAAAACGAGGCGGGCCAGCCGCTCAACGGCCTCGCGGCAGCCAACATCAGCTTCGTGCTGGCGCGACTCGAGCCCGGCGTCGGCGGCAAGTCGAGCACCTGGCACGCGATCACGCGCCGCACCGAGGCCTTCCCGGGTACGCCGGCGCCGGTGCCGGCGAGCGCCGTCACTGGCACGGGTCCGACGAACCAGGCCACGACCGAGCCGGCGACCCGGGGCAAGTGGGTCGAGGGCAACCAAGCCAACGGCATCTATTTCTACACGTTCGCGCAGAGTCTCAAGGGCATCAGCGACATTCCCTACGATGCCGCACTCGTGCACCGCGTCGGCCTCGAGATCCGCCTGCAGCCCGCCGGCGCGACCGAGTTCATTCCGGCCAACAACGCCGTCTTCACCTGGACACCCGCCACCGGCGGCCCGGTCGAGTCCGGCCGCGAGATCGTGGACAACGACACCTGCAACGCGTGTCACGACAACCTCGTATTCCACGGCGGGGCCCGCTTCGACCTGCAGTACTGCGCCATGTGCCACGAGCCTTACTCGTTCGACGCGCAGACCGGCAACACCATCGACCTCAAGGTGATGATCCACAAGATCCACCGCGACAAGCTGCCGACCGGCCCGTACGCGATCTTCGGCTACAACAACGAATTCCACGACTACACCGACTTCCAGTTCACGCAGGACCAGCGCAACTGCCAGACCTGCCACGAAGAGAGCGACACCAACACGCCGCAGGCCAGCAACTGGCGCCTGACGGTGAATCGCGAAGCCTGCGGCTCGTGCCACAACGCGGTGAACTTCGACACCGGCGCCGGGCACGGCGGCGTGGCGGCGACGGACGACCAGTGCGGGACGTGCCACGGCCCGACTTCGAACTTCGGCGTGCGGCCCGATCAGGTGCATTTCGACCCGCTGCTGCGCGCGGGCGAGAAGTTCCGGTACGAGGTGCTCAAGGTCGTCGACAGCGGCCCGGGCCAGAGGCCCACCGTGACCATCCGCGTGACCGATCCGACCAACAACGACGCGCCGTACGACATCAAGGCTGCGGGCGGCCCGTTCCAGATCGGCAACGCCTCGCTGCGCGTCGACGTCGCGTTTTCCACGCGGCCCGACTTCACCAACACGGGCAGCGGTTCGGCGACCGCGACGACCGGCACGCCGGCGCAGCCGATCAGCATCGACGTCAAGGCGAACGGCGTGCCGGATCCCGAGTTCCCGGGCGCGTTCAAGGCCACCGCAACGGTCGCGATCCCGGCCGCTGCCACCGGCTCGGGCAGCGCGATCCTCGAAGGCCGCCCGAACGTGCGCCTCGACACCAACGGCGACGGCGTACTCGAGACCGTGGCCGTGCCGGTGGTGGCGAGCGGCAAGACCTTCGCGATCACCGACGCCACGCCGGTGCCGTACCGCCAGGTCGTGGACATCGCCAAGTGCAACGACTGCCACAAGCAGCTGTCGCTGCACGGCGAGAACCGTTCCGGCAATGCCGAGCTCTGCGCCACCTGCCACAACCCGAATGCGACGGACATCAACCGGCGAATCGCGGGGTCGAACTGCGAGGCCGTCAGCGGCACGCTCGACGACCAGACCATCGACTTCAAGGTGATGGTGCACGCGATCCACGCGGGCAAGCGCGCCGGCTACGTGGTCTGCGGCTACGGCAACACGGGCTACGACTTCAGCTATGTGCGGTACCCGGGCCAGCTCAACAACTGCGAGGGTTGCCACCTGCCGGACACCTACTATCCACCCGACTCGACGGTTGCGCTCGCCACGACGTTCGACGCGGCGCCGGCGTCCAGCCCGGACCGTTCGACGCCTTTGGGCGACATCGCCACGACGCCTGCGACGGCGGTGTGCTCCACGTGTCACGCGGGCGAGGCCGCGCGCAACCACATGCTTTCGGCGGCCGCCGGTGGCTCGGCCTCGGCCATCAAGGACGTGAACAGCCGGACGCCGAGCACCCCGCCCGAGGGCTGCGCCACCTGCCACGGCCCGGGCAGGGACGCCGACGTCAAGAAAGTGCACGGCGTCGCCGAGTTCAATTACAACTGAGGCGGACATGAAGCATTCACTCCCGCTGGTTTGCCGCCTGCTCGCGTTGGTCGCGCTCTGGCCGGCGCTCACGCTCGGCCAGGAATCCGCGCCCGCGGCCAAGCCCGAGGCCGAACCTGCCGCCGCACCCGCAGCGGCCACGGCCCCGGCCGTCGAATACAGCAAGAAGGGCGCGGACACCTGCCTCGGCTGCCACGACGATGACGTGACCCTCGCCGTCTTCCACGGCAAGCACGGCCAGCCAGCCGACCCGAGGAGCCCGTTCGGCCAGGGCCAGCTGCAGTGCGAGGCCTGCCACGGCCCGGCCGGTGACCACACCAAGCGCGTCAAGAAGGGCGAGACCCGCCCGCCCGTGATCCGATTCTCGCGCGACTCGGCCGCCCCGGTGTCCGTGCAGAACGGCATGTGCCTCGGCTGCCACGAGAAGTCGATGGCCAGCAGCTGGCACGTCGGTGCGCACGACGCGGCGAACGTCTCCTGCGCCTCCTGCCACGACAGCCACGCCCGCAAGGACGCCGTGCTCTCGACGCGCACGCAGGCTGACGTCTGCTACACCTGCCACGTCGCCGAGCGCGGCCAGTTCCAGAAGCCCTACGCGCACCCTGTGCGCCAGGGCCAGCTCGCCTGCAGCGACTGCCACGCCCCGCACGGCTCGACGGCGGACAAGCAGCTCGTCAAGGCGACGCTCAACCAGACCTGCTACGAGTGCCACGCCGACAAGCGCGGCCCGTTCCTGTGGGAGCACGCGCCGGTCGCCGAGGACTGCTCGAGCTGCCACTCGCCGCACGGCGCCTCGAACCCCGGCATGCTGAAGGCGCGCGGGCCGGTGCTGTGCCAGTCCTGCCATTCGCAGCAGGGTCACCCGAGCGTCGCGTACGGACCGCCCGGCCTGCCGGGCGGCGGCGGATCGCCGGTGTCCTCGCTGGCACTCGGCAACTGCATGAACTGCCACTCGCAGGTGCACGGATCCAACCATCCCTCGGGCGCGACGCTGACGCGATGAGGCTCGAGCCCTCGCCCAGTCGCACGAACGCCGCAAGAATCTGGTGAAGCCCATGGAAACCCGCAGCTTCCTCCTCACGCTCGCCGTCGCGTCCATCCTGTCGGCGGCCAGCACCGCGTCGGCGCAGCAGGCCGCCGCGCCGGACACGAGCGGCTGGACTTGCAGCAAGTGCCCGTTCGACCGCGGCTACCGCTCCGAGGTCGAGCTCGGCGCGGCCCACGTGGACGAGGACTCCGCCAAGTTCGGCGACTACACCGGGCTCGACGAGAAGGGCGGGTACGTCATCGCCAACGCCGAGGGCCGCGCGTCCGAAGAGTCGGGCTACGTCCTCGACTACGAGATCACGGACCTCGGGCTCGACTCGCGCGAGATCCGGGTCGGGGGTGGCAAGCAGGGGCGCTACGATTTCGAGCTGTTCTACGACCGCATCCCGCATTCGATCTGGGACACGACCGCCACGCCCTACCGCGGCGTCGGCAGCACCGATCTCACGCTGCCCGCGGGCTGGGTCGATGCCGGCTCCACCGGCGGCATGACGGCGCTGGAGGGCAGCCTTCGTTCCGTGGACATCGGTTTCGATCGCGACCGCTACGGCGTGGCGGGGCGCTACTGGCTGCTCGAGAACGCCGAGTTCAAGGTCGACTACCGCCGCGACCAGCGCGACGGCACCCGCGCGCAGCTTGCCTCCTTCGGCAGCGTCTCGGCGCAGCTGCCGATGCCCGTGGACGACGCGACCGACCGGGTCGACGCCACGCTGCGCTACGAGGGCTCCGGTTGGTTCGCCGAGGCGGGCTACTCGGGCTCGATCTACGACACCAAGGCGGCGTCGCTGCGCTGGGACAACCCCTTCAACGCGATGGTGCCGGGGGCCGACGTCGGCCAGATGGCGCTGCCGCCCGACAACCAGTACCACGAGTTCGGCGCCTCCGGCGGCTGGTACGGGCTGCCGTGGAACACCACGGTCGCCGTGTCGGTCGCCTCGGGCAAGGGCACGCAGGACACGGGCTTCCTGCCCTACACCATCAACCCGACCCTCGTGACCGACCCACTGCCCGCCCGCGACCTCGACGGCGAGATGACCGTGCAGCGCGCCGACCTCACGGTGAGTTCGCGGCCGATCGACCGGCTGCGGCTGCGCGGCAGCGTCGCCTGGGACGAGCGCGACAACGACACCCGCGAGCGCACCTACACCTCGGTCGTCCACACGGACCTCTTCCCGGTGCTCGACGACCGAGTGAATCCGGTGTACGGCTTCGAGCGGCTGCGCTTCGCCGGCAGCGCCGATTTCAAGGTCTACGACGACTTGAGCGTCGGCCTCGGTGGCGAGTACCGGGAGACCGATCGCAAGGGCACGGCGCAGGAGGTGCGCAGCGAATCGCAGCTCGACGGCTGGGGCGTGGTGCAGTACCGCCCGTTCGGGTACCTGGGCTTCGTACTCAAGGGCGGCGCCAAGGAGCGCGAGCCCGACCGCTACGACCTCGGCGTCGCGACGGCGAACGGGCAGAACCCGCTGATGCGCAAGTACAACATGGCCTACCTGTACCGCAGCTACGGCGAGATGCTGGTGGACGTGTCGCTCGGCACACTGCCGCTCACCCTTGGCGCCAGCGCGTTCTACGGCGATGACAGCTACAACTTCTCGTCGCTCGGCGTCGGCTCGGGCCTCGACCGGCGCTACGGCGTCGATCTCACCTGGGCGGTGAACGACAAGGTGTCCCTGTTCGCCAATGGCGGCCAGGAGAAGATCGACGTCCGCACGCGGGGCAGCAGCGTGTTCGGGGAGCCGGACTGGCTCAGCACCGTCGAGGACGACTTCAGCACCTACGGCGCCGGCCTCCGTGCGCAGTTCGCCGAGGACGTCCGCCTCGACCTCACCTACACCCACGCCAAGGGCGAGTCCGACACGACACTCGAGGGCGTGTCGGCGGGTGCGTTCCCGACCGTGACCAGCGAGCTCGACAGCCTGCGCGCCGATTTCAGCTACGGGCTCACCGAGAGGCTCGACGTCACGTTCACGTGGTGGTACGAGCGCTTCGACAGCAGCGACTGGGCGCTGCAGGGGATCGGGCCCGCCACGATCCCGACGATTCTTGCGCTCGGTGCCGAGCCCTGGGAGTACAGCGTGAACTACGTGGGCGCGTCGGTGCGCTACTACTTCGGTTCGCGCAAGCTCGCGCTGCCCGAGTGATCCTGAGCCGACGCGCGCCGCTGGATGGCGCGCGTCAGGCCGCGGAACAGGAACAGGTGCGCGGGCACCAGCGTGTACCAGTACAGCAGGCCCGCCACGCCCGACGGGTGCCAGTAGGCCGTGGCACTGACGCTCGAGCCTGAGCCGTCGGCACCGGGCCGTACGACGAACTCGAGCACTCCGGCCCCGGGCCCCTTCATCTCCATGAGCAGCGTGAGGCGGCGGCCGGGCTCGAGCGCGATCACGCGCCACGAGTCTACGACGTCGCCCACGCGCAGCTCGGTCGGGTGACGGCGACTGCGGCGAAAGCTCGGGCCGCCGGCTAGCCAGTCGACGGCGCGTCGTACCCACCACAGGCTGTCGGCATAGAACCAGCCGTCCTCGCCGCCGATGCCGCACACGACCGCGAACACGGCCTCCGGCGCTGCCTGGCCGGCCTCGGTGGCGCCGGCGCGCTTGGCATAGAAGCCGTACTCAGGGTGGAAGTTGCGGCAGGCGATCGCACCCTCGACCCAGCGCGCGAGGACCGTATGGCCGCGGTCCGCCTCGATCGCGGCCCGAACGGCCTCTTCGAGGCCCATCAGGCGTCGCGGCACCAGGGCTCGCAGGGGAGCATCGTCGGCGATGAAGTCGTGCTCCAGGCCCTCCACCAGCGCCTGGGCAACGTTGGTGGGTACCGAGGTCACGAACCTGAGCCAGTAGGACGACAGCCGCGGCGTCAGCACCGGCACCGCAAGGATGCGCGGCTGCCGTCCGGCCAGCCGGCCATAGCAGCGCATGATCTCCTCGTAGGTCACGGCCTCGGGCCCGCCCGCGTCGTAGATGCGGCCCGCCGCGTCGGGAAGCTCCGCGACCGCGACCAGGTAGCCGAGCAGGTCGGGCAGGGCGATGGGCGTCGAGCGGGAACGCACCCACGACGGGGTCACCATCACCGGCAGGTGGTTCACGAGGTCGCGGATCACCTCGTAGGCCGCGGAGCCGGGGCCGATGATCATCCCGGCGCGCACCTCCGTGACCGGAACCGACCCGGCGCGCAGCACCTCGCCGGTCTCGGCGCGCGACTTCAGGTGCGCGGAGCGCGGGTTCGGCGGGATCAGGCCGCCGAGGTACACGATGCGGCGCACGCCTGCCGCCGCGGCGGCACGGGCGAAGTGCTCCGCCGCCCGGCGGTCGATCGCGCCGAAGTCGCGGCCGGCGGCCATCGAGTGCACGAGGTAGTAGGCGACGTCCGCGCCCGCGAGCGCGACGGGCAGCGTGGCCGGGTCGAGCGCGTCGGCCTGCACGAGCTCGGCGCCGTGCCAGCCGCGGCCTTCCAGCACCTCGACGTTGCGCGCCGTGGCACGCACCCGGTGGCCGCCGCGCAGCAGCTCGGGGACGAGGTTGCTGCCGATGTAACCGCTCGCGCCGAACACCAGGTGCAACGGCCGCGGATCCGGCGGCCGGTTTCGCGTGGCGGAATCGGCGGGCTCGGTCATCGGGTGTCCTTGCGCGAAAGGGGCCGCACAGCTAGCCAGCGGCCGCCGCGCGGGTCAAGCAGGGTCAGGCAGGGTCGGGCAGGGCCGCGGGCTCAGTCGCGCGCGGCGGCATTGCGCACCCGCACGGCCTCTTCCTGGTCCACCGCGTCGAGCTGTTCCTCGATGAAGTGCAGCGACTCGTCGATCTCGGGCAGCACGACGTTCTCGAGCGCCCGCGCCCGCCTCTCGGTGCGCACGTATTCCCGGATCAGCCGGCGCAGGCTGGCGATGCAGGCGGCGAGATCGACGTGGCGGATCACCAGCCGCCGGTACGTCAGCGCGCAGGCGCGCGCCTCCGGTGTGGCGGCCCGCGCCTCATGGTCGGGCGGCGGTGCGTGCTCCTCGAGCGCGGCCTCGACGAGCCGCAGGCCGAGGAACGACTGCTCGTGGACTCCGAGCAGCGCCGGCCCGAAGTCGAGCTTGGGCTCCACGGTGAGCTTGTCGAAGCCGTGCATGCCGACCGCGGCCTCGAGCGCCTCGAGTGCGGCGATCTCGAGCGCGGCGATCTCGGCGCGCAGCGCGCCGTAGTGCCGCAGCTGGCGCATGATTTCCGCGGCCAGCAGCACCCGCTTCTCGTCGAGCAGCTCGTAGCCCTCCTGCACGAGCCGCCGCTCGTCCTTGAGCTCGAGGAACGCGACGCGCGTCGCGAGGATTTCGCCGCCGGCAGAGTCAGGCACGGACCGGCTCCTCGAGATGGTGCTTGATCTGCGCGTCCGAGAGCCGCGCGAGCTCGTTGCGCGGCAGGCCGCGCAGTACGTTCCAGCCCACCGCCATGCTCTCCTCGAGCGTTCGGGAGGCCGCCTGCTTGACGAACTGCTCCTCGAAACGGTCGCCGAACTCGAGGAACCTGCGGTCCGCCTCAGGAAGGCCCTGATCGCCCATCACGCTCGCCAGCGTGCGCACGCGCATGGCGCGCGCGTAGGCC
>Ga0316603_10000833_pt1 | contig 15811 bp, 13 predicted proteins | sample OWC_soil_day10_n_FD_207649 | JGI IMG/M metagenome (GOLD analysis project Ga0316603, IMG submission 207649) | Wetland soil microbial communities from Old Woman Creek delta, Ohio, United States - OWC_soil_day10_noCT | ecosystem: Environmental > Terrestrial > Soil > Wetlands | place: USA: Ohio... | reverse complement strand
GCTTCGTCAGAAGAATCTGTGGGCGAGTTTTGGCTCGGGAAGCCTGCCGAGCACGTGATACAGGGAGAGTTCTGCAATCCGGAAGGTCCTGTAGCCGTACGCTTTTCTCAGAGTGACTTTGGCCTTGTTGTTCAGACCCTCGATGACGCCGCTGGAGAACTGCTTTTTGGCCCGGAAGTAGTTGAGCAGCAGTTCGCGGTGGGCGCGAACGGTGCGGGCGAACTTCTTTACCGGCTCGATGCGCGATCGCATCGCCCGCTTGCACCAAGCGTCGAGGAACTTGGCGGCCCAGGCCGGTGAGTCGTATTCCCAGAACAGCTGGAACTCTTCCTTGAGCAGATAGGCGCGCACGCTCTTCAAGTTGTAGGCCAGCAGTTCGCGCAAACTGATGCGCTGCTTGTCCGTCAGGTTCTCCGGCCGCTTGAGCAGACACCATCGTTTCTTCTTGAGCACCGGCTCGTAGCCCTCGCGAATCATGCGGCGGGCCTCGCCGGCGCGCACCTCGTCCAGCGCTTTGTTGAGCTTGGCCACCATATGGAAGCGGTCGAGGATGTTCAGCGCCCGTGGACAGTGTCTGGCAATAATCTCCAGGTAGGGCCGCCACATGTCCGAGCAGACGAACTCGACCTTGCCGGCCAGTTCCTGACCGATGAGGATGAAGAACTTCTCGAAGTTGTTCATGGTACGGTCCTTGCCCACCCATAGCAGCCGCACGCAGTCGGCCTCGATCTGATAGACCAGCGTCAGGAACTTGTGGCTGTGCCCGATGTGGATCTCGTCGACGCCGATGGCGCGCAACGTGCCGAGCTCGCGATGCTCCAGCCCCCACTGCACGACATACTCCACCGCGTGACAGACCTGATCCCAGGTCGTGCCAAAGCTCAGCGCCGTGTCCTTCCACGACAGCTTGCGCGCCCAGTGCGCCAGATACAACATGTAGGCCTTGGTCAGGCTGTGTTTGCCCATCGCCCAGGGCACCGACTCGACCTTGACACCGCAATTGCGACACTGCACACGCCTCATGGCATACAGCAACATCACGGCATAGCCCCAGATCGGGATGAACTCGAAGCGCCGCGTGGGCAGCAAGTCGTATCCGGGCGCGGCTGTGCCGCAGCACGAGCAGTGCGGCTTGGAGCCGCGGCGTGGGCGCACGTCGACCTCGATGGTGCTGGTGGCTTCGATCAGCCGCACAGCAGCGTAGACGAAGCCTGGAAAGTGGTGGCAGGCATTGAGCAAGCGGGCGAGCAACATGGCCAACTCCCGTGGCAGCGCTGAGGGCGCGATCATTCTCAAGCCGCAGGACGCGCAGCGCCTTCGGCAGGCCTGCCCTGACCTGGACGACTGGCCCCGGTCATGGCACGTCGAGCCCGCCGACATCATCGTGGGCCAACAGATCGTTCAGGTGCTCACACCGTTCCTGCTGCATCTGCTCGACCTGGGTCTGGCCAAGACCACCGTACGCCGGCATCGCGACAACCTCTGGGCGCTTGGCGGCGAGCTGATCCGGTGCCGTTACGACGACGATCAGCTGGCACGGCTGGACATCAAAGACGCCCTTCGACAACTCATCGCAGGCGACGGCGGGCCACTGATGTGCCCGCGCATCACCGAATCGGAACAGGACTCGCTGGACGCTACCTGTCGAAAGCTGGATCGATTCATGCGCGATTCAGCCGCAGTGCACAGCTCCGTCTGACGCAACAACCGCCGTCCACCGGCATCATCGCCTGGCAGCATCGTTCACGGTGCAGAGTTGTCCACGGCGGCGGGCGGGCGTCGCATGCGACGAACGCACGACCGACGCGGTGGGCAACTCGTGTCAGATGCTCAGGGCGACCAGGCAAACGCCCACAAATAGTCCGGAAGAACCGAAATTCCATTGCGTCGAAATTGCGCGCCCCATCCCCCACACCATAGGGAGTGGCGTGCGACACGGTGACCCGTAGTCTCGGCTTCCCGAAACTGCCGAGGAGAACCCCGACCATGGCCACCACCAAAGCTGCCGATCTGATCCGCGGCAAGGACTTCAACGCCGCCGTCGACAAGGCTCTCGCCATCGCTTCCAAACGACACGAGATCGCACTGGCCGACGACCGCAACTTCGTCGTCAACTGGGACCTGGTCGGTCGCCGGATCAAGGACGGCCTGCTTGCCGACAAGTTCGCGGCCGACGTTGCAAAGCAACTCGGCACCGCGGGCATCAAGGCAGTGCCGGCCACGTTGAAATTCAACAAGTGGATCTGGGTCGGCTTCTACGAGCGCAACCGCATTCCGGTGTTCCGAGAAATCGGATTCTGAGGCGATGGCCGAGGCCGTTGGGGATAGTGGCGGCGCTGTGGCGCTGTCGCCCTACTCGTGTCCGAGCGCCCAGCCAGACATGCAGCAAGCTCGTGTCATCGGCGTGCTCGGTGGCAGCGCCGCCGAGCCCCGCATCGCCTACCTGGCCAAGGAAGTGGTGATCCCGGCCGCCGAGGTACCAGCAACGCCGGGCGTCGACCCGGTCGAGGCCTTCCGCTTTGCGGCGCGTTGCGAAGACCACCGCTGTGCCCAGCACGTGGCCGGGGAAAAAGGAGGCCGCTCCGGGCTGGGCGCACGCATAGTCGACCAACTCGAGCCGGTGGTCGCCAGCCTGCCGCCTTGCACCATACGCGCCACGTGCCGCTGGTACGCCGAACAGGGCCGCGATGCCTGCGTGCGCTGTCCGCAGGTCGTGACTCTGATTCCGCGCGACGGTAGCCGGCTTTCACGGGCGGCGCAGCCGGCTGGCTGAACCTCGTCTTGCCAACGCCGAGCCCGCAGTTCGAGCAAATCAATAGGGGTCGACGTCGGCACCAGCGATACGAGAAGCTTTGCCACTTTGGAGGAGGACCCCATGGACAAGCTGCAACTGCGACTGATCCGCTCTTCGCTCATCGCCGGGCTGGCGCTGTCACCGCTTGCCGCGATCGCAGTGCTGCCCCTCGCCGATGCGCCGGCAATCGAAGCCTTGGGCCGCGTTGACGTCGATGGATTCGGAGGTGCACCGCCGACCTCGCTGCAAACCGATTCTGAGCAGACGCCCCCGTTTGCCCGGTCGGTGGTCAGTGTGGCCGACGGTCAGGCCGGCTTCTTTGCGTACAGCGCGTCGGCCGACATCGGCAACCTGGCGCTGCGCGTGACCGGCTCCATGACCAACGACACCTCCTCCGACTACGGCAACCGGGAGGTGCCGATCTTGAGCGTGACGTCCCAGGTGCTCGATGTGATCACGCTGTCGTCGGCGAACTCGGATCCCTATGATGTAACACTGCAGCTCGAGGTCGACGGCAGCATCACCAGCACTGGCGGCGCAGATAGCGCGCTGGCGAACGCGCTGCTGCAACTGGCACCAGTGGGTTTGGCAAGCGTCACCGACAGCGGGTCCTACGGCATCGGCCTGGTCGACGACACGCTGGAGGTCACCAGGACCTTCGCGGGTACCAGTGTGGATCTGGCGTTGAACGCGTTCCTGTCGTTCAACGTGTTCACCGTCGATGCCGGATCCACCGCCACTGGTGATCTCGGCAACACTGCCTTCTTGCGCCTGGTGCTGCCGCAGGGCGTTACGGTCAGCAACTCGGCCTCCGGCACCTTCGCCGTGCCAATCCCGATCCCCGAGCCGCAGACTTGGGCACTGTGGCTCGGTGGGCTGGGCGGGGTGCTCTGGGCGGTACGCCGCCGTCGCATCAGCTGACGCCACCTCCGCTGTCGGCCGATTAATAGTGACGCCAACCTCGCGCAGCTGGTGCAGTGGCTGCGCGACGTGATGCTGGCTACCGCGCTGGTGCCCCAAACCGCCCTTGGCGCGGGCGCTGTGAGGGGTCGCTAAGCGTGTCAACGAATGCCTCGACGAACGGGCGTCGCCACCCGCGCCCGCAGCGTCGAAGGCGTTGCGCCGTCAGTCGATTCGCTCTGCGGGGTTGTCGACCGCCACATCTGCCGCTAAGGTGGCTGTGCAGGTGCCCCACCCATGTTCGAGGCGTCCAGGCTCTTCATCAGCTACCGGCGCAGCGACGCGCACGCGTCCGCCCGCGCGCTGTGCGAGGCGCTGCGCGCGCGCTTCGGCGCCGAGCGCGTGTTCTTCGACACCTCGGACATCCCCTACGGCGAAGACTTCGCGCAGGTCGTGCGCGAGCGCATCGCCGCCAGTGACTTGGTCATCGCCGTCATCGGCCCGCGCTGGCTGCGCGCCGCCAATCGCGATGGCCGGCGGCTGGACCAGGCCGACGATCCGGTGCGCTTCGAGCTGAGCACCGCGCTGCAGCTGCGCAAGCGCATCGTGCCGCTGCGCATCGACGGCGCCGCGGCGCCGGCGGCGGCCGATCTTCCCGAATTGCTGCGCCCGCTGGCACTGCTGAACATGCCCGAGTTGCGCGCCGCCAGCTTTGACATCGACTTCGACGAACTGGTGCGCCAGCTGCTCGGTCAGCCGCGGCCCGATCTGGGCTTCGCGACGCGGCTGAAGGCCGCCGCCAAGGGCGGCCCGCTGGCCGCCACGCTGCTGGTCGCCGCCGTTCTGGCCGCCAACTGGACCGGCCTGTTCGATCTGCTCGGCCTCGAAACGCGCGCACAACGTCTGCTGCTGCGCGCTGGCGGCCTCGGTGACGACGTGCCCGCCCCAGTGCTGCTGGTGCGTATCGATGCCGAGAGTGAACGCGCGCTCGGGCGCGACTTTTCCCCCGCTAACGCAGCGGCGTGGCGGCGCGACCATGCGCGGCTGATCGAGCGCGCCGCCCAGGCCGGCGCCGCGGCCATCGCCTTCGACCTGTTCTTCGAATCAGCGACCGATGCTGACGCCGTGCTGGCCGATGCCGCCGCGCGCGCACGGCAGCGCACGCCGCCGCTGCGCGTGGTCTTCGGCGTGCGCGCCGTGCGCGACGGCGTGCCCGTGCTGGTGCCGTCGCTGCGCGACGCCGCCACCTGGGCGTCGCTGTGCCTGACCGATCGCGGTGGCGGCGCGCTTTGGTCGGCGCCTCTAGCGGTGCTGCGACCAGCACGCGGCGCCGGCGGTGAGCTCGTCGCGGCCGACACGCCGGCGCTCGCGCTGGCCGCGCTGGTGCGCGAGCCGCTGCGCAGCGCCGACCTCGCGCGGCGCGAACTGCTCTTCGACGGCCCGCCGCGCAACCCGCCGCTGCGCTTCAGTAGCGTCGAGCGCCAGCGCGTCGCGTCGCCGGCCTGCGGCAGCAGCCAGGCCGGTGACGACCTGGCGCTGCTGCGCTTGCGCCTGGCGACCGAAGGGTATTGGCGCGACCCGGCGCGCGCCGTCTCCTACGCCCGTGCGCTCGATGCGCAGGCCACGCCGGATGAGCGTTTTCGCGGCCATACCGTGCTGGTCGGCGTCGGCGCGCTGCAGCGCAGCGGCGCTGTAGCGGACGTGTTCGTCGTGCAGGACGGGCTGCGTGCGCGCACTGTGTTCGGCGTCGAGCTGCACGCTGACGCCATACGCACGCTGGCCAGCGGGCGCGTACCGCAATTGCCCACCGTCGACCGCCAGCTGGCGACCACGCTGCTGGCCTGCGTGCTCGGCGGCGCGGTTGCGGTGTGGGGCTTCGAGCGCAGCGCGCTGCGCCGCCGACTGGTGCTGGCAGCCATCGCGCTGGCCTTACTGGCCGGGGCGTGGTGGCTGGCGCGGCACGACGTGCTGCTCAATGTCGTCGGTGACTTGCTCGCGCTCAGCCTGGCCGCGGTGGCACTGCGCGCGCTGCAGGTCATGGCGGCGCGCTGGCAGGCTTTCAGGAGGATTGCAAGGTGAACGCTTTCATCGCCCAAATCACCCCGGCCATCGCGGCGACGCTGATCGTGGCGGGCTGCGCCACGGCGCCAAGCGGGCCGGCCATCACGCTGGACAGCGTCGTGCGCGACGCCGCACCGGCCAGCCCGCGCTGGGTGCCGGCCGAGCCCGAAGCGGTCGAGCTTCGCGTGTGGCGCAACTTCGTTGCATTGCCCGCCAAGCGCGGCATGCGGCTCGAGCCCGGCGACGTGTTGCAGACCGGGCCGCGCTCGGCCGCAGCCATCGTCTTCAGCGGTGCGGCCACGGGCGAGGGCACGGTGACACTGGACGAATCGACGCGCGTGCGAGTCGGCTCGCTTGAGGTCTTCTTCGGGCGCATCTTCGCCAACGTGCGCGGCCTGTTCGAGACGACCAGCGAGAACATCGTTGCAGGCGTCGAAGGCACAAGCTACCTGTTTGAGGTGGCGCGCAACCGCGACGTGCGCGTGGCGGTGGCCGAGGGCGTCGTCACCTGCCGGCCGAAAAGCGCGGGCTGGGCGCCGATCCGCCTGCAGCCAGGGCAGATGCTCAGCTCCAGCTACCCGAGCCAGGCGCCGCCGCGGGTGGGCGCCGCCGACCCGCGCGAATTGCGCGACGCGATGGCCTGGGCGGCCGAGGTGGCGAAGGCCGCCGAACCGCCCGCGCCGCCGCCAGAACTGCCCCCGGTGATCATTCGCTTTCCCGGTTCCTTTGGCGGCAGCCCGAGCGGGGACACGCCGGCCGGGTCACCAGGGACGGACCGCTACCCGGAGCGTCGTTCCCCGAAATAGGTCGACGACGGCGCAGGGGTGTGCGTGGGCGGCTGCGGGCAACTTGACGGCGTGATCGCTGTCGCCCTGGCTTTGTTCGTTTCGCCCGAGTGATCAGCGGCAATGCAGCGGCAGCGCCACGTCGGGCCATTGAGGACCTCGCACCATCATGGCGCCACGAACTTCGAGATCCCTGCCAACTTTCAGACCTGATGCTCCGGGTCTGAGGCTGGGCACTGCTGCCCTTGGCATGGCACTGGTGTCGGAATTCGTGGTCACGCGACCACTTGCGCTGGCCGCTCAGGCACTTGCTTCACCCCGGCCGCGGCGCCACCGATACGACCCGCTGGCGCGCACCTTGACCTCGTGCTTTGAGTCATCGGTTCGGCTTGCCGATTGTCTGGGTGACACCAGTTTGCGCATCCAATGCAGCACAGATTTGGCGGACTTGCAGCCCAATCACTTGCGCCACCTCGCTGAGTCGTTGGCCGCCTAGACGACTCGAGATCGCGGCAACACTTACTGCACCAATCGGTCTCTCGGCGGGAAAGGCCACGCCAACCGCTGCTGTACCGGGAGTCGCCGCGCTGTCGAGAAACGAGTAACCCCGTTCGCGCGCTTTGCGCACCTCGGTTCGCAGGACGTCCGCGGTGAACGTGGCGAACTTGTCGTAACGGTGTCGGTTGGCCTCGATGATCGAGTCGGCTTCATCTTCCGGCAGCAGGGAAAGAATCGCAAGTCCTCCAGCCCCAACCCCCAAGGGTCGCCGAATTCCCACGTCCAGAGTCAGCGCCTTGATCGGATAGTCGCCCAGCGCACGGTTGGTGCACACCGCCTCCAGCCCCCGACGCTCGCTCAAATAGACCGTATCCTGAGTTCGTTCAGCAATGAGCGCCATCGCTGGATCGCACAAGTCACTCAGCCGATAGCTGGGTTGCGCCAGCAAGCCCAACTCGTAGAGCAAGGGCCCGAGAAAGTACTTGCGCGTCAAGGCGTCGCGGGTGACCAGTCCTTCCATCTCGAGCCGCTGCAGCATGCGAAAGCAGGTCGACATGGGAAGCGAACTGGTGCTTGCGACATCCGCGATGCGCATTCCCCTGCGCCCACGCGAAGCGACCACGCGCAGCATGCCGACGACGCGTTCGATGCTTTGTGTTCCGGTTCGAGTGGACGTGTCCTCCGGTGCGGATCGGCGCTCATCGCCATCCGATGTCACATTGTCATTTGTATCCACCATGTGGCATTTCCTGGCGTTCGAGACTTGCAGGGTGCAGGTAGAAAGGGATAATTCTACCTGTCGAGACGTCATTCATATCCACATAGTGGAAACATGTAGGTGCCCTATGCCCCAAACGATGACTGAAAAGATCCTTGCCCGCGCTTCGGGTCGCGCAAGCGTGAAGCCCGGCGACGACATCCTGGCGCGACCCGACTTCGTGATCGCCTACGACTTCCCGGGATACACGGACGTTTTTTTCAAGGAGACGCGCGAGGAGTTCGGCGTCGAGAAGGTGGCGCGCCCGGAGCGTTTCGTCCTCTTCATTGACCATATGGTCCCGGCTGCGGCCCCGAAGGAAGAGGAGTTGCACAAGATGACGCGGGCCTGGGGCAAGGCCCAAGGCGTTCCTGTGCACGAGCGCGAGGGCATCGGGCACCAGGTCTCAGCTGAGCTTGGCTACGCGACCCCGGGGGCCTTCGCGGTTCATTTCGACGGTCACGTCAGTCAGCTAGGTGCCTTCGGCACCTACGCGTTCGGAGCTCGCAAGGGCGTGCTCGAGTCGTTCGTGAGCGAAACCATGGCTTTGACGGTCCCGCCGACGGTCAAGGTCGAGCTCGTCGGGAAGCTGCAGCCCGGCGTGATGGCGCGCGATGTATTCCACCACATGGTGCGTGTCATGGGACCCTCGTCCTGCGCCTTCAAGGTCGTCGAGCTGTGCGGTCCCGTCATTGATGACATGAGCATCGAAGGACGGCAGACCATCTGTGGCCAGGCCATGTTCCTTGGTGCCACGACGATGCTGATTGCGCCGGACGCCAAGACCCTGGACTACGTACGCGGTCGCTCGAAGATCGAGCTGGAGCCGGTGTACCCCGACCCTGACGCCGCGTACGAGCAAGTGGTCCGCATCGACGTGTCTTCGCTGCAGCCCATCGTCGTGGTTCCGCCCAGTCCGGCCAATACGCGCGACCTGATGGACTACCTCGGCATCGAAGTCCACACAGGCTACCTCGGCTCGTGCGCCAGCGGCCGCCTGGAAGACCTGCGTGCCGCCGCAGACGTGCTGCGCGGTCGGCGCATCAAATCCGGCTTCCAGCTGCATGTGGTCCCGACCTCCCAGGCCATCATGGCGCAGGCCGCGAACGAAGGGTTGATCGGTTGTCTGGTGGAGGCCGGTGCCTTCATCAGCTCACCGAGCTGCGACTACTGCTTCGGCAAGATAGCCACGATGGCCGACGGGCAGCGGGCCGTCTCCACAGGCACCTTGAACACGCCGGGGCGCATGGGCAGCGTGGACTCGGAGATCTACATCTGTAATGCCGCGGTCGTGGCAGCCTCTGCGCTGGAGGGCTGCATCGCCGACCCGCGCCCCTACCTCGCCCACGCCGCATCTGCTGTCGGGAGCGCGACATGAGCCTTCGCAACTTGCAGGGCCGCGTCGCCTGGATCTTCGAGGAAGACGACTTCGATATCGACCTGATCGTCGGCGTGCGGAACATAAAGATCACCGACCTGAATGAGCTCGTCGCGGTGACCATGACCGACTACGACCCCGGCTTCGCCGCGGCAGTTATGAAGGGCGATCTGCTCGTCGGCGGCAAGAACTTCGGCTACGGTCACCCACACTATCCCGCGATGCGTGCCATGCGCCATCTGGGCATCACCGGCGTCATCGCCGAGTCCTTTTCGCCGGGCTTCTTTCGCGGCGAGATCAGCATGGGCTTCCCGCTGGCGACCTGTCCGGGCATCCGCGCCGCGGTCGCGCGTTGGGATGAAGTGCAGGTCGACTGGGCGAAGGGCCTGGTGATCAACCTGCGCACCGGCCACGCACTGCCGTTGCAGCCCTTGTCGTCGGCCGAGCGCGGCACGCTGGAAGCCGGCGGACTCGTCCCCTACCTGAAGACCCGCTTGACCAGCGAAGCGCGGCCCGTGGGCTCGAGCTAGCGCACCGCGCTCGGCGCCGACGCCCAGCATTCATTCGCCATCAACAAAGGAATCCTATGAGCTCAGCACGCAAAGTCCTTCGTCAACGCCTCGCGACCGGCTCTACATTCTGGTTTGCGGGGGCACAGGATGCCCTGTCGGCGCTTCTCGTCGATCAATCGGACTTCGACGGCGTCTTCACGACTGGCTTCGGTATTTCGGCCTCGCTGCTCGGACAGCCCGACATGGAGCTGTACACGCTGAGCGAAAACGTCGGTGTGGTCGACCATATTGCCAACGTCGTGAAGAAGCCCATCTTCGCCGACGCCGACACCGGCTACGGCAACGTCCTGAACGTGGCGCGCACAGTGCGTGCGTTCGAAAAGGCCGGCGTGGCTGCGCTGTCGATCGAGGACCAGGTCAGCCCGAAGCGCTGCCCGGCCGCTGCGAAGGAGTCGATCGTGGTGCCGGTGGCCGATGCGGTCGCCCGCATCCGCGCTGCGGTCGACGCGCGGACCGACCCCGACTTGCTGATCGTCGCTCGCACCGACGCGATGGATGCGGCCGAGGCTTTCGACCGCTGCGCGCTTTACGCCGAGGCCGGCGCCGACCTGATCCAGCCGATCTCGCGCACCTTCGGCTCGTATGACGATCTTGTGAAGCTGCGCGAAGTCTGCGGCCGGCGCCTGTCGCTACAGCTTATGGAAGGCACTTGGATGGCTAAGCTTGACCGCAAGCAGATCGAGTCGGTCTCGGCGTTCGCCACCTACCCGATCGTCACGCTGCTAAGCATCGTGCAGGCGATGCAGTCCAACCTGGCGGCGCTCGCCGCGCGCCGCGGCCAGCCTATGGGCGAACTGCCTTGTGGCCGCACGACGATGGCCGACTTCAAGGAGCTCATCGGCTGGCATGCGCTCGAGCAGCGCCAGTCCAGATACGAGGCGGGCACGCACGCCGCGTGACCGGCCCGCTCTTTCCCACCACCTCCAACTTTCCGAGGAGACTCTCCATGCCCATAACCCGCCGCCTCCTGAACGTCGGCGCGCTCGCTAGCGTCGCCCTGCTGACCGCGAGCCCTGCGCTTGTGCACGCCCAGGCTTTCCCGAGCAAAACGATCCGAATCATCGTGCCTTACCCGGCCGGCGGAGCCACCGACGTCGCTGCACGCTTGCTCGCACCGCGCCTGCAGGAAGAGCTCAAGCAAAACGTCGTGGTCGAGAACAAGCCCGGCGCGAGCGGCAACCTAGGTATGGTGACCCTGCTGCAGGCGCCGGCCGACGGCCACACGATGGCGATGAGCCTGACCGGCATGCTGTCGATCAACCCCGTTACCTACAGCAAGGCCGGCTTCACCGCGGCTGACTTCACCCCTGTGGCGCGTGTCTCTCTCGCCCCACTTGTGCTGGTTGTACCGCTCGATTCGCCCTGGAAGACGGTGGGCGACTTGATCGCGGCTGGCAAGGCCGCCGGCAAGGGCGGGCTGCCCTACGGCTCGGCCGGCGCGGGCGGTCTGTCGCACCTGGCCTCCGAGTTGCTCAACGCCAACGCGAACGGCAACTTCAGCCACGTGCCCTACAAGGGGGGCGCACCGCTGGCGCTGGCACTCATGAGCGGTGAGGTCAAGTGGGGCCTGCTCGGCACCGCCGACGCTCGCAGTCAAATCCAGGGCGGCAAGCTCAAGGCGCTCGGCCAACTTCGTGCGACTCGGTCGGAGCTTTGGCCCGACGTTCCGACATTGACCGAGCAAGGTGTCAAGGGCGGCGTCGACTTCGACGTGTGGTTCGGCCTCGTCGCGCCGGCCAAGACGCCGAAGGACGCGGTTGCGCTGCTGAACCAAAAGGTCGCGCTGATCGTCGCCGAACCCGAGTTCCGCAAGCGCCTGCTGGAACTAGGCGGTGTCGCGCCGACGAGCGGCAACACCGTCGAGGCCTTCAATGACGTGCTGAAGCGCGAACTGGCTGTGCTGCCCAAGGCCGCGACGGACCTGGGCCTGAAGCTCGACTGACGTGCTACGCCGCCTGCGGCCGTCATGAAGTGCCGCGGGCATCCGCCTGCGAGAGCACTCTGTCCGCAAACGCCTGCTCAATGGGGCGTTCGCGTGCCGTGAGACCGCGATTCCGGCCGCGCAGGGCGGAGCGGTCATTCGTCAACCTCGACTGGGCGAACGATAGTGTTTCCCGGCCTTCCCATTGGTCGCGAGACTCCCAACAGCGCCTTACCTGCTGGTTGCTTACCTCACGGGTACCAAGCGCCGCCAGTTTGCTTGGTGAAAGACGGCTTTCGGGTAGACAAGCAGCGTTGTCGACCGACCGGAATGGGTCGCGGACTGACAGCCGATCCGACGACCTCGCCGCCTTCGATCCGTCATCCAAATCGACGACGCCTGTCTGCTGAGGAGTATGACGACCAGCCCATCAAGTCCGAGGCTCATTGAGTGGGAGCTGACATACCTACGACAGGCTACACGCCACGTTCGCCGGCCATAGCCAGGACTTGCAGTTCCTCGTCGATCCGTGCTGACCAGTACGGCATCGACAGCTTCTGTGCTGTAGCGTGCGCTGCGGCCAGGTGCTGTGCGGCCAGTTCGCGCGCCCCCGTGTTACGTTCGAGTTGGCCCAGTGCGAGCTGAACTTTGGCCTCGAGCGGACGCATGGCACGCTCGCGCACGATCGCAAGCGCATCCGAGAGGAAGCACCGGGCAGACTCGCGAGCGCCGGCCCCAGACTGCAGTTCAATCAACCCGCTGACCCAGTACGCATTCGCCTTGAAGCCGGGTTCGTTCCGCTCGGCCGCCGTGCGCGTCGCATCGGCCGCGTACCGGCGGGCTTCTTGCAGACGACCGGCTAGCAGATAGGCTTCAGCCAGCAGGCTTGCAGTGAAGGATTCCCCGGAGCGCAGTCCGCGCGCGTCGCAGGCCGCGATCACCTCTTCGATCAAGCGTGTGCCCCGCTCGAGCTGCCCCGCACGCAGCAGCGCGCCGGCCAGCGGCCACCCGATGGCGGCCGACCACTGAAGCACCGTGTGGTCGCGCATGCCCGGCAGCGCCATTGCCCGATCGCCAACCTCGATCGCCCGTTCGAAGTTGCCGCGTAGATGGTGCAGGCACATGAATCCGTGCAGTGCAGCAAGCATCAGGATCGTGTCGCCGATGGATTGTGCGGCCGCGAGCGACTGGTCCGCGAGCTCGGCCGCCTCGTCAAAGCGGCCGAGCTCGCACAGCACCCACACCGACCAACTGCGGCTGGTCACCGCAAAGTAGGCGTCGAACCGCGACGCGCTAGAGTCGATGCGCAATCGCTCGATGTTGTGCCGCAGCGCTGCGATCGACGCCTCGTGGTTGCCCCGGGTGTTCTCGATCTGACCGAGGTAGAACTGGCCGGCGATCGCGAGGTCTTCACGGCCGCTCGCTCGCGCGAGATCGATGCTGCGCACCGCATAGTCGAAGGCCCTGTCGTTGTCCCCGTGCGCGATCCACAAGAAGTGAGCCATGTAGCCCAGTGCCCGAGCCTGGGCCGCGGGGTCGGCCACCTCGCTCGCGAGCGACTCGGCCTGCACGAGTGCCCCGTGCAGCCGCCCATACCGGCTGATCGGCAGCAGCGCGTCGTGCAGCCTGAAGAGCAGGCGCAGTCGGTCTTTGCGCACTGCGCTGCCGTCGCCAAGACGTGCGTTGGCCTGCAGCGCGCGATCGAAGAGCGCCGCGGCCTCCTCGAACGCCGCCGCTGACGCGGCCCGCTGGCCGGCGCGCGTCAGGCAGTCCACCGCCTTGCCCCAGGCCTCGGCAGCGAACCAATGTTCGCCAAGGCGCTCGAGATGTTCGTCAATCCGGTCGGCGTACAGCCGTTCGATGCCTTCCGCCACCTGGGTGTGGCGCAGGCCACGCTGGCTGCGCAGCATGCTGTTGTACGCGGTGTCGCGCACCAAGGCATGTTTGAACGTATACACAGGCTCCGTGGCCACGCCGCGCCGGAACACGAGCTCGGCGCGCACCAGCGCCTGCAACGCCTCTTCCAACTGCGACGGCGCCATCTGCGGTAGCACCGTGGCCAGCAGTCGGGCGGAAAATTCGCGACCGATCACGGCACCGGCCTGCGCTACCTCCTTGGCCGGGGCGAGCCTGTCCAGCCGCGCCATCAGCGAGTCCCGCAGCGTCGACGGGATCGCCAGCGGCGGCAGCGGCCCGTCCAGTTCGTAGCCGTCGGGAGTTTCGCGCAGCAGCCCGGATTCGATGACCGTCTTGGTCAGTTCCTCAACGAAAAGCGCGATCCCGTCAGTCTTGCGGACAATCTCGTCGACCACCACCGTGGGCAGCAGCTTGCCATGGGCCACCGAGCGGATCAGCGCCGCGCTCTGGCGCTGGCCCAGGCGGTTCAGCGCCAGCCGTGTCAGCTGCGCGGGGTTGCCCCAGCTCGGCGCGTATTCCGGTCGGCAGGTGACGAGGATCAGCACGCGAGCCTCGCGCAGCCGTTCGATTGCCTGGCCCAGCAGTTCCTCGGTCGTCGGGTCGATCCAGTGCGCGTCCTCCAGCAGCAGCAGCACCGGCTGCCGCGCCGCCAGGCCGGCCACGCCCTCGATCAGCGCGTCCAGCGTGGCCGCCTTCTCCTGCTGCGGCGATTGGCCTGCGGGCAAGCGCCCGCCGTCCGGCAGACCCAGAAGCTTCTGCAGACGCCCGACCCCTTCGGGCGCAAGACCCGTGGCGGAAAGCGCCGCCTCGAGCTTGGCCGCGCGGACGAGCGCATCGTCGCCGGCCGCGATCTGGGAGGCGCGCAAGAGTTGCTGCGCGGCCGGATACAGCGCAGTGCTCACCGCATAGGGCGAGCATTGCCAGACCAGTACGGTGGACGGGCCCGCAGCCAGCCGCTCGCGCAGCGCCTGGCTGATGCGCGACTTGCCGATGCCGGCCTCTCCGGAAAGCAGAACCACCTGGCCCTCGCCATCGCACGCCATCGCCCAGCGCTCGACCAGCAGCGCCAACTCGCTGTCGCGTCCGACGAGTTGCGTGAGCGCGTGAGCATGTTGCGCTTCGAATCGCGTGGTGACGGCGCGCTCGCCAATCACCCGCCACGCGCGCACTGCTGCAGCAAAGCCCTTGAGCTCGAGACCGGGCAGCGGTGCCATCTCGAAGGCCGAACCGACAAGCCGGCGGGTCTCGTCGGACACCACGATCTCGCCCGGTTGCGCCACTGACTGCAGCCGCGCAGCGAGGTTTGGTGTCTCGCCGCTGGCCGAGCGCTCCGCCGCGGGCGTGCCGATGCCGATCTCTCCAACCACCACCAGACCGGTAGCGATTCCGATGCGCGTTTGCAGCGCCGGACGGCCCGATTCGCCAGATTGTGCGATCGTGTCGAGCACCGTCAAGCCTGCACGCAGCGCACGCAGCGCGTCGTCTTCGTGCGCGTGCGGGTAGCCGAAGTAAACGAGCACGCCGTCGCCGAGCAGTTGCGCCACGTGTCCCTCGTAGGGTGCGACTGCCGCAGCCACCATGCGGTGGTACTCGCGGACCACCTGCTGCAGGTCTTCGGGGTCGAGTTGGGTGGCGAGATGGGTCGAGCCGACGAGGTCGCAGAACATCACGGTGAGGTGGCGGCGCTCTGCTGAAGCAGACGATGCGGAGGCAGGCAGCGACTCTGCGGCTTGTGGCGTCTGTGTACCTCCGAGCGTCGGGTCCACGCCCGCGGCCAGTTCGGCGATTGCCTTGAGCATGCGCTTGCGATGGCCGAGCGCCACGACGCCGAGTTCCCGCAGGTCGGTATCGGACAACTCGTCAAGCTGGTCGAACTCGACCGCCTGCGCCTCGAACCCTGCCGTGTACTGCGACAAGCCGAGGCTGGAAAGCCACTCACCTACATCGGTCATCGGCAATCCGTGAAGTTTGGGGACGCCTCGCGTGACGGATCAATGCTACCGCTGAAGGGCTTGAAGCACATCGACAAGCAGGGTGAGACGATCGTGCTCCAGGGGCCGCTTACGGGCGAGCGAATCGAGTGGTCGGAAGTCAGGTTCGGGTCGTTGGACCAAACCGCTGACGCGGTGGTTGTGCGCGGGTGAATGGATCTCGTGGACATCGTGGGGTAGTGAGTCGTAGCTTGGCTTCTGGGGACTGTTCCCCGGAATCCGGAGACGACGATGACA